>Ga0164290_1000974_pt1 | contig 61711 bp, 64 predicted proteins | sample Micstemetagenome_FD_108782 | JGI IMG/M metagenome (GOLD analysis project Ga0164290, IMG submission 108782) | Contaminated culture microbial community from soil near Moab, Utah, USA - Microcoleus steenstrupii SON62 (Illumina Assembly) | ecosystem: Environmental > Terrestrial > Soil > Soil crust...
GGGCCGGCTGCTGTGGGAGGAGAGCGGCGCGCATGTGCTGTTCCGCTTCGACACCACCCTCATCGCCACCATCGAGAACACCTCCCTCGCGCAGTTGAACGACGGCTTCTTCATCGTTTGAGGTCGCCGGTTTCAGGGAGTGAGCGCCACCTGCTGGCTCATCCGGGGCCGGTAATAGGCGGTCCGGTGGATCCGGATGGCCGGAACGAGATCGGCGAGGAAGACCGGCGTGAAATCGAGAAAGGCCTCCGCAGCGATCATCCCCTCGGTCGTGCCCAGGGTCATGCCTGCGGGCAGCGTGGGATTCCCGCCCTGAACACCGACCGAACTGGTCGCGCCGGCGAGACCGCCGCCACCGGACCGCTGCCAGGTGATGGTCGGTGGATTGGGGCCGGTGGAGCGGTAGATCGAACTCACCACCACGATTCCATCGTCGAAGGAGAGCGGGCTGGCAATCTGCGCCGTCGCGCTGAACAGGTTGTTCAACTCGGCCGTGTTGAGCTGCTGCGCCTGGCTGACATAGTCGGCCAGCGAGGCGGCGATGCGATCCACTTTCTGAATCGCGACCATGTACCGGGAAATCTCGAAACCGGAGAGGATCAGGATTGCCAGTACCGGCGCGAGGGCGGCGAACTCGACGGCGATGGCACCCCCTTCCGAGGCGCGCAGGCGGCGGAAGAGGCTCATGTCGGGTTCCAGGGCTCGTTGCGGACGACGATGCGGGTCGAAAGCGCCACGAGGTCGACGCCGAAGAGTTCGCGCGTGGCGACGGCGATCAGCGGAAGGCCATAGCTGACGGTGTAGAGCACGATCTCCCCGGCGCTACCGGTGCCGGCTACGCCAGGGTCCTCGTCCCAGACTCCGTTGCCATTGACATCCTGGAGCGGTTCGCCGGCGTCCCACTGGCCGTTTCCATTCGTATCCGTATAGGTCTCGGCTTTCCCCGCCGCGGCGAAGGTGGGATAGACCTTCGTGCTGATCGCAACCGTATCCATATCGACCACGCCGAAGGTGTTCTCCGCAATGATGGCGCGGATCGTGGCCGTTCTCTCCTCGACCGAAACGCCCTGCCCGGTGATCCCGTAGCGGGCGGCGTCACGTACCGCGGCCTCGATGCCGACGTTGACGAGCAGGACGAGCCCCAGTTCGAGAGTGGCGACCACGGCGCCCAGCATGACCGGGCCGAGAAGCGCCATTTCGACGGCAGCGGCGCCGCGCACGTCGCGAAGAATGCGCAGGATATTCATCGACGTTCACCCTTCCCTAACGCTGCCTGGGTCAACCTTGCCGCATCATGACCCAGCTCCGCCGCACCCCTGTCCTCTCCGCAACCCTGCTGGCCATGCTCGCCGCCTGCGGCCAGGTCCGCGACCCGGGCATCAGTGCCGATCCGGCCTCCCTGGTCCGCATGGCCGACCGGACGCGCCAAGCCGGGGATACCGGCACCGCGATCGGCTTGTACCGTCGAGCCCACGAGGTGGCGCCGAACGATCTCGCGCCGCTGATCGGCCTCGGTGCGACCCTGATGGAGGCGGGTGCTGCGCAAGAGGCGCTCGATGCCTACGCACTCGCGCTCAAGCTTCAGCCGGAGAACCCCGCCGCGCTGCGCGGTCAGGCAAATGCCTATCTGGCGCTGAACCTGCCCCGGCACGCCCTGGAGTCGCTGGCCGTCCTGGCCGCGGACCGCGTCGATTCCCGCACCGAAGCGGCGCGTGGCCTCGCAAATGACATGATCGGCGATCATGCGGCCGCGCAGGCATGCTATCGGCGCGGCCTGGAGATCGAGCCGAACGGACTCGCCCTCCGCAACAATCTCGGGCTCTCCTTCGCGCTGGCGGGCGATCATCCGGCGGCCATCGCCACGCTGCGCGGGGTGATCGAGACGCCCGGCGCCGGGCCGCGGCACCGGCAGAACCTGGCGCTGGCCTACGGGCTGGCGGGCGATGCGGCCGGCGCCGCCGCGGTGGCCCGTCTCGACCTCGACGAGCCCGCGGTGCAGCAGAACCTCGCCTACTACGCCCTGCTGCGCAGCCAGACACCGGAGGAACGGCGCAACGCCGTCTTTGGCAGTACCCAGCGCGCCCGCAGCCGCTGACGGATATTCCCCCAGGCGGCTCATTTCATCTTCGACATGTTGTCGATGACCTTCAGGATGCCGGGCCCGATCAGGACGATGAACAGGGGCGGCAAGATGAAGACGACCATCGGAATGGTGAGGGTGGCGGGCAGCTTCGCGGCCTTCTCCTCCGCCTTCAGCAGCCGCTCGGTGCGGAACTCGCTCGCCAGCACGCGGAGCGATTCGGCCAGCGGCGTGCCGTAGCGCTCGGCCTGCATGAGGGTCGCGACCACGCTTCGGATCGACGACAGCTGGGTTCGTGTCGCCAGTCCTTCCAAGGCCTGCTTGCGGTCGGGCAGGAACCCAAGCTCGATGGATGTCAGGCTGAACTCATCGGAAAGCTCCGGCGCCGCGTTCGACAGTTCGCGGGCGACCCGGATCAGCGCGGCATCCAGGCTGAGGCCCGCCTCGGCGCAGATCACCAGCAGGTCGAGGCCGTCGGGCAGCGACTTGCGCAACGCATCCTGCCGCTTCTGGATCAGGTTCTTCACGTAGAGCTCGGGCGAATAGGCGCCGACGACGACGGCGAGGACGCAGATGAGCGTCTGATGCAGCGGCTGCATATGCGTGAAGCCCAGCGCCCGGATCAGCAGAAAGGCGCCGATGCCGAAGGCGAAGGGCAGGACCACCTTGCAGAACAGGAAGGTGACGGTTGCGTCGCGTGACCGGATGCCGGCCTGCATCAGCAGCATCTGGCTCTTCTCGGCATGCTGGCTGCGCATCAGGTTGAACTTGGTGACGACCCCGCGGGCGAAACCGGAGGGCGCCCCGCGCCGCTCTCCTCGCGGCTGGGCGATCCGCTCGGCCTTCAGCACGGCGCGGCGCTGGGCCAGCAGCTTGTCCCGCCGCCGCGAAGGCGCGGGCGCGAGCAGCCCGTACCAGACGAACAGAAGCGTCGATGCCACCGCGATCCCGGCGGCCAGCGTGATCAGGTCCTCGGCGGTCCAGCCTATGGGGAGATACTCGGCGAACATCGATCAGTGCTCGAAGTTGATCATCTTGGCCATGACCAGCCAGCCCAGGCCCATCATCACCAGCCCGACGACGGTCATGGTTATCCCGCGTGAATCGGCGAGCAGCATCGCCGTATAGGTGGGCGCCATGGTCCGGATGATTCCGTACATCGCGAAGGGCAGCGAACCGATGATGATCGCCGAGGCGCGCGCCTCGCCAGACAGCGCGCGAACCTTCAGCTTCAACTGCTTGCGCTTGCGCAGGATGTCCGAAAGGTTGGTCAGCGTTTCGATCAGGTTGCCGCCGGTCTCGCGCTGGATCGAGAGGCTTATGACGAAGAACTTGAATTCCGGCGTGTCCAGGCGCTGTGCCGCCTCCCACAACGCCTGATCCGGGGTCTGGCCGACGCGCATGCCATCGGCGATCTTCCGGAACTCAGGCCCAACGGGATCCGGCATCTCGTCGCCGACGGCGCGGAAGGATTCAGAGGGCGGAAGGCCCGACTTCAGGCCGCGGACGATGAGATCGATCGCATCCGGGAAGAGGGCGTTGAAGCGCCCTATGCGCCGTCCGCCCAGCCGGCCGATCGCCAGATGCGGCAGTCCGATGCCGCAGAAGACGCCCGCGAGGAGCGTAAGCACCGGCGGCAGGCTCGTCGTGGCCGCGAATGCGCCCGCGCCCGCCGCGCCGGACAGGATGCTCAGCATCATGTAGCGGCCGATGGAGATCGACCGTCCCGTCCGCTCCAGCCGCTTCTTGAGCCTCTCCTGGTTCGGCAGCACGCGGCGGGCAAGCCGGCTTGCCCCCCCGTCATCCTCCGCCTTCAGGATCGCCTGAGCCTGCTGCTGTGTATCTGCGGCGGGACGATAGCGCTCCAGCATTTCGTCAACCCGCCGTCGGGCCTTGCGATCGGCGCCGACCATGGGCTTCACGGCGAGGGCAAGCGTGACGAGGACGAGCAGCACGCCGCCCGACAACATCAGCAGCATGGGATCGAGACCCAGATCCGGAAGCGGCATCACATCGCCTCCATCAGAACGCGATCCAGGCCGAAATACTCCGCCTTGGTGGTGAAGTGCGGGCGCAGGCCGCTAGACTTGAAGCTGCCCTTCAGCCGGCCGTCGGCGGCCTCGCCCTCGAAGGCGAAGTTGAACAGTTCCTGCGTCGTGATGATGTCGCCTTCCATGCCGACGATCTCGGTGATGGAGGTGATCCGGCGGATGCCGTCCCGCATGCGGCTGACCTGGACGATCATGTCGATCGCCGCCGCGATCTGGGTGCGGGCCGCCTTGGCCGGCAGGTTCACACCCGCCATGCCGATCATGTTCTCGAGGCGCGTCAGCGCCTCGCGCGGCCGATTCGCGTGAATGGTGCACATCGAGCCGTCGTGGCCGGTATTCATCGCCTGCAGCATGTCGATCGCTTCGGCGCCGCGGATTTCGCCCAGGATGATGCGGTCGGGCCGCATGCGGAGCGCATTCTTGACCAGATCGCGCATGGTGATCTCGCCCTGGCCCTCGAGGTTGGGCGGGCGGGTTTCCAGGCGCACGACATGCGGCTGCTGCAGCTGCAGTTCCGCCGCGTCCTCGATGGTCACCACCCGCTCGCCGGGATCGATCATCTGCGACAGGGCGTTCAGGAGCGTCGTCTTCCCCGAACCCGTGCCGCCGGAGATGAGGATGTTGAGCCGCGAGCGCGATCCGATCCGCAGAACGGTCGCCATCGGATCCGAGATGTTGTTCTGCCGGGCCATCACCTCGAGGGTGATGCGCTTCTTCGAGAACTTGCGGATCGAGATCGATGGTCCGTCGATGGCGAGCGGCGGGACGATCACGTTGACGCGGCTGCCGTCGGCGAGGCGGGCGTCGCAGATGGGGCTCGATTCGTCCACGCGGCGGCCGATGCGGCTGACGATCCGCTGGGCGATGTTCATCACATGGGCATTGTCGCGGAAGCGGACCTGGGTCAGCTCCAGCTTGCCGCGCCGCTCCACGAATACCTGCTTCGGGCCGTTCACCATGATGTCGTTCACGGTCTCGTCGGCGAGCAGGGGTTCCAGCGGTCCGAGACCGAGCATCTCGTCGACCAGGACGCTCATGAGCTGGCGCTGCTCGTGCAGGTTCATCTGCACCTGCAGGTCCTGCAGGATCTCGCGGACGGCATCGCCGATCTGCTGGGCGAGTTCCGGACGCGACATCCGGGCCGCGGCCTGCACATCGATGCGCTGGATCAGCGCCGGAAGGATGCGGTCGCGCGCTTCCTCCACGATCGAGACGGTGAGGTGCTCGCCGTTGGCGCCCACCGCCGCCGACGGGGCCGGTTCGACCTGGACCGAAGGGTCGGCCGGAGCCTGTGCGGCGTTCCCTCCCGGACGGGGAAGCACGAGGTTGAGGCCCTTCGTCACCAGGTCGCGCTGTTCGAGCAGGTCGAGCGCATTGCGGTCGCTTCCGAGCACCTCGACCGCGATCTCGGCAACACGCTTCGCCACCTCGCCGCGCGGCATGGTGCCGAGCTCATGGGCGTCGTAGCGCTGCCGCACCAGTTCGGCGACTTTCTCGGCAGTGCCGTCGAGATCGGGCTTGTTGGAGGTCGGCGCGCTCCCGGGGCCGACGACGCGCAACACCCGGCTGGCGCGCTGCTCAGCCCCGCGTGCGGCGGCGTCTCCCTGACCGAAGGAGAGAGCCATGCCGGATCACCGTCCGAAGAGTTTGCTGAACGGCGACGTCTTCTTCGTCGCCGTCGTGCCGATGACCAGTCGGGCGAGGGCCCGCAGTTCCGCGACCAGCCTGCTTTTCGCGGCAACCGCCGGAAGTGTCTTGCCGACGCTGGCGGCCGCACCGAGCGCCTGGGGGTCGTCGGGCAGCAGGATGTCGATCTTGGCTTCGACCGCCTTCTCGAACTCCTGGCGTGTGACCCCGCCCGGCAGCTTGGCGCCGGTGCGGTTCACCACCAGGACGACCCTGGCCTCCGCGGCGACCTGCCGGGTGAAGGCCAGCAATCGCAGGGTGTCGCGCATGCCCGCCAGCGACAGGTCCGAGACGAGTACGAGGTGGCTCGCCGAGGCGAGCAGGTCACGATGCGTGGAGGCGAGGCTGCGCGGCAGGTCGACCCAGATCCAATCGTAGCCTCGCTTCAGTTCCCCGACCAGGGCTTCCACTGCCAGTGGGTCCCACTCCGATGCCCGTTCGAGGGAATCCTCGGCGGCGAGCACGGCGAGGTTCTTGCCTTCCATCACCATGGCGGAGGCGACGAACAACTGGTCGATACGATCGGGATTGAGCAAAGCCTCGGACAGGCCGCGGCTCGGCGCGAGATTGAGCGAGAGCGATGCGGTGCCGAACTGCAGGTCGAGATCGAGCAGCGCCGAGCGGCGGTCGAGTTCCTCGGCGATGATCCAGGCTGTGTTCACCGCCACCGTGGACGAGCCGACGCCGCCGCGTGCGCCGAGGACGACGATGGTGCGCCCGCCGGTGGGAGCCTGGCCGGCCGCCTGGGTGGCGCCGCGCGCCGGCGCCGTCGCCTGTGCCAGTGCCGATTTCAGAACGTCCGCCGAAACCGGCTTGGGCAGATAGTCCACGTAGCCCAGACGGACGAGGCCGCGATAGAGACCGATGTCGTTGGCCTGGCCCAGCGCGATCAGATTCGTGCCCTCTCCCGCGGCATCCTTCAGCGCTGCGGCATCGGTGAGGGGGTCGGGGCGGCCGGAGAAGTCGACGACCATCACCTTGGGGACGATGCCGCGGCTCAGCCAGGTCGTGGCCTCGACCGGGCCGCCGGGTTTCACGACCGCGCCCGGCCCCTGCCCCGCCGCCGTCTCACCGACGATCTGCCGGGTGATGTCGTCGCCCACGAAGGCCGCGATCGGCGCGCTCTCACCGCCATCGAGCAGCTTGTGGAGGAGGCGGGCGCCCATGGTCATTTCGCCGTCGACAAGGTGTCGGTGTCCTTCGGCAGGGGTTTCACCTTGCCTTCGCGATAGCGCCGGATCCCGAGTGCGGTTGCCTCGCCGTCGGCGGGCGCCAGCGTCTGGCCGACCACCAGATCGGCCGGATCGGCGATCATCAGCCCGAGATTGGTTTCGTTGGCGCAGCCGATATTGCTCATGCGCGAATTGCCGGCATCGATTCCGGATGGCTTGCGCCAGTCGGGGCAGGATGGGGTGGTCACCACGTAGCGGCCGACGGTGACCAGCACCGCTCCCTCGCGCAGGCGGGGATCGGCTACGGGCGCCATCGTCACCGGCTGACCCGGAGCCAGCGATGCGACGACGCGCCGAAGTGCCTCTGCGCGCCGCTCGGCCAAGAGCGAATCGCCCGAGGTCGGAACCCCGAGCGCGAGACGCTCCTCGCCGGAACGGAGTGCGGCGTTCAGGAAGTAGGCGAGCTTGCCCCTCTCCTCGCTCGATGGTTCCACGGCGCCGGCAGGGAATGCCACGAGATGGCTTTCCGACCGCCAGTCGGCCCGGACGCGTTGTGGGGCCTCGGCCGGCGTCCAGGAGGCCTCCTCGCGGGCGCAGGCACCGAGCGCTCCCAGCAGCAGGAGGCCGAGAATCCGCGCACCGGATTGAGCCGTGGCTGAAAATGCCGATCCTGAAAGGGGCATGAACGCTCCTCCTACTCGAGTACGAAGCCGGCCGGCCCGATCAGGCCGGTGGCGTTGGGGGCGGCGGCGCGCGTGAGGCCCGGGCCGATCTGCTCGCGGTAGTTCTTTCCCTTGACCGTGCGGTCGACGTCGTTCGGCGGGGTGAGGCCGTCGAGCGGGGTGGCGAGGCGGCTGCCGGGGGAGACTGGGCGCACGAGATAGGGGGTCACCAGGATGATCAGCTCCGTCTCGTTCCGGCTGAAGGCGGTGGAACGGAACAGGGCACCCAGGATCGGGATGTCGCCGAGGCCCGGGAACTTGCTGAGATCGGCCCGGTCGGTGTTCTGGATGAGGCCCGCGATCGACAGGCTCTGACCGCTGGCCAGTTCGACCGAGGTTTCCGCCCGCCGGGTGGTCAGCGAGGGGATCGAGAACCCGGCCAGCGTGACGGCACCATTGGTCGACAGCTGGCTGACCTCGGGCGCCACCCGCAGGTTGATGCGCCCGCTGGACAGGACGGTGGGAACGAAGTTCAGGCTGACGCCGAACTTCTTGAAGGTGATCGAGATCGTGTTGGCGTCCTGGGGAACCGGTACGGGGAATTCGCCACCGGCCAGGAAGCTCGCCGTCTCCCCGGACACGGCGGTGAGATTCGGTTCCGCCAGGACGGTGGCCAGCCCTTCGGTTTCCAGGGCGTCGACCACGGCATTGAGATCGAGGTTGCCCGAGCTTATGCCGCCGATGAGGTTGTTGACCCCGTTGGTACGGGTGGCGACGCTCGAGCCGGGGAATATCCCGGTGGTCGTGGCAGCGCCGGATGCGATGCCGAAGCCGAAGCTGCTGGTCGCGACCAGCGCATCCAAATTGATGCCGAAGCGTTTCACCAGCTGGCGGTTCACTTCGGCGATGCGCACACGCAGGTTGATCTGGTTCGGCTGCGTAACGCGGAGCCGGTTGATCAGGGTCTCTTCCTTGGCGAGGAAGCGAGACGACAGGACCTGGATGTCATCCGCCGCGCTCGGCGTGGGGACGCTTCCTTCGATCAGGATCCCGCCATTGACGGAGAGAGCTTCGATCTCGAGCGCGGGGTGAAGCTGGCGGATCGATTCCTTCAGGCGGGAGATGTCGTGATTCACCCGCAAGCGGATGTCGGCCACCACGCGTTCCTGGTTGTCGATCGCATAGAGCGTCGTCTCGCCCGCCTTCTTGGCAAAGATGTAGACCAGGGTCGGCGAGCGCACCGATACCTCCGCCACGGCGGGATCGGCGACGAAGATGGCGGTGACGGGCCTGGGAAGCCGGATCAGCTGGCCGCGGCTGACCTCGAGCGCCACCCTGTCGTTCCCGCTCGCGGCGATATCGGGCGCGGTCTGCGCTGCGACAGGCGGGATCGTGGCGATGCCCAGCAGCAGGGCGAGAGCGAGTGCGCAGCGGTTCATTTTTCGCCTTCCTCGCCCCGATTCGGGGCGGAGGCTTCGGACCCGGCCCCCTCGTCATGTGCGGATTCGCGCGCGGATGCGGGCTCGATCGCCGTCCCCCAGCCCTGCGCGGATTTGCTGAAGGTGAGCGTCTTGGATTTTCCGCCCTGGACGACGGAGACGGTCTGTGACGTGCCGCCAGGACCCTTTTTCGGCGGATCGAGTAGCCGGCTCACTTCATTGTCGAACGTGACCGTTTCGCCACGTATACCCGGCTTGCGCCTTTTGGGATCACCCCCGCCATCGGCGTCGTCGATCGTGCCGGCGACGAGCTGGTCGGCGGTTTCCAGACTGCGCAGCGCAAGCGAGAGTTTCCCGAGTTCGGTAATGATCGGGATCATTTCGGCCTGCTTCGCGGTGACTTCCATCGTCGCGGTGCGTCCCAGGTCGGGCTTGCTGACCTGGTCGTTGGTGCGCTGGTCGATGGCGAGCACGCGGACATCGGCGAGCACCGTCTCGGATGCCTTGCGCTTCTGTCTTCCGTTTTCGCTGCGGTCGGGGCTGTGGGTCAGGATCAGATCGACCCGGTCACCGGGGAAGACGAAGCCGGCGATGCCGGAGGTCGCGTCGATCGGCACCGTGACGGCACGCATGCCCACTTCCAGCACGGCAGCGAGAAAGCCCCGCTCGCCGGGAAAGACGACGCGTGTGTCGCTGATCGGCTCGCCAGCCGCGATCCCGGCGCGAACGACGGAACCGACGAATTCCTCGAGCTTGCGCTTGTCGCGGACCACGTAGGAAGCCGCCACACCGGATTCGGGCCAGGCCTGCCAGTGCAGGTGGCCCGGTTGCAGCAGGGTCCCCTGGGGCAGGTTCTGCTTGGCGACCAGGATCTGCATTGCCGGCTTCACCGCGACGCGCGGCGTCGCCTTCGGTGCCAGGGCCATGCGTTGCGCGTCCAGCCAGCTCTTGGCGCCGAGGATCGTGCCGCCGGCCGCCAGCAGGGCGATGAGTCCGAAGAGGATGGCCCGGAAGTTCATGAAACCACTCCGCTCAGGCGATCATGAGCAGGCGGCCGACCACGTAGGCGCTGCCGACCGCGATCGCGATGCCGTATGGGATTGGGGTGGTCAGGGCCCGGGTGAGGCCGCCCTCGGTGGACACACCGAAGCGGGCGTGTACCAGGAAGATCGCGGCCAGAATGCCGCCCGAAGCCAGGACCAGCAGCAGGAACGGCGCAATGAGGGGGGGGCCGCACCACAGCGCCACCGCCGCCAGCAGCTTTACGTCGCCGCCGCCGATGACGCCGCGCGCGAACAGGAACCAGCCGACGAAGAAGGTCAGTGCCGCCACCATCAGGGCGCTTACCCAGTCGATGGGGACAGGGCTCGCCAGCACATGGGCGGGGAAGAAACCCACCGTCAGGAGCACAAGGCGATTTGGAATCGTGAAGGCGCGCAGATCCCCGATCGCGGCCCAGGCGACCGTGAGGAAGAAGCAGACGACGACGAACTGGTGGATCGTGATGGCGGGCATGGGGCGCGCGACTTCCGCTATCGGATGTGACGCCGCATCATTGCCCAGTCTCGCTTAAGGAACGGTGAATGCAGGTTCTTCGTTTACGAACTAACCGGCTGTAATCACGACAAATTCTTCCAAACGAGACAATTGTAGAGGCGGAATGGGCCCTTGGTCTGAAAATGCGAGAGGCCGGCCTTTGGGGGCCGGCCTCGTCTTTGGTATCGACGGAAGGGGGCCTCGTTTGCGAGGCCACCCGCCCGTGGTTGGCGGCATCAGGTGCTGGGCGTGGTGCCCGATGCGGAGTCGGCGGCGTCCTGCAGATTGTCGCTGACCACCGTGAAGATCGCGTTCAGGCTGGTGCCCATGGTCTGCAGGGCTACAATGGCGGCAACCGACACCAGGGCGGCGATCAGGCCGTATTCGATGGCGGTGGCGCCGGACTCGTCGTTGATCAGGTTCTTCAGGCTCTTGAGCATCGGGGTCTCCTGTGGCTTGGGCTAGGACTTGAAATTCGCTCGGCCCGTGGAGATTGCACCCAACTCGTTTAACAATTGGTGAAACGAATTTCAGAAAGATGGTATACAAAGAATAAATTTACAGACACCGATAGAATAGATTGAAGTATTTATTGTCTAAAATTCTACGCATATTTTACTCGTCAGTGCATGCCGAAGTCTCGCGCGGTCAGGATCGGCAGGAGCGTGAGGCCCTCCCGCTTCAGGTTCTCCGCTGCGCCTTCGAGGCGATCGACCACCGTGACGACGGTGTCGAGTTGGGCTCCGGCGGCGCGGACAGCCTCGATCGCCTTCATCGCCGAGCCCGCGGTGGTGGTGACGTCCTCGAGGATGATCACCTTGCGGCCGGCCAGGCTTTCTCCCGGCAACAGCCCTTCGATCAGCCGTCTGGTGCCGTGTTCCTTCACTTCCTTTCGCACGAAGAAGGCCCCGATACTCCGGGTCTGGCGCTGATGACTACGCATGGCGCAGGCGAGCGCGACCGGGACAGCGCCCATCTCCAACCCGCCGACCAGTTCGGCTCCCGTCGGCAGCACCGCATCGAGCACGAGGTCACCGATCAGGGCGAGGCCTTCGGGATCGAACATCGTGCGCTTCATGTCGAAGTAATATGAAGTGGTGCCGCCGGAGGCGAGCTTCATCGACTGCCCGACGGTGAGCGAGCGACTCCGGATCACTTCGATCAGGCGGGCGCGGGCGGCGGCGTTCGACATCTTCGATTCCCGATGCTTCCTTTGGGCGGCGCGAAGGGGTCGCAGAGGGCCGGTCATCCGTCAAGAGGGGAGACGAAATGAAACGGGGTGATGTCGCCGCAATCGGGGAATGCATGGTGGAACTGAGCCCGCGCCCCGGCGGTCTCTATGGCCTTGGATTTGGCGGCGATACGCTTAACACGTCGATCTACCTGGCCCGCCTCGGCGTGGCCGTCGACTATCTGACGGCCCTCGGTGACGACCCTTTCAGCGAGGACATGCTGTCCTCCTGGACTGCCGAAGGGGTTGGGACCGGCGCGGTGCGGCGGAAGCCGGGCCGCCTGCCCGGCCTCTATCTGATACAGACCGACGGGACCGGCGAACGCCGGTTCCATTATTGGCGCGATCAGGCGCCGGCGCGCGAACTCTTCGCCGAGTCCGGCTCGCCCGACCTGACCGGCTACCGATGGATCTACCTGTCGGGAATCAGCCTGTCGCTCTATGGCGAGGCGGGGAGGAAGCGGCTTCACGAGACCATCGATGCGGCCCGCGCTGCCGGTGCCCGGGTCGCCTTCGACCTGAACTATCGGCCGCGCGGCTGGCCATCCGCCTCCGCGGCGGCGGCGGCCATGGATGCGATGCTCTCCAGATGCGATCTGGCGCTGCCCAGTCTGGATGACGCAATCGCCCTCTACGGAAGCGGCCAGGCGCGCGCTCTGCTCGATCGGTTCCGCGCGCTCGGTCCAGGCGAAGTGGTTCTGAAGCAGGGACCGGGGGCGGCCCTGCTCGCGAATGGAGAAACCACCGCGGAGGTCCCGGCCGCGCCGGTCGCCACTGTGGTGGACACGACGGCGGCCGGCGATTCCTTCAACGCCGGTTACCTGGCGGCGCGGATCGCCGGCGCCTCTCCCGTCGATGCAGCCGTCTCCGGCCACCGGCTCGCGGCCGCCGTCATCGGACATCCGGGCGCGATCATTCCGCGGGCGGCGATGCCAGCCGCGCGTTGAGCATGCCGATCAGGTCGCCGACCTTGGCGAGATGCGGCGCCTCTGCCGCCAGGATGGACGCGAAGGCGCGATGCTTCACCGCCCGGATGTCGATATCGGGCCGGCCAGCTGCATCGAAGACGATGTCGATCAGGCGCTCGGCTGCGTGCAGCCGTCCCCAGAGATAGTCGTTCTCGCGGTAACGCCGATTGAAGAAGCCGGCGAAATGCCCGAGGGCAGCCCCCTTCAGCGCCGTCGGCACACCCGCCTCGCGCAGGCTGGGCGCATCGTCCGGGCTTATGCGGTCGATGCGGATCTCGTCGAATTCGCCCAGGTCCTGCCATTGGCTGACGGAAAAGGCCATCACGTCCCAGAAGGCAAAGCCGATATAGGCGACGAAGAGTTCGTGTCGTGCCGCCGCGCCCAGATAGTTCAGGACCATGACGCCGAAGATTTCATCGGTCTGGACATTCGCGGCATTGAGGTCGATCTCCCCGCCGATGACGTCCAGCGTCTCACCGAGGCTGCAGGGACCATGAAAGCCGCTGGCGTTCGCTTCCGTGAACATGAGGCGGATGCGCTCGACCGCGCCCTGGGACAGGAATGCGTGGGTCTCGAAGGCGGTGAGCCTGTCCAGAACGCCGTAGAGCGCGCGCTTCAACTCGTCCAGCATCTCGGTGGTCGTGTCGGGGCTCGACGCCAGGGTCGCGTAGAGCTGGTTCAGCGCGCGAACGACAAAGCGCAGCCGACGGATGCGGAAGCCCACGTCGTAGACGAGCAGGAACCTGACCCAGGCGGGCTTTCCCGCCGGCGGCGGCATGGGTTCTTCAAGGATGCCGGTTCGCGCCAGCCAGGCCTCCATTTCGCCTTCCAGCCAGGCGACGGCGGGCGAGGCGCGGCTGATGCCCGCCGCGCCCAGCATCAGACGGATCAGGGCATCGGCGACGGTCGCGATCTTCAGCCGCACATAGCCCTGATAGGCGAAGCCCGCCTCGGCCGCGGCACGGCTGTTGGCGGCATCGCGCCAGCGGGCGATATCGCTGAAGGTCGGCTGGCGTTCTATATCGCTGCCGATCACTTCCGTGACCAGATCGCCGATCCGGGGACGAACCGTGTCCAGAATCGCGCGCAGCCTGCGGACGCGTCGGTTGAACGCATCGACGGCCTGGATCTCCTCGCGGATCGGCTCGTTTCGGGGAATGTCGGACAGGGCGCCTCGCAGCGTGCGGAAGAAGCCCGGCAGTTCCGGCGGCTGCGCGAGGTCGGGCCGCCGGGGATGCGGATCGATGTAGACGATGCGGCGGTCGACCTCGCGGAAGGCCGGGCGGCCGGCGATGGCGCGGATGGCCTGCCCGAAGGGCTTGTTGACCAGCACGCTTCCGTCGACGAAGGCGGCACGGTTCGGATCGGTTCCCGCCTCCCGGTGGCGGCGGAAGCACCGTTCGACGAAGTCGATGCGCCGGGGCCAGTCGATCCCGCGCTCGCTGAGGTAGCGATCGATCTCGCGAAGGGTGGCCGGCGGAAAAGCACCGGGAAAGGAAGAGGTGGCGCGTGCGGCGAAGGCGAGGCCCGCGAGGCCGCCATCGTCGAAATCGCTCTCTATCGCGCCTTCCGCCGAGCGGTGGTAGGCGAAGCCCAGCACATGGCGATGCTCGCGCTCGTGCACTTCCGGCGGATCATGCAGCGGCAGCCGCTCCAGATAGCCGTGGAAGTCGGTGACCGTGACCTGCAGGTCGAGCCGGTGGCCGGGCGGAAGCAGCGAGGCGCCGCTGCCCGCCACTTCGCCCATCGCCTCCAGGCCCCGATACATCGAATCGACCATACGCCTCCCGTCGAAGGGAGGACGAAACCAGCGGGACCGGACGAAGAGCGAAAGCTTGTCGCGCATTTCGGCATCGGGAACCAGCCGTGCCAGGGGCTTTTTCAGGACGAACCACATAAGCGGGCGCAAGGCCATCTTGCTCCAGGCCCGGGCGCGGTGGTCCTCGGCCAGCAGATCCGTGACGTCGGTGCGCTCCAGCCACAGCTTGCGCAATGCGTCCTGCGGCAGATCGTGCGCCAGGGCCCTCGCCAGCATGACGCCGTTGATTCCGCCGGCCGAGGCCCCCGCGATGACGTCGACCACGACCCGCAAGTCGACGCCGTGGCCGATCTCCTTCAGCAGGTCGAAATAGACGTCTTCGGTATCGCGTTCGCGGGCCTCGGTCCTGGTGAGGTCGGCATAGGAGGATTGCGCCCGTTCCGTGCGATCCCGCACGCCGTGCAGGACCTTGGAAGCGCGGACCAGCTTCAGGATTTCCTTGGTCACGCCGTGCATGTAGACGGCCAGCGACACGCCGCCGTAGCAAACCAGCGCGAGGCGGAGTTCCTTTTCCTTCATGTTCCCTGCCGCTTCGGGCTTGCCTGTTTCTCCCCGCGGCGCATGTTATCGGGAAATCACGACGAGGTGGGCGATGATCCGCCGGACTGTTCTGCTTGTTCTCCTCCTCCTCTCCACGCCGGGGTATGCCATGACGGCATTCGATTTCAGCTTCGACTCGATCGATGGGGCGCCGCTGCCCATGGCGGGTTTCAAGGGCAAGGCGGTGCTGGTGGTGAACACCGCATCCCAATGCGGGTTCACGCCGCAGTACACCGGCCTGCAGGCCCTATGGGCCAAGTATCGCGACCAGGGCTTGGTGGTACTCGGTGTCCCGTCGAACGATTTCGGTGGCCAGGAGCCGGGAAAGGAAGAGGACATCAAGAAATTCTGCGAAGTGAATTTCGATGTCGATTTCCCGCTGACCACCAAACAGACAGTGGTCGGGGGCAAGGCGCATCCGTTCTACAAGTGGGTCGCGTCGGAATTGGGTGAGGGTGCCGCGCCGAGATGGAATTTCCACAAGTACCTGATTGGCCCGCAGGGAAACCTGCTCGGCGCCTATCCCTCGCAGGTGCGGCCGGACAGCCCGCAGCTGGTCAAGGAAATCGAGGAAGCGCTGGCGAAGCGGTAAGCGGTGGCCTCACAGAGTTCTAAATCACAGGGCCTTGAGCACGAGGCCCACGATGCCCCATCCGAGCAGCGACAGGCCGGTCCAGACCAGCACGGCGCTCCAGACATCCATGGTCTTGCGGGTGGGGGCTGTCCTCTCCATCACGGACCTCCTCGAGTCCTGACGCAACGCGGCCCCCTCACCTCCAGGCTTGAGAAAAGAAGGGCGCTTTCTTCGGCCTTGGCTTCCGAAAGCGCCCTTTGGAGGCGAACCATGTTGCGCATCCTGTACTTAGCAAGGGGTGGGCCAAACACGACGCGCCAATGGAATCAACGCCGTACATGGTGAAGACGATGAGGGCCGGCGGGTTCTGTAAAGGCGGCTGACATTCAGCTTGTCACAATCCGTGCAGCGCCCGCGCACCCATCCACAGGCGAGAAGCCGTGGTGATCCAGCAGAGCGAGCCGAAGATCACGGCGAAGGTCGCGAAATGCGCCGGCCATATGCAGCAGATGCCGAAAAACAGCATGGTTTCAGTGCCTTCGGTCAATCCCCCGAGGTAGTAGAGCGCCTTGCTGCCGCGCGCGGCGGTGGCGAGGCCGTGCTTGGCCGCGAAGACGGCGAAAGCGAGGAAGCTCGAGGCGGTCCCCATGAAGGCGGCCAGCAGGAAGGCCGCAGGCAGCGCGTGATCCGGGTTCCCGAAGGCAAAGCCCAATGGAATCAAGGCGTAGAAGACGAAGTCGAGGACGATGTCGAGGAAGCCGCCGCGGTCGCTCGGCCGGCTGGCCCGGGCCACCGCCCCGTCCAGCCCGTCCATCAGGCGATTGCCCAGAATGCAGCCGAGCGCTGCGAGATAAGCCTGTGAATACAAGGCGATGGGGGCGCCGAGCCCGATCGCGAAACCGGCCAGCGTGACCCAATCGGCCCGGATGCCGCGATCGGCCAGGAAACGCCCGGCGGCAGCGAGCGGCGGGTCGATCAGGCGCCGCGCAAGGGGGTCGAGCATCAGCCCCGGCGGGCCAGGACGAGGCGCCCCAGGGCCTCGAGTTCAGCCTTCAATAAGCCGTCCTTCACCGTGACCAGGGCTTCGGCCAGGCGCTGTTCCGCCACCGGCGAGAGCGGCGGGGGAGGGGGCAGCCCCGGCTTCCCCCTGACCGGCATCGGACGCTGGGTGAGGGCGATGCGGTTCACCGCCTTGAACCCGTAGAAGGTGTTCACCCGCTCGATCACCAGGGGCTCGAGGTGCTGCAGGTGGGTGGCGAAGGCCGAGACCACCCGGATGCGGAGCGTCGCCCCGGCATTGCGGCCCTCGGGATAGGTGATCCGTTCCGGCAGGCTGACGCGGGCGAGGTCCTCGCCCACGATTTCGGGCCAGCGCATGGCGATGCCGGCCTGCGCGAAGCCGCGGCCCTTGAATATCCTTCGGGTCGGGCCGGGGATCAGCGAGCCCAGCGCGCGCAGCCCCGGCCGGCGATCGTTCTCGTTCTGCATCCTCCGATTATGGCCTAACCTCGACCGCCATGCCTCCGCTCATCGCCCCCCGTCTTCTGGCCTGGTACGACCGCCACCGCCGCGACCTGCCCTGGCGTGCCCCGCCGGGCCGGCTGAACGATCCCTATTTCGTCTGGCTCTCCGAGATCATGCTGCAGCAGACCACGGCGGTGACCGTCGGACCCTACTTCCGCGCCTTCCTGCAGCGCTGGCCGACGGTGCAGGCGCTCGCCGCGGCGCCGCTCGACGACGTGCTGCATGCCTGGCAGGGGCTCGGCTACTACGCCCGCGCCCGCAACCTGCATGCCTGCGCCAAGGCGGTGGCGGCGCGGCACGGGGGGCGGTTCCCCGAGACGGAGGAGGCGCTGCTCGGCCTGCCCGGCATCGGCGCCTATACGGCCGCCGCCGTGGCGGCCATCGCCTTCGACAAGGTGGCGACGGTGGTCGACGGCAATGTCGAGCGCGTCGTCGCCCGGCTGTTCGCGCTGGAAACACCGATGCCGGAAGTGAAGCCGGAGATCCGCCGTCTCGCCGCGACGCTGACCCCGGGCGAGCGGCCGGGCGACTTCGCCCAGGCGATGATGGATCTGGGCGCCACCGTCTGCACGCCCAAGAGCCCGAAGTGCATCCTCTGCCCGATCCGCGAGGATTGCCGGGCCACGGCCGCCGGCATCGCCGAGGAACTGCCGCGGCGGGCGCCGAAGAAGGCCCGGCCGCAGCGCTACGGCATCGCCTTCTGGCTGCTGCGCGACGACGGCGCCGTGCTGCTCCGCAAGCGCCCGGAGAAGGGCCTGCTGGGCGGCATGACCGAAGTGCCCTCCACGCCCTGGCGGACCGAGCCCTGGTCGCTGAAGGAGGCACTGCCGGAGGCACCCGAGCCGGTTTCGTGGCGGCTGCTGCCCGGACGGGTGGAACATGTCTTCACCCATTTCTCGCTCGAGATCGGGGTCGCCGTGGCACGGGCCGGAAACGGCGCATCAGGGGAATGGTGCGCGACCACGGCGCTGCATACCCGGGCGCTGCCGACGATCATGAAGAAGATCTGCCGCCATGCCCTCGACGGCATGACCGGCTCGCAATGAAGGGAGAGGAAACATGCGCGACATGGAAGGACGCACCGTCTTCATAACCGGCGCCAGCCGGGGCATCGGCGCCGCCATGGCGCTGTGCTGCGCCGAAGCCGGCGCGAACGTGGTTATCGCGGCGAAGACGGCCGACCCGCATCCGAAACTGCCGGGCACGATCCACAGCGTGGCGGAGGACTGCGAGAAGGCCGGCGGCAAGGCGCTCGCCGTGCAGATGGACCTGCGCAACGTCGAGGAGATCGAGGCGGCGGTGGAGAAAGCCGCCGAGCGTTTCGGCGGCATCGACGTGCTGATCAACAACGCCTCCGCCCAGACCTTCACCAGGACGCCGGACACCACGCCGAAGCTCTTCGACCTGATGTTCGACATCAACGTGCGGGGAACCTTCTTCGCTTCCCAGGCCTGCATCCCGTACTTAAGGAAATCGGCCAACCCGCAGATCCTGACCGTCGCCTCGGCGATCAGCCCGGACCCGCGCTGGTATGCCGAGCGGCTGCCGCGCACCATGTCGAAATACGGCATGTCGATGTGCGTGATCGGGCTGGCCGAGGAGTTCAAGGAGGAGGGGATTTCGGTGAACGGCATCTGGCCGCGGCACGCCATCGCCACGGCGGCGATCCAGGTCACCCGGCCGGATATGTACGAAACCTGCCGGCGGCCGACGATCATGGCCGACGCGGCGCATTGGATCGTCACCCGGCCGAAAGGCGCGGTGAGCGGCCGCTTCTTCTTCGACGACGAGGCGCTCAGCGAAGCGGGGAAGAGTGCGGCCGAGATCGACGCCTATTGGATCACGCCGGGGAAACGCTCGCCGCTGTCGAGCTTCATCGACTTCGACAAGCGGCCGTTCAAGTAAGGTTGGCGCATTTTCCTCAATAGTGATATCATATTGATATCATTTTCGAGCGAGAGGTTCCCGGATGGGGCAGATCGTGATCCGCAAGCTGGATGATGAAATCCTCGAAATTCACCGTCGCCGCGCGAAGGAGAAGAGGCGATCGCTGGAACAGGAGATCCGCGAGTTGATCACCGAATCGGCGAAGCCCTCGCGCGAGGATGTTCTAGAGCGGGTCCAGGCCATCGCGGCGATGACACCTGCGCTTCCGAAAGGAAGAGTGCGGCCAAAGGCCGAGGACTTGATCCGTGCGGATCGCGATAGCCGATGACAATCCCCGACGCCAGCGTCGCGGTGAAATGGTTCATCCTCGAAGCGGATAGTCCCAAGGCTCAGGATTTGCTGCGACGGCCTGAGCCTCTCGTCGCGCCCGATCTGATCCTGGCGGAAGCGGGGAACGCGGCATGGTCGCAATTGCGCCGAAACCTCATCGGCCGCCCTCAGTTTGATGCCTTGGTAAGAACGCTGCCGAGCACGCTGCATGAGATCGTTCCGACGTCCGGCGTGCTGTCTTCTGCCGCCGTCATAGCCTGCGCGATCGATCATCCGATCTACGACTGCGTCTACATCGCCCTCGCCGAAGCAAGGGACGACGTACTGGTGACCGCCGATAGCAAGCTGATCCGCAAGGTGGCCAGCACGCCCTGGCGGAAGCGCGTGGCCGACATCGCGAAATTCTGATCAGAAGCCGATATGCGCGCCGCCGTCGATCGACAGGTGCTGGCCGGTGACGTAGGAGGCGGCATTCGACAACAGGAAGCAGACGGCCGGCGCGACTTCCTCAGGCGTGCTGAAACGGCCGAAGGGGATGGTCGCCATGTAGCGGTCGCGGAACTTCGGGCCGCGGATGGTCTCGGTCATCGGCGTTTCCACCAGACCGAAGCAGACCGAGTTGACGTTGATGCCCTGCGCACCCCATTCGCGCGCCGCACTCATGGTCATGCCGAGCACGCCGGCCTTGGCCGCGCCGTAGTTGATCTGGCCGACCGTGCCGCGGCGGCCGGCGATCGAGGAGACGTTGACGATGCGGGCGGCGGACTTATCGCCCGCCTCGATCCGCTGAAGCATGTGCCGGCCGACCGCCTGCAGGCAGAGGAAGACGCCGGTCAGGTTGACGTCGATCACCTGCTGCCAGGTTTCCACCGGCATCTTGTTGATCATCGCCGCCCGCACGATGCCGGCGTTGTTGATAAGGCCGTGCACGGCGCCCCGCGCCCGCACCGCCTGGTCGACCATGTCCTGGACGAACTTCGGATCGGCGACGCTGCCGACGATGGTGGTGACGTTTCCCTGGCCGACGGCGGCCGAGAGCGCGTCGAGCCCTTCCTTCTTCAGGTCGACGGCGATGACATGGGCGCCGAGTTCGATCGCCTGTTTCGCCACCGCCTGGCCGACACCCTGGGCGGCGCCGGTGACGATGACGTTCTGCCCTTCGAGGGACATCGGGTTTTTCATGGTTTCCTCCGCCTATGATGTTCCTGAGGTTCTGCCAATCGGGGGAAGTCTCGGCAATCCCAATCTGGCAGCGCGCCTTCGCCCTTCCAGCGAAGCGCTGCCGTGCCGAATGGGGGGAAGCAGTCCATGTTCGCCGTGATCTTCGAGGTGCAACCGAAGACCGAGTTGTGGGACGCCTACCTCGGCATCGCCCGCGGGCTGAGGCCGGAACTGGAGAAAATCGACGGCTTCGCCGACAACACCCGCTATCGCAGCCTGACCCGAGAGGGCTGGCTGCTGTCGCTGTCCGGCTGGCGGGACGAGAAGGCGCTGGTCCGCTGGCGCACGCAGGCCCTGCATCACGACGCCCAGGAGAGAGGGCGGAACGAAATCTTCCGCGATTATCACCTGCGCATCGGCGAGATCGTCGGCGACACGCGGCTGCCCCCCGGACATCGCCTGGCCGAGCAGCGGCTGGACGAGACCGCGGTAGGCGCCGGCACCACGGTGACGCTGGCCGACGCGACGAGGCCGGCGGACAGGATCGCTGGCGCGACGCCGGAAGAGGTCGCGCGCTCTCTCGGCTTCGTGCCGGAGGCGGCCGGCCTCGTCGATTGGGATGTCTTCGATGCGGTGCTGACACCGGGCGATGTCATTCTGGCGATGACCTGGCGCGACCGGGCGGCGGCGGAGGCATTCGAGCGCTTACCGCCGCCGGCGGAGACGAGGCGGCGCCGCATCCGCATCGTCCGCGATTACGGCATGTTCGACCGGCGCGAGGCGCCGCAGTACTACCCGGACGTCAGCCGGGCCTGAGCCCTCAGTGCAGTTCGGCCCGTATCTTCTGGCGCAGCACGTCGATCGGCACCAGCTTGCCCTCGACCTCCAGATGCCAGAAGGACCAGCCGTTGCAGGCCGGCGCGCCCATGGCCCGCGCGCCAACCTGGTGGATGGAGCCGGTGGTGTCGGGGCCGACCAGGCTGCCGTCGGCCCGCACCTTGGCGGCATGCCGGCGGCTCGGGTCGTAGAGAAGTTGGCCCGGCTGCAGCAGGCCGCGCTCCACCACCCAGCCGAAGGGGATGCGCGGTTCCGACCGCTTGCTCTTGGTCACTTCCAGGTCGTCGGGGGCGAGCGGTGTCACGCGCGCGATGCGCGCTTCGGCCAGGGCCACGTATTTTTCCTCACGTTCGATACCGATGAAACGGCGACCCAGCCGGCGCGCCACCGCGCCCGTCGTGCCGGTGCCGAAGAAGGGGTCGAGCACCACGTCGCCCGGCCGGGTGGATGACAAGAGCACGCGGTGCAGCAGCGCTTCCGGCTTCTGCGTCGCATGCGCCTTCTGGCCGTCTTCCTTCAGGCGTTCCGATCCGGTGCAGAGCGGGATCACCCAGTCTGAGCGCATCTGCACGTCGTCGTTCAAGGCCTTCATGGCCTCGTAGTTGAAGGTGTAGCGCTTCTGCTTCGCCGTCTTCGAGCACCACAGCATCGTCTCATGCGCGTTGGTGAAGCGCTTGCCGCGGAAGTTCGGCATCGGGTTCGATTTCCGCCAGACGATGTCGTTCAGCACCCAGAAGCCGAGATCCTGCAGCACGGCGCCGACGCGATAGATGTTGTGATAGCTGCCGATGACCCAGAGCGTGCCGTCGTCCTTCAAGGCACGGCGCGCGGCGGTGAGCCAGGCGCGGGTGAAGCGGTCGTATTCCTCGAAGCTGGCGAACTGGTCCCAATGGTCGTCGACGGCGTCGACCACGCTCTCGTCGGGACGGCGAAGCTCGCCGCCGAGCTGCAGGTTGTAGGGCGGATCGGCGAAGACCATGTCGACCGACTTCGCCGGCAGGGCCGACATCAGTTCGACGCAGTCGCCTTGCAGTACGCGGTCCACGATCCGGAGGCCCCCCTCGTTCATCGCCGGCACTCTGATTCGAGCCAGAGTCCCCGTCAAATAGATTTTTAGATTCAATGAGTTAAGGGACTCTTCCGGAGTCTCCGAAACGCAACATGCGGTCGGTTGGGGCTGGACAGACACCAGATATTGTCCATGCTGCGGCATCTGGACTCAGGCCAGACCTCGGGGAGAGAAACGATGATTCATGTGCTCGCGACGATCACCGTCGAAGCCGGCAAGCGCGAAGAGCTGCTCACCAATTTCCGCAAGGTGATGCCGAAGGTGCATGCCGAGAAGGGTTGCGTCGAATACGGCCCCACCATCGACGCCGACCCGGGTCTGCCGGGTCAGACCAATGTCGGCCCCGACAGCATCGTCATCATCGAACGCTGGGAAAGCATCGAGGACCTGAAGGCGCATGCGCGCGCGCCGCACATGGCCGAATACGCCGCCTCGGTAAAGCACCTGGTGAAGGAACGCAAGATCCAGGTCCTGACCACGGCCTGATCCGCCTCCCGAATGGAAGCGCAAGATGCGTGAAGCGGGGAAACCCGTCGCCGCGTGAGACTGCACCATCCCGAACGGAAGGTGCTGTCCCATGCGTGCCCGAGGCCTCAACACACTCTTCGCTTCCGCCTGCGGCGCGCATGCGGCCGACCAGCTGGCGCTGGCCGCATTGCCGCTGACCGCCTCGCTGGTGCTGGGGGCCGGCGCCGGCACTGTCGGCATCCTGGTGGCGGCGCAGGCGGCGGCCTGGCTCGTCGTCTCGCTGCCGGCTGGCCTGCTGATCGATCGGGTGTCGCGGAAGCGGGCGCTGGTCGGCTGCCAGATGCTGGCGGCCGTCGCCCTTTTAGTCGCCGCCCTGGCGGCCTCGGCCGGCTTCGCGCCGCTGCTGGGCTTCGGCGCCTTCGTCGCCGCCACCGGCATCGTCGTCTTCGTGCTGACCGCCACCTCGCTGATGCCGGCCCTGGTCGAGGCGAAGGACCTCCCCGCCGCCAATGCCCGGATCGAGCTGGCCCGCGCGGTGGTGACCCTGGCGGCACCCGTCGCGGTCGGCTGGCTCGCCACCCGGGGCAGCCCGGTCGCCGGCTATGGGCTGGCGGCGCTGGCCGCGGCCTTCTCGGCGCTCATGGGCTTGCGGCTTGAGGGTCCGGATGCGCCGGTGGCGCCGCGCCTGCCGTTCCGCACCGCGCTCGCCGACGGCATGCGCTATGTGGTCGAGCAGCCGCTGCTTCGCAACATCGGCCTCTGCGCCGTCTTCTGGAACTCGGCCTTCTTCGCGCTGCTCGCCGTCTTCGTGCCCTATGCGCTGGAAGTGGTGCGCCTCACCCCGGCGGAGATCGGCCTGGCCCAGGGGGCGCTCGGCGCCGGGTCGATCCTGGGCGCGCTGTCGGCGGCGGCGGTGCTGCGCCGCTTCGCGCCCCGCATCGTGCTGGTGGCGGGCCCGGCCCTGTCGGTATTGGCGATCGGGTTCCTGCTGGCCGCGCCGTCCGGCCACGGCCTGATGCTGGCGGCGGCCGGCTTCGCGCTGATCGGTTTCGGGCCGATGCAATGGTCGATCTGCCAGCAGAGCCTCCGCCAGCTGGTCACCCCGCGCGAGCTGCTCGGCCGGGTCAACGCGACGATCCAGATCGCCATCTACGGCATCCGTCCGCTGGGCGCGCTGGCCGGGGGCGCGGTCGCGGCCGGCTTCGGCCCGGCGGCGGCGCTCTGGCTGGTCGCCGGGCTGTTCCTCGCCTCCGTGCTGGTGCCGCTTCTCTCCAGCCTCGGCCGCCTCGCGGCAATGCCGGAGCCGGTCAGCGCCCGCTGAAGTTCGGCTCGCGCTTCTCCAGGAACGCCTTCACGCCTTCCTTCATGTCCTGGGTCTGCATCAGCGGCAGAAGCTGCAGGAAGACGTGGTGGACGTGTTCGTTGAAGGGTTCGTTCCAGGCCATGCGCATCATGCGCTTGGCCGCCTGGATGGCGAGGGGCGCATTGGCGGCGATCTCGGCCGCCAGTGCCTTGGCGGTGGACGCCACCTCGGCTTCCGGCACCACCTGGGAGACGAGGCCGAGCTCCAGGCTCTTCTCCGCCGACAGCGTGCGGCCGGTGAAGATGATCTCGGCCGCCTTCGACCAGCCGACGAGGCGCGGCAGGTACCAGGTGCCGCCGGACTCGGGTAGGATGCCGCGCTTGGCATAGGAGGCGGCGAGCTTCGCCTTCTCGCCCATGATGCGGATATCGGCACCGAGCGCGAGATCGAGGCCATAGCCGGCGGCCGAGCCGTTCAGCGCACAGATCACCGGCTTGTCCATCGCATGCAGGACCGGCGGCGGGGTGTTGCGCAGGTCGATGTTGGTGGGCGTGGCGCCGGAACCGACCGAGAGATTGTCGGTGCCCTTCGACTGCGCTTCCAGGTTCATGCCGGCGCAGAAGGCGCGGCCTGCTCCTGTGAGGATGACGACGCGGACGGCCGCATCCTCGTTCGCCTGGGTCAGCAGCTGGGTCAGGCGCTTCAGCATGGGACCGGAAATGGTGTTCATCCGGTGCGGGGCGTTCAGCGTGATCGTGCCGATCGATCCATCGACCTGCCAGAGAACCTCGTCCTCGCCGCTCATAGGTGTTTCCTCCGGGATTTCGGCGCCAGATAGCCGCTACAGCACCTCGGCGTCCAGCAGGATGCGGCCCTCGCGGTCCTCCACCTCCAGCACGTAGATATCCGGGTCGCGGCCGATGGCCTTCTCGATCGCTGCTTCCACCGTTTCGTCGGCCTGGGTGTCGGTCTTCATCCAGGCGGCTGAGCCCGCCTTGTCGTAGGTCTGGCTCAGCAGGATCGCGGTGCCGTTGCCGAGCGCGATCTTGACCAGGATGGCGCCGGCATCGGGATCGCCCTTGCGGCGCCGATAGACGCCAATGCCCAGCCGATCGTAGCGGCGGATGATGGCGGCGACGCGCAGGTCGCTTTTCAGGCGGGGTTCGGCCATAGAGGCGACCTTAACGGGATTTGGCGGAGCGTCTTCCCTATAGTGTTCCCGTCATGTCCTCAGTTGTTGCCGCGGCCACGGCCGTCTCCCGGATCATCCTGCCAGACGCACCGGCCCTCGCCGTGGGTCCGAACAGCGTCGCCTGGATCGGCACCGACGGCGAGATCGAGGAGATCGGCCACGCGGCCGCGCGCTCGCGGGTGGAGAAGCTGGCCCCGCTGGTCTGCCATGCGCCTTCGGCCGCCGCCCGCATCGAGGCACCGCGCTTCGCCGCCTTCGACCTGCTCGAACTCTTCGCCTTCGTGCGCCCGGCCCGCTTCTGCCTGCCCACGCCTCGCGGCCTTGCGCGGGCGCTCGGCCTCATCATGCCGCGCGACCGTGTGGGCGAGGCCATGGTGCTGCCGCAGGCGGCCTCGCTGCTGCTGTCGGAACTCGGCCGGATCGACCCGCGCCGGATCAACGAGACGGCGGCGGTCGCCACCAGCATGGGCAAGGGCGGCTGGCCCTGGGCGGGGGCGGTGCTGGCGGCCCTCGGCGATCCACAGCAGCGCCTCGGTCCCTATGGCGGGCTCGATGTCTGGAACCGTCTCTCGGAATGGAGCGACCGCGCCGCCCCGCCGCCGCCGGAGGAGACCGGCATCGCGCCGGAGGCGGCGCGCGAACGCCTCGCCATGCTGGTCGGCCCCGGCGCCGAGGCGCGGCCGGCCCAGGCCGACTATGCCGGCATCGTGGCGCATGCCTTCGCGCCCAGGGACGTGGCGGGCGAGCCCAACATGGTGCTGGCCGAAGCCGGCACCGGAATCGGCAAGACGCTCGGCTACATCGCTTCCGCCAGCCTCTGGGCCGAGCGGAGCGGCTCCAGCGTCTGGATCTCCACCTACACCAAGAACCTGCAGCGGCAGATCGACCAGGAACTGGACCGGCTCTATCCCGACCCGGCGGAGAAGGCCGAGAAGGTGGTGATCCGCAAGGGGCGTGAGAACTATCTCTGCCTCCTGAACCTGGAAGAGGCGGCGCAGGGCGGCGCCATGCGCCCGGCCGATGCCGTGGCGCTCGGACTGATGGCGCGCTGGGCGCGGGAGAGCCGCGACGGCGACATGGTGGGCGGCGACTTTCCGTCCTGGCTTTCGGGCCTGCTCGGCCCAGCGCGCACGCTGGGGCTGACCGACCAGCGCGGCGAATGCGTCTATTCCGCCTGCCCGCATTACAAGAAATGCTTCATCGAGAAGGCGGGGCGGAAGTCGCGCCATGCCCAGATCGTCATCGCCAACCATGCGCTGGTGATGCACCAGGCCGCGCGCGGCGCCGTGGCGCCGGCCGACCGGCCGACGCGCTACATCTTCGACGAGGGCCACCACGTCTTCGATGCCGCCGACAGCACCTTCGCGGGCTTCCTGTCCGGCGGCGAGGGCCTCGACCTGCGCCGCTGGCTGCGCGGGCCCGAGGGCGGGCGGCGCAGCCGGGCGCGCGGCCTGCAGCGGCGCATCGGCGATCTCGTTGATGCGGAGGAGAGCGGCGCCGCGAAGGCGCTGCGCGCCACCATCGCCGCCGCCGCCGTGCTGCCGGCCGAAGGCTGGCTCGCCCGCCTCGCCGAGGGTGCGGCGCAAGGGCCGTCGGAAACCTTTCTCGCCCGCGTCCGCGACCAGGTTCTGGCCCGGGTCAAGGATCCCGATGGCCCCTATGGCCTGGAGACCGGCACGGAAGAGCCGGTGCCGGGCCTGATCGATGCCGCCATGGCGCTGGCCGAAGCCCTGGGGCGGCTGCATGGGCCGCTCCGTGGGCTCACCGCCGCGCTGTCCGCCAAGCTCGACGACGAGGCGGAGGAACTCGACACCTCGTCGCGCATCCGCATCGACGCCGCCGTGCGCGGCATCGACCGCCGGGCCAAGATGCTGGAAGCCTGGATCGGCATGCTGCGCAGTCTCGAGCGCGGGCCGGAAGACGCCTTCGTCGACTGGTTCGCGATCGAGCGCATCGGCGGGCGCGATGTCGATGTGGGCCTCAACCGGCGCTGGATCGACCCAACCGTGCCCTTCGCCGAATCGCTTCTCGTACATGCGCATGGCGTGCTGATCACCTCGGCCACGCTTCGCGACCGTACCGCCGAGGCGGACGAGGATGCGCATTGGCGCACCGCCGAGATGCGGACGGGAAGCCAGCACCTGGCGCTGCCGGCGGTGCGGGCCAGCCTCGCCTCGCCCTTCGACTACGGCAACCGTACTCGCGTCCTCGTGGTCACCGATGTTCGGCGTGACGATGCCGACCAGGTCTCCGCCGCCTATCGGGAGCTGTTCCTGGCCTCGGGCGGCGGCGCGCTCGGCCTCTTCACCGCCATCTGGCGCTTGCGCGCCGTGCGGAAGAAGATCGGCGCGGCCATCGACCAGGCCGGGATTCCGCTGCTCGCCCAGCATGTCGACGGCATGGACACGCCGACCCTGATCGACATCTTCCGGGGCGAGGAGGATGCCTGCCTGCTCGGCACGGATGCCGTTCGCGACGGCGTCGACGTGCCGGGGCGTTCGCTCCGCCTCATCGTCTTCGACCGCGTGCCCTGGCCCCGGCCCGACATCCTGCACCGCGAGCGCAGGAAGCTGTTCGGCCGCCAGGCCTATGACGACATGATCACGCGGCTGAAGCTGAAGCAGGCCTTCGGGCGGCTGGTGCGCCGGGCCGACGACAAGGGCGTGTTCGTCATGCTGGACGCCATGCTGCCCTCGCGCCTGCTGACCGCCTTCCCGCCGGAGGTCGAGGTGCGGCGTATCGGGCTGAAGGACGCCATCGCGGAGACGAGGGAATTCCTCGCCCCCGGGTGATCGCTACTTCCCGCCGCCGTCCATGATCTGCAGGTTGTTCTGGGCGGCATCGCCCGCCGGGGTGCCGGCCGCGAGGTCGATGACCTTCAGCCAGTCGGCCCGGGCGCCGCGCAGGTCGCCCTTGGCCTTCTTCAGGTGGCCGCGTTCCAGCAGCGCCTCGACCTGGGTGCGGTCGAGGAAGAGCGCGCGGTCGGCATCCTCCAGCGCCCCCCCCATGTCACCGAGCGCACGCTTGGCCGCGGCCCTGAAGGCCAGCGCATCGGCGCGCTCCTCGTCCAGCATCAGCGCCGCGTCCAGGTCGCCGAGGGCTTCGCGGAAGGATTCACGGGCGGCGCGCACGCGGGCGCGGTCGATGTAGAGATCGGGATCGCCCGGCTGCATCGACAAGGCCGAGGTGAGCGCCGCGTCGGCGCGATCGGGGAAACCGGCCAGCAGCCAGGCATTGCCGGCCTGGCTCAGCACCTCGGGGACCAGGTGGCCGGCGGAATGCCGCAATTCCTCGGCCAGCTTCTCCAGCCGGTCGGCGGCGTCGCCATATTGCTTCAGCTGGACCAGGGCCATGGCGATGCAGTGCCGCGCCGGCGCGCCGCCGCCCCGGTCGCGCCAGGCGAGCGCATTGTCGAAGGCCTGCTCCGGCTGGCGGGCGGCAAGCGTCAGGCAGGCCTGGTACTGCTGGTCGTCCGGGGCCTGCCGCTCGTTGCGCGGCGGCGCCGCGGCGGCGGCCGGGCCGAGGAGGAGGCAGAGAAGGAAGAGGGCGCGCTTCACCGCTTGGTGCTATCACGGGCGTGAGCGATTGCCCACCGGTCTCGGGGAGGGGCGGCATGACGCCGCGTCTGTTCTGCTTCGGCTATTCCTACTGCGCGCGCCACCTCGCCATGCGGTTGCGCCCGCAGGGCTTTGACATAGCGGGTACCAGCCGGGAACCGTCCGGCGGCGCAAGCGAGGTTGAACGCTTCGCCTTCGACGGCCGTGCACCGCTCGCGCCCGCCGCGCTCGGCGGTACCACGCATCTACTGATTTCGATTCCGCCAGGACCGGCGGGCGATCCGGTCCTGGCGACGCATCGCGACATGCTGGCCCGGCTGCCCGGGCTCGGCTGGATCGGATATCTCTCGACCACCGGCGTCTATGGCGATCGCCAGGGCGAATGGGTGGACGAGGAAGCCGACCTTCGGCCCGTTTCGCCCCGCAGCCGGCGGCGCGTCGATGCGGAGGCGGCATGGCTCGCCTTCGGGGCGGAAACCGGCGTGCCTACCCATGTCTTCCGCCTCGCCGGGATCTATGGCCCCGGTCGCAGCACGCTGGAGCAGGTCCGTAGCGGCCAGGCCCAGCGGATCGACCGGCCGGGGCAGGTCTTCTCGCGCATCCATGTCGAGGATATCGCCGCCGTGCTGGAGGCTTCCATCCGCCGGCCGGCGGCGGGGCGAATCTACAACGTCTGCGACGACGAGCCGGCCGCGCCGGCCGATGTCGTGAGCGAAGCCTGCAGGCTGCTCGGGGTCCCGCCGCCGCCGCTGATCCCCTACGAAGAGGCGGCGCTGAGCGAGATGGGGCGCAGCTTCTGGGCGGACAACCGGCGGGTGCGGAACGAACGGATCAAGTCGGAACTGGGCGTCGCCTTGCGCTACCCGAGCTATCGGGAAGGACTCGCGGCGCTCGCTGTTAAGGAATTTTAACAGCTGTTTGTGTAGATTGGGGACGCTGCTGCGGCCACCGCCGCCGGGCCGCAGAGTCATGATGAACCCGCAAGACCATCCGCCGACCGCCGCCGCATCGCAGCCGGGACGGCGCTATGTCCGCCTGTCTCTGCAGACGGCCTGTCTCCTCACGGTTGCGGGTTGCCTGTACGGACTGCTGATCGCCGGCCCGCTCGGGCTTCTGAGCCCGGTCGAACGGGTGACGGTGCCGGTCGCGCTCGTGGTCTGCACGGGCGCATTCGTCTTTCTGTGGATGCTGTCGATCGACGGCCTGGTCCGGCTGTCCCAGGGGCTGTCCCTCTTCTTCTGCGTCTATCTGACGATCAATACGCTGAACGCGCTGTTTCTGGTCGCCGACGGCTATGCGCCGTTCCTCTATCTCATCTGGTTCGTGCCGACCTACATCTTCGTCTATTCGATCTGCGACCGGACTTTCGCGAATGTCGTCGCGCTGACCACCAGCACGGTGGCGCTGCTGGCGGTGATCGCCGACGTCCTCCGCCAGGGAGAAGCCGCGCTCGGCAGCGTCCGCACCGCGGCGGAGGTCATCGCCGTCCTCTCCCAGTTCGTCGCCATCGTCCTGCTGATCGGCGTATCGCGGTTCCGCGAGCGCTTCGCCACCGAGCGGGCCAAGGCCACCATCGCCGCCGAACGCCTGGCGGAGACGCAGCGCCTGCTGCAGCAACTGGGGGTGAGCGAGGCGCGATACCGCAATCTGGTCGAAAACTCCCTCGACGTGATCTGCGTGCTCGACGCCGATGGGCGCTTCGTCGATGTCGGCCCCCGCGCCACGGAGACCTGGGGCCAGGCGCCCGCGGATCTGATCGGCCGCCGCCTGGTCGAGATCGTGCCGGGCGAAGACCGGCCGTCGGTTCAGCGCTTCCTGTCCGACGTCCGCGTCGGGAACGAGGCTGTGAGCCGTGAATTCCGTGTCAGTGGTCGTGACGGCACGGTGCCCATGCTGTGGCTAGGCCGGTGGCTTCCGCTGGAGGGGGCGGTCTATCTGGCGGCGCGCGACATGACCGAACGGATCGAAGCCGAGAAGCGCCTGCGGCAGTCGCAGAAGCTGGAGGCGCTCGGCCGGCTCACGGGCGGGATCGCGCACGACTTCAACAACCTCCTGACCGTCGTGATCGGCAATGCGGATGCGATCGAGCGCGGATCGGAAGATCGGTCGATGCGTCCTTTGGCCAATCTGATTCGCCGCGCCGCCGAACGGGGCGCCGACCTCACCCTGCGGCTTCTCAGCTTCGCTCGGCGGCAGCCGCTGCAGCCGCTGCCGGTCGATGTGGGGGAACTGGTGCAATCGACCGCCGGCCTGCTCGCTCATGCACTGGGCGAGGGAATCCGCATCGAGATCGAGGTCGCGGCGCCGTCGTGCTGGAGCGTCATCGATCCTGTCGGCCTCGAGACGGCCCTTCTCAATCTGGCGATCTATGCCCGCGACGCGATGCCGGCGGGCGGACGGATCGTGCTGCGCATCGACCGAAGCGACGAGCTACCGCGCGCGGCGCAGACGGAAACGGGTGCCGGCAAGGGGCCCTATGTCGTCGTGCAGGTGGCCGACGAGGGCGAGGGGATGACGCCGCAGGCGCGCGATCGGGCGTTCGAGCCCTTCTTCACCACCAAGCCGGCGGGCCAGGGCACAGGCCTCGGGCTCAGCGCGGTGCATGGTTTCGTCCTGCAATCGGGCGGTGATGTCCGGCTGGAAAGCACGCTGGGCCAAGGTACGGTCGTCAGTCTCTATCTGCCGGCCGCGTCGGCGGATGGCGGCCCTGCACGCGTGGCCGGCACCTCTGCGGCCGGCCCGAAGGCTGCGATCGGCCGCATCCTCGTCGTGGAGGACGATCCCCTGCTGCGCGAGTCGGTGGCGGAGCAGATCGTCACCCTCGGCTATGCGGTCGATATCGTGGGCGACGTGAGGGCGGCGCTCCGCAAGCTCGAGGAAGGCCGCAGCTACGACCTCGTCTTCTCCGACATCGTCATGCCCGGTGGCATGGGCGGCTTCGACCTCGCGGCCGAAATCCGCCGGCGCTGGCCCGCGCTGCCGGTCCTGCTCACCACCGGCTACGCGGAGGAGGAGCGGGTTTCGGGGAATGCCACCGACCTGCCGATCCTGCGAAAGCCCTATACCCTTCCGCTGCTTGCCGCCCGGTTGAGGGAAGCGATCAAGGACTGACCGACCGGCAGAGCGTTTCCACCGCGGCCGTGAGCCTCGCGATATCCTCCGGCGTGGACAGGCGGTGGTCGCCTTCCTTGACCAGCGTCAGGGTCGCGTCGGCCCCGGGTCTCAGCGCTTCGATCAGCCTCAGGGAATGCCTCCACGGCACGTCCGGATCCTTCATGCCGTGGAGCAGGCGCACCGGGCAGGTCAAGGCCGACAGCTTGTCGAGCACGAGGTGGTTCCGCCCTTCCTCGATCAGCTTCATGGTGATCTCGTAGGGTTGCTCGGAATAGGCGGAGGGACGCCGCCAGACGCCGTCTCGCTCCAGCGCCGCGCGTGCCTCGGCGGTCAGCCCGGGCCACAACAGCGCCTCGGTGAAATCCGGCGCCGGCGCGATGCCGATCAGGCCGGCCACCCGGTCCGGGCGGGCGAGGGCCGCCAGCAGCATCATCCACCCCCCCATCGACGAACCGACGATGACGAGCGGACCCCGCGTGACCTGGTCGATGACGGCGAGCGTGTCGGCCTTCCATTGCCCGACCGTGGCATCCAGGAAGTCGCCGGCCGATTCGCCATGGGCGAAGTAGTCGAAGCGCAGATAGGCGCGGCCGGCGGCGCGGCAGGCGGCCTCGAGCGCGATCGCCTTGGTGCCGGTCATGTCCGACTTGAAGCCGCCGCAGAAGAGGATTCCGGGCGGCTTGCCCGGGGTTGCACGATAGGCGATGGTCGATCCATCGGGGCGTGCGAGTCGGGAAGGTGCGGCTTGGGCCGTCATTGGTCACCGGAGGGAGGCGGATTGCAGGGCGAGGGCGAGGCTAGCATCGCTCGGGGCGCGCCGGAACGGCGCGGCTATGCCGTCATGCAGGTCGTCCCCGCGCTCGAGGCGGGCGGTGCCGAACGGACGACGCTGGAAATCGCCCTGGCCCTCGTCGGTGCCGGCTATCGCGCCATCGTCGCTTCCGAAGGCGGTCCCATGGTGCGCGAGGTCGAGCGCGCCGGCGCCACCCACGTCACCCTGCCGCTCGCCAGCAAGAATCCGCTCGTCATCCATCGCAACGCCGATCATCTGGCGCGGGTTGTGCGCGAGACCGGCACGCGGCTGATGCATGTGCGTTCGCGGGCCCCGGCCTGGAGCGTGCGCCGCGCCGCGCGGCTGGTGGGCGTGCCCTGGGTCAGCACCTTCCACGGCATCTATGACCACAAGGGCTTCCTGAAGCGGCGCTACAACGCGGTCATGCTGGCCGCCGACATGGTGATCGCGAATTCCGCCTTCACCGCCAAGCATATCCACGATGTCTACGGCGTCGGCGCGAACCGTGTCACGACGATCCCGCGCGGCATCGACCTCAACCGCTTCGATCCGGATCGGGTTTCGGCCGAGCGGGTGATCGCCCTGGCGCAAAACTGGCGCCTGCCGGACGGCGTTCCCGTCGCCCTCCTGCCGGCCCGCATGGTGGAGGGCAAGGGCCAGGCCACCTTCGTCGAGGCCCTGTCGCTGCTGCCGCGCGGCGAAGTGATCGGCGTGGTGCTGGCGCCTGCCGGCGGGTCGCCCCGGTTCCGCCAGCGGCTGCTCGCCCTGGCCGAGGCGCGCGGTCTCGGCGGCTATCTGCGGCTGATCGACGGCTGCCGCGACATGGCGGCCGCCTACATGCTGGCCGATGTCGTGCTGTCGCCCTCGATCTATCCGGAATCCTTCGGCCGGGTCGTGGCGGAGGCCCAGGCGATGGGCCGTCCGGTGATCGCGAGCGCCAACGGCGCGGCGCGAGAGATCCTGAAGGTCGGCGAAACCGGCTGGCTGACGCCGCCCGGCGACGCCCGCGCCCTCGCCGGGGTCATCCAGTCCGCCGTGCGGCTCGATCCCGACACCCGCCGGGCCGTGGCCTATGCCGCGCATGCCCATATCGCCGCCAGCTTCGACCTCGAGACGATGTGCGCCCGGACCCTCGACCTCTATGCCGGGTTGATGACGGTTTGAAAGGCGCCCGTCGCATCCTGGTCATCAAGCACGGCGCCTTCGGGGACATGGTCCTGGCCACCGGCGCCTTCGCCGCCATCCGCGCCCATCACGACCGTGACCACCTGACGCTCCTCACCACCCCGCCATTCGAGAGCTGGGGAAGGGACAGCGGGCTGTTCGACGCGGTGGAGCTCGACGAAAGGTCGCGTTCCCCGCGTCGTACGATGGCCGTCGCGCGACGCCTCTATCACGGCCGCTTCGAGCAGGTCTACGACCTGCAGGGATCGCAGAGAGTGAGCCTCTATCGGGCGCTGGCCTGGTCGCCGCGCGCGGTCAGATGGTCGCGGCCGACGGCGCGGGAGCGTCGGATGCCCGCGTCCGAAAGGCATGCGGCGCAGTTGCATCGCGAAGGGATCACCCGGATCCCGCCCCCCGATCTGGATTTCCTGCAAGGCGATATCGGCCGCTTCGGCCTGCCGCCGGCATTCGCGCTGCTGGTCGCGGGGACAGCCACTCGCCACCCCGAGAAGCGCTGGCCCTGGCGGGATTTCGCCGATATCGCAAGGTCGCTCTCCTGCCCGGTGGTACTGGTCGGTACGGCGGCGGAGGCGGACGTGCTGCGGCGGATCGCGGCCGCTGCACCGGATGCGATCGACCTCAGCGGCAAGACCACGCTGGCCGACCTCGCCACCCTCGGCCGCCGGGCGGCGCTCGCGATCGGCAACGACACCGGGCCGATGCATCTTCTGGCGGCGGTCGGATGTCCCTGCGTGGTGCTGTTCACTTCGACGGGCGATCCCAGGCTCAGTGCGCCGCGCGGGGCGCATGTCGAGGTCTGCATGGATGCCCGGGTCGACGATGTCCTCAGGGCAGCGCGCCGGGTGGTCCCTTGAACTCCACCGTGTTGCCTTCCGGATCGGTGAAGTAGACCGACGGCCCATCGCCCTCCGCGCCATAGCGCAGGACCACCTCTCCGATGTCGATGCCGAAGGGCTGCAGCCTTGCCCGGATGGCGGCCGGGTCGAAGGGATCGATGCGCAGGCAGAGATGATCCATGTTCCGGCCCGCCTCGCCGTCGCGTCCCGCCAGCAGATCGATCATGGATCGGCCCGCCCGCATCTGCACCAGGCCGAGCCGCTCGAGCCGGCGTTCCTCCACGCAACCCACGGCATCGCGGTAGAAGGCGACCATCGCCTCCAGGTCGCGGGCGTGGATGACGACATGATCGAGGCCGACGATACGGAAGCTCATGGGGCACCGAAGCTCGAGAGGAGGCGGCGCGCGGCGGCGGCCGGATTGGCCTTGCCGGCGGTGACGTCGCGTTCAACCTCCGGAAGAAGGGCGGCGACACGCGGATTGGCCCGCAGGGCTTCGAGCAGCCCCTCGCGGATTTCGGTCCACAGCCAGAGCGAGGCCTGCCTGCCGCGCAACGCCTGCAGTCCTCCGGAAGCGCTGGCGGCGTCCCGGTAGTCCTCGATCGCCGCCCAGACCTTGTCCAGGCCTTCGCGGCGGAAGGCCGAGGCCAGCAGCACACGGGCGCGCCAGAACGGCACCTTCGGGCGCATCAGCCGCATGGCACCGCCGTATTCGGTGGCGGCCAGGCGCGCCGCCGGAAGAAGGTCGCCATCGGCCTTGTTGACGACGATGAGGTCGGCCAGTTCCATGATGCCGCGCTTGATCCCCTGCAGCTCGTCGCCGCCCCCGGGCGCCAGCAGCAGCATGAACAGGTCAACCATTTCCGCCACGGTGGTTTCGGATTGGCCGACGCCGACGGTCTCGATGAGGATCACGTCGTAGCCGGCGGCCTCGGCCAGCAACATCGCCTCGCGCGTGCGCCGCGCCACACCGCCCAGGCTGCGCCCGGCGGGCGTGGGGCGGATGAAGGCGCGGGGGTCGCGCGCCAGCTCCTCCATCCGCGTCTTGTCGCCCAGGATCGATCCGCCCGACAGGCTGGAGGAGGGGTCGACCGCCAGGACCGCCACCTTGTGTCCGGCCTGCGTCAGGAAGCGGCCGAAACTCTCGATGAAGGTGGACTTTCCCACGCCCGGCGTACCCGTGACGCCCAGGCGGATGGCCTTTCCCGTATGGGGCAGAATACGGTCGATCACCGCCTCGGCGACGGCGCGATGCTCGCCGCGGGTCGATTCGGCGAGGGTGATCGCACGTGCCAGTGCGCGCCGTTCCCCGCGCAGAAGGGCGGCGGTCAGGGCTTCGACGTTGCTTTCGCGGCGGAAGTCGCGGGGAAGTGACGGAACTTCTGACATCGCGCGCACCTTAGCCAAACAGAGGGCCTGCGTCAGGGCTTGCGCAACGTGATGTTTGACCCACATGGTAGTCCTATGAAACTGCTGCTGACCCTGGCACTGCTCCTTCCGGCCGCCGCGCTCGGCGCCGAGCGCAGGGTGGCCTTCGCCTACGATGTCCGCGCCGTGGGCCTCTTCGACATGAGCCTGGAGGGGGAAGCGGAATTTCATCCCGACCGCTACGCCGTCGCCATGCGGCTGGCGACGAGTGGCATGGGCGATGCCATCGCCCGGTTCCGCATGCAGGCGCGGAGCGAAGGAGTGATTGCCTCCCCGCCGATGCCGCGGCTGCATGTCCAGACATCGGAGAGCCGCCTCTACGACAGCCGAGCCGTCCGCATCCGCTACGACGATACCGGCCTGCCCAGCGCCGAAGTCACGCCGCCGCTCAGGACCGACGATCGGGACGTCGTTCAGCCCGAGCAGGCACGCGGCGCGGTCGACCTGCTGACGGCCTTGGCGCGATCGGTCCAGGCGGGCTCGCCGGCGGAAGCCTGCAAGGGACGGATTCCCATTTTCGATGGCCGTCGCCGCTATGACCTGGTCCCGGAGCCGGCGGGCATGGAGAAGCTGGATCCGCCGACGGCGGGGAGCTTTGCCGGGCAGGCGCTGCGCTGCCTGATGAAGCAGGTACGGATCGCGGGGTTCAAGCGGACCGACCGGGACGGGCAAGCCGGCGAGGCGCTGTCTTTCGTCGTCTGGCTGGCGCAGCCGCCCGGCTGGCCGCTCGTGATGCCTGTCCGGATCGAGACCGAAAGCGGCTATGGCCGGGTCATCAGCCACATCGCCCGGGCCGAAGTCGACGGGGAACCGCTCGCGCTGCAGGGCCCATAGACGCGCATCCGGTCGTCAGCTCACCTCAGCGGCCGTAGATCAGGACCGGCACTTCCATATCGAGATAGACGTCCTTGATCTCGGCGATCGCGCGAAAGCCCCGCTTTTCCGCGAATGCGCAGGCGCGGCGGTTCTCGCGCAGGATGTGGGTGTAGATGCCCGGTCCGCACCGCGCGAGGGCATCGTCGTAGAGAAGTGTGCCGATACCCTTGCCCTCATGCGCGGGGGCCACCTGCAGCGACCACAGGCGCGTCCTTTCCGCGGCATAGAAGCCCAGGATACCGCCCCCGTCCTGCCGCTCGGCGACACGGACGACGTAATGCGGCGTCTTGCCCTCCAGCCCGCGCCGCCAGATATAGGGGATGCGGACCAGCCATGACTCGATCAGTTCGAGCGGCATGAAGGGCGCGTAGTTCTGCTTCCAGGCCGCCACGTCGACGGCCGAAATGGCATCTACGTCGGCAAGGCCAGCCGTGCGGATTGTCGTCAGGGGGCCGACATCCGCCTTCACGCCGCCTCGCGCCGATCCTGAAGCAATGCCAGGATCTCGGCCGCCGCGTGCACGAGATTGGTACCGGGGCCGTAGATCGCGGCAACCCCGGCCTCGCGCAGGAAGGGATAATCCTGCTGCGGGATGACGCCGCCGACGACGACCAGGATGTCGTCCGCTCCCTGTGCCTTCAGCTCGGCGGCCAGCGCCGGGACCAGGGTCTTGTGCCCGGCCGCCTGGGTCGAGATGCCGATCACATGAACGTCGTTCTCGATCGCGTCGCGGGCGGCTTCCTCGGGCGTCTGGAACAGGGGGCCGACATCGACGTCGAACCCGATATCGGCGAAGCCCGTCGCGATCACCTTGGCGCCGCGGTCATGCCCGTCCTGGCCCATCTTCACCACCAGGATGCGCGGCCGGCGGCCCTCCACCTTGGCGAAGGCCTCCACGTCGGCGCGCACCTTCTCGAAGGACTTGTCGCCGTCATAGGCGCTGCCGTAGACGCCGGCGACCGAGCGTACCTCGGCGCGGTGGCGCCCGAACACCCGCTCCATCGCATCCGAGATCTCGCCCACCGTCGCCCGCGCGCGGGCGGCGTCGACAGCCAGTTCCAGCAGGTTGCCGTTGCCTGCGGCGCCCTTCTCCAGGGCCTCCAGCGCGGCCATGGTCCTGGCGTTGTCGCGGGTCTGCTTGATGCGCGACAGGCGGGTGATCTGTGCTTCGCGCACCTTGTCGTTGTCGACCTCGAGCGTGTCGATCTGCTCCTCGGCCTTCAGCTGGTACTTGTTGACGCCGACGATGACCTCCTCGCCGCGATCGATGCGGGCCTGCCGGCGGGCGGCGGCTTCCTCGATCCGAAGCTTCGGCATGCCGCTCTCGACCGCCTTGGTCATGCCGCCCAGCGCCTCGACCTCCTCGATCAGCTTCCATGCCTCGTTCACCAGCGAGTTGGTGAGGGATTCGATGTACCAGCTGCCGCCCAGCGGATCGACGACCTTGGGGATGCCGGTTTCCTCGGCGATGATCAGCTGCGTGTTGCGGGCGATGCGGGAGGAGAATTCCGACGGCAGCGCGATCGCCTCGTCCAGCGCATTGGTGTGCAGCGACTGGGTGCCGCCGAGGACGGCCGCCATCGCCTCGATCGTGGTGCGGATGACGTTGTTGTAGGGGTCCTGCGCGGTCAGGCTGACGCCGGAGGTCTGGCAATGCGTGCGCAGCATCAGCGAGCCGGTCTTCTTCGGATCGAAGCCGCGCATGACGCGGGCCCAGAGCAGGCGGGCGGCGCGGAGCTTGGCGATCTCCATGAAGAAGTTCATGCCGATGGCGAAGAAGAACGACAGCCGGCCGGCGAACTCGTCCACCGGCAGGCCGCGCTCGATGGCGGTGCGGACGTATTCCTTGCCGTCGGCGATGGTGAAGCCCAGCTCCTGCACCGCCGTCGCCCCGGCCTCCTGCATGTGATAGCCGGAGATGGAGATCGAGTTGAACTTCGGCATCCGCTTCGCCGTGAAGGCGATGATGTCGGCAACGATCCGCATAGAAGGCGCCGGCGGGTAGATATAGGTGTTGCGGACCATGAACTCCTTGAGGATGTCGTTCTGGATCGTGCCGGCGAGCTTCTCCGGCGGCACGCCCTGTTCCTCGGCGGCGACGATGTAGTTGGCGAGCGTCGGGATGACGGCGCCGTTCATGGTCATGGAGACCGACATCTTGTCGAGCGGGATGCCGTCGAACAGGATCTTCATGTCCTCGACGGAATCGATGGCGACGCCGGCCTTGCCGACGTCGCCCACCACGCGGGGATGGTCGCTGTCGTAGCCGCGGTGGGTGGCGAGGTCGAAGGCGACCGAGAGGCCCGCCTGCCCGGCGGCGAGGTTCCGGCGATAGAAGGCGTTCGACTCCTCGGCGGTGGAGAAGCCGGCATACTGGCGGATTGTCCAGGGCCGGTTCGCGTACATGCTGGCGCGGACGCCGCGGGTGAAGGGCTCGAAGCCCGGAAACTCCTGGATTTCAATACCTTCCAGGTCGGCGGCGGTATAGAGCGGCTTGACCGTGATGCCTTCGGGCGTCTCCCAGGCGACGCTGTCGAGGCCCGCTTCGCCGATTTCCTTGGCGGCGAGTTTCTGCCAGGCGTCGAGCGTGGGTTTCGTGGACATCGGAACGGGCTCTCGAACGGGGTTTTGCTGAATTCTCGCAGCAGTATGGCGCGCGGGGCGGCGGAATCAAATTCTCGGGCGCCAGCTGCCGAGCGCGATGGAGGCGGCGATGATTCCGCCATAGGCGAAAAGCCCGATCCCGACCAGGAGGAAGACCGCCTCCAGCCCGAGCCCGAAATGGAGGACCGCCGTGTAGCCGCCGATCGTGGCGAAGCCGAGGCGGAACAGCCCGGCGATGAAGGGCCACTTCATCCGCCCCGCACCCTGGCTGGCGAAATAGAGTGCCATGCCGAGGCCGAAGAAGGTGAAGGCCGGGGCGGCGTACTGGAAATAATGTGTGGCGGTCAGCGCCACCGCCGGGTCGGTGGTGAAGACGGCGATGAAGGGGGCGGGGATCAGGGCGAGCGTGATGCCGACGAAGCCCGATACCGCCATCGCCATGGCGCCGCCGGTCCAGGCGGCGCGGCGGGCGCGCTCCCAGTCGCCGGCACCGACCGCGACGCCCACCAGGGTGGTCAACGCGGCGCCGATGCCGAAGGCGATCGGGATCTGCAGGAATTCCAGCCGGGCGCCGATCCCATAGCCCGCGATCGCGGCGGTGCCGAAACGGGCGACGATGGCGGTGACCAGGATGGTGGTGAGATTGGCGAGGATGGTCATCAGCGAGGCGATCAGGCCGACGCGCAGGATGTCGCGCAAGGCCGGTTTCGAGAACCGCAGCTTGCCTTCCGCCCGGAAGCCGCCGCGGCCGCTCAACAGGTACCAGCCCAGCACCACCGCGCCCGCCGCCTGGGCGGCCAGCGTCGCCCAGGCGGCGCCGACGATCCCCATGCCGGCGGGGAAAATCAGCACATAGCCGAGGCCGAGCTGCAGCAGGGAGGCACAGACCATGACCCGGCCCGGTGTGCGAGCATCGCCGCTGCCCCGCAACACCGAGGCGAAGGTGTTCACGATCCAGATCAGCACCATGCCGGCGAAGAGCACGTTGGAATAGGCGACGGCCTGTTCCAGCGCCTCGCCCCGGCCGCCGAGCGCACCGTAGATCTGCCGCCCGAACAGGCTGACGAGGATGGTGAAGAACAGGCCCAGCGCCACGGCGATACCGAGGCCGTGCCACAGCACGGCCCGGGCCTGGGCGGCGTCCCCGGCCCCGACGGCGCGCGCGGTCGCCGCGGCGATGCCGCCGCCCATGCCGCCGGTCGACATCATCCGCATCAGCATGACGATCGGAAAAACCAGGGTATAGCCGGCGAGGACATCGGTTCCCAGGCGGCCGAGAAAGGCGGTCTCCGCCAGGGCGACGGCGGTATCCACCAGCGAGACGACGATGGTCGGTGCCGCCAGCTTCGCGATGGTCGGCGCGATCGGGGCTTCCAGGAGCGCCCGGGTCCGAGGTGTCATTCCCGTCACGATTCCCCCGGCTCTCCCCGTCAGCTCGACGGCGCGGCACCCATCGGCAGCAACAGCCACAGCCGGCCGCGCTGCTTCATCCGCCCGGCGACCGCCGCCGGCTCCGCGCCGTGGCCGAAGAACACGTCACCCCGGACCGGCCCCTTGATCGCGCCCCCGGTATCCTGGGCCACCATCAGCCGCCGGAAGATTCGCTCCGGCCCGCCTTCCTGCCCACTGGGTTCGGTCGTATCGAGCCATACCGGCGCGCCGAGCGGAATGAAGCGCGGATCGACGGCAAGCGAACGGCCGGGGGTCAGGGCGACGCCCTGGGCGCCGATCGGGCCTTCGCCCGTGATCTCGCGGAAGAACACGTAGGAGGCGTTCAGCCACATGACCCGGTCGGCCTCGGCCGGATTGGCGGCCAGCCAGGCGCGGATCGATTGCATGGAGACGCGGTCGGCGGGAATGGCGCCGCGGTCGATCAGGGGGCGGCCGATGGCCAGATAGGGGTGCCCGTTCTGGGCGGCATAGCCGACCCGGATCGTGCCGCCGTCGGGCAGGGAGACCCGGCCAGACCCCTGGATATGCAGGAAGAAGGCATCGACCGGGTCCTCGACCCAGGCGATCTCGAGGCCCCGGTTGGCCAAGGCGCCGCGGTCGATGGCGCCCCGGTCCGGATAGGGCTTCAGCGTACCGCCGCTGACGCGGCCGGCGATGCGCTGGCCCTTCAGGCTGTCGCGGAACTCGCCGAGATCGACGGTGATCAGGTCGTCCGGGCGCTTGTACAGCGGATAGCGGTTGCGGCCGTCCCGGGTGCGGCTGCCCTTCAGTTCGGCCTCGTAGTAGCCGGTGAAGAGGCCGTCCGGATTGCCGTCGGCGGTGGCGCGGAAGGGCCGGAAGGCGGCTTCCACCACCCGGCGGAATTCGCCTCTGGGCGCACCCGCCACCGCGGCGCAGGCGCGCTGCCAGTCGGCGGCGGTCGACCCGTGCGCCATCGCGCGTCCGGGTTCCGATCGGGCGACGATCTTGCAGGACCGCTCCAGGGCCGGCCACGCCGCCGCGGCATCGTCCGCGGCCCAGCCGGGCAGCTCACTGAAACTGGCCGGCTCCAGACGGATCTTGGCTTCCTCGGGCGGCGGCGCCTTCTCCGCGCAGGACGCCAGAAGCAGCAGGCCGCTGATCGCGGCAGCCAGTCTCACGTCGGCGTCGCCGTCGCGATCAGCTGCCAGTTCGGGTCGGAAGAGCGTACATTCCGCGCGAATGTCCAGATATCGGTCGTTTCCTCGATCGCGTTCGGGTTTCCGGCGACGACCTCGCCGTTCTTGTCGCGGGTCACGCTGATCAGTTCGGAAACGAACCGGATCGTGACCTCGGCCATACGCCCGCCGGTCAGGTCGGCGTCGACGACATCGGCCTCCTTGATGCTGACCAGTGTCGTTTCCTGCGTCTCCTGGCTCGCCTGCCGCTGCTCGATCGCCCCGGCGAAGCTGCGATACACCTCGTCGCCCAGAAGCGTGCGCAACATCGCCACGTCGCCCTTGGCGAAAGCGGTGACGATCATCTCGTAGGCACCCTTTGCTCCACCGACGAACTCGGCGGTGTCGAAACGCGGGTCGGCGGCGCGAATGCGGCCCAGGCCCGCGGCGGCGGGGCCGATATCGGCTTCCTGCTGACTGGGCCGGCCGGGCAGCGGAATGACATTGCCGGGGCTCTTGTCCGCCTCGGGCGAACGGCCGGAATAAGGCGGCGGCACCGGTGGGCGCGGCTCCGCGCCGGTGCGCTTGCCCAGAACGCTCCGCAGGCGCAGGACGATGAATCCCGCCACCATCGCCAGCAGGAGGATTTCCAGGATATTGAAGCCGTCACCCATGCGGAGCCCTTCTACTGACGCCCCCGCGTCGAGCCTTGTCATTCCTCGCCAACAGGCACCCTAACGCCTGAGCGGACATGAATCCACCCGGGCGCTTGAGATTGAGATAGGCGTAATCTGCGCTCATGCAAGGGAACGCGACATCATGCCTTGCAACCTTCAGGCCGTCCCGGAAGGTGGATTGCCCGCGGCCACCTGCGCCTGCTGACGCTGGCGTTGGTAGAGTTCGAGGAAATTGATCGGGTCGAGCAGCAGCGGCGGGAAACCGCCGTCGCGCACGACGTCGGCCAGCACCCGCCGCGCGAAGGGGAAGAGGAGCGTCGGGCACTGCACCAGTACGGCGAGTTCCATATGCTCGGGCGGAAAGCCGCGAATGGTGAATGCTCCCGCATACAGCACCTCGGCCACGAACAGCGCCTGGTCGTCACGGGTGGCATTGGCGTTCAGCTTCAGAACGACTTCATAGACATCCGGCCCGGTGCCGCGGGCCTGCACGTCGACATTGACGCCGATGTTGGGGCGCGCCTCCGAGGGGGCGAGGCTTTGCGGCGCGTTCGGGTTTTCGAACGACAGATCCTTGATGTACTGGGCGTTCAAGGTGAAATGGGGCTGGGCCTGCCCGGGGGCCGCCTGCGGCGCGTCACTCATCGGAAGAAAGTCCTAAAGGCCAGGAAGGGCGCCACGGCTAGCACGGCCACCCCCGCCAGACAACCGAAGGATCGGGCCTTCGTCGAATCAGGGCTGATCCCACAGCGCGTTCTTCACGAACTTGTCGAGGAAAGACCGGTGGGCGGCGAGTTCGGCTACGCTCGCCTCGTGCGGCCGCGGGGGACGGGCGATGCGGCGGATCTCGACCGTGACCACGCTCGTTTCCGCGCCCAGGACGAGGTCGGGCTGCCGCCCGCCGATCAGCTCCAGATAGACCGCGGCGAGAAGGTCGGCATCGAGCAGCGCGCCATGCTTGTCGCGCCGGGAGTTGTCGATGCCAAAGCGCCGGCAGAGCGCATCGAGGTTTGCCTGGGCGCCGGGAAAGCGCTGGCGCGCCATGCGCACGGTGTCGATCGCGCGGCTCATCGGGATCGGGGCGCGCGCGAGGCGGGCCAGTTCGGCGTTCAAGAACTTGATGTCGAACTCGGCGTTGTGGATGACCAGCGGCGCATCGCCGATGAAGTCGACAAATCTCTCGGCTACGGCGGCAAACAGCGGCTTGTCGGCCAGGAACTCGTCCGACAGGCCATGGATGCGGAAGGCGGCTTCCGGCATCGACCGCTCGGGGTTCAGGTAGGTGTGGAATGTCTCGCCGGTCGGGATGTGGTTGATCAGCTCGATACAGCCGATCTCGACGACGCGATCGCCCGAATGCGCGTCGAGGCCGGTGGTCTCGGTATCAAGCACCACTTCCCGCATCTACAGTGTCCTCCGCCGCTTCGGCGCTGCTCGGCGTGCCGATGTGATGATCCGCCGCACGGCATCGAGCGCCACGCGTTTGCCGAGGCCGGTGGGCACCAGGAAGTCCGCCTTGGCGCGCTTCACCTTGTCGGGCGTTTGCCGGCCGAGGATGTAGGCGAATTTCTCCGCCGTCATGTCGGGGCGGCGAAGCACGCGGGCTCGCTGCACGAAGGCCGGCGCGCTCGCCACGGCCACCCGGTCTACGCGCCTGGTCCCGCGGGTTTCGAACAGGAGCGGCACGTCCAGCACCACCAGGCGGCGCCCGGCGGCCAGCGCCGCCTGCAGGAAGCGCTTCTGATGGCGGCGCAGCAGCGGGTGGGTGATCCGCTCCAGCCGGCGCAGTTCGGCATCGTTGCCGACGACCATCCGCGACAGCGCCGGACGATCTACGGCGCCATCCCTGACGGCCCCGGGGAAAGCGGCCGCGATGGGGGCCACGGCCTCTCCCCCGCGGGCATAGACCCGGTGCACGGTGGCGTCGGCGTCGTAGACCGGCACCCCGAGGCGGCGGAACATCTTCGTCGTTTCGCTCTTGCCCATGCCGATGGAGCCGGTGAGGCCGAGAAGGATCAGCCGAGAACCCACGCCCGAAGCTCCTCCGTGACTGCCGGGCGCACACCGAACCATGCCTCGAATCCGGCCACCCCCTGGTGCAGCAGCATGCCGAGGCCGTCGACACCGGCCAAGCCCCGTGCCCGTGCCTGCGCCAGCAGCGGCGTGTCGAGCGGGGCATAGACGAGATCGCTGACGACGGCCCCCGCCGGAAGCGGCGCGAGATCGATCGCGAGCGCCGGCGCGCCGGTCATCCCCAGACTGGTCGAATTCACCAGCAGGCGCGTCTCGTGGAGAAGGCCGGCCAGCGCCTGCCAGCCGTGGGCCTGGGCCGGCTTGCCCAGATCCTGCGCGAGGCGCTCGGCCCGGGAGATGTCCCGATTGACCACATGGATCGCGGGCGCGCCCTGGTCGATCAGTCCGGCCACCACCGCCCGGGCGCCGCCACCGGCGCCGAGCACGACGGCGGGACCCGCCCGCAGATCGATTTCCGGGACACAGGTCGTCAGGTTCTGAATGAATCCGCCGACATCGGTATTGCGCCCCTCGAGCTTGCCGTCTTCGGCCACGACCACCGTGTTCACGGCGCCGATCCGCCTTGCCGCCGGCTCCACCCGGTCGAGGAGGGAAAGCGCCATCTCCTTGTGGGGAAGCGTGAGGTTGCAGCCGCGGAAGCCGAGCTTGGGCAATGCGCGCAAGGCTTCCGGGAAATCCTCCGGCCGCACCGCCATCGGAATGTAGGCGCCGTCGATGCCGTGCTGCTCGAGCCAGAACCCGTGCAGCCGGGGCGAACGGGAATGGGAGACCGGCCAGCCCATCAGCCCGGCCACTTTCGCCTTGCCGGATATCGTCATCGCGGCAGTGCCCCCATCACGCGCAGCTGTTCCAGCAGCGCCAGCAGCGGCAGGCCCTGGATCACGAAATGATCACCCTCGATGCGCGAGAACAGCTGCGCGCCGAGGCCCTCCAGCCTATAGGCCCCGACGGAGCCGAGCACGGCATCACCCTCGGATTCCAGATAGGCGTCGAGAAAGGCGTCGGAAAAGTCGCGCATGCGCAGCGTGGCGTATTCGACATGCCGCCAGATCGCGCTGCCCCCGCGCGCCAGCGCCACGGCGCTGTACAGGCGGTGCGCCTTGCCGCGCAGCGCCAGCAACTGTGCCCGCGCGTGCCGTCGGTCGGGCGGCTTGTCGAACCACGCCTCGCCGCAGACCAGCATCGAATCGGCACCGATCACGAGCGCCTGCGGGTCCCGGCCGGAGCCGCGTTCCGCCTTCGCTTCCGCCAGCAGCGTTGCGGCATCCGCGGCTGTCGCGCCGTCGCGCTGCAGTGCCGCCTTCACGGCTTCCTCGTCGATGGCGGCGGGCTCGATCTCGATCGATACCCCGGCGGCTTTCAGCATTCTCGCGCGGGCTTGGCTGGCGGAGGCGAGGATCAGCACGGTCACCGCCGGACCTTCAGGCCGGATTGACGCTGCCGGGTCCGTTCCGCGAGATCACGCCGCTGACGCAGGCCGCTTCGCTCACGGCATCGCGGCCCGGCCGCGCGCGAGCCTCGACATGGCGCACCGTGCCGGCGGCGTTGGGGCGGTCGTAGATGAAGACGAAAAGGGCGCATTCCGGGACGATGAACGTCATGACCTCGGCGGTGGCGTCGCGGCGGACCATTTTCGGCCGGCCCAGAGCCCTCAGCACCCCGGCCCGATCCATCCCGACCAGCGCGGGCGGTGGCACGGCAGTCCGCGGCGGGGCTGCGGCAGCCGGCGTCACCGCCGCAGGCACCACCTCAGCCTTTTCCGGTCCACGGCCGGCCGATCCAGGTTCCGCGCTCGCGCCCGTCCCTCCCGGTAATGGAGCGACCATCGAGACGGCACTCGAAGGGGCCGATACCACAGGTGGCCCGGACGTGGCCTGCTGGCTCGCCCCGCCACAACCTGCAACCCCCAAGGCAACCGTCACGAATACCGCAACGGCTCCGCTCCCCCTGACCATGTCCCGCGCAATCCTGGTTCGAGCATCAGACGACTTGTTCTTTAACCTTATACGCTCGCGCCATCGAACTGAGGAGTGGCTACTCCGCCGCACCCTGCCGGGGCGCGTCATCGGCCGTCGTTTCGATATGGCCGACGATCTGGCCGCCCAGTTCGATCTCGAGGCGGCCATAGCGCACCTCCCCGGACACCTTGCCCTTGGAGCGGATCATCAGGCGCCCGCGCACGGTGAGCTTGCCTTCGAAGCGGCCGCTGATATCCGCGTCCTGGATTTCGGCGGCGCCCTTGAAGAGGCCCGTTTCGGCGATCTCGATCGTCTTGCAGTCCGACAGCGCCGCCTCGACCCGTCCTTCGACGACAAGCCGGTCGCAGGAATTGATCTCGCCGTTCAGGCTGATCGCACTGCCGACGATCAGCGTGCGGGCATCGGGAATTTCTGCCGCCTTCGCCGCGGCCGAACCGGCCGCGGGGGCCGGGGCGGCGCCCGCCATTCCCGGCCGGCCCAGGGGCAGATCGGGACGGCGGATCGGCTCGGGGCGCAGGGGCGACGGCGAGGAGGGGGAAAGCTCTGGGTTGCTCATGGCGTTTCCTTGCGAGACAGGGGAGGCGGCGGGCGCCGGCCGCGGTGCCGCGCCGGGCGCGGCAGTCGGACGCAATGGCGCCAGATTCGAGGGCATCGGGGGGATATCGTCTTCGGCTGGCGTCGAACCGGGGGGGGACGCGGACGCCGGGGTCGTTTTTTTCCGGCCGAACATCAAACCAACCTCATGTCTCTCCACCGTTGAAGGCACACTGACCGAGTCGGCGAATCGAAGTCAAGCCGTGGCCCGAGTCGGTCTTGCACCTTGTCGCAGGTTTGTCACGCGCGCCCGCCGCGCGGCGGAATCGCTAGGCGCTTGAACAGGTGCACGAAAGCGGCCGTGACCACCAGCGGCGCCAGGAGCGCGGCCAGCGGCAGGGTGAACAGGAAGGCGGCCACCGCGCCCGCGAGCGTGACGGGCCAGCGGTTGCGGCGCCGCAGCGCCTTCGCCTCCGCGGCCGGCAGGTGGCGCATCGCCACCAGGTCGAAATACTCGCGTCCGATCAGATAGCCGTTCAGCAGGTAAAACAAGACGAGGTTGAGCGGCGGCAGGAACAGGAAGGCGATATAGAGGGGCAGCGCCAGCAGGTTCACCAGCAGCACGATGCCGAGGAAGCGGAGCGACTGGATCAGTCCGGGCAGCATGCGCAGCGAACGTCCGGGCGGGTCGGCGGGATAGTGGCGGCTTTCCACCACCTCGGCGACGTCATCCAGGAAGAGCCCGACGAAGGTGCTGACCACCGCCGGGAAGACGACGGCCATGACGAAGACGATGCCGACGCCCGAGAGGATGCCGATGGCGAGGTCGATCCAGCCGTAGCCGGTGGTCGGGATGGCCGCCAGGCCCTGCCAGATGACGACGCCGGTGACGGCATAGGCGAGGAGCGACAGGCCGATCGTCTTCAGCGCCACGCCGCGGAAGGCCGGGTGCGTGAGATCGCCGAGCCCGGCTGTAAATGCCCCGAGCAGGGAGGCGGGCGGCCGTCCGTCGCGGTTCATTCCTTGACGCGCGGATCGATCGGGGTCTGTCCGGCGAGGCCGAGCTGCGCCTCCAGCAGCGCCGCGGCGGCGAGCAGCTTCGCTTCGCCGCGCGGCGGCCCGACCAGTTGCAGGCCGACCGGCAGGCCGTCCCGGGTGAAGCCGCAGGGAATGGAGATCGCCGGCAGGCTGCAGAGCGTGAAGGCGAAGGCCGGCAGCACCCAGGAGATGTAGGTGGGGAACTTCACCCCGTTCAGCTCCTCGACATAGCGGCGCGTATGGTCGAAGGGCGGGACCACGGCCATGGGCGTGGCGATGATGTCGAAGTCCTGGAAGAACGCGACGGCGCGGGCATAGAGGGCGCCGCGTTCGCGCTCGGCCCGGCCGATGTCGTCGGCGGTCAGCTGCAGGCCCCGCTCGATGTTCCAGATCACTTCCGGCTTCATCAGGTCGCGATGCTTGTCGAGCAGCGGCTTGCGCGCGGCCGCGAATTGCGCCGCGCGGATGATCTCGAACATGTACTCCGGATTGCCGAGGTCGAAGCAGGCTTCCTCGACCTTCGAGCCGATGCCGGCGAAGCCCCGCGCCGCACTGGCGCAGATCGCTTCCACTTCGGCGTCGACCGGCGTGTAGGCCGAGAGGTTCGACCAGGCGACGCGCAACGGCACGGTCGGCCGCTCCGCCTCGTCCTGGAAACTGCGTGCCGGGGCAGGCAGCGACAGCGGATCCTCGGCAAACTGGCCGGCCATGGCATCCAGCAGCAGGGCTGCGTCACCCACGTTCCGCGCCATCGGCCCTTCCACCGACATGGTGGCGAAGGGCAGCGACACCGGCCCATGCGGCACACGGCCGGGCGACGGGCGCAGGCCGACGACCGAGCAGAAGCTGGCCGGCGTGCGCAGGCTGCCGCCCAGGTCGCTGCCGGTCGCGAGCCACACCTGGCCGGCCGCCAATGCCACGGCGGCACCGCCGGAAGAACCGGCGCAGGTCTTGCGGGTATCCCAGGGATTCTTGGTGACCCCGAAGACCTCGTTGAAGGTCTGCGCGCCGGCGCCGAATTCCGGCGTGTTCGATTTGCCGATCACCACCGCGCCGCGCGCCTCCAGGTTGCGCACCAGGAGATCGGACTTGGCCGGGATGTTGTCCTTGAAGATGGGCGAGCCGAAGGTGGAGCGCACGCCCTCGACCTCGGTCAGGTCCTTGATCGCGATCGGCAGCCCGTAGAGATAGCCGCGCGGCGGCTCCGCCGGCCGGGCGGCCATCAGGGCCTTCGCCTTCGTCCGCGCGCGATCGAAACAGCGCGTCGGAATGGCGTTCAGCGCGCCATCGGTCTCGGCGATGCGCTTCTCGGCGGCGTCGATCAGGTCGAGCGGCGAGAGTTCCTTGGCGGCGAGGCGGCGGACCGCTTCACGGGCGGTCAGGCGGATCAGGTCGGTCATGGGGGCGGGAGAGTGGCGAACCCGCCGGACTTTGTACAGTTGTCGCAGGTGAGACGGTCCCTATACTCCGCCGCCTCACGGCATCTTTGGAGTATCGGGAACATGGCGGCTGCGCTGGACGTCATCGGCATCGGCAACGCGATCGTCGATGTGATCGCGCGGGCGGAGGAGGCCCTCCTCGTAACGCACAAGCTGGCCAAGGGGTCGATGACGCTGATCGACGCGGCGCAGGCCGAAAGTTTCTATGCCGCCATGGGCGCAGGCATCGAATGCTCCGGGGGCTCGGCCGCCAACACCATCGCGGGTGTCGCCTCGCTCGGCGGCAAGGGCGGCTATATCGGCAAGGTGAAGGCCGACCAGCTGGGCCAGGTCTTCGCGCACGACATTCGGGCCATGGGCGTTCAGTTCAATTCGAAGCCGGGCCAGGAAGGCACGCCCACCGCGCGCTGCCTGATCCTGGTGACGCCCGACGGACAGCGCACCATGCAGACCTATCTCGGCGCCTGTGTCGAGCTCGGGCCCGAGGATGTCGACCCGGCCGAGATCCAGAGCGCAGAGGTGACCTACCTCGAAGGCTATCTGTGGGATCCGCCGCGGGCGAAGGAAGCCTTCCGCAAGGCGATCCTGGCGGCCAAGGCGGCGGGGCGGAAGACCTCGCTGTCGCTGTCCGATTCTTTCTGCGTCGACCGCTACCGGCCGGAATTCCTCGACCTGGTGCAGAAGGGCGACATCGATATCCTGTTTGCCAACGAGGCCGAGATCCTCTCGCTCTTCGAAGCCGAGGATTTCAACGAGGCGCTGCAGGAAGCCCGCAAGCTGCCCGGCATCGTCGCGCTGACACGCTCCGAGAAAGGATGCGTCATCGTCGATGGACCGAACGACGAGGTCCACGTGGTCGACGCCGCGCCGATCCAGAAGCTGGTCGATACGACCGGCGCGGGCGACCTCTACGCCTCGGGTTTTCTCTATGGCCTCACCCACGGGCAATCGCTCCCGGTCTGCGGCAGGCTCGCCGGCGTCTGCGCCGCCGAGATCATCCAGCAGGTGGGTGCCCGCCCGCAGGCGCCGCTGAAGGACAAGCTCCGCGCCGTGCTGGGCTGACCTTGCGGAAGCCTGCCGGCTTCCCGACACTGGATTCGGCACCCCGAATCGGGCAGGCGAGGGGACGTGGCAAAGATCGACTGGTTCGGCCGGGCGCGGCTGGCGAGCGGGCTGACGCTCTTCGCCTTCGTGTCGATGCATCTGCTGAACCACGCCCTCGGCCTGATCGGCTTCGATGCGATGGAGGCGGGCCGCATCGCCTTCCTCTTCGTCTGGCGCAGCCTGCCGGGCACGGTGCTGCTCTATCTGGCGCTCTTCGTCCATCTGTCGCTGGTGCTGAGTTCGATCTACCGCAAGCGCGGGTGGCGCCAGGTCGCCTGGCCTGAATTCGTGCAGATCGGCCTCGGCCTCAGCATTCCCCTGCTGGTGGCCCAGCACGCGGTCTCCAACCGCGGCGTCAATTCAATGTTCGGTGTGGAGGACACCTACGCCTTCGTGATGCTGGCGCTTTGGGACCAGAAGCCGCATCTGGGCTTTCTGCAATGCGTGGCGATCCTGGTCGCATGGACGCATGGCTGCATGGGCGTGCATTTCTGGCTGCGGCTGAAGCCCGCCTATCCCACCTGGCGGCGCGTCCTCTATCCCGCCGCCATCCTGCTGCCGACGCTCGCCATCGTCGGCTTCGTCGATGCGGGCCGGCAGTTCGATCACCTGATGACCGACCCGATCTATCGCGAGCGCCTGTTCGCGCCACTGCGCGGTCTCGATCCCTCGGCGCCGGCGCGGATCGCCGATCTCGTCGACAAGGTCTGGGTCGGCTTCGGCGTGCTGTTGGCGACATTGTTCCTGGCCCGGCTGGCACGCGAGGGGTTCGAGCGCCGGCGCGGTTTCGTCAGCCTCACCTATCCGGAAGGCCGGATCGTTTCGGTCCGCACCGGCACCTCCGTGCTGGAGGCGAGCCGCCTCGCCGGCATCTCGCATGCCTCGGTCTGCGGTGGTCGCGGGCGTTGTTCCACCTGCCGGGTGCGCCTCGGCGCCGGCCAGGAAGCGCTTCCGGCGCCCGACGAGGAGGAGGTGCGGGTGCTGAAGCGGGTGGCGGCGCCGTTGACCGTGCGGCTGGCCTGCCAGATCCGCCCCACCGCCGATCTGCAGGTGACGCCGCTCCTGGCCGCCGCCACCGCCGCGGCCCGAGACGGTTTCCAGCGCAAGCCCTACACCCAGGGGTCCGAGCGCGAGATCGCCATACTCTTCGCCGACCTCAGGGCCTTCACGAAGTTCTCCGAGAAGAAGCTGCCCTACGACGTCGTCTTCGTGATCAACCAGTACTTCCGTTCCATGGGCGAGGCGATCGAGAGCGCCGGCGGCCATGTGGACAAGTTCATCGGCGATGGTGTCATGGCGCTCTTCGGCCTGGAGGTCGACAGCGGCCGCGGCTGCCGCGACGCGCTCGCGGGCGCGCGGGGGATGGCGCTGGCGCTGGCCAAGCTGAACGAAACGCTGGCCAACGACCTGACGGAGCCGTTGCGCATCGGCATCGGCATCCACGCCGGCACCGTCATCGTGGGCGAGATGGGGCATGGCCGGGCGGTCTCCGTCACCGCCATCGGCGATGCGGTCAACACGGCGAGCCGGCTGGAAACCATGACCAAGGAATTCGGTGTGCAGCTCGTCGTTTCGAAACGGGTGTCGAAGCGCGCGGGCGTCAACCTCAAGACCTTCGCCCGGCGCGAGATCGAGATCCGCGGCCGGGTCGACAGCATGCCGGTCTTCCTGATCGAGAACGCCGCCCTCGATCTCGACGCCGCATTGGGCCTCGCCGAAGTGAAGCCGGTGGGAGCGAAATAGCGCTTAGTCGGGGCGCTTCAGCATCGGCCCGAGCGGCCGGCCGGCGAAAATATGGACGTGCAGATGAGGCACCTCCTGGTGCGAATCCGGTCCGTGATTGGCGAGCAGGCGATAGCCCGGCGCCTCGGCGCCGACCATCCGCGCCACCTCGCCGACGGCACGGACGAAATCGACGATCTCCGGGTCGCTCGCCTCGGCGCTGAAGTCGGCCCAGCTGACATAGGCGCCCTTCGGGATCACCAGAACATGGGTCGGCGCCTGCGGGTTGATGTCGTGGAAGGCGAGGCTCATCGCCGTCTCATGCACCTTCCTGCAAGGGATCTCGCCCCGCAGGATGCGCGCGAAGATGTTGTTCGGGTCATAGGCCATTCAGGCCACCCGCTGCTTCTTCTCGTCGACGCCGGATGTGCCCTCGCGGCGTTCCAGTTCGGCCCAGACCTCGGCCGGGCGGACGCCCGCATCCGCCCAGAGGACCAGCAGATGGAACAGGAGGTCTGCGCTTTCCTCGATCAGATGGTCGTGGTGATGCTGCATGGCGGCGATGGCGACCTCGACCGCCTCCTCGCCCACCTTCTGCGCCATTTTCGGCCTGCCCTTGCCGAACAGGCGCGCCACATACGACCGCTCGGGATCGCCGCCCCTACGGGACAGGATCAGATCATGCAGGCGCTGCAACACGGCCGCATCGCTCGGCAGCATCGCGACATCCTTTCCCTCAACCACGAGTCACCAAAGAAGCGACTCGACCAATGCTCGGCCAAAATGCGCCATTTGTCATCAACATATGGTAAAGATGGGTAAATCGCTGCTTCCGGCGCCACGGATTTGCACCTTGTCGCTGCTTGCTGCCCAAGGCTAATATGCCCGCCTCGCAAAGGGGGGCGCGAGCTACCGGGGCGTAACCGGAGCGGCCGGCTTTCGGTCGTTCCATGTTGGATGCGTTCCCTGCGCCAGAGAATATAGAGAAGCAGTTGCGCATGGCTTTTCGCGGTCCCACGGCTCCGGTACTCGTCCTGGCGGTTCTGCTCGGCGGATGCTCCTTCGCATCCGACGTGCTGTGGCCGAGCGTATCCGGTGATGCCCCACCGGCTCAGCGCACCGCCGCCGTGCCGCCGCCGGCGGGACCGCCCCAGCCACAACCCCAGCCCCAGGCGCCGATGCCGCCTACCAGTTCGGCGGCGCTGACCGGCCAGCCGACCGGCACCTATGTCGGCCAGAAGGTGGCCCAGATCAGGAGCGAACTGGCGCAGCTGCAGGGGGTGATGAGCCAGCGCACCAACCAGCTGCAACAGATCCGCAACGCCACCACCGAGAACAGCCAGCGCTATCACGGCACCGTCGCCGCCGTGACCACGCGCCTGCAGCTCGGCACCACGCCGGGCAACCCCGTTCTGGTGGCGCAATGGAACCAGGCCCAGGCCGAGCTCGACCGCATCTCCACCGACATCGCGGCGATGAACAGCCTCGCGAACGAAGTGGCCGCCGATTCGGCGCTCGCCGCCTACCTGCTCGACGCCACCCGCGCCACCTATGCCCTGTCGGGCGCCATCGACGAGGATCATCGCCAGCTGGCGACGCTGGAGGACGAGACCAACCGTACCGTCGTCCTGGTCGACCGCGTCCTGAACGAACTGTCCGAGGACATCTCACGCCAGACCACCTATGTCGGCAACGAACGGGCGAACCTCACCTCGCTCTCGCTGTCGATCAAGAACGGCGAACTCTACGGTGGCAGCCTCGCCAACCGCGCCTATCGCGCCGTTTCCGGCGACGCGTCGAACAGTCCCGCCGTCGTCGGGGCCGGGCGCGGCCCGATCGCTTCCGCCGACGGCCGCCAGCCCCTGGTGGTGATCCGCTTCGACCGGCCCGATCCGCCCTACCAGCAGGCGCTCTACACCGCCATCGCGCGGGCGCTCGAACGCCGCCCGCAGGCGCAGTTCGACCTCGTCGCCGTGACGGCGAACCAGGGCACGACCGGGCAGTCGGCGATCAATCAGAACCAGTCCCGCCGCAATGCCGAGCGCGTGTTGCGGACGCTGACCGACATGGGCTTGCCCTCGGGACGGATCTCGCTCTCCGCCACGACCAGCCCGCAGGTCGGGTCGAACGAGGTGCACGTCTACGTGCGCTGAGGCGCGTGAGCGGCAAGGCTCTCCCGCATCGCATCCATCTGACCGGCGCCTCCGGCTCCGGTACGACGACCCTCGGCCGCCGTCTCTCGGCCGAGATCGGTTGCCTGCGGTTCGATACCGACGATTTCTTCTGGCAGCCGACCGATCCGCCCTATCAGGCGCCGCGCCCGATGCCCGAACGGCTGGCGCGTCTGCGGGATGCCCTCGCGCCGCACGAGACTTTTGTCCTCTCGGGCTCGCTGTCGGGCTGGGGCGATCCCCTGATCGCGCGCTTCGACCTGGTGGTTTTCCTCGCCGTGCCGGCTGAAATGCGCCTCGCCCGCCTCGCCGCCCGCGAGCGCGAACGCTACGGCGCCGCCATCGATCCGGGCGGTCCGCTGCACGCGGCGCACCGCGCCTTCCTCGACTGGGCGGCCCTCTATGACGATGGCGATGAGACCATGAGAAGCCGACAGCGCCACGAGACCTGGCTGAAGGATCTGCCCTGCCCGGTCATCCGCCTGGAAGGAACGCAGAGTGTCGAGGCTCGGATGGACGAATTGCGCATGCGCTGGTCCTGAGGATCAGGCGCAGAGCAGTTCGTCGTCGATGGCGTAGAGCGCTTCGGCGCCCGCTGTCGCGGGGCCGACCAGGGCGGCGGCCTGGGGCAGCACCTGTTCCATGTAGAAGCGCGCGGTCGCGATCTTCGCCTTGTGGAAGGGGGCGTCGTTGCCGGCCGCCGCCTCCCTCGCCGCCGCCTCGGCGCCGACCGCCAGCAGATAGCCGCCCGCCACCGTGCCGAACAGCCGCAGATAGGGGCTCGAGCCGGCGGCCACCGCGACGGGGTCGGAGCCCACCTTGGGCAGCAGCCATTCGCTCGCCGTTCTCAGGGCGGCCGCCGCTTCGGCGAGCGGTGCCTTGAAGGCGCCGAGATCCCCGGAGAGCCCGGCGGCGAAGGTCTCGATCCGGGCGATGAACCGGCGCACCGTCTCGCCACCCTCGAGCGGCAGCTTGCGCATCACGAGGTCCGCCGCCTGGATGCCGTTGGTGCCTTCGTAGATCGGCGCGATGCGGCTGTCGCGCATGTGCTGGGCCGCTCCGGTCTCCTCGATGAAGCCCATGCCGCCGTGGATCTGAACCCCGATCGAGGTGAGTTCGACGCCGAGGTCGGTGGACCAGCCCTTCGACACCGGCGTCAGGAGTTCGACCAGATGCTGGGCGCGCTTGCGCTCGGCCTCGTCGGGGTGGTGGCGGGCAACATCCATCGACTGAGCGTTCAGATAGACCAGCGCCCGCATCGCCTCGATCTGGCTCTTCATCAGGAGCAGCATCCGGCGCACGTCCGGGTGCTGGATGATGCCGCCGGTCTCCGGGCCGACGGGGGGCTTGCCCTGGCGGCGGTCGCGGGCGAAGGCGGCGGCCTGCTGATAGGCGCGTTCGGCGATGGCGAGGCCCTGCAGCCCGACCGAGAGGCGCGCGTTGTTCATCATGGTGAACATGCAGCGCATGCCTTTGTTCTCTTCGCCGACCAGCCAGCCGACGGCACCGCCGTTGTCGCCGAAGGACATGACGCAGGTCGGGCTGCCGTGGATGCCGAGCTTGTGCTCGATGGAGACGCAGCGCAGGTCGTTGCGTTCGCCGAGGCTGCCATCCGCGTTGACCAGGAACTTCGGCACCAGGAACAGCGAGATGCCGCGGGTGCCGGCCGGCGCCCCGGGCAGGCGGGCAAGGACGAGATGGATGATGTTCTCGGCCATGTCGTGTTCGCCGAAGGTGATGAAGATCTTCTGGCCCTGGATGCGATAGCTGCCGTCCGCCTGCTTCTCGGCCTTGCTGCGGAGCGCACCCACATCCGATCCCGCCTGCGGCTCGGTGAGGTTCATGGTGCCGGTCCAGCGGCCGGAAACCATGTGCTCGAGATAGACGCGCTTCTGCTCCTCGGTGCCGTGCGCGCCGATCGCCTCGACCGCGCCCTGGTTGAGCAGCGGACAGAGGCAGAAGGCCATGTTGGCCGAGGTCATCATCTCCTGCACCGCGAGCGAGACCGCCCAGGGCAGGCCGCCGCCGCCATGCTCGGGATCGAAGGGCACGCCGTTCCAGCCGCCCTCGACGAACTGCCGGTAGGCATCGGCGAAGCCTGGCGCGGTGCGCACCACGCCGTTCTCGTATTTCGAACCCTGCAGGTCGCCGGCGCGGTTGAGCGGCGCCAGCACGCCGGCCGCGAACTTCGCCGCTTCCTCCAGTACCGCATCCACCACCCCGGCATCGGCATTCTCGCATCCGGGGAAGGCCGCCACCGCCGGCAGGTCGGCGATGTGGTTCAGCGTGAAGCGGATTTCCTTCAGCGGTGCGCGATAGTCGGCCATGGGGCTCCCCGGCAGGATGGCGTCTTCTGGTTTGCCCGATGATGTAGCCGGGCCGGGGATGAAAGCAAACCGCACCCTTGCGCACTATGCTCGCAGTGCAACCGAGTCGTGGGGGATGCGATGCAGGCGTTCGACTGGAAGTGGTTTCTGCTGTCTTTCGACGGGCGGATCACCCGCTCGGCCTATTGGCTGAAATTCGTGCTGCCCTATCTCGTCATCGCCGTCGTGCTCGGCATCGTGGACGCCATTCTGGGGTTGCAGGCGGAAGGCGTCGGTCTCCTCGGTGGTCTCTTCGGTCTCGCCGCGATCTGGCCCTCGATCGCCGTCGGTGCCAAGCGCTGCCACGACCGTGGCCGCTCCGGCTGGTTCCAGCTCATCCTGCTCATCCCGGTCGCGGGCGTCGTCTGGCTGCTGGTGGAACTGGGCTTCCTGCGCGGCACCGTGGGCGAGAACCGCTTCGGCCCCGACCCGCTGGACGGCGTGGCCTGAGCTAGAGCCCGAGCAGTGCCGGCAGCTCGGCCATCCGGCGGAACAGCGTTCCGCCGGCCGCGGCCAGCGCCTCCGGTCGGGCGATCGGGCTGCCGGCATAGCCGAGGGGGCGCATCCCCGCGGCGACGGCGGCACGGATGCCGGGTTCGGAATCCTCCACCACGGCGCAGGCCGCCGGCGCCACGCCCATCCGCGTCGCGGCATATAGGAAAAGGTCGGGGTAAGGCTTCCCCCGGGCGACCTCGGTGGCGCTGAAGATTCGTCCCTCGAAACGGCCGAGCAGGCCCGTTCGGCCCAAGGTCACCGCCATCTTGGCATGCTCGCCCGAGGAGGCGACGCAGGTGGCGATGCCGGCCGCCTCGATCCGGCCGATCGCGGCGGTCACGCCTTCCACCGGTTCCACCTGTTCGGCCAGCGCGGCGAAGGTCTCCACCTGCAGGTCGTCCAGGAAGCCCTCGGGCAGCGGCTTGCCGAAGCGCTGGGCGAGGAGCGCGAGGCAACTCGCCATCGAACGGCCGATCAGGTCGCGGTTCGCCTCTTCCAGCGTGATGGCGAAGCCGGCACGGTTCAGATGGGCGACGAAGAGCGGGTTCGAGATCACCTCGGAATCGACCAGCACGCCGTCGCAATCGAAGATGACGAGATCGGGCGGGGAAGGGCGCATGCGCGCCCTTCTAGCCGGATTCGCCCGCGGTTTCGCGAAGGCGCCTACATGAACAGCTTCTCGCCCTTCATCTCGGCATAGAGGCCGGCGACGAATTCGCCGTAGCCGTTCCAGATCTGCGTCGGCACCTGTTCGGAGGTGCCGAGCACGCGTTCCTTCGCCTGGCTCCAGCGCGGGTGCGAGACGGCCGGGTTCACATTGGCCCAGAAGCCGTATTCGGCCCCCTGCGCCACCTCCCAATAGCTCTTCGGCCGCTTCTCGGTGAAGGTGAAGCTGACGATCGACTTGACCGACTTGAAGCCGTATTTCCACGGCACGGCGAGGCGGAGTGGCGCGCCGTTCTGATGCGGGATCGGCTTGCCGTAGAGGCCGGTCGCGATGAAGGCGAGCTCGTTGTTCGCCTCCGCCACCGTCAGCCCCTCGGTATAGGGCCAGGGATACCAGGACTGCTTCTGCGCCGGCGCCATCTTGGGGTCCATGAAGGTCTTCATCTCGATGTACTTGGCCGAGCCCAAGGGCTTCGCCAGCGCCACCAGTGCCGCCATCGGGAAGCCCGACCAGGGCACCGCCATCGACCAGGCCTCGACGCAGCGATGCCGGTACAGCCGCTCCTCCACCGGCATCTTCCGGATCAGCTCGTCGAAGCCGATCGAGAAGGGCTTCTCCACCATGCCGTCGATCGCGACCGTCCAGGGGCGGATCTTGAGGCGCTCCTGCGCCTCCTTCCAGATGTCCTTGCTGGTGCCGAATTCGTAGAAGTTGTTGTAGGTGGTGGCGTGTTTTTCCGCCGTCACCGGCCGGTCCAGCACGTACTTCTCGTTCCGCTTGGCCGGATAGAGGTCGGCGGTGGGGTCGGGCGCCGCCGCCCTGGCCGTGGCCGGAAGGAGGGCCGCGCCCGGCAGCGACGCCGCCAGCGCCACGGCCGGAAGGCCCGCGAGAAAGCGCCTGCGGTCGTGATAGACCGCCTCGGGCGTCGCCAGACGTTCCGGCATCTCCCAGCCCCGGGGACGTTTGATCAGCATGCCGCTACTCCATCCGCGCTGTCGTTGAAGCATAGGGTGCGCCGTCCGGCCGGTCAGTCAACTGGCCGTGACGGCCGCGCCCTCCCTGCCAACCCATACGCAAGGGGCGGCGGATGTGTTACGCGGCGGCCCGATCGGCGGGCCGGCTTCCCTGAACGCGCAGCGGCAGGGTGACCCGGGCGACGGTTCCGCGTCCCGGCTCGCTCTCGAGCGACAGCCGCCCCCCATGCAGCTCGCACAGGCGAAGCGCGATCGGCAGGCCGAGGCCGGTCCCCTCGAAGCGTCGCGCCAGGGTTCCGTCCGACTGCACGAAGGGCTGCATCACGCGCTCGATGTCCTTCGCTTCGATGCCGATACCCGTGTCCCGCACCTCGATCTCGACCTGTTCGCCGCCGGGGCGGAGGCGGATGCCGACCCGCCCCCCGGGCGGGGTGAACTTGATGGCGTTGCCCACGAGGTTCAGCAGGATCTGGCGGATCGACCGGGCATCCCCCTGGATCACCGGCGGCTTCTCCGGCACTTCGGTCTCGATGACGAGGGTGCCGCGCTCGGCCAGCGCCTGCAGCATCTGGCAGGTCTGGCGCACCGCGGAAGCGAGATCGACCGGCTGGAAGCGTACCTCGCCGCCGCCGGCTTCCAGCCGGGCGATGTCCAGGATGTCGTTGACGATTCCGAGAAGGTGCACGCCCGCGCCGTGGATGTCGGCGATGTATTCCTTCTGCTTCGCCTCGCCGAGGCGGAGCGTCATCATCAGTTCCGAGAAGCCGATGATGGCGTTCAGCGGGGTGCGCAGTTCGTGGCTCATCGAGGCGAGGAAGGCCGATTTCGCCTTGTTCGCCGTCTCCGCGGCCTGCGCGGCGGCATGCAGCGCACGCGCCGCGCGCTCGCGGTCGGTGACGTCGGATCCGACGCCCCGCCACAGCCCGTCCTCGCCGGTCAGCCGGCCCGACAGCGACAACCAGAGCGGCCCCGCGGGGCCCTCCAGCGCCACGACCCGGCCGTGGAAGGCCTCGCCGTTCCGCAGATCCGCCTCCAATGCCGGCCAGCCTTCCGCTCCGCCCGGCGGCCGCAGGCTCTCCAGCATCACCCCGTCCAGGCTGCCGGGCGCCCGCCCCAGCAACTCGCTCATGCGCGCCGGCGGGGCACGCAGGCGTCCCTCCCGGTCGGCGCTCCACAGCCAGTCCGAACCCTGTTCGCCATAGGTGTTGAGCAGCAGCGCCACCGTTTCGGCCGCCTCCTTCTGCGCGAGGCGGGTGATCAGGTTGCGGGCGAAGCCGTCGAAGGCCTGGCCCACGGTCATGCCCATCACGCCGACGAAGGAGATGAAGAGCGCGGCGATGCCCAGATGGTCGCTGCCCATGGCGGCGAGGCCGGCGGTGGTCGGCAGCAGGATGGCGCCGGCGAAGGCGAGGCCGGCCGCCGGGATCGGTGCCAGCGCGGCGATGCCGCCCGCCGCCATGCCGAGCGAGAGCGCCAGCAGCAGCGCCCGCCCGATCCCGTCCGAGGGGGCGTAGAAGGCGACGAAGCCCGCCCCCCAGATCAGCCCGTGCAGCGCCGCCTGCCAGACGATGCGGCGGATGGTGGACCGCGAGACCGTCTTCGGCATCGGCCGGCCGCGGGTCTTCAGCCAGCCGCGCAGGCCGAAGACGACGAAGACGAGGACGGCCAGGAACCAGGCCAGAAGCGGGCCGTTGCCGCCATCGTCCCATTGCACCATCACCGTGATGCAGGCATTGACGAGACTCGTGGCCAGCACGAAGCCGAGGCCCCGGATCACGGTCGCCACCTGCTCGGGCCGCAGCCGGGCGAATTCGGGGTCCGGCACCGGCTGGTATAGAGCGCCCAATGCCCGCAGCGCCGAGGGGGGAAGCCCGCCATCCATCTCCATCGGCTGGCGCAGCCGCTCCTGGCCCTTGAGGCCCGCCCAGGCGGCCAGGATCGCGACAAGCGGCGCGCCCAGCGTGAAGAGCAGATCAGGCCAGTCCAATCCGTTCATCCGGA
>Ga0164290_1000975_pt1 | contig 61671 bp, 57 predicted proteins | sample Micstemetagenome_FD_108782 | JGI IMG/M metagenome (GOLD analysis project Ga0164290, IMG submission 108782) | Contaminated culture microbial community from soil near Moab, Utah, USA - Microcoleus steenstrupii SON62 (Illumina Assembly) | ecosystem: Environmental > Terrestrial > Soil > Soil crust...
CGATGGTGATCCAGACCACGTGCCCCTTCTGTTCGCTCCTGACAACCTCGGTCTCGCCATCCGACGCCAAATCATCCTCCCATCGTCGCAAACGCATAAAAATGCCTCCGCCAAGAAAATACCGTCACCTCGGGTGTCGGACGCGTTCCACTTTGACAACGGCCTGATTGTCCATTCTGGCGTCCCTCCCTCGGCGTCAAGCGCCTGCCTCGAAACGGATGACGTTTCCTTCGGCACCACTTGAAACCTTATCTAACATATGTTTGATTTTGTGCAAGAGCACAAGCCGTGCTGCATTGGGAGGAACAATCGTGGGCGTCCAAGCCAAACCAGACATGGCCACGTTCGAAGCCGTCAAGGCCAACTATTCTTTGACGGCCGAACAGCGGCAGATCGTTGATCACGTGGATCGCGTTGCGCGCGAAGTGCTTCATCCGCTGCAGGAAAAAATGGATGCGGAAGAATGGTGGCCCGACGACTTGTTCAGGCAGATGGGCGAACTCGGGCTTCTTGGCATTACCGCGCCCGAAGCGCTGGGTGGCAGCGGCCAGAATGAATTCACCCAGGCGCTGGTGTCGCAGATTATCTCGAAATGGAATCCGGCAGTCGGGCTTTCGCACGGCGCGCATGACAACCTGTGTCTGAACAACCTTTTGCGAAACAGCTCGGCAGACCAAGTGGCGAAATACATCCCCGGCTTGTGTTCTGGCGAACTGGTCGGCGCGCTCGGGCTGACCGAGCCCGGCGCAGGCTCGGACGCGCTGGGCTCGATGTCCACGACCGCCGTGCGCGACGGCAACGACTATGTGATCAACGGCTCGAAGATCTATATCACCAACGGCCCGATTGCGGATATCATCCTGGTTTATGCAAAAACCGACAAGTCGAAGGGCGCCCAGGGAATATCCGCCTTTATCGTCGAGACCGACAATTCCGGTTTCAAGGTCGCTCAAAAGCTGGACAAGATGGGCTTCCGCGGCTCGCCCACGGGCGAACTGGTGTTCGAGGATTGCCGCGTGCCCGCCTCGGCGATGATCGGGGCCGAGAACGGCGGCGTTTCGGTGGTGATGAGCGGTCTCGACCTGGAACGCGCGATGGTCGCTTCGGTCTGTGTGGGCATGGCCGAGCGTGCACTGGAACTGGCGCTTGACTACGCCCAGATCCGCGAACAGTTCGGCAAGCCGATCGCCAGCTTCCAGATGGTGCAGTCGAAGCTCGCGGAGATTTATATCGAGGTCGAGACGGCGCGCGCCTTCGGCTACCGGGCACTTGCGGCCTGTGTCGGCCTGCCGAAGGGCGGCGGCGGACGCGGCGAGATCCACAAGCTCACGGCGGCAGCCTGCCTCTATGCGGGCGAGGCCTTCAACAAGGCCGTGACAGAGGCCTGCCACATCCATGGCGGCTCCGGATATATGCAGGATACCGAGATCAACCGTCTGTTCCGGGCCAACAAGTTGCTGGAAATCGGCGCCGGCACCAGCGAGGTGCGAAAGATCATCATCGCCGAAGAACTGCTGCGCGCCTGAGCGAGAGAACCATGACCCACCAATTGCGTAACGAGCCCAAACTTCCCACTCACTTCATGACCGACGAGCAGCAGGCGCTGGCCGATCAGGCATATCGCTTCTTCTTTTCCGAGTTCCATCACCTCAATGCGGAAATGGACGATACCGACGACCTGCCGGCCTGGGTTTTTCCCAAGCTGGGGGAGATGGGTTATCTCGGCCTCAACGTGGCACCGGAATTCGGCGGCGCGGGGCTTGATTTCACCTCGGCCTGCATCATCAGCGAGGAATTGTCGCGCGTCTCCGCCGCGATCGGGCTCAGCCAGGTTGCGCATGACAACCTTTGCGTCAACAATATCTACCGCAACGCCAATGACGATCTGCGACGCAAATACCTGCCGGGGCTTTGTTCCGGCAAGCTGATCGGCGCCTTGGGCCTGACAGAGCCGGGCGCGGGATCGGACGCGCTCGGTTCGATGCGGACGACCGCCCGGGAAGACGGCGACCACTACGTGCTGAACGGCTCCAAGATCTACATCACCAACGGACCGATCGCCGACATCGTGCTGGTCTATGCCAAGACCTCACCCGAGAAGGGCGCCAAGGGCATTTCGGCCTTCATCGTGGAAACCGGCAATCCCGGCTTCAAGGTGGCGCAGAAGCTCAACAAGATGGGCTTTCGCGGCTCGCCCACGGGCGAGTTGGTGTTCGATGAGTGTCGAGTTCCGGCGAAGAACCTCGTGGGCAAGCTGGACGGCGGCGTAGCCGTCACCATGTCGGGGCTCGACCTCGAGCGCGCCATCGTGTGCTTCAACGCAATGGGCATCGCGCGGCGGGCGCTGGAGATCTCGATCGACTATGCCAAGACGCGGCAGCAGTTCGGCAAGCCGATTGCAAGTTTCCAGATGGTGCAAGCAATGCTGGCCGAGATGTACACCGAGATCGAGGCCGCGCGCAGCCTGTCGCTGCGCACCGCAGCCATGTGCGAGGGGCTGGAACAGGGCGAAGGCGGGCGTGGCGAGATCCACAAACTGACGGCCGCGGCGATCTTCAAGTCTGCGGCGGCGACCTCCTTCGTGCTCGACAAGGCGGTGCAAATTCATGGCGGCTCGGGCTATATGCGTGATACCGAGGTGAACCGGCTTTACCGCACGGGCCGGGTGCTTGAGGTGGGCGCCGGCACGCAGGAAGTGCGCAAACTCATCATTTCCGGCGAACTCCTGAAGAACTGAGGCCGGCAGGTGACAGAAAACACCAATCGACGATACGCCGCCGGTCTGATGGCGGGTCAGGTGGCACTCGTAACGGGCTCGGGCTCCGGGATGGGCCGCGCCACGGCGCTTGAAATGGCATCGTGCGGGGCCAGACTGGCCCTTTTCGCCCGTCGCGAGGAGCCGCTTGAGGAAACTGCCGAGATGATCCGCGCCTCAGGCGGCGAAGCTCTGGTCGTGCAAGGTGACACCCGGGATGACAAGAGCATCGAAGCAGCGATGCTGCGGATCAAGGTTCGTTTCGGGCGGCTCGATGTGCTCGTGAACAATGCCGGCGGCCAGTATATCGCGGCGGCCCGCGACATCACCAACAAGGGGTTCGAGGCGGTCATCCGCAATAATCTCATCGGCTCGTGGCAGATGACACGGGCCGCGGCCGATCACTTCATGTTCGAGCACGGCGGCTCGATCGTGTTCGTAACCGCAATCTCGACCCGCACGGCGCTCACGGGCTTCGCCCATACAGTTGCCGCGCGCGCAGGCGTCACCGGCATGATGAAGACGCTTGCCGCCGAATGGGGCGAATACGGAATCAGGCTGAACTGCGTGGCGCCCGGCACGATCAAGACCGAAGCGCTCGGCCGCTACCCGATACCGCCGGAGAGGTGGCATGAACTGAACCGGTCGGTGCTGAACCGCATGGGCACGGCTGAAGACGTCGCGGGCACGATCACCTTCCTTGCCTCCAAACTCGGCAGCTTCATCACCGGCGAAGACATTTACGTGGATGGGGGGGAAACCCTGCATCTGGGCCACGACGCCCGCGACATGATCCATCCTGACATGTTCCAGAAGCGAGAGCGGGGAGACGGAAGGAATGAGTGAACGCATCGTTCTCGTGGAGGTCGCCGACCGCATTGCGACGGTGACGCTCAACGACCCCGACAGGCGCAATCCCGTCACCGGCAACGAGATGATAGCGGGGCTGCTTGACGCATTCGACCGGGTGCAGCACAATCCCGAGGTCAGCGTCATGATCCTGACGGGCGCCGATCCGGCCTTCTGCGCGGGCGGCGACATCAAGGAGATGGCGGACCCCGAAAGCGTGTTCCGAAAAGATCCACTGGCTGCGGCGGACAGCTACGTTAACGGCATTCAGCGGATACCGCTCGCGCTGTACAATCTCGACATTCCTACGATTGCAGCCGTCAACGGCCCGGCCGTGGGCGCGGGCTGCGACCTGACGATGATGTGCGACATGCGCATTGCCTCGGAGCGAGCGAAATTCGGCGAGGTGTTCCTCAATCTCGGAATCATCCCAGGCGACGCGGGCAGCTGGTTTCTGCTGCGGCGGCTCGGCCACCAGAAAGCGGCCGAATTGACCTTCACCGGCCGTATGGTCGGGGCCGAAGAGGCGCTGGAGCTTGGAATGGTGCTGGAGGTCGTACCCCATGGCGACCTGATAGCACGGGCGCGGGAGCGCGCGGCGGTGATCGCCGCCAAGCCGCCCCGCGCGGTGCGCGTCGCCAAGCGGCTGATGCGCAATGCCGAACGCATGGACCTGCCGGATTTCCTGAATGCTGCCGCCGGCTACCAGGCGCTGATGCACCAGACCAGGGACCACCACGAAGCTCTTGCCGCGTTCCTCGAAAAACGAAAACCTTCGTTCTTCGGCCGCTGACCAATCGAACTCGCAGATGGCCTTTTCAGACCAGAGAAACCTCGCTCAGATCGCCAAGATGTGGAACCATCGCGGGCGCGGTTTGATTACCGAGATGAATCTGAAGATTGAAAAAGTCGCGATCGATGGCGTGCTGGTCAGGATGCCTTTCAATCCTTCTTTCTGTACCGATGAGGATAAAACCCTCCTGCACGGCGGGGTGCTGACCGCTCTTCTCGACAGCGTGTTCGGGCTGGCGAATTTCGTGGCGATCGATGGGATCAGCAGCATGGCGACACTTGACCTTCGCGTCGATTACCTGCGCCCCGCCAAATCGCGAGCCGACGTCATGGTACGCGCCGAATGCTACCGGCAGACGCGGCATATCGCTTTCAATTCGGGCAGCATATGGTTCGATGAACCTGACCAGGCCGAAGTGGCGCGTGGTACCGCGAGTTTCGCCCTCACGCGGGGCAAGACCAGCATTTTCGACGCGATGACCAAGGGCGGAACATCCAAATGACGCCGGATATTGTAAACCAGCAACTCGAAAAGGTGCCGTTCTTCCGGTTTCTCGATTTCACGCTCACCGAGCTTGATGACACGCACGCAGTTGCGTCCATGCCGTTCGCCGAGCGGCTGATCGGAAACCCGCTCATGGAATACTACCATGGCGGGATTATCGCGAGCTTCATGGAGGCGGTTGCCGCGATCAGCGTCAGGCACGGCTGCGACCTGCAGCCGGCCAAACCCATCAATCTGACGGTCGATTACCTGCGCCCGGCGGTCAAGGGTTCCCTTATGGCGAAGGCCACGGTCACGAGGAAGGGCAAGCGCATGGCAAGCGTGCGGACGCTCTCCTGGCAGGATGATGACTCCCGACCGGTGGCCGAGGGATTATATCATTTTTTGGTGGTTTGAAGCCCGGGTTCGCCTCCGACCCGCGATCGACGTGCTGCTCTTGCGGCTGGACCGCTTGTCGAGAGTCCGTCCAACAGCATTTTTGTGAGCAGGCCCGCGAAGGATGAAAGTGCATAATGTCCGGGCTGTTCGGCCTTGCCAGGATCGAACCATTCTACCGTCCAATTCAACGCTCCGAGCATGACTTGCCGCAGCGGAACCACCTTGATGTCCGAGCGCAAGACCCCGGCTTGCTGCGCATCGCGCAAGATCTGGTCCCAGACCCTTGCGTATTCGTGCCGAATGGGCCGATGGCGCGAGCGGATTTTTTCGGGCAGCATTCCATAGATGCGGATGTTGGCGGATGTGAACTCGCTGGCACGGAACAGGTAGGCCAAATGTACTGCGATCGCGGTCGCGATCCGGTTTCGATGATCTTCCTCGTTCCGAATGGTGTTGATTGCACCCCTTACGCCGCTGAGGAGATCGCGCAGGCCAAGGTCCAGAACCTCCTCAAGGATTTCCTCCTTGGAGCCAAAATGGTAATAGACGCTGCCTGCCTCCATATCCGCTTCCGATGCAATCCGCCGCAGGGTTGCTGCCTTATACCCGCTCTCTCGCAAGATCCGGGCTGCGGCTCGCAGGATCTGATGCCGGGTCAGTTTGGCCTTGCCGTCAAAATCCGCTCTATCCCTCAGTCCGCCAAATGATTCGATCGACACTTCCGCCACTTCGCCGTGCTCCGCGCTCATGCCGTCGAGGAGCAGTTTCGACATACGTTCCGAGAGTTGGCCGACCGGATAACGCTGGACATCGTACCATTCCGCCGTCCAGTTCATGGCGCCGAGGATGAATTGGTTGACCAGGATGACCGAAACGTCGCCACGCAGATCGCCTGCATCCTGGGCAGTTTGCAGAAATGATCGCCAGAGCTTCGCATAGGCCTCTCGCAACGGTCGATGTGACGCGCGGCGCTTTTCCGGCAGAATAGGATAATTTCTGATATTGGCCGAAGTGAAATCGCTCTCGATCAGTAGGAAGGTCAAATGTGTATCGATCAGACGGGTAAGTGTCTCCCGAAATGGTTCGCCTTCCGCCTTGGCTCGTTTGGTGATTTTCCTTACTTCATCGAGAAGCTGCCGGACGCCCACGTCGAGAACCTCGTCGAGGATTTGGTCCTTTGACCTGAAATAATAATAGATGCTGCCGGCTTCCATGTTCGCGGCTGCGGCGATCCGCCGCATCGTCGTCGCATTGAACCCTTCATTCTTGAACAGCTTCGCCGCCGCGGAGAGGATCGCCCGGCGTGTCTGCCCCGATTTGCGGTATGGATCGTCGGTAGAGCTTCGCTCGGCAAGATTTTTTTCCATGAACTTCCCTTTTCATGCTGGACACCAGTTTAACAGCTGGCATAATTCGAACAAGTGTTAGGGGCCCCATTCGTTCAAGACGGCGGCGCCGGCAAGCAGGAGGAATCAGGGTGCGTGGACTGAAAGAAAAGAGGGTAATCGTCACTGGAGGCGGAAGCGGAATCGGGCGGGCGGTCTGTAGTCGCTTTGCCGTGGAGGGATCTGAAGTTGCGGTGTTCGACCTCAATGGTGACGGCGCACGGCAAACCGTGAGAATGATCGAGGACGCCGGCGGCAAGGCACATGCCTACACGGTCGACATCACCGACCGCAAGGCCGTGGACACCGCAGTGGCCGAATTCGAGGCCGGCGGGCCGATTGACATACTGGTCAATAACGCAGGCTGGGATGAAATAAAGCCGTTCCTGGAGACCGATGTCGATCTGTGGAAGAAGGTTATAGACATCAATCTTTACGGTCCCCTTCACATGCATCATGCGGTTCTGCCGGGCATGGTCAGGAACGGATCAGGCCGAGTCGTGAACATTAGTTCGGATGCGGGCCGCGTCGGCTCGTCGGGCGAGGCTGTCTATGCGGCCTGCAAGGGCGGCATCATTTCCTTTACCAAAACCGTCGCGCGAGAATTGGCGCGCAAGGGCATCCAGCTCAATGCGGTCGCGCCCGGCCCCACGGACACGCCGCTTTTCGCGGAAGTCGCCAAGGGCGCGGCCGGCGAGAAAATAGCAGAAGGCCTGAAGCGGGCGATCCCGATGAAACGCCTTGCCCAGCCGACGGATTATCCCGGCATCATTTGTTTCCTCGCCTCAGACGATGCAGGGTTCATAACCGGACAGGTGATTTCCGTATCGGGCGGGCTGTCAATGCACGGTTGACACCGTTGGCGGAGCTGTCGGTCTGCGCAATGTCAAGGTTTCCTCCCCAACTGGCCGCACTTCAGTGCGGCCATCTTTTTAGTTTTGGCCAAGAGGCTCATGATGTTCGAGGCCGACCAAGACATTAAGCGAACGAGCACACTTGCGGCATTTCTAAATCGTTGCGAGGTCCTGCCCAAGACCCGCAGCATAAAGACCATGCGACGGATCGTGCGCGCGGCCTTCCTGGGCGAGGACCCGGGCGACATCTCCTCGATCAGCAATCCCGAGACGATGGAGGCCATCGCGGCCCTCGGAAAGGACAAGGCATGATCACGGTTTTCGGAGCCACGGGCACCACCGGCGCACCCTTGGTCGAGGCGCTTCTCGCCAAGGGCGCGAAGGTGCGCGCCGTCACCAGCAATCCGGCCAAGGCCGAGGGCCTCGCCGCCAGGGGCTGCGAAGTGTCCGTTGGCGCCTACGCCGACCGCGTCGCGCTGGAACGCGCCTGCGCGGGGGCCGAGCGGATCTTTCTCGTCACGCCGGCTCATCGGGACATGCGGCGCTGGAAGGCCAATGCCATTGACGCGGCGAAGGCCGCGGGCGTGCGCCATGTTGTTCTGGCCAAAGGCCTCGGCGCCTCGCCCAAGGCGAGGTTGACCTTCGGGATGTGGCATTCGGAAACCCAGGAACTGCTGAAGGAAAGCGGTCTGGCCTGGACCTTCGTCCAACCCACCTATTTCATGCAGAACCTGCTCTGGCACGCGGAGAGCATCGCGCGCGACGGTGTCTATCACGACGATCTGGGCGGCCCGGTTGCCTGGATCGACGCGCGCGACATCGCCCATGTCGCCGCCGAGGCGCTGACCGACGAGGGCCACGAGGGCAAGGCCTATGGGCTGACCGGTCCCGAGGCGCTGACGGGCGACGACATCGCGGCACTCCTCAGCGAGGCGACGGGCCGCACCGTCACCTGTGCCCCCCTGCCCCCCGATCGGGCCAAGGCGGGCATGATCGCGAACGGCATGCACCCCGACGTCGCCGCCGCCATGGTGGAACTGGCCTCGATCGCGCCCAAGGGCTACCTCGCCGGCATCGAGACCACGGTCAGCGAGGTGCTCGGCCGCCCGGGGCGCCGCTTCCGCGACTTCGTGGCCGAGAACAGGCATGCCTTCACCGGATGAGGCGGCGCCCGCGCCGCTTTATCTCGAGCTCGCACCGCCCCCCGGGGCCCCCGCCCCGGTCGATCACATCTTCGTCTTCCGCGATTGCGGGCTCTTGTCGGGCCGCGGCACCGGCCGCTTCGCCACCGATCTCTTCACGCTTTCCCTGACGCTGCGCGCCGGGGCCGATCGCAGCCACCGCCCGCGCCTCGACCTCGCCCCGCCCCGCCCGGCCTTCAGCCCGCGCAGCGCGCCCTTCGAGGGCGCGATCGCCGGAATGCGCCTCGACGCCGCGCCCCACCTTCTCCCCTCCGAAAGGAATCTGGACGCGCTGACCCGTGCCCTTCTAGCGATGGCGGGGAACGGTGAGGCCTGGGCGCCCCTTGTGGCGGCACTCGACCAGCTCGCCTGCGACCTGACCTTCTCCGGCAGCCACTCCGCCCCTACCAGCGCGCGAAGTGAGCGGCGTCGCGTCCACGCGGCCACCGGCACGTCGGGACGGCGGCTCACCGCCATCCGGCGTTTCCGGACCCTGCTGGACGGGCTTGCGGCGCGCGATCAGGCGTTAAGCGAACTGGCGCTCGATGCAGGCTACTACGACCAGTCGCACATGTCGGCCGCCTGCCGCGCCTTCGCCGGCGCCCCACCGGGCGTGCTCAGCCGCCTTGCCGGCGCGCGGCCCTCTGGCCGTTTCTTCCAAGATCAGGGACTCGAAACCCGCCTAAGACTGGTCATCGATCCCTGACGAGGAGCAGACAGGCCATGCCCGGTTTCGAGCCGAAGAACCCCGATTTCGACGCACGCGTGCGCGACAGTTTCGGACGCCAAAAGGTGATGCACACGCTGGGCATCACCATTGCGGACCTGTCGCCCGGGCGCATCGTTCTGGAGATGGCGCACAACGACGCGCTGACCCAGCAGCACGGCTTCGTTCACGCCGGCATCGTCTCGACAGCGCTCGACAGCGCTTGCGGCTACGCCGCCTTCTCGCTGATGCCGGCCGAAGCGGCGGTGCTGACCGTGGAGTTCAAAATCAACCTCCTCAACCCAGCCGACGGCGAGCGCTTCCGCTTCCAGGCCGAGGTGGTCAAGCCCGGCCGCACCCTGACGACCTGCGAGGCGCGTGCCTATGCGCTGAAGGGCGGGGCCGAGAAGCTTGTCGCCACGATGACCGGTACCCTGATGGGACTTGCGGGGCGAACCGGCGTCAGCGGATAGGGGAAAAGGCGGCGCGGCGGGCCTCAGTCGGCCTCGCGCTCAATCCAGGCTTCCAGGACGTGGCGCTGGATCTTGCCGCTCGTCGAGCGAGGGAAATCTTCGGATGCGATGAACCTGATTTCCCGTGGCCGCTTGTAGCCGGCCAGTTGCTCGCGGCAAAGCCGCATCAGTTCGTCGGCCTCGGGCCCGCCCGCGTGCCGTGCGACGAAGGCCACGGGGCTTTCGCCCCAGCGCAGGTCCGCAGCCTTCACCACGGCGGCGTCCATCACCTGCGGATGGGCCAGCAGCACCCGCTCGATCTCGGCCGGATAGACATTCTCGCCGCCCGACTTGATGAGATATTTAGCGCGGTCCACGAAGTCGATGGTACCGTCCGCATTGCGGCGGAAAAGATCGCCCATATGGAAAAAGCCGCCGCGAAAGTCGCGAGCGTTGGTCTCGTCGGCATTCCAGTACCCGGAAAACAGCGTGGGGCCGCGCACGGCCATTTCTCCGGGCGTTCCGTCCGTCACCTCGCGGTCCTCCGGGTTGACCAGCCGCACCTCGCAGAAGGCACTGACGCGCTTCGACAGACGCTTCGGCGCAACGCCCACCGGAATGAGCTCGGCCGTAGCCGGAGGCAGCCCTGTTTCGGTCGCGCCGAAGGAGTTGAGATAGGGCGCGCCGATCAGCGACGTGAGTTCTGCAATCTGATGCGGTGGCACCAGATCGGCCATAGCGCCGCAGACCCTGACGCCTCTGATCGGCAGAGGATTGGCGCGACGTTCTGCGATGAAGGCCTCGATCGCACCGGGCATCATCACGAACCAGCCGACCTTGTGGCGGCTCAGCACTGCGTTGATCACAACCGGTTGTAGCCCGTCGACCAACACCACGGCGCCGCCGCGCAAGACCGTGGCGAGCGCATGGTCGGTCGAAGCCATATGGAACATCGGTGCCCAGGCGATGAAGGCGTCACTAGGTTCGAGCCCGAGCTGCGCCGCAAAGACCATGGAACGCGCGATATGGGCGCGATGACTGATGAGTGCGCCCTTGGGCAGCCCCGTTGTGCCGGAAGTATAGAGAATCGTCAGGCCCGCCTCCACGTCATTCACCAGCGCGCCGATGCGCGGGTCGGGCTCTGCTCCCGCCAGTGCGGCCTCCCAATCGGGGCCGATTTCCAGAACCGGCACGTTCGAGACCGCGTCTAAGGCCGCGCGCAGCTCTGACTCGACGACGGCCAGAACCGGTTCGACCAGGCCGATGCAGTGCTTGAGCTCGGGCGCGGCCAGCCTCCAGTTCAGGCAGGCGATGATCGCTCCGATCCCCGCGGCCGCCAGTTGCAGTTGAATGTACTCACCGCGGTTGTGCGACAGGATCACCACACGGTCTCCCGTCTTTACCCCCCGCGCCAGAAGCACCGCCGCGAGACGGTCCACACGGTTCAGAAGGGTGCCGTAGCTGAGCCTTTTTTCTCCGTCCTCGAGTGCAAGCGCCCCTTGTTGCACGCGCGCTCTTGTACGGAACATCGAATAGACATCCGCCTGCCCGGCGCGGGCCACCTCCGGCACCATGATGCTTCTCCCAGGTATTCGATCCTGATTTCTCACAAAGACTGGGCCAGCCGCACTCCTTCATCGATCGCACGCAGCGCATCGAGTTCCGCCGCCTCAGCCGCACCACCGATCATCGAGGCGGGTACGCCACGGGCTGCAAGCGCCTTGTACAGCGCACGCTCGGGTTCCTGTCCTGTGCAAAGAACAATCGTATCGGCGGCGATTGTTCTTGGCTCGCCGTTCCAGGTGATGTGGAGCCCTTCATCATCGATGCGCTCATAAACCACACCCGCCAGAGTCTCCACCCCGTGCTTGCGCAACGCGTTGCGCAGGATCCAGCCGGTCGAGACACCAAGGCTCTGCCCCGGCTTGGCCATCTTGCGCTGGAGCATGACCACTTTGCGCTTTGCAGGCACCGCGGCCAGAGGATCGCCCGTCAGCGCGCCGACTGCCCTGAACTGTCCGTCCACACCCCACGTGTCGAAGAAGGCTGCGTTCTCGTTGACCTCAGCCGGATGGGTGACAAGGAATTCGGCCACGTCATGGCCGATCCCGCCGGCGCCCATGATGGCCACCGTCTGTCCGGCCTCCCGTGCGCCGCAGAGGATCTCGGCATAGGTGGCGACCTTGGGATGATCTATGCCCGGAATGTCCGGAATGCGAGGAGTCACGCCTGAGGCGATCACCACATGGTCGAATCCGGTCAGATCGTCGACGGTGGCGCGATGGCCGAGCCGCACGGTGACGCCGTGCCTTTCCATCTGACCGGCATAATAGCGCATGGTTTCGTCGAACTCATGCTTGCCCGGGGCCATGCGGGCCAGGTTGAGTTGCCCACCCAAGCGATCCTCGGCCTCGAAGAGCGTGACCGTGTGGCCAAGCCGCGCGGCCTCTGCAGCCGCCGCCATGCCCGCTGCGCCGCCACCGACCACCGCCACCTTTTTCGGAGTGTCGCTCGGCGTATCACGGAATTCCATCTCGCGACCGGCGCGCGGGTTGACAAGGCAGGTGGCGGGACGGTCAGAGAAGATGAAATCCAGGCAGGCCTGGTTGCAGGCGATGCAAGTGTTGATCTCATGGGCCCGACCCTCGCGCACTTTGCGCACGAAATGCGGATCAGCAAGGAACGGCCGGGCCATGGACACCAGATCGGCATCGCCGGAGGCCAGGATGTCCTCGGCGATTTCCGGAGTATTGATCCGGTTCGAAGCCGCCACCGGGATCGACACCACCGCCTTCACATTGGCCGCCGCCTTGCGCCAGGCGCCGCGCGGGACCGGATAGGCGATCGTCGGAACGCGAGCCTCATGCCAGCCGATGCCAGTGTTGAGGATGTCGGCACCGGCGGCCTCAATCTTGCAGGCAAGCGCGGCGATTTCTTCGGCCGGCGCGCCGCCCTCGACCAGATCGGCCGCCGAAATGCGGTAGATGATCAGGAAACCTGGCCCGCAGCGTTCGCGTATCGTGCGTACGATGTCGACCGCAAACCGGTGGCGGTTTTCCGCGCTTCCGCCCCAGCCGTCTTCGCGCTTGTTGGTATGGGCAACGGTGAATTCGTTGATCAGATAACCTTCGGATCCCATGATCTCGACACCGTCGAAACCGGCCGCCTGCGCGTTGGCGGCGGCACGGGCGAAATCGTCGATGGTGCGCCTGATGTCCTCAGCCGTCATCTCACGGGGTGTATAGCGGTTGATCGGCGCCCGTATCGCAGAGGGCGCCACGCATTCGGCAATTTTGGCATAGCGGCCAGCGTGAAGGATCTGCGCGCAGATCAGGCTGCCCTCCGCATGGACCGCATCGCAGATCGGCCGGAGTTTCAGCGCCTCGTCCCGATCGTCCAGTCGCGGCCCTTCGTAATCCAGCATCCCCTCACGATTGGGAGACAAGCCGCCGGTGACAATCACCGCCGCCTCCCCGCGGGCTCGTTCGGCGTAAAAGGCGGCCTGCCGGGCAATGCCGTCCGGTTCGGTTTCCAACCTCGTGTGCATCGACCCCATGATGACCCGATTGCGTAGCCTGTGTCGTCCGGCGGCGATGGAAGATAGCAGATTTGGGCAGGCGGGGCTGCCGGAGTTCGTAGCGAACATGATTCATCCCTTTTTTCTTGCCAAGCATTCTAACGTTTGTTAGGTATCTTGAAAAGGGGCGATTCACACGCTTGGGAGGGCCAGCACGTGCAGTTTCAGCCGACAGACGACCAGCAGGCATTCCGCGAGACCGCGCGCCGCTTTGCAAGAGAGCAACTGACGGAAAGCTATCTGACCCGCGCAACCGGCCACGTGATGGACCGCAACTTGCTGGAAAAGATGGGGAAGCTCGGGCTGATCGGCCCCGATCTTCCGGCACATCTCGGTGGGCTGGATGAGAGCTCGGTGACGTCCGGGCTTATTGTGGAAGAGATCGCCTATGCCGACTTCAATGTGAGCTACGTGCAACTCCTGGGCTCGCTGATGGGCGGCATGGTTGCCAAACACGCTTCGCCCGACATCGCCAGGGAATGGGTGCCGCGCGTAACAGCGGGCGAGGCGGTGATCGGGCTAGGACTGACCGAGCCGCGCGGCGGATCAGACGCGGCCAACCTGCAACTCAGGGCCGAGAAATCTGGAAACGGCTGGCGGCTCAACGGCGAGAAGACCTCGATGAGCTTCGCCGCCCAGGCCGATGCGGCCGTGGTCTTTGCCCGCACCGGCGATCCGGAGGGCGGCGCGCGCGGCGTCAGCGCCTTCTTTGTGGACCTGAGGGAAGAAGGAATCAACCGCACTCATTTCGACGATATCGGTACCAAGCCGGTAGGGCGCGGTTCAGTATTTTTCGATGATGTCTATGTGCCGGCCGAATGCATGATGGCCGAGCAGGATCGCGCCTTCGGCACGATCATGGCGGGTTTCGACTATTCCCGAGCGCTGATCGGACTGCAATGCCTGGGCGCGGCGCAGGCCTCGGTGGACGAAACCTGGGCCTACGTGCAGGAACGCGAAGCTTTCGGCGCGCCTCTGGCGCAGTATCAGGGCGTGAGCTTCCCGCTGGCCGAGGCCGAAACGCAGCTCACCATGATGCGCCAGCTTTGCTACTACACACTCGATCTGCGCGATCGAGGCCTGCCGCACACCAAGGAAGCGGCGATGTGCAAGTGGTACTTGCCGAAGACCGCCTGCGACATCATCCACCAGTGCCTGATTCTGCATGGCCATTACGGCTATACCACCGACCTGCCCCACCATCAGCGCTACAGCGACGTGCTGGGCCTGCAGATCGGCGACGGTACCGCACAGATCCAGAAGCTGGTCATCGCCCGCGAAAAGGTCGGCCGCATCGCGCTGCAATACGACAAGAAGGCGAAGGGAGGCTCGAAATGAGCGATCCCGTCAATGTCAGCGTCGAGGGCAGCGTCGGCATTATCGAGCTGGCGCGCCCCGACAAGTTCAACTGCCTTTCGCTGGAGGTGCATGAGTGCATCGCCAGGGCCCGCGAGCGCTTCGAGGCCGACCGAAACTTTCGCTCGATACTGATCTGCGCGCAGGGAAAGCACTTCTGCACCGGCGCTGATCTCACCGAGGTCAAGGGCATTTTGAAGGACCCAGTGAAGCTGGATCACTTCATCGCCTTCGGCATGGACAACCTGCGCGCACTCGAGAACAGCCGCCTGCCCGTGATCGTCGCGGTGCAAGGTCTTTGCCTGGCCGGCGGTATCGAGCTGATGTTGTCCTGCGACGTCTGTTTCGCCGCTGAAAGTGCCCAGTTCGGTGACCAGCACGCGCAGTTCGGACTGATCCCCGGCTGGGGCGGCAGCCAGCGCCTGACCCGGCTGATGGGCCTGCGCCGGTCGCTCGACCTGATGTTCTCGGCCCGCTGGCTGAAGGCGGAAGAGGCAAAGGAGGCCGGACTGGTGAATTACATCGTACCCAAGGACGAACTGCGCGAGGCAGCGCTTGAGTATTGCCTGAAGATCGCCACCCGCTCGCGCCCCGGCATTGCCGAGATGAAGCGTCTGGCGCGCGAGGGCGCCGACATGGCGCTCGACCAGCAGATGCGGCTGGAGCGCGACGCTGCCGTGCGGGCGCTGCCCAGCGAGGACGTGGCCGAAGGGCTGGAGGCGTTCGAAAACCGGCGCGCGCCGGCCTTCAAAGCCTGACCAGAGGTACGGGAATGGACTTCATCCTGAGCGACGAGCAGCGCCAGATCTACGAATATGGCGGTCAGCTCGCGCAGAAATTCGACAATGCCTACTGGCTCGATCATGCGCGCCGGCACGCCTTTCCCAGGGAGATGTTCCAGCAGATCGCGGAGGACGGCTTCCTGGGGATCATGGTGCCCGAGCAATACGGCGGCGCCGGGCTCGGCATGACAGAAATGGCGTTGTTCATGGAGGGCACAGCCAACCACGGCATTCCGCTTTTGATGATGGTGGTGGGTCCAACCATGTCGCTCGCCCATATCGCGCATCACGGGACCGAGTTCCACAAGAAGGAGTTGCTGCCGGCCGCCTGCCGGGGCGAGATTCAGTTTTGCTTTGCGATCACCGAGCCGGGTGCCGGGTCGAACACGATCAAGGCCACCACGCTCGCCAGGCGCAAGGGCAACCGCTTTGCGCTGTCGGGGGAAAAGACCTTCATTACCGGCGCGGATGTCTCCGATTACTGCCTCGTCGTCGCGCGCACCCAGCCGCATACTGAAGTCAAGCGCAAGACCGACGGGTTCACGCTGTTTGTCGTGGACCTCAAGAAAAAAGGCGTCCAATTGCAGCGGGTGAAGATCTCAATCCCGCTCCCGGAAGAACAGTGGACACTGTTTTTCGACGAAGTGGATCTCGGTCCCGAGGACGTCGTAGGTGACGTGGACGATGGCTTTTCGATCCTGTTCGATTCCCTCAATCCCGAACGCATCATCCTGGCGGCACTTTGCTGTGGTATCGGCCGGTTCGCTTTAGGGAAAGGAGTGACTTATGCCTGTGAGCGCAATGTCTTCGGCCAGCCAATCGGCGCGCATCAGGGCGTGCAGCACCCGATGGCCAGGGCCCACACGGCGGTGGAGATGGCCAGCCTGATGACGCGCCGCGCGGCCTGGGAATACGACAACAAGCTTCCCGCCGGCGCCTCGTCGAACATGGCGAAGTACGCCGCCGCCGAGGCAGGAATCGAGGCCGTGGATGCCGCGCTTCAGGCGCATGGCGGGTCTGGTTTCACAGAGGATACCGGGCTCTACGAGCTGTATCCGTTGGTCCGCCTGCTGCGCACCGCGCCAGTAAACCGCGAACTGTGCCTCAGCTTCATCGGCGAGAAGGTCATGGGTCTGCCGCGGTCGTACTGACCGCGCAACTTCGTCAAGGGAGGACATCATGGAGTTCGCAATGCGGTTCCGGCGCGCCGATGCCGCCGAAAAGGTGAATGGCCGTTTCTGGCATGAGGTCGAGGGAAAGCCGCTCGACCAGGTGCGGAAGATCCAGGAACAGCAGCTGATCCAGCAGATGGCCTATCTGAAGGCCAACTCGCCCTTCTACCAGGACAAGTTCGCCGAGGCCGGCGCAAATTTTGACGAGATTCGCACCATCGACGATCTGCAGAAGCTTCCTTTCACCTACAAGACCGAGATTCGCGAAAGCTTGGCGGCCGAGCCGCCGTTCGGTCGCCATCGTGCCGCGCCGATGGACGACATCATCCAGATGCAGGCCTCGTCGGGCACGACCGGCAATCCCTCCTACGTGGCGTTGACGGAATCGGATGCCGAGATGTGGCACGAGATGACGGCGCGCTGTTTCTTCGCCAACGGCGTGCGGCCGGGCGATATGGTGCTTCACGCTTTTTCGCTTGCCAAAGGGTTCGTGGGCGGCATCCCCGTGATGCAGGGGCTGCAATATATGGGCGCGATCGACGTGCCGGTCGGCGCCGACGGCGGCGCCGACCGGCTTTTGCGCGCCTGCGCCGACACACGCCCGCGCTGCATTGTCGGCGCACCCAATTTCGTCGTCCACCTGGCCGAAAGGGCAGAAGAGATACTGGGCATCCCGGCCACCGAGTTGGGTGTCGAGCGCGTCATCGTCGGCGGCGAGCCGGGCGGCGGCATTCCAGCGATCCGCGCCAAGATCGAGAAACTCTGGGGTGCCAAATGCACCGAAATGCTGGGCGGTACCGATCTGGGCGTGACCTACTGGGCCGAGTGCGAGGAGCAGTCGGGCATGCACATGGTCAACATGGATTACATCATCACCGAGCTGCTCGACCCCGATACCGGCGAGATCATTCCCTGGGAAGACGGCGCCAAGGGCGAGATGGTCTATACCGCCATTGGCCGGCGGGCCAGCCCGTTGGTGCGATTCCGATCGGGTGATTTCATTGAGGTGCTGGGCACGACCTGCTCCTGCGGGCGCACTGGCCCCAAGATCCGCTGTACGGGGCGCACCGACGATATGCTGATCGTGCGCGGGGCCAATGTCTTTCCCTCAGCCATCAACAGCATCGTCAACGAGATGGTCCCGGAAACCAACGGCGTCATGCGCATCGTCGCCGATTTCGAAGGCCACACGACGCAGGAGGCGCTGAAGGTAATCGTCGAACGCGGATCCGGCCGCAAGCCCGAGGATGATCCCGCCCTGAAGAAAAAGATCGAACAGCGCCTGCGCGACGCTCTCGTCTTTAAGGCTGATGTGCGGATCGTCGATCCCGAAACCTTCGAGAAGCCCGGCGCGGCCAAGGTTACCTTCACACTCAGAAAGTATCCCGACCTCTCATGACCAAGCTGAAATCGCTGCTGGACACGGCATCGGAAGAATTCCGGGCCAACGAGACCCATTACCGCCGAAAAGTGGACGAACTGCACGCGTTGCGCAGGCAGCAGCGAGTGGGCGGCCCGCAAAAAGCGCGTCAGCGCCACGAGAAAAAAGGCAAGATTCTGCCGCGCGAGCGCGTTGAGCGGCTGATCGACCCCGGCACGCCGTTCCTTGAACTGGGAGAGCTTGCCGGCTTCAACAAATATTACGGCGTACCCCCGGGTGCCGGCATCATCACCGGCATCGGTGTGATCGAGGGCCGTCACTGCATGATCATCGCCAACGATGCGACCGTGAAGGGCGGCACCTATTTTGGCATGACTTGCCGAAAGCACGTGCGCGCCCAGCGCATCGCCTGGGCCAATCGCCTGCCGGTCATCACGCTGGTCGATTCCGGCGGTGCCTTTCTGCCCGATCAGGAAAACATCTTTCCCGACGAAGGCCAGTTCGGCTCGATCTTTCACAACCAGGTGGGGATGTCGGGCGACGGCGTGCCGCAGATCGCCGTGGTCATGGGCCCCTGCACGGCTGGCGGTGCCTATATTCCGGCCCTCTGCGACGAAGTGGTCATCGTGCGCGGTCAGGGCTTCATGTATCTGGGCGGACCCGAGCTGACATTCGCGGCCACGGGCGAAAAGGTGGACAACGAGACGCTCGGCGGCGGCAAGATGCATTGCTCGGTCTCGGGCGTGACCGACCATCTGGCCGAGAACGATGCCCATGCGCTCGCCATCACCCGCGAGATCGTAAAGCATTTGGGCGAGAAGCCCTCGCCACGAAAAACGCCGCTGGCACCGCGTGAGCCCGACTATCCCGTCGAGGAGATTTACGGGATCGTCAGCCGCGACGCCAAGGTGCCCACCGACAATCGCGAGATCGTCGCGCGTTTGGTCGACAGGAGCGATTTTCACGAGTTCAAGCCGCTTTTCGGCGACACATTGATGACGGGCTGGGGCCGCATTCACGGGCACGAGGTGGGAATCCTGGCCAACACCGGCGTGCTCTTCGTCGAAGCGGCGCTGAAAGCAACGCATTTCATCAATCTCTGCGTCCAGCGCGACATCCCGCTGCTGTTCCTTGTCGATGTCAATGGCTTCATGGTTGGCCGCGAAGTGGAGCAGGCCGGCATCGCCAAGGCGGGCGCCAAGATGATCACAGCAATGTCCTCGGCCCGCGTACCCAAATTCACCATCATCACCGGCGGCTCCTATGGCGCGGGCTATCTGGCCATGCTGGGCCGCCCCTTCCAGCCGGACGCGATGCTCGCCTGGCCGACGGGCCGCGCAGCCATCATGGGGCCGGAACAGGCGGCAAGCGTTCTTGCTCAGGTACGCACGCAAATCAATCAGCGCGAGGGTAACGGCTGGACGGCAGAGGAGGAAGAGGCGTTCAAAGCGCCGATCCGCAAGGAATACGAAACCTTCCAGGACGCCTACAATTTCGCCTCCAACCTGTGGGTCGACAGCGTCATCGAACCCTGCGAGACGCGCGAGGTGATGGCGTTGCTGCTCGACATTACCTCGCGGCGGCCACAGGTCGAAACCCATTTTGGCGTATTCCGGATGTGAGGCGGCAGGCATGAAGATCAAGACGCTTCTGATCGCCAATCGCGGCGAAATCGCATGCAGGATTGCGCGCACGGCCCGGGCACAGGGCATCCGGCCTGTCGGCATACATTCCGAAGCGGATGCAAATGCGCTGCATGTGCGCGAGATCGGCCAGTCGATCTGCATCGGTGCCGGCCCGGCTTCGGAAAGCTATCTGGGCATCGACGCGGTGATATCTGCGGCCAAGTCCGCCGGGGCCGACGCCATTCACCCCGGTTACGGGTTCCTTGCCGAGAACCCCGGACTTGCCCGCGCTGTCGAAGCCACCAGCATGATTTTCATGGGGCCCACGGCGGAAACGCTTGAGCGCTTCGGCGACAAGGCCAGCGCCAAAGCGGCGGCGATCGCCGCTGGCGTGCCAGTGATCTCGGGCGCCGAAGGGGCCAGATCGGACCCGGGAGAAATCGCGGCCGAAGTGCGCGAAATGGGATTGCCCGTGCTGCTGAAGGCGGTCGGCGGCGGCGGCGGGCGCGGCCAACGCCTGGTCCAAAGCGAACGCACTCTGGTGGCCGACATTGAAGGCGCGCTGCGCGAAGCGAAATCGACCTTCGGGTCCGAGGGGCTGCTGCTGGAACGGTTCCTGCCCAAAGCCCGCCATGTCGAAGTTCAGATCGCCGGCGACGGCAAGGGCCATGTGGTCCATCTCTTCGAGCGAGACTGCACGCTTCAGCGCCGCCACCAGAAGGTGATCGAGGAGGCTCCCGCCTGGGGCCTGCCACGCGACCTCCTCGACCGCATTGCCGCCGACGCTGTGCGGCTGGGCAAAAGCGTCGATTACCGTGGGCTCGGGACGGTGGAGTTCCTTGTGGCCGGTGACGATTACTTTTTCCTCGAGGTCAATCCGCGCATCCAAGTGGAACATCCCGTGACGGAGGCTATAACCGGCCTCGATCTCGTGGCGCTCCACCTGCGGATTGCAGAGGGCATCGGGCTGGGCCGGACCCAGGATGACCTCAAGATCGACGGTCACGCGGTGGAGGCGCGGCTTTACGCCGAAGATCCTGCCATGCAGTTCGCGCCGTCCACCGGCACGATCACCACACTGAGCCTGCCTGACGGCCTGCGCATCGACAGCGGCGTCGAGGTAGGCGACGAAGTCACGCCATTTTACGATTCCATGATCGCCAAGCTGATCGTTCACGGCCCGGATCGCGACACGGCGCTGGCGCGGCTTGCCCACGCGCTGGACCATGTCGCGGTCGAAGGTGTGCAGACCAACCGCGCTTTCCTTGCCGCGCTGGCCCGCAACGCCGAGTTCGGCCAGATGAAAGTGCACACTCGCTGGATCGATGAACGGCTGGACGATCTGATCACGCCGCCGGAAGTGCCGGATGCCCGGCTGTGGAAGGCGATGGCAGCCGCACTCTTCGTCGCCATGGAGCGGCGCGACGGCGCCGCAGAGCCTTGGTCGAACCGCGACACCTTCACGGGCTGGCGGCTTGGCCTTGGCGGGGATTCGATGGAGGCCGGCCAGCGTGTAATGCTGACCAGCGGTTCCGGACACGGCGAGGAGTTGCGCGTCGGCCCGGTCCGATCCGATGGTACTTACACAGTGTACGGCGATGATGGCGCCGCCCTCTCTTTCTCCTGCCGTGAGATCGCGCCGGGGCGGTGGCGCCTCGCGCAGGGCGAGAGGGTGAACGTAGTAACGGCGCGCCTCAATGCCGGAGTGATCGAGATCGACGCCGCGCCGGGCCGGTTGGTCTTCCGGCCCACCCTGCCGCTCGCGTTTGCCGGAGCCGACGCGGCCGCAGACCGGGCGGTGCTCGCACCACTGACCGGCATGATCGTCGACGTCAGGTTGGCAGAGGGCGACGCGGTGTCCGAAGGTCAAGTCGTGGCGGTCATGGAATCGATGAAACTGGAAATTCCCATCAAGGCGACAGCCTCCGGGATCGCCACCAACATTACGGTCTCCAACGGCATGATGGTCGATCGCGGCCGGACGATCGTCGAGATCATTGAACCCGAACGGGAGCAGGCATGAGTGATTTTCCGAAGTTCGTAGAATTCCGCGAAGAAGGTCCGCGCGAGGGCTTCCAGATCGAAAAGAGGGTCTATCCGATAAAACAGCGGATCGAGCTGATCGACATGCTCAGCGACACAGGACTCAAGCGCATCCAGGTCGGCAGTTTCGTCAGCCCCAAGTACGTGCCGCAGATGTCGGATACGGGTGAGTTGTTCAAGCGCATCAAGAGAGTTCCGGGCGTGAACTACACCGCGCTTTGGCTGAACGAAAAAGGCTTTCGCAAGGCGCTGACGGCGCACGAGGTCGATATCGACCCGCGGCTCCTATTCTATCCCTCCGACGCTTTCGCGCGCTCGAACAACAATTGCTCGGCGCTGGAGATGCGTGAGCGGCAACGGGACTGGGTGCGCCTGTACAAGCAAGAGGGCTATACGGTCGATGCGGCCTATGTCATGACGGCCTTCGGCTGCAACCTCGAAGGTCCGATCCCGCAGCAGCGGGTACTCGATGACTTCCGTTTCATCCTGCAACTCTGCGAGGAAGAGCAGATCCCGGTCCCGATTCTCGTGATCGCGGACACGATGGGCTGGGGCAACCCCGAGGCGGTCAAGCGCATGATCGGCGCCCTGCGCGAGCTGGCACCGGGGGCGCGGTTCGGGATGCACATTCACGACACGCGCGGCTTGGGCATCGCCAACTTGTACGCGGCGCTCAGCATGGGCGTGGATATGTTTGAAAGCTCCGTGGCGGGGCTCGGCGGCTGCCCCTTCGCGGGCCACGACCATGGCCGGGCGGCGGGCAACGTCTGCACAGAGGACGCGGTGTTCCTGTGCCACGAGCTGGGGATCGAGACCGGCATAGACCTGGAGAAGTTGATCGCAGCGGCCACGAAGGCCGAAGAAATCATCGGCGAGCCTTTGATGGGCCGGGTGATGCATTCCGGCGGTCTCAACGCATACCGGAAGGCAAGCTGAGGGAGAACGGCAATGGGCAAGGCACTGGAGGGTAAAGTCGTGCTGGTTACCGGCGCGGGCGGCGGCATCGGCCGCGACATCGCGCTGATGGCTGCGGCCGAAGGGGCGGCAGTCGTGGTCAATGATTTGGGTGCGTCACTGAAGGGTGTTGGTCAGACTGTCACCGCCGCGCAAGCGGTTGTGGACGAAATCAAGACCGGCGGCGGTAGTGCCATCGCTGATGGCGGCAGCGTAGCCGACCCGGATGCTGCCCGGGCCATGGTCGAGGCCGCAGTGAAGGAATTCGGCCGTATCGACGCAGTGGTGAACAATGCCGGCATCCTGCGCGATGGCTATTTTCACAAAATGAGCTACGAGGATTTCGACGCGGTTGTAAAGGTGCATCTCTACGGTGCGTTCAACACATCGCGCGCGGCGGCCGACTATTTCCGTGAACAGGAAAGTGGCGCGCTGGTGCACATGACCTCGACTTCCGGGCTGATCGGCAACTATGCGCAGGCGAACTATGCCGCGGCCAAGCTCGGCATCGCGGCCTTGTCGAAGTCACTGGCGCTGGACCTCAAGCGGTGGAACGTGCGGTCGAACTGCATCGCGCCCTTCGCCTGGAGCCGCATGATCTCCTCGATCAAGACCGACACGCCCGAACAGGAAGCGCGGGTGGCCAAGCTCAAGCAAATGACTCCGGCCAAGGTGGCGCCGATGGCCTGTTACCTGATGAGCGGCCTGGCGGCCGAGGTTTCGGGACAGATCTTCGCCGTGCGCAACAACGAGATTTTGCTGATGAGCCAGGCGCGTCCGGTGCGGTCGATCCACTGCGGCAGCGGCTGGACGGCGGAGGCCATCGCCGATCACGCCATACCCGCGCTCAAGGCGCATTTCTCACCGCTCGAAGTCTCTGCCGACGTATTTTCCTGGGATCCCGTCTGATGGCCAAACGCAAAGACAAAATCAGCTCCGCCATAGCCTGGAGCACGCCCGACAGGATCTGCGTGCGCGGACTCGACCTGCCGAACGATATCCTGGGCCATATGAACCTCGGCGATCTGGCCTTTCTCCAGCTGACCGGCCGCCGGGCGACACCCGAGGAGGGCCGGGTGTTCAATGCCATCGTCATCACGCTCGTCGAGCACGGCATCACGCCGTCCGCGCTCGCTGCGCGCATGACCTATATGGGCGCGCCTGAATCGCTCCAGGCCGCGGTGGCGGCAGGTCTCTGCGGGCTCGGCACCGTTTTCGTCGGTTCGATGGAGGGCGCCTCAAAGATGCTTTACGAGGCGCTGCCGCAGGAAAAGCTCGGCACCGGCGCCGATCTCGATGCCATCGCGGTCGAGACCGTCAACAGCTTCCAACGCCGCAAGGCCATCGTGCCGGGTCTAGGACATCCGGTGCACAAACCCCTCGATCCGCGCGCGTCGCGGCTTTTCCAGATTGCTGCCGAAAACGGCAAGTCGGGCGCGTATGTCGAGTTGATCCAGAAGATCCAGGCCGTGGCCGAAGAGACATCGGGCAAGATGCTACCGATCAACGCTACGGGCGCAATCGGCGCGATCTGCTGCGAGTTCGGCTTTCCATGGAAGATCGTGCGCGGCTTAGGCGTGATGGCACGGGCGATCGGACTGGTGGGCCATATCCTTGAGGAAAGCGAAAATCCGATAGCCTATGAGATCTGGCAGCGTGCCGAAGAAGAGATTCTGGAGACCAGCGGCCCCGACGCGCACAAGGCGATGTAACGGATGCAGACCTCCGCCCCCGATACCCATGACGACATGCGCAATGCGCTGCGGGCACTGTGCGCGCAATTCCCGCCCGAATATCACCGCCAGCATGGTGCGGATGAGACCTATCCCGAAGAGTTCGTCGAGGCGCTGACCCGCGAGGGCTGGCTTGCCGCGATGATCCCGGAGGAATATGGCGGCTCGGGGCTGGGGCTGACCGAGGCCTCGATCATCATGGAAGAGATCAACCGCTCCGGCGGCAATGCAGGCCATTGCCACGGCCAGATGTACAATATCGGCACGCTCCTTCGGCACGGGTCCGAGGTGCAGAAGAAGCGGTACCTGCCAAGCATTGCCAGCGGCGAATTGCGCCTGCAATCCATGGCGGTGACCGAACCCACGACTGGCACCGACACGACCAAGCTCAAGACGACCGCCGTGAAAAAAGGCGACCGTTACGTGGTCAATGGCCAGAAGGTCTGGATCAGTCGGATCCAGCATTCCGATCTGATGATCCTGCTGGCGCGCACGACGCCGATCCATGAGGTCAAGCGTAAGGCGCAGGGCCTGTCGATCTTCATGGTCGATCTGAGACAGGCGATCGGCAAGGGCATGGAGGCCCGTCCCATCGCAAATATGCCGGGACACGAAACCAACGAAGTCTATTTCGACAACCTCGAACTGCCGGAAGAAAACCTGATCGGAGAGGAGGGGCGCGGCTTCTACCACATCCTCGACGGCCTGAACGCTGAACGCACGTTGATCGCCGCGGAATGTATCGGGGACGGCTACTGGTTCGTGGACAAGGCGCGCGTCTATGCCGGAGAACGGATCGTGTTTGACCGTCCGGTCGGCCAGAACCAGGGCGTGCAGTTCCCCATTGCAAGGGCTTACGTCAATGTCGAGGCCGCCAACCTGATGCGGTTCGAAGCTTGCCGCCGGTTCGACGCCGGCAAGGACTGCGGCGCCCAGTCCAACATGGCGAAGCTTCTTGCTGCAGACGCCTCTTGGGAGGCGGCCAATGCCTGCATCCAGACGCATGGCGGCTTCGGCTTTGCACGCGAGTTCGACGTGGAACGTAAGTTTCGCGAGGCGAGACTTTACCAGGTCGCGCCGATATCAACAAACCTCATCCTGTCCTATGTTGGCGAGCATATCCTCGGCATGCCCCGGTCGTTCTAGTGCAAGCCGCTGGCCGCTGCCCCGATCGTCCGGGCAGGGCGCACATGGCCTCGCGAGCCCGTGCGCCCTTCGCGCAAGCCGGCTGCCAAGCGGTGGGAAGCACCGGCGGCGTGACCTCGCCATTGGCAGTGTCATCAGGGCGCGCGTGCTCCGGCACGGAATGCGTCTGGACGTCCGGGGCCGTGGATGCAGAAACGACCTATCCACCCGTGCCGCCCGCGGGTGAGTTTGTAACGGTAGACGCGTGGATGACAACCGAACTTGACATCGCATATCTGCGGCAGTGGATTGGCAAGGAAGAGACCGCCTCGGAGACCATTACCGAGGTGCTGCTGGCACGCTATAGCGCGACTTTGGGTCAGTGGCTTGCGCCTGGCGATGCAGCACATGCCCCATGGGGCTTGCATTGGTGCTTGGCACTGCCTTTGGCCGATATCGACAAACTCGGACCGGACGGGCATCCGGCGCGGGGCGAGTTCCTACCTCCGGTGCCCCTGCCCTCCCGCATGTGGGCCGGCGGCGAATTGCGGCTGGTAGGGCCGCTTCCTGCCCTCGCGACGGTGACGCGTAGGTCGGCCATCGCCGATTTGACGTTGAAGCAGGGGCGCAGCGGACCGCTGGTGTTGGTTACCGTCAAGCATGAATATATCGTCGATGGCGAAACCGCGATCTTCGAGACCCAGAACATCGTCTACCGGGAAAGCACGCCGCCAAAACCCGGGCCTGCGCCCGCTGACCCACACGTGCCGGCGAAGGGTGCGCAGGCGGTCCTGACACCTGATCCCGTATTGCTGTTCCGCTATTCAGCCATCACCTTCAACGGCCACCGTATCCACTACGATCGCCCCTATGCCTGCGAAACCGAGGGCTATCCGGACCTGGTGGTTCATGGTCCGCTCCAGGCTACGCTGCTCCTCAATCTGGCGGCCAAGGCATGTGGCGGCATGCCGGCGCGTTTCAGCTATCGCGGTCTGGCGCCCTGCTATTGCGGTAACGCGTTAACGCTGTGCGAACAGGGATCGCCAAGCGAAGGCAAGGTGTGGTGCCAGACCATCAAGGGAGTAACAACCATGCAGGGCGTGTATCAAACCTGATCGCTTCAACAGGCGATCGAATTCACGGGAGAGAATGTTGACCGAGACCGCAACGAGCCAGAAGCCCTTGGAACAACAGGGCACTGCCAGGCTGGCCGAGTTCGCTGCATCGCTGTCATTCCGGGATATTCCCGAACATGTTGTCGAGCGGTGCGTAGACCTCTTTGTCGACTGGGCGGGATCGGCGCTGTCAGGCGCACGCCATCGCGCGGTCGTTGCGATTGATGAATTCGCAAAGGAAATGGGTCCCGAGCATGGCCGCCCGGAGGTGCTGATCTCGCGCCGCACCACATCGCCGTTTTTTGCCGCGATGGTCAATGCTGCCGCTTCGCACGTCTCCGAACAGGACGATGTGCATAATGGCTCGGTGTTCCATCCGGGTGCGGTGGTGTTTCCCGCCGCGCTGGCCGTGGCTCAAAATGCCGGCGCGAGCGGCCGCGAATTCCTCACGGCATGCGTTGCCGGCTATGAGACGGGAATTCGCGCCGGTGAGTATCTTGGCCTTTCCCACTACAAGGTCTTTCACACGACGGGAACCGCAGGCACGTTCGCCGCTGCCGCGGCGGCGGGCCGGCTGCTTCGACTCGGCCCGGAGCAGATGCTCAATGCCCTGGGATCGGCCGGCACACAGGCCGCAGGCCTTTGGGAATTCCTCAGAGACGCCGCGGATTCCAAGCAGCTCCATACCGCAAAGGCCGCCGGCAACGGGCTGACAGCGGCGTACCTCGCAGCCAGAGGATTTACCGGCGCGCGCCGCATTCTGGAGGGCGAAAGGGGCATGGCCGCCGGAATGTCGGAACAGTGTGACCCGGCGAAAATCACTTCCGGCCTGGGCCGCAGATGGGCGCTCGCCGAGACATCCTTCAAATTTCATGCGTCATGTCGCCATACACATCCTGCCGCCGATACCTTGCTCAAGATACTGCAGAAGCACGATTTGCTGGCCGAAGACATCGAGCATGTCACAGCCCATGTTCACAAGGCGGCTATCGACGTGCTTGGGTCGGTCGTCTGGCCTGCCACGGTGCATCAGGCGAAATTCTCGATGCCTGCCACCCTCGGACTCATTGCAATCCACCGCCGAGCTGGCATGAGCGAATTCGACGCGATTTTGCAGGATCAGGCGGTACAACAGTTCATGCGAAAGGTCTATATGGTTTTCGATCCCGAAGTGGAACGGAACTACCCGACAAGCTGGATTGGAAAGGTATCGGTAAAGACAAGAGACGGAACCGTTTTGGCCGACCGCGTCGAAGAGCCGAAAGGAGATCCCGGCAACACCTTGACGCGCGACGAAATCGAAGAAAAAGCGCGCCGCCTTGCAGAGTATGGCGGCGTGTTGGATGCGGGAATGTGGGGGCAGCTATCCCGCAGACTTCGGTCGGTTGCTTCGCTAACGGAGATCGGGTCGCTGCTTCGCTGACTGATTCCCGCGACGGCGAGCGAAGCACCCTACATCCTCGACGGGCTGCTCATGAACGATGCCGGCTGCCACATCGGAGAGCAGTTCGCCGACACTGGTGGCTTCACCGATCATGTCTTCGCCGCCTGTACCATTCTTGGCTACCGGTTCGCTCTGCGTATTCGGGATCTGCCGTCCAAACGGCTCTATGCGTTCAATCCATCGGCGCGCCGGCACCCTTGAGGGCCTTGATCGGCGGCAAAATCAACCAAGCCACGATCGAGCGCAACTGGCCTGACATCCTGCGCATCGCCGCCACCATCGCGGCCGGAAGCATCGCACCCAGCCAGATCCTGCGCAAGCTCGCCTCCTATCCGTGGCAGAACGAACTTGCCGCGGCTTTGCGACAGGTCTGCCGCGTCGAGCGCACATTGTTCATGATCGACTGGATTCTGATGCCGATTTGCAGTGTCGCGCTCAATCGGGCACAACAAGGGCGAGGCCCATCACGCCCTGAAGCGGGCTATCAGTTTCCATCGTCGCGGCGAAATCCGGACCGCTCCGCCGAAGGTCAGTACTCCGGATCGCCGGCGTGAACCTGCTCGCTGCGATCGTAATCTTTTGGAATACGATGAAGCTGGCGAAGTTGTTGTCAGCCAGAAACGCGAGGAAATGCTGCTATCGCCCGATATGCTGGCCCATGTCTCGCCGCTCGGATGGGAGCATATCAATCTCACCGGAGATTATCGATGGCCAAAGCCTTAGCGTAGGATTCTCCCCCTCCCGTAAACGACCCCCTTGAGGCAATTCCGGATCGGCGGACGCGCAAGGGTCGGCGCTATCGGCTGACCTTGATCGTTGCGCTGTCGTGCGCAGCGATGCTATCTGGCGCCAATGGCCTTCTGTCGATTTGCCGGTGGGGTAAGCGGCTGACGCCGAAGGCGCTGGAGAGGCTTAGGATCAATCGTAGTAGTGTGCTGATAGTTCTGCAAATTCGCTGAAAGGGGCGGCCATGGCAGGCTGGTGATTGTTCACGTCACCTGATTCCCGCGAAGGAACGCCACCATGACCAAGAGTGAAGGTAAGACCGCCAGCGCCGCCGTCAAAGACATTCTTCTCTCGAATCCCGATGGGCTGCGCGACGTGATCCGCGCTGTGATGCAGGAGGTTCTGGAAGCCGAGATGGACGAGGCGCTTGGAGCCTCGAAGGGCGAGAGGACGCCGGAGCGGCTGGGCTATCGCTCAGGCCATTACGGGCGCACGCTCGTTACCCGCGTCGGCAAGCTGGAACTGAGGGTTCCGCAGGATCGGCAGGGCCGCTTCTCGACCGAGCTGTTCGAGCGCTATCAGCGCTCCGAGCGAGCCCTGGTGGCGACGCTGGCGGAGATGTATATGCAGGGCATGTCGACCCGCAAGGTCAAGGCGATCACGGAAGAGCTGTGCGGCCACGCCTTCTCGGCTTCGTCGATCTCGGCCATCAACAAGCGCCTCGACGAGAGCCTCGCCGCCTTTGCCAGGCGCCCGCTTCAGGAGCCCTTTCCCTACCTCATCCTCGACGCCCGCTACGAGAAGGTGCGCGAGGCCGGCGTGGTGATGAGCCAGGCGGTGCTGATCGCTGTCGGCATCGACTGGGACGGACGGCGCCAGATCCTGGCCGTCGAGATGGCCAATCGCGAGAGCCGCTCGGCCTGGCGGGACTTCCTCGTCGGCCTGAAGGCGCGCGGCCTCAAGGGTGTCGAACTGGTCGTGTCCGACGACCATGCCGGACTGGTCGCGGCGATCGGCGAGGTGATCCCGGAAGCCGCATGGCAGCGCTGCTACGTGGGTCTGTTGAAGAAGCCGAGATTGAGCAGAGCTATCCGGCTGCCGGACGAATCTGCGACATGCGCATCGCCAGCAAGAGCAGTTGCGCGAAGGCCGGTTCCCGCAGGCCGGCCAGAAGCAGGAGGGCGGCCGAAAGAGCGGCGGCGAGCCGCTTGAGGTTCACGGCGGAGGCGGTGAGAAAAGCCTGGATGCGCATGTTCTGGAGGCCTCGCCTGACGGCGCGGGCGAGGCCATGCCATGTCTTCGCTTCGCCATGGTAGCCCTCCGATCGCCAGCGGTGGCGCTGGTAGAGCCGCCTGTCCTCGTCCGTCCACTGCTCACGCCGCCGCCGAGCGCGCAGGAGCGCGGGATAGTCGTCGCCAACGACAACGGCCTTGTTGACGCGCCCCTTGGAGAGGCACAGCGCTGCGAGGTCGCAGCCTTTGCAATCGGCGGCGCGCGAGTAGAAGAAGCGCCCATGCTTGATCGGCCGTGTCGGTCGCAGGATCTTGCCGCGCGGGCACTTGAGGGTGTCGTGGCGCGCATCGTAGCGGAAGCGGCGGAGCGGCACCGGGCTACGGATGGGTTCGGCCTTGGCCGGGATGACCGCCTGAATCTCGCGCCGCTCCAGGCCGCCGTAGACCTTGGCGTAGGCGTAGCCCGCATCGGCCGTAACGGTCTTGATTGGCACGCCGGTCGTATCGGCGGCGGCGTCGATGCGTTCGAGCACGACCTGCCCCTCGTTGACCTCGCCGGTAGTCACCTCGACATCGAGAACCACGCCGAAGGCGTCGTCGACCACCGCATGCTGCTTGTAGGCCGGCTCGAGGCGCCGGTTCCGCCCGTTGGTCGCCATCGACGCATCAGGGTCTGTGACACAGACCTTCTTGTGCTTGCCGGTCTTGCGGCTGTCCCGCTCCACCGTCGCGCCGTCTTCGTTGGCCTCAGCGACGGCATCGATGTGACGGACGGCGAGGCTCTCCCAGCTCACGTCCGCCCGGATCAGCGACGCATCGATGTGCACGATCTCGCCCTTCGCGACCTTCGCCGCCATGCAGGCCTGCACGGTGCGCTCGAAGATGCGCCGGAAACACTCGGCACCCCAGCGCTGGCGGATGCGGGTCAGCGACGAATGGTCAGGCAAAGCCTCGTGCAAACCGTAGCCAACGAACCAGCGGATCGCGACATTGACCTGCGCCTCCCGCATCAGCCGACGGTCATGCACGATCCCGAGCAGAAAGCCGGCCAGCATCAGCCGAACCGCAACCTCGGGATCGATCCCCGGTCGCCCGTTCGTCTCGCAGTAGAGCTCAGACACCTCCGACCGGAGCCACGACAGGTCGAGAACGCGATCCACCCGGGCGAGAACATGATCGTCGGGCACGAGCTGCCGTAGCGACCCGGTCATGAACAGCTCCAGCTGATCCCGCTCCTTAAGTCCAAGCATCGAAAATCCCCCGGCGAATCAACGACAGCTTGATGGAATCAGCCGACAGGCACTTCTTCAACAGGCCCTACGTCCACTTCCTCAGGAATGCGCTCGACCATCTGCCCAAGAAGCACGGCGACGATTGCCTGCAAGAGCTGCGCTGGCTTTATGACCGCCGCGATCTCGCCGAGGCCAAGGTCGATCTCGCCGCATGGCTGGCCAAGTGGTCGGGCAAGTATCCGCGCGTGACGGGCTGGGCGGAGGAGACCATCGAGCAGACGCTGACCTTCTTCAGGCTGCCGCGCCAGCACCACAAGCACCTGAAGTCCACCAACATGCTGGAGCGGCTCAACGAGGAGATCAGGCGCCTCTTTTCCGCGCCGGACATTTTTGGCGATGTCGGCCAGCTCGAAGAACTGCCTGCGCGAATGGGCCCAGCACAGTGCGGGCGTGATCGGCGCCGGCCTGCGCGCCGCATCATAGAGGGCGTTGAAGCCGCTGTAGGCGTCGGCCTGGAGGATGCCGGTGAAGGTTTTGAGATGCTCGGCCGGACGCTCGCCGCGACGGTCGCGCGAGGCGTAGTAGAGGGCTGCCGGCGGCGAAGTGCCACCGAAGGGACGGTCGTCGCGGACATACGCCCAGATGCGACCGGTCACCGTCTTGCCCTTGGCCAGGATCGGCACCGTGGTGTCGTCACCATGCAGCCGCTCGGCGGCCAGCACATGCGCCTCGATCTGCCGGTAGAGCGGCATGGCCGCGAAGGAGCCGGCGCCGACCTGGTCGGCCAGCGTCGAGACGGAAAGATCGATGCCCTCGCATTTGAAGCGCTGGCTCTGGCGGTTCAACGGGATGTGCTGGCCGAACTTGTCGAACAGGATCGTCGCCAGGAGCTTCGGCCCGATGAAGCCGCGCGGCGTGGCGTGGAACGGCGCCGGCGGCTGGGTGATCGCCTCGCAGTCGCGGCAGGTGAACTTCTCGCGCACCGTCTCGATCACCTTCCAGCGCCGCGTCACCTCCAGCGTCTCGGTGACGTCCTCGCCCAGCTTGGCCAGCCGGCTGCCGCCGCAGCACCGGCAGCTCGTCGGGGCCTCGATGACGACGCGCTCGCGCTCGATGTCGTCGGGAAAGGGCTTTCGCAGCGGCCGCTTGCGCTGGAAGGAACGCACCGTCTGGGTCTTCTGTGCCGCTTCCTCGGCGGCAAGCTCGTCCTCCGTCGCCGCCGCCGCGAGCTCTTCCAGTTGCAGTTCCAGCTGGTCGAGGAGGCGCGCCTTGCGTTCCGAACTCGAACCGTAGAGCGTGCGCTTCAGCTTCTCGATCTCCAGTTCGAGATGCGCAATCAGCGCCGCATCGCTCGCGCGCGCGGCCCGCTCCGCGAGGATCATCGCGTGGGCGCTGGCGAGGTCCGAAGGGAGCGATTCAGGGGCCGCTGTCACATGGCGATGGAATCACATTCGCCAGCAAATTCAAAGACAAAACGGCTACCCAACGCGCGTCGGACGCCAGCTCTCCTGCGGGGCCCGCCAGTCGATGCCGGACAGAAGATAACCGAGTTGCGCCGTCGAGATCGTCACCGCGCCGTCGGCCGGGCCCGGCCAGATGAACCGCCCCCGCTCCAGCCTTTTGTACCTCACGAAAGAATGCAGCCTCGACCAGCGCAGATCAGCAGGCAGTGCGGGTTACGCATCCGTTTCATCCTCTATTCGCACGGCAGTTGCCATGTGTCGGGAGGCGCTACAACCGGCATGGCAAACGCCTTTTGTTGCAGGCCGACGACGGCGCCGTTTGGTCAGTTCCTCCGCAATGGACTGATCTTGTGAGCCCGGATCCGGAAGTCGTGATGGGCAATGGGCGAGCGCTTTTGCGGGTCGCCGATTTGATGGAGCTGGCCGATCTGGTGGGTCGTCTTTCCGGCAAATCGGTGACGCGGTCACGCGGCAATCTGTAAAGATAATTATACCGCATATATTAAGCGGATTACGCCGCAAAGGAGGATTGCATGGATGACAGATTCCATCATTTCGGCGACATGAAAAACAAAAACACCGAATACAGCCTTGACGCGATCGTTCATAGCGGCGTAATCATATTTACGTTAATGCCGCGTCACGCGGTCGGAGCCAGCGATGTCGGCGAAGCACGACAGAAAGCGATCAAAGACCGATGTCCTCGTCGAAGAGGGCACCTTCAATCCAACCCCGGACAAGGTACGCGATCCGAAGTTCCATGGCAGCGAGTTCTTCGATCCGCACGACGTTGTGCAGGTCAAATACGAGATGCTGCGGCGCGTCTCCATCGACAAGGTGTCGGTGACGGACGCCTCCGACGAGTATGGCGTTTCCAGGCCGACCTATTACCAGGCCAAGGCGAACTTCGACGCCGCCGGGATTGCCGGACTGGTGCCGGCAAAACCGGGTCCCCGTGGCCCCCACAAGGTCGACGACGAGGTCCTGGCGTTCCTGCAGGCGCGACTGGTCCCAGGCGAACCCGTCCGCGCTCGGGAGCTGGCGAAGCTGGTCCGCCGCGAACTCGATATCGAGCTGCATCCGAGGACGATCGAGCGGGTATTAAAAAAAAGCGACAGGTGAATGGTGCCGCGACATCGGCATGTTCGATCCTGTGGTCAGCGATTGCGGACCAGTACGAGGTACTGCGTGGGGCAGTCCTCGGCGAAGTGCTGCCGCTCAAGGCCCGTAGTGGCCTCATGCTCTTTCTGCGCCGGGGCATGTGGGGATGGGCCCAGGCGCTGACCGCAACGGCAAGCGCCCCTCGAGAGCAGATCTACCCGTCGGCGGCCGCCTGGCCGGCGCACGGCGGGCACGCAGCCATCGTTCACGTCCTTGCGACAATCGCCACGAGCATCCACGATCGGAGATCATCATGAATGCCCACCTCAAGATCCGGCCCGATCACCTTCAGCGCGGCGCATACCTGTACATCCGCCAATCTTCGATGCGGCAAGTCGTCGAGAACGCAGAGGGCGCCAGGCGGCAATATGGGCTTCGCGGGCGCGCTGTCGCTCTCGGCTGGCGCGACGAGCAGATCATCGTCATCGATAGCGATCAGGGTGAGTCCGGAGCGTCGGCGGCCTGGCGCGAGGGGTTTCAGCGGCTGGTCAGCGACGTCGGCATGGGGCATGCCGGAATCGTGATGGGGCTGGAAGTCTCCAGGCTGGCGCGCAACAATGCCGACTGGCAACGCCTTCTGGAGATTTGCGCCTTTGCCGACACCCTGATCCTCGATGAAGACGGCGTCTACGATCCGGCGAGCTTCAACGACAGGCTTTTGTTGGGGTTGAAGGGAACAATGAGTGAAGCCGAACTCCATGTGATCAAGGCGAGGCTGCGCGGCGGCATCCTCAACAAGGCCCGGCGCGGCGAGTTCCGCTGCCCCCTGCCAACCGGGCTGGTCTATGACCATTCCGGCAACGTGGCGCTCGATCCAGACATGCAAGTCAGGGAGACGATCATCCATTTCTTCGAGACGTTCTCTCGCGTCGGCTCCGCCTCCCAGACCGTCAAGGCCTTTCGCACGGAAGGCCTTCTGTTCCCGTCACGCCTGCACAACAGCGAGACGGTGTTTCGGCCGCTGACAGCATCGACGGCGGTGCGCGTCCTGAACAATCCGCGCTACGCCGGCGCCTATGGCTATGGCCGACGACAGTTTCGGCGCACCATCGATGGGAAGAAGACTGTGCGGGCACGAGATAATGACGACTGGCTGGCCTGTATTCCTGATGCCCATCCCGGTTATATCAGCTGGGAGCAACATCAGGAGAACCTGAAGATCCTCAAGGCGAACGGCCATGGATATGACACGGCACGAGCGTCAATCCCGAGAGAAGGCCCGGCGCTGCTGCAAGGCCGGGCCGTGTGCGGGCAATGCGGCAGGCATTTCCGGGTTCGCTACGCTGCCCGGCGCGGCCGGCAGGAAGCTTGGTACATCTGTGATCGCGCCCATACCTATCGCGGCGAACCCGTGTGCCAATCGATCGCCGGGCCTCCTGTCGACGAAGCAATCGGCATGCTGATTGCCGAGCAGATGACGCCGGCCGCCGTCGAACTGGCGCTCGAAGTCCGCCAGGAGATCCAGGCCCGGCATGAAGAAGCCGATCGGCTGCGCTGTCGCGCGATCGAGCGCGCCCAGACCGAAGCCGATCTCGCCCAGCGCCGTTTCATGCTCGTCGATCCCAACAATCGCCTCGTCGCCGACACGCTCGAAGGCGAATGGAACGAGAAGCTCCGCATCTTGGCCAATGCCCGCGAAGAGCGCGAGCGCGCCCGACAGCACGATCAATTCGTCCTCGATGAAGCCGTCCACGAGCGGCTGGTCGCAATGACGGTGGATTTCAACAAGCTCTGGGCGAATCCCGACACCCCAAACCGCGAACGCAAGCGATTGCTGGCCCACATCATCGAGGATGTCACTCTCATCAAGCTGCCGGCGGAGGGAACCACCAAGGTTCACGTGCGGTTCAAGGGCGGCAAGATCCAGACGCTCACCACCATGAGCCCAAGATCCTCCGCCCAGCAGATCAAGACGCAGCCCGGCATCGTCGAGCTCATCGACAAGCTGCTCGACCACCACATCTATTCCGAGATCGCCGACCTCCTCAACCAGCAAGGATATCGCCCAGGCGAGAGCGCGGAATGCTGACGAAACAGGAAACGGCGGCGCGTCTCGATATCCACGAGCACACCGTCGCCCGTTGGGCCAAACACGGCCTCATCGCCAGCCATGCCTATAACGGTCACTACTACTTGTACGAAGTTCCCGATTCAGACCTGCCGCAAAAGCATTGCAGCCGATGGGACCGGCTCGTCGATCGGGCTGCCGCACGCCTAGAAAATACCAGCCAGGCAAGACCGTCAGCTGACGATGAAAGAGGTGTAGTATGAATGCAGATCGTTCGTGAACAGGCACGCCCCCTGGCCGTCATGCCAAATCACCTTCAAAAGATTGCCGCAGTTCGTTTCATAATGCATCCCCTCGTCAGAGTCCGGGCAGCCGGATTGCCTTATCATATTGATATTGTTCGTAGACCTTGGGCCTCCGGTCGATCACGCGCTGCACCCCTATGCGCACCTGTTCCGAGGTGAGCGCGTCGACCGGCACCAGCCACGGCGAACCCGGCAGGATCTGCTTCGCCGGCAGAATGCCCTTAAGGGCCAGGCTCTTTGCGGACCCCACGCAGATGCCAAGCCGCTCTGCGGCTTTCATCAGGCTGATCATCTCGCCATCCGCTTTGGCCGGGTCGTATTCGGGTATGCCGAGCCGCTCACGCATTTCGCGCACGCGCACCGTCGTCCAGGTTTCGCCGCTGCCGGTCTTGCAGCGCATCCGGTTGAGCGACACGGCAAGCTCACGATCCGGCCAGTGCCCAGCGAGCTTGCGCAGCGCCTCGACAGCGGTCGGCGCCATGTCGGTCGGGCCTCGGCCGGTCTTGACGCGAGGAACCCGCACCTCGGTGTGACGCCCGCCCGTCCAATGGATCAGCAACACGGCCTCGTTGGTCACCTGGTCAAGGTCGCACACGATCTCCTGAACCAGGATATGGATGAGGCGCTGCTTGCTCCGGGTGTCGGTCGACGGTGCGTTCCATACCGCCGGCAGGTCGTGGGCAAGCTGGAGCAGACGGGCGCGATCGATCTTCGGGCGTGTCGCCGACATCGCGGACAGCTCGGCGATCCGCCGCTCAAGTGCGGCCACGCGCTCCAGTGCGCTGTTCCAGCGTGCCTCCAATTCGCGGGCGACGTGGCGCTTGGCGGGGTCCACCAACTCGTATCGGCGTGCGGCCAGCGAGGCATCGTAGCGGGCTGCTTCGAGTTCCCGCTCGACAGCGGCGATGATGTCCTTGCGCGATCGCTCGGCCTGCTCCGATGCGAAGATCGCGGCTTCCACGGCGCGATCGGAGACAGCCTCCAGGATCTGCAGGGCGACGGCACGATCGATCCGCACGCCACCAATGCCGATGCACAGTCCCACGCCGACATGGGCGTCATCGCCGCGGCACTGGTAGCGATGGGCGTTACCCTTGGCCATGCCGTAGCCGACGCGCATCATCCGTCCGCAGCGTCCGCACCGCATCAACCCGGTGAGTAGCGCGCGCCCACCACGCGCCGATTTGCGCGCGCAGTTCTTCTTCATATGCGCGTTCTCGAGCAGGAGCTTCTGGTTGTCCTCGTATTCCCGCCAACTGATGTAGCCGGGATGATTGTCGCGCAACAGCACATGCCATTCGTCGCGCGGCTTCCTGATCCCGCTGGCCGTGCGGGCGCGCCCATCGACGATCCGTGTTCGCTGCGCCGTTCTGCCGAAGGCATAGGCGCCGGCATACAGTGGATTGTGGAGAATCTGCATGACGCTGTGATAGGCGGGCGCCTTCCAGACGAGCTTGCAGATTTCGACGTTGCGCCGGACCACGGGCATCTTGATGTCGGCCGAGCGCAGCCAAAGGAAGACCTGCCGTGCGCTGCCCAGCTCGCGGAACTTCGCAAAGACCAGCCGGATCGTGTCAGCCACGTGCTCGTCGGGATCGATTTCAATCTTGCCGGCCTCGCTCCAGCAGAAGCCCGGCCGGAGCATGAAGCGGAACTCGCCGCGCTTGGCCTTCGAGTCTCGCGCGGCGATGCCGCGCTGTCGCATCAGGCTCAGTTCGTATTCCGACATCGTTCCCTTCAGCCCGAGCAGCAGCCGGTCGTTGACCAGCCGCGGATCGTAAGCGCCATCCGGATCGACGACCAGCGTGCCGGCCAAGGCGCACAGGTCGATCAGATGATGCCAGTCCCGCCCGTTGCGCGCCAGGCGTGAGGCCTCGATGCAATAGACCGCGCCGACGTCGCCGGAGCAGACCATGGCGACAAGCCGCTCAAAACCGGGACGTTGCATCGCGCCAGACCCAGAGCGGCCAAGATCGTCGTCGATCACCGTCACCGAGGCAAAGCCGGCCGCTTCTGCCGCTCCCGCGAGGTCATACTGCCGTCGCTGGCTTTCAAGGTTGCCCGTCACTTGCGACATGGTCGATTGACGAACGTAGACCACCGCGGCGCGGGCGAGGTGGTCAGGCGTGATCTTCGAGTTCATCCTCACCTCCCTGGTCCGCTTCGGCCGCCAGCGCCTCCAGCAGAAGGTCGGCCAGAGCCTCGACCAACCCTTTCGCGTTCTGGCCCACTGGGGGATGAGGAATTTGACGTTCCAGCTCCAGGACGAGCTGCGCGCGATTGTGATACCGACTTCTCCGCACTGTCCCTCTCCTTCTTCCTTGAAGGACGGGATTGTGCGCCTCGCTTCCGATTCGCGCCGAGCGACGCCAGAACGGTCGCCAGCTCATTGAGACCCTCGATGCTGATCTCGGGCCGCCCGAGCGTCATGCCCGCGCAATAGCCGGCGTCAAACATCCAGTTCGGGAGCTCGCGGCAAAGATCAGGTCGCTCGTTCGTATAGATGCACGTCAACGCCTTGCCGCGGCGAAACGGCGAGACCTGCAACGTTCGCCCGAACAGTGGATGCCAGGGGTAGGCAACCGTCGCAAAACGAAAACCGTATGCAGAATGTCGTAAGTGGCCCTCTGCGACCCCGAAAGCAGAACAAATGACCCGACCGCGGATCGCGCTTCAACACCTCCTGGACCTGCAAGGCCAGCGACGGAAAGCCCCTGCGCATGTCGGTGTAGCCCGTCGCGAGCCACACGCGCACGCCGGCGGGAACCGGGATCATCGCAGGCTCTCCAGTCCCCGGATGATCCGCAGCAGCGCCGCAACGTCCACGTCCGGCTCGACGATGACGCTGCGGCCATTCACGCTCACCACTTCCATGCGCCCGCCGGCTGGTTCCGGGCCCTTCGCCGGTTGCTCCGGCACGATCGTCGCCGGCACGAAGCCGCAGACGCCACCTCCGCCAAGCCGGCCCTCGCGATACGCCTTGCGCCAGGCAAACAGCAGCTGGTTGGAAATACCGTGACGTCGCGCCGTCGCGGATGCCTGCCGCGGAGCCGAATAGCTCTCCTCGACGATGCGCAGCTTCTCCGCCTCCGACCATCGACGCCGGCGGCCGGTGTCAACAATCTCGAGACGAGTGACTTGGCGACTTTCAGTAAGGATATCCATACCGACAGTCAGCTACATGCCCGCTCTCCCGGCAAGGCGGCCTTCCTCGGATGCGTACGGCGCACGCCATGCCAGAGCATTTTTTCTGGTCAAGCATACTGGCCGGATGGCGTTTTAGACCGGGTTGGTGTCGAGCTCGAGCCGCCCGTCGCCGAGGAAGCGAGTGAGCCAATCCCACCATCCGGCTGGATAGAATCACCCAAAAGCAAAGACGAAGACCTACCCGCGCACAGGTTTCCTAGAGAAGTGGCGCAGTCTCGCAAACATCGTCCTGAATTCAGCTACCCGACGGCGCGTGATACCAGCCGGTTGGCCTGCTGCTGGTTTCAGGGTCAGAACGAGCGCGGTAACCCCAGCACGTGCTGACCAATGAAGCTCAGGATCATGTTGGTCGAGATGGGCGCCACTTGGTAGAGGCGTGTTTCACGGAACTTGCGCTCGACATCGTATTCCTCGGCGAAGCCGAAACCTCCATGGAACTGAATGCAGGCGTTCGCGGCCTCCCAGCTTGCCTTGGAAGCAAGATACTTGGACATGTTGGCCTCGGCACCGCAGGGCTCATTCGCATCATACAATTCGCAGGCGCGGAACCGCATCAGATTTGCCGCCTCGGTCTCAATATAGCATTCGGCGATCGGGAACTGGACGCCTTGATTCTGGCCGATCGGGCGGCCGAAGACGACCCGCTCGTTCGCATAGGCGGTGACGCGATCAATGAACCAATGGGCGTCTCCGATACATTCAGCCGCGATCAACACCCGTTCGGCGTTGAGCCCCGAGAGCAGGTGCTTGAAACCCTGCCCCTCGGTGCCGATGAGGTTTTCGGCGGGAATTTCGAGGTTGTCGAAGAACAGCTCGTTGGTTTCGTGGTTCACCATGTTGGCGATCGGCTTTACCGTCAGCCCGTTCTTCAGCGCCTCCTTGATGTCAACCATGAAGATCGACATCCCCTGCGACGGCGTCTGACACTGCTCGACCGGCGTCGTGCGGGCAAGCAGGATCATGAGGTCGGAATGCTGCACCCGGCTGATCCAGACCTTCTGACCGTTGACGACATACCTGTCGCCGCGCCTTATGGCCGTTGTCTTGATCTTGGTCGTGTCGGTGCCGGTCGTAGGTTCGGTGACGGCCATGGACTGCAAGCGCAGTTGGCCTGCGGCGATAGGCGGCAGATACCTGTCTTTCTGTGTGGCCGAGCCATGCTTGATCAGCGTGTTGATGACATACATCTGCCCGTGGCACGCACCCGAGTTGCCGCCGGACCGGTTGATTTCCTCCATGATGACGGAGGCTTCGGCAAGGCCGAGCCCCGACCCGCCAAAAGTCTCCGGAATGAGGGCGGCAAGCCAGCCTTCGCGGATCAGCGCGTTCACGAAGTCCTCGGGATAGACCTTGGCCTGATCGACTTTGCGATGATACTCGCTAGGGAATTGCGCACAAAGCGTGCGGACGCCGTCGCGGATATCCTGATGGGGGTCGGTGGTCTTTGATGACATTTCTCTGGTTCCTTGCGGTTAGGGTTTTTCCGGCGAGCATTTCAGACGCTGGGATGATCTGTGTTTCGTGCGGAAGCGCGCGGCGTGATGGCTGACACCCTTCGCCGGTCACCCATCCCTGCGCGGGATCGAACTTTGCCCAATGCAGGGGCCGGCGATATTCCGATCCGGCACTTGCCCGGCGCGTCATGACACCAGATCCATTCCATGCACTGCGCGCGCAAGCGCCTCGCGCTGGTCCGGATGGGCGATAGCGGTCATCCTTGCGGCGCGCTCGGCAAGGCTGGCACCGCGCAGATCCGCGATGCCGTGCTCGGTTACGACGATGCAGGGATCGCTGCGCGCCACGGTGACCGGGCCGCTCAGCCGCGGAACGATCCGGCCAACGGCCCCCGCCATCGAGGGAAAGGCAATGACGGGAAGCCCCCGCTGCTCGCAGGAAATCGTTGATGCCGCCGACGACCTCGGAGTTGACTTGCCCGGTCAGATCCACCTCGAGCGCGGAATTGATCGCGACCAGCCCTTCGATCCGGCCAAGACCGAAGGGGCCATGGGTATATTCCGTGCCGCGCAGTTCCAGGGCCGGATTGCAATGGGCAAACCGGCGCAGCGCGGCCCCGCCCATCAGGATGCCGCCGATCGAGATGCCGCGATCGACGGACTTGCGGGTATTGGTGATGACGCCGTCCTCGATTAGTCGCAGCGCGCCGTTACCGATGGAACCCGAGTGCAGGCCCAAATCGCGATGCCCGGCCAACTGCCCGAGCGCCGCATCAGGGATTGCGCCGATGCCGGTCTGTTCGATCGGTCCGATTTCTGCAGCCGACACGTCGGGCAGGTCGCCTTCGGATTCGACCAGCAGCGCGAAGTCCCCGGCGGTCAGATAGGGCCCACCAAAGGTCCAGGGCACATCGGGATGGACCTCTCCGATGATGGCCCGCGCCGTCGAAACCGCCGGAACCAGATATTCCCGGGCCGGACCCAGGCTGTAGCGACCCTGCGCGTCCGGCGGCGAGACCTGCAGCTTCAGCACGTCGATCCGCAACCCGCCCCCCCTTATCAGCTGCGGAAGATGCGAGTACTGCGCCGGAAGGATGTGAAGGACCCCGGCCTTGTCCAGCCTGCGGTTCGTGCCTGACCCGCAATAGGACAGAAACCCGATGCTGTCAGCGTGTTCGGGGCCAAGCTGTCCCCCGGAGCCGATGCCAAGAAACACGCGGATGCCCCCGAAAAGGGCGCGCTGCTCGATGACCTTGGCGATCAGGGTTCGCGGTTCGGCAACCGACTGGCCCCACATCAGGCGGTCGCCCGACCGGATCACACGGGTCAGGTCAAGATCCTGCGTTTTGAGCATCCAGGGTTCCTGCCTTTTGCTCAGGCGCGCTCGAAAACTGCGGCCATGCCTTGCCCGCCTCCGACGCACATGGTCTCAAGCCCGTAGCGGATGCCCCGGCGCTGCATTTCGTTTACTAGCGTCGTCATGATGCGCACGCCGGTTGTTCCGATCGGATGGCCAAGCGCGATGCCCGAGCCGTTCACGTTCAGCTTGTCGCATTCGTTCCAGTCCATGCCCTTCAGGCAAGCCAGCACCTGGGCCGCAAAGGCTTCGTTGATCTCGACAAGTCCCATGTCGGACATTTTCAGCCCGGTCTTGCGCAGGACCTTGGCCGTCGCGGGAACCGGGCCGATACCCATGCGCGAGGGGTCGCACCCCACGGCGGACCATCCGGCAAGAAAGGCCACGGGAGTCAGGCCCAGCGCGGCAAGCCTGTCTTCCGAGACCACTAGGCACGCGGCGGCGGCATCGTTCTGCTGCGCCGCGTTGCCGGCTGTGACGATCCCGCCCTTTTGAAGGACCTTGAGCTTTGCCAAAGATTCCGGCGTGGCTTCGCGTATCCCCTCGTCGTGGTCGAAGACCAAGGCCTCGGCGTTGCGCTGCGGGACAGTGACGGGCACAACCTCGTCGGCGAAGCGTCCGCCGGCCCACGCCGCTGCCGCCCGACGATGGCTTTCGGCAGCATAGGCGTCGGCCTCCTCGCGGGTGATGCCATAGTCGCGGGCCAGGTTCTCGGCGGTCTCGATCATGCCCGAGATGTGGCCAAAGCGATGCTCGGGCTGCGAACGCTCGCGTCCGCGGTCCAGCCGGTCATAGAGCTGGGTGGTGCCGGCGCGCCGGCCCCAGCGCATGTCGGTGGTGTAGTATTCGATGTTGGACATCGACTCGACCCCGCCGGCCAGCACGACATCGCAGGCCCCGGTCTGCACCATCATCGCCGCGGTCGCCAGCGCCTGAAGCCCGCCGCCGCACCTGCGGTCGGTCTGAAGGCCCGGCACCTCGATCGGCAGTCCCGCCTCCAGCGCGATCCAGCGGCCGACGCAGGGGGTTTCGGAGTTGGCATAGGACTGGGCAAAGACCATGTCCTCGATCAAGGCGGGGTCGAGGCCGGTCCGCTCCAGGATCGCCCGCGTGACGGTGCTGCCCAGCACTTCCACCGGAACGGAGCGCAAGGCCCCGCCGAATTTGCCTACAGGGGTGCGGACGGGGCAGACGATGGCGGCGCGGGGCATGGCATTCTCCTTTTCAGTGTTCTGCATCGAGGCAGGCGGGGCCGGGCAAAGCCGGCCCCTGACGTTCGGGCGCTGTCAGCAGGGATCCCAGCTGAAGACGTCCTGGCTGCGGTCCAGCGGATAGAACGACGGGCTCATTGCCGGAATGGCATGATCTCGGATCGTCTCGGGCGTCCAGTCGTCGGCGGTGTGGACCGACCTTAGCGGGCGGCTCTGCCCCATCAGGAATATCTCGTTCCGGCGGGTCGCGAAGATCTGACCGGTCACATGGCTCGCGTCGTCCGACCCGAGGAACACCGCCAGCGGCGCGTTCTTTTCCGGTGTCATCTTCTTGAGGTTCTCGACCCGCGCGATCTGGTCGGGGGTCTCGGCCGGGATGTTCGAGGTCATGCGCCCCCAGGCGAAGGGGGCGATGCAGTTGGACCGGACATTGTAGCGCTTCATGTCCATCGCGATCGACTTCGACAGCGCCGCCACACCCAGCTTGGCGGCCGAGTAGTTCGCCTGACCCAGGTTGCCGATCAGCCCCGAGGTCGAGACCATGTGGACGAACGAACCCGACTCCTGTTCGCGGAACAGCTCGGCCGCGGCACGGCTGACGAAGAACGATCCGTTCAGATGCACGTTGATGACGGCCAGCCATTGTTCGGGCGTCATCTTGTGGAACATGGCGTCGCGCAGGATGCCGGCGTTGTTCACCACGATGTCGAGGCGGCCGAAGCTGTCCTTCGCCTGCCGGACCATGTCCTGCGCGGCCTCCCAGTCAGAGACGGAGCCGGTGTTGATGACGGCCCGGCCGCCGAAGGCCTCGATCTCGGCCCTGACCGCCCCGGCCGGCGTGGCCGATCCGCCTTCGCCCGAGAGCGAGACGCCGACATCGTTGATCACGACCGCTGCGCCCGCGCGCGCCATCGCCACCACGATGGCGCGGCCGATGCCGCCGCCCGCGCCGGTGACAAGCGCGACCTTGCCATTCAGTATTCCTGTCATGGTTTGCGTCTTTCCTTTCAGCCGAGGTCCAGCACGGCCTTGGCGAGAATGTTCTTCTGGACCTGCGTGGTGCCGCCGTAGATCGAAACCGCCCGCGCGTTCAGGAACTGGGTCTGGACAGCAAGGTCGCTTGATCCGTTCAGCGGCTTGAGCAGCCCGCCGTCTTCGGCCATCAGGTCCAGCCCGTATTGCGTGATGCGCTGGTAGAGGTCCGAAAGGTTCAGCTTCAGGAAGCTGACCTCCGGCCCCAGGCGTCCGCCGCGCCGCAGCGTGTCGGCGACGCTCGAGAACAGGGCCTCGTGGTCTTCCAGTTCCATCCGGAATCCGGCGTAGGCAGCGACGACGCTGTCATCCCCGGTCAGCCCGTAGTGGATGCCCAGCCGGCGCAGTTTCACCAGCGCGCCGGCTGCAAGCCGCGGGCTGCCAAGGAATATCCGCTCGAACCCCAGCAGGTTCTTCGCCATCGTCCAGCCCTGGTTGACCTCGCCGACGATGTTGCCCTTCGGCACCCGGACATTGTCGAAAAAGACTTCCGAGAATTCCGTGTCGAGTTCGAGGTTCACGATGGGCCGCACCGTGACGCCGGGCGTGTCGAGCGGGATCAGAAGGAAGCTGATCCCTTCCTGCTTCTTGCGGGTCTTGTCGGTCCGCACGAGGCAGAAGATCCAGCTCGCATCGGTGGCGAGGGTCGTCCAGGTCTTCTGCCCGTTGACCACCCATTCGTCGCCGTCAAGCACCGCCTCGGTGCGCAGGCTGGCAAGGTCCGAGCCCGCATTCGGTTCGGAATAGCCCTGGCACCAGATATGCTCGCCCGAAAGGATCTTGGGCAGGAAATGCGCCTTCTGCTCCTCCGAACCGTAGGTGATGAGCAGCGGCCCCAAAAGCATCATGCCGTGATCGGGCGTCCGGGCGACACCGAACCTTTCATATTCATCGACGATGATCAGTTGCTTGGACGGATCGAGGCCCATGCCGCCATGCTGCCTGGGCCAGTTCGGTGCCAGCCAACCGACCGCCGACAGGATCATGTACCAAGGCCTGACCTCGTTCCAGCGCAACCGGTTGGCGGGATGGCGCAAGTCAGGGGGGTGGTTTTCTGTCAGGAAACGGCGGACGAGGCTGCGGAATTCGTCATCGCCGAGGGCGTTGTAGTCGTCCCGCTTATAGGCTTCATAGGTCACGGCTCAACACTCCTGCTCGATCGGCTTCAGTTGCGCGAAACGCGCGCGATGCTGCGCGGGGCCGCCGAAACGCGGCGTCTCGACCATCGCCTTGCGCAGGAACAGGCCGATGTCGTGCTCGTCGGTGAAGCCGATGCCGCCGTGCAACTGGATGCAGTCGCGCGTCACCTTCCGCGCCGCGGCCGAGGCCCGTGCCTTGGCGCGCGAGATCGCGGCATAGGCGGAGGGGCCAGCCCCTTCGGTGTCCCATTGCAGCGCCGCCTGACCGATGCTGGCCCGGCTGAGCTGGATTTCCAGCCGCGCGTCCACGGCCATGTGCTGCAGCACCTGGAACTGATCGAGGGTCATGCCGAATTGCACCCGCTGCTTGAGGTATGCGACCGTCGTGCCCAGCGCGCCGTCCATCAGGCCGAGGAGATAGGCAGCGGTCGCCAGCGTCGCCTCGGCGAGGGCCGGGCGCGGGTCGGCGGCAATCGACTGGCAGGGGACACCGTCAAAACGGATGTCGGCGACATGCCCACCGTCCTGGGTCTGGCGCACCGTCACCGCGACGCCCGGCGCATCCGCCGCGACCAGCGCCGTCCCCGACGCGCCGATGACAAGAAAATCATCCGCGCCGGCGGCCATGGGAACGTGGATCTTCTGCGCGTAAAGACGTCCGTTCCGGATATCCAGCGCGCGAGCGGGCTCCAGCGCGTCACGCCCGTCGAGCCAGGCCGGCAACACCAGCCTCTCGCCCGCGACATGGCGCGCAAGCCGGTCGCCATCAAGCAGGCCGGAGGCAAGGATCGCCGGGATCAGCGGCTCGGGCAGCAGGGCGCGCCCGGCCTCTTCCGCCAGTACGGCATAGGCCAGAAGGCCAAGTCCGGCGCCGCCCCTCTCTTCGGGAAGGCGCAGCGCGAGCCAGCCGAGCGCACAGATTTCCGCCCAGACCAAGCGGTCGAAGCCGGGCGAGGTGAAGCGCAACTTGCGGATGCGGCTCAGATCCTGACGGGTGATCCCGCGCGCACTGTCGCGGATCATTTCCACCGAGGAGAGAACGTCGTCGGATATCATGACCGGCTCCGGGTTCAGTGTTGGGACGGCCTGTCGAACCGGGCGAAACCGCAGTCCACCACCACGACATCACGTTCGACCGACCGGGCGCGGAAACTGCCGCCGCGCCAAATTTCCGTGCGGATCGTCTCGCCCGGATAGACCGGTTTTGAGAACCGCAGGCTGACGGCGCGCATGGTCTCGGGCCGATAGTGTCCTAATGCGCGCATCAGCGCATGGGAGACCACACCCATCGTGCACAGCCCGTGCAGGATGGGCCGCTCGAACCCGACCTGCCGGGCCAGATCGGGGTCGCTGTGCAGGGGGTTCAGATCGCCGTTAAGGCGGTAGAACAGGGCCTGATCGGGCCGGGTTGCCAGATCGACCACGTGATCAGGCGGCCCTTCGGACGTGTGCCGGACCGGGGCCGGGTTTGTCGCCTCGGCCGCGCCGCCGATACCACCACCGTCGCGAATGAAGGTGGTTCGCCTAAGCCGAGCAAATGGGGTGCCCTTCGCATCGGAAAGCTCCGTCTCTGACACGATCAGCGCCGGCCCGCCCGCCCCCTTGTCAAGAACGTCTGTGATGCGCGTGCGGCTTGTGACTTCGCCCGCCGAGGGAATCGGACCGATCAGTTCGATCGCCTGATCGGCATGAAGCGCCGCCTTTGGGTCTACGCCTGACTCGGGGTCGGCAAGATAGAAGCCGGGATGCGCCATAACCAGCACCATCGCGGGCATGACGACCGGCCCCTGAAGCGGGTCCACAAAGGACAACTCGCGCGCGTCGCAGGGATCACTGCCGATGCCGATGGAAAGGGCGTAGAAGGCGATGTCGCGTGGCGTCAGTTCCTGCCGGCCCGAGGGCGGCGCGAACCGCATCAGTCGGTCGATGTCAATCGGCATGGCCTGCCTCGCCAGTTACCTTTGCCGACATCGCGAGATAGCCGCCGGGGCCCTCGGCCCACAGATCGCCCCCTTCGCCGGTGCGCCGGCCGCACAGCCTGATGGTGTCGTCGCCGAAAAGCGGCGCCTGCCCGCGGAAGCTGTAGGTCCGGGCGCTCTGGCCCGTCTCGCGCAGATAGGTATCCAGCAGCAGGGTCGCGGTCAGGGGGCCTTGCACGACCAGACCGGAGTATCCTTCGACCTGCGTTGCATAGGGCAGATCGTAGTGAATGCGGTGGCCGTTGAAGGTGACCGCCGAGTAACGAAAGAGCAGCGTTGGGTCGGTCGGGTATGCCCTGCGCCAGTCCGCAGCCGCAAGGGGGGCGTTCAGGGCGGCGGGGCGTGCAGTCGATGCAGCCTCCCGATACACGATGTCCTGCTCTTCCTCGATTGCAAGCCCCGCGGCATCGGCCAGACTGTGCCGGAGCGTCACGAAGACCAGCGCGCCGCGCGCACCGGATTTCTCGGAGATGGCGAGGATCTCGGACTTCCGCGTCACGGTTTCTCCCAGACGAAGTGGGTGATGGAAGGTCAGCCGACCGCCTGCCCACATCCGCTGCGGTAGCGGCACCGGCGGCAGGAAGCCACCACGGCGCGGATGGCCGTCAGCGCCAAGTTCCGATTGCGCGGCATGCGGCGTGAAATAGAGCCAGTGCCAAAGCGGTGGCAGCGGCTGCCCTTCGCCGGGCCGGTCGGTGCGATCCAGCGTCGCGGCCAGCTTGTCGGCCCGCGAAACAATCAAGTGTTCGGTCGCGATTTCCGTCCGGCCCAGCCATTTCCTGAGATGGTCGATGTCGATTCCGATCACTCTGGTTTCGCCTCCGGTTCGGCCATGCTCGGGTAGCGCATCGCCAGCTTCAGATGTGCCCTGTCCACCATCCGCCCGCCGACTGCGGCGACACCCGTGGACGACGCGCCAAGGGCCTCGACCGTGGCGCGCGCCCAGGCGATCCTCTCGGGAACGGGCCGGAAGGCCTCGTGAACTGGTGCGATTTGGTCGGGGTGAATGCAGAGCTTGCCCGCAAATCCCGACGCAGCCGCTCGTCCGGCCTCGGCCGCAAGGCGATCCGGCCGCCCCGGATCGGGAAAGGGGGGGTCGATGGCCCTCACCCCGGCCGCCGCCGCGATGGCGACGCGATGGCGCACAGGGACGAGCAACGGGTTCATCTCCGCCCCGTCACGGGCATCGACCCCGAGATCGGCTCCCAATCCTCGGCCACGAAGCAGAGGGCGGCAAGCCGCGGCGTCACATTGCCATAAGCCATGTCGGCAAGTGCACCCGCGGTCTCAGTGATCAGCGGCAGGACCGCGACGCTGCATTGCGGCAGGCCGAACGCGGCCTCAAGCGCATCAAGCCGATCCGAAAGCCGCCGCAGGGTTCGAGGCGAGTTGCACTTGGGCAGCATTATCGCATCAGGGCGCCCGGGCAGGATCGCCGCCAAGTCGGGTAGATGCCAGATGATGTCGTCGGCGTTCACACGGACGACCACCGGCACCGTCCTTCTCCGGCCAGTACCTTGGCAACCAGTGCCGGTGCCTCGTCCTTGGCTTTGGAATGAACCGAACCCTCCAGATCGAGGATGACCGCGTCGGCGCCGGCCGCCATCGCCTTGTGCATCCGCCTATCGTTGTGCCCCGGGCAGAACAGCAGGCTGCGCAGCGGGCCGTCCGTGATCCGCCTGCCTGTCTGCGTCCCCGATGCGGAACACCCGCGATCAATCATTGATCCCCCACCACGGCGGCCGAGATTTCCAGGACCGCATCAAGCGCAAAGGCACCCTCGCCTTCCGAAAGCGCGAGCACCGGGTTCAGATCGACAGACGTCAGTTTCGCTCCGGCGCCGGCAGCGAAAAGCGACAGGCGCGACAGCATTCGCGCCAAAGCCCCGATGTCGGCAGGTCTGCGGCCTCTCGCTCCCTTCAGAATTGTCGCGGAGCGGATGGACAGGATCATCTCGCGCGCGCTGGCCTCGTCGAAGGGGCACTGGCGTAGGGCAACATCATTCAGAATCTCAACGAAGATGCCGCCCAGGCCGAACACTGCCACCGGCCCGAAGGTCGGATCATGGTTGATGCCCATCAGGCACTCCACCCCTCCGGTCATCTGCCGGGCGACAAGAACGCCGGCGATATGCGCATCTGGCGCCTTTACGGCCACGGCCGCCATGATGTCTGCAAATGCGGCCCGGACGCCTTCGGCATCGCCAATGTTCAGCTTGACGCCGCCGATGTCGGATTTGTGCAGGATGTCAGGCGACAGGATCTTCATCACGACCGGATAGCCGATCTGATCCGCCGCGCGGATGGCATCGTCCGGCGTCGCGGCCGTGCGTTCGGGCGCAATCTCAATGCCGGCGCCGATGAGAAGGCGCTTGGCTTCGGCCTCGTCCGGTGTCTTGTCCGGCAAGGCGATGGCGGCCAGGGGCGGCGGCAGGGGCCGGCGGGGAGCCGAGAAGACCGCATCCAGCCCGGCCACTGCATGAAGCGCCCTGACCGCGCGGCTCGGGTCAGCGAATACTAGAAAGCCGGCCTTCTCGTATTGCCCGATGACCTCGGCCGGCCCGACGCCGCAGACGACGATGAGTCGGTCGGGGAAGTCCCGGCGCAATGGCACCATGGCGTTCAGGATGACCGGCGCCAACGTGGGGCTGCCCGCGACATAGGTCATGAAGCAGATGACCGCCCCGTAGCTGCCCTTCTCCAGCGCGGCCCGAGTGAAGCGTTCGAACAGCTCAGGCTGGTTCAGTGCCTGGGCGGTGCAGTCCAGGGGATTTGTCGGCGTCGAGATCGGCATCAATGACTTCAGCTCGGCTTGCGCGGCCTCCGGCATCGAGGGCATGGTGAAGCCGATCGCCTCGGCCTCGTCCGAAGCGACGATGCCGGCACCGCCGGACACGGTGACGAAGCCGAGCGTCGCTGACCGGGGATGGATGCGCTGATGGGCGACATAGGCCACGTCCATCAATTGTTCGCTGTCACGAACAAGGATCGCTCCATGAGCGCGCAGAACCATGTCGGCCACCATTGCGTCCCCGGTCAGAGAGGCGGTGTGAGACGCCGCGGCATGCGAGCCGATGGTGCTGCGCCCCGCCTTTAGAACGATCACGGGCTTTCGTGCGTCGCGCGCGGCGTCTAGGCCCGCCAGCAGCGAGCGCGGTTCGTTGATCCCTTCGAGATAGGCGCACATCACGTCGATCTCGTCGCTTTGCGCCATCCAGCCGATCGTCTCGCCCACGGTAATGTCGGCTTCGTTTCCGGTCGCGATCAGCACCGAGGCGCCCAGACCGCGATCGCGCGCAATCACCGCCAGATGGGCGCCGAAGGCGCCCGACTGGCTGGCGATGCCGATGTTGCCGGACAGCGGCAGCCCGGTTTCGAGCGACGAGGAAAACGTGCCGAAATAACGGTGGTTTACGTTGAACACGCCCAGCGTGTTCGGCCCGAGGATCCGCATCCCGTGGGACCGGGCAATCGCGATGACCCGTTCCTGTTCCTGCCGTCCGGCCTCTCCGTTCTCGGCAAAGCCGGATGAGAACAGGGTGGCCGTCCGGCAGCCCCGGCGGCCCAGATCCTCCACCACCTGCGCCACGTCCCTTGCCGGAACCGCAATCAGCGCGGCATCCGGCGTTTCCGGCAGCGCCGCGACGGACGGGTAGCAGGGCAGGCCCTGGATGGTATCGCGCGTCGGGTTCACGGGCAGGATGCGACCCTGGAACCCGGCGGCAAGCATCGTCGCGATAGGTCGCCCGCCAATGCGCGCGGGATCGGACGAGGCCCCGATCACGGCGACAGAACGAGGGGCAAGCAGGGCGGTTATGGCAAAGTAATCCATCGGTATTGCCTTCAGAAGGTGTCTTGCGATCCGAGGAACGCGGTCTACCGCGCCGACAGCGCCCCACCGTTTCCGTGGATCAGCGCGAGATCTGCTTGCTCCAGCTGACATGTGTCCGCGTCGCCGCGGATCTGCGTGGCGGCCTCGGCAATCAGGAAAAGCCCGAACATGGCCGGCAGCGCGCCGCCGGGTGAATTCCTGCCCCGTCTCCAACGAACCGGCCGCCTTCGCCCTTCGGGCAGAGGGCCCATCAGTTCGACCGCCGGGAAGCCTAGCGCCTGCCCCAATCCGACCGTTCATGTTCCCGCGATCGCGGTCTTTCCCCTCGGATGCTTCATCTGGGTGCCTCATCCGGCAGATCGAAGACCATGCGCGGTTTCCCCGCGTGGTGCCCGATCCGCACAAAGACGCCGGCCCCCGATCGGGGGAGACTCCGGTTCCGGGACGCAGGACATCATCCTTGGGCCTTCCTCGAGTGTGATCGGCACCACGTTCTTTGCGGATCCGCGCCTGCGCGTGACGGTTACGGCTTGGCTGACGCGTCTGCCCGACGCCGGCACCCATTCGAGGTCGCTCGCGCCCGAAGGACCGATAACCCGCAGCCACAACACATATTCCACAGTCGAACGCGATCGCCGGATCATCAGTAGCCCTGGGCCAGCCAGATCTCATAGGCGGCCTCGGTCCGACTTGGCTTTTGATCGAGTGCGGCACGACGATCACCTCAAACCGCTGCCTGCGTAACCAGCTTCGAAATCAGGTAGGAGTTGATGGCTTCCGAGCCGCCCTCGCTCCCGTAACCGGAGTCCTTGACTCCACCGAGCGGCAGTTCTGGCAATCCCAGAAGGGTGTGGTTGATTGCCAGCATGCCGACTTCCAGTTCGGTCTGGAGCTTCTGCGAATTGCGGATGCACGACGTGAACGCATAAGCTGCAAGACCATAGGAAAGACGGTTCGCCTCGGCGATCGCCTCATCGACCGTATCGAAGGGCGACAGCATCGCGACCGGCCCGAAGGGTTCTTCGTTCTGGATACGCGACGAAAGGCTGACACCCGTCAGAATTGTCGGGGCCTGGAAGAACCCTGCCTGCGGTGTTGCGTCACCGGCCGCCAGAACTTGCGCTCCCTCCCTTAGAGCCTCCTCGATCAGGCCGGCGACCGCCTTGACCCTGCGCTCGCTGACGAGCGGTCCCATCGATGTCCCGGGCTCCAGTCCCGAGCCGGTCCGGACCTTCTTCACGTGCTCGGCCAGCGTCTCGGCGAAGCGATCGTAGATGCCCCGCTGGACCAGAACGCGGGTGGGAGAGATGCAGACCTGTCCTGCATTGCGGACCTTGAAACCCGCAACGGCTGCGACCGCCGCCTCGACATTTGCGTCGTCGCAGACGATCACCGGATTGTGGCCGCCCAACTCCATCGTGATGCGCTTCATGTGTTTGCCGGCAAGCGCCGCGAGCTGCTTGCCCACCGGCACTGAGCCGGTGAAGGACACCTTGCGGATCACCGGATGTGGAATGAGGCAATTCGCGATTTCAGCCGGATCGCCGTAGACGATATTGAGAACGCCCGGGGGAAGCCCGGCGTCCAAGAGCGCCTGTGCAAGCGCCGCCGGCGAGGCCGGGGTGTCTTCGGGCGGCTTGGCGACAACGGTGCAGCCGACCGACAGCGCCGGACCGAGCTTGCGCACCAATTGCGACATCGGGAAATTCCATGGCGTGAATGCCGCGACCGGGCCCACCGGCTGCTTGAGCACCATCTGCGTGATGTTCGGTGCCCGCGCGGGAATGACCTGGCCATAGGCACGCTGGCCTTCGCCGGCGAACCAGTCGAGCAGATCCGCCGACGACATAACCTCGGCGTGCGCCTCGGCAAGGGGCTTGCCCATTTCCATGGTCAGGCGCGGCGCGAGCGTGTCGGCGCGCTCGCGCAGCAGCACGGCGGCGCGGCGCAGGGTGCTGCCGCGCACATAGGCGCCCGAGTCCCGCCAGGCCGGGAAGGCGCTGCCGGCGGCATGCACCGCCTCTTCCAGATCAGCAAGTTCGGCAAGCGCGTAATGGCCGATCACTTCCGCCGTCGCCGGATTGTAGACGGCGGCTCGCCGCCCGAGGCCGCCATCGCGCCAACGTCCGGCGATCAGGAGTTGGGTGTCAAGATAAGTCGTTGCCATGTTGGTCCCCAAGGTGCCGCTTTCGTGGCGCCTTCACCTAAGCCGCTTACATGCCGGCCAGAATCGCCCTGCCAACGATCTTGCCGCTTGCGAGGCTGTTCAGCACGTCCTCAGCCTCGTCCAGCTTGTAGCAGGTCGTCGGAATCGGATTGATCACGCCCTTGCGGGCCAGTTCCATCAGCTCCGAGAACTCTCCGGGCGAACCGGCATAGCTGCCGCGGATTGTGAGAGAGCGCAGGGCAATGAGGGGAAGCGCCCAGGGGGCAGCGCCGCCGAAAAGCCCGACGATGACGTATGTTCCGCCCTTGCCCAAGGCGTTGAAGCCGAGTTCGGCCGTCGCTTCGGCGCCGACGAAATCGATCGCCGCCACAGGCGCCTCGCCGGCCGCGGCATGAATTTGCGCCACCGCATCCGAGGCGCGGGGATCAATTGCCGCGCACGCTCCCGCCGCGACGGCCGACGCCCGCTTGACAGGATCGATGTCAATGAACACGGGAGCCTTGGCACCCAACGCTTGCAGCAACTGTGCGCACATCAGCCCCAGCCCGCCAGCACCGATCACCAGAAGAGCGTGATCCTTCAGCGTGCTCTCGACTTTCTTGAGCGCGCCATAGGCCGTAAGCCCCGAACAGGCCAGCGGTGCAGCCGTTTCGGGAGGGATGTTTCCGATGTCATAGAGATATTTCGGGTGAGGCACGCGGATCTGCGTGGCATAGCCGCCGTCAACGTGAATGCCGAGAAACTTTGGCGTCAGGCACAACTGCTCTTCCCCCGAGACACAGGTCGCGCAGTTGCCGCAACCGATCCAAGGATAGACCACATAGGTCTCTCCAGTGTCGATCTTGCCCGCATCCGGACCCTTGGCGACCACTTCACCTACGGTTTCGTGCCCCATCACCCGCGGCAGTTCAATCCCGCGCTTCGCGAATTCCAGTCGGCGGCCGTGACCGAGATCGTAACCACCGTCGCGGATATGCAGGTCGGTGTGACAGACACCGGCAGCGGTCACGGCCAGGACTACTTCGGTCCCTTGAGGGGTCAGATCCGGCCTGTCATCCGCGCGCAGGGGCTGGCCGAATTCATGAACGCACTGACAATGCATGATCATATTCCTCTTTCTCAGCGCGCATCCACGATTGTTGCCATGTGGATGAACCATCGCTCTTTTTCGGACGATCGACGCTTCCGCCTTGCCGTAAGGCGATCTCCAACCCTCGCTCCCGCAGCGTTTAGAAGCACTTCGCGAGCCGGTGTTTCACTCCGTTTTGATGTTCAATTTCGCAACTTAACCGACTACGCCACAACTAGTGCGCTTTCCGACCGCCCCGATTGCTGACTGCCGACAGGCAAACTGCCAGCAGTAGCGGATTAGCAACGGGCACAGATGACGTCAGTTGGCGGTGTAGCCACCGTCGACCACCAGTTCCGCACCGTGCACGAACGAGGATTCGTCCGAAGCAAGGAACAGAACTGCCTTCGACACCTCAATCGGCTGGCACGGCCGGTCGAAGAGCGTAGCGCCCATGATCGCCTTGCGGATCTCGGGGTCACCGTGCAACAGATCCCTGGTCATGGGAGTGTCGATGACACCCGGATGAACCGAGTTCACACGAATACCGAACTGGATCAGATCGACCGCGCAGGATTTCGTCAGAAGCCTGACTGCCCCCTTCGAGGCGATGTAGGCACCCGCCGAGGCCGCGCCCACGATGCCATAAATCGACGAAATGTTGATGATCGACCCACCGTCGCCTTTCATCAGCGGCACGAAGGCCCGAATGCCTAGCCACACGCCGCGTACGTTCACGTTGAAGATGCTGTCCCACTCTTCGTTCGTGGTTTCATGCGCGGGTTTCAGGATGAGAATGCCCGCGTTGTTGACCAGGATGTTCAGTTTCCCGGCTTTTGACTTGACGGTATCGACGGCGGCCAACCAGTCGCTTTCTTTCGTGACGTCCAGCGTCAGGAACTCGGCCTTGCCACCTTTCGCAACGATGCCATCGACAACCGACTTTCCCGCTGTATCGTCGCGGTCGCAGACGAAGACATACGCCCCTTCGGCCGCCAGAAGCTCTGCATGGGACTGGCCCATACCCATCGCGGCGCCGGTGACGAGTGCGATCTTGTCTTGAACTCGTTTCATTGGGTTTCCTCCTTTGATTTCCACCTTCATTCAAGCCGAAAGCCATTATTTGGCTTTCGGCGCGGTGGGCGAACTCAGGCCACTTCTTCCGTCGTTTGATCGAAGATCATGGTCTGATAACCGCCATCCTTCACCTCGTTGATCGCGGTGCGGTAGTTGCCGATGCCCGCCATGTAGAACATCACCACGTTCTTCTTGCCGGGGATGTTCGCGCCGAAGATCCAGGATTGGGCTTTCGGGAACAGGGTCGAGTCGGCAATTGTGCGGCATAGGCCCACCCATTCGTCGCGCGCCGCCGCGGTCGGCTCGATGGAATTCAAGCCTTTGGCCTCCATCATCTCGATCACATCGGAGATCCATTCCACCTGCGTCTCGATGCTGGGCGGAAGGTTGGTGAAGGGACCGTTGGGGCCGAGGATCATGAAGAGGTTCGGGAAGTCCGTCTCCATCATGCCCAGATAGCCAAGCGGCCCATCTTTCCAAGTTTCGCGCAATGTCACGCCGTTCCTGCCGCGCATGTCGATCCGGGTGTAGTTGCCGTCAACGGCATCGAACCCGGTGGCAAAGATGACTACGTCCAGTTCATGTTCTGCCCCGCTGGCAAGCCGAATGCCGGCTGGGGTGAATTCCGCGATCGGGTCGGCCTTCACATCGGCCAGCGTGACATTGCCGCGGTTGTAGACGTCGTAATAGTTGTTCCCGCAGAGTGGACGTTTGGCATAGATGTCCTTGGGCGTCAGCTTCTTGGCGGTTTCGGGGTCTTTCACGATCTGGGCGATCTTCTTTTTAATGAAGTCTGCCGCCGCGTCATTGGCGATCTGGCTGGTCGCGATGTCGCAGAAAGTTCCAAACATGAAGTAGAAGCCACCGCCGCGGTTCCAAGCCGCCTCGAACACGCGCTCACGTTCCTCGGACGATGCGGTTTCCGCTGGAATTGTGCTTTCCTGGAAGCCGAAGGCCACGCCCGAAGACTTCACCTGGTTCCAGATTTCGTCGTAGTTGGCCTTCTGGCTTGCAATGGTATCCTCATTCTGCGGGGTGTTGCCGATCGGAACGACATATTGCGCCGAACGCTGGAACACGGTCAGGTGCTTGGCGATCGGCGCGGTGGCAGTGATCACCTGAACGCCGGTCGAACCGGTGCCGATGATACCAACACGTTTGCCGGTCAGGTCCACGCCTTCGGGCCATGCGCCGGTATGCAGGATCTTGCCCTTGAAGGTTTCGATTCCCTTGAACTTCGGGAGGTTCGTTGCCGACAAAAGCCCGAGGCCGGTGATCAGATACTTGGCCGTTACGGTCTGACCCTTGTCGGAGGTCACCTTCCACAGGCCGGCTGCTTCATCGAAGTGGGCAGCCGTGACCTTGGTGTTGAATTCGTAGCTGCGGCGCAGATCGAGGTGATCGGCCACCTCATTGAGGTAGGACAGGATTTCCGGCTGCGTCAGGTAACGGGTCTTCCAGCGGCCCCGCTGCAGCAACTCCTTGTCAAAGGAAAAGCGGTAGACGAAGCTTTCGGTATCCGACAGCGCGCCGGGATAGCGGTTCCAGTACCACGTCCCGCCGACATCGCCCGCGCTGTCATAGGCCTTGACGTTCATACCCTGTTCGTTGCGCAGCTTGTGCACGGAATAGAGTCCGCCGAACCCCGCGCCGACGACAACGGCGTCATAATCCGCGCCTTTGGCCCGGGTCTTTTCAAGTGTCTTGTTCATGGTCTTCCTCCCTGGATATGGCTCCGCAGTCGCGCTAAAGACGCGGTCAACGGACCATTCGACTGTGATGCATGAAGGATGGCCCCACGCCCGCCCGGGACGCAGGACCACTCGATCAGAGCGCGCGATACCAGGCGGCGATGCGCGCCAGTTCCTGATCCGCCTCGGGGGCGCGGCCCGACAGGGCCGGGAAGACGTGCTGCATGCCCGGCACGACCGAAAGCGTCGTCTTCACACCTTGCGCCCTGGCCTTGGCAAAAAGCGTCTCGGAATCGCTCTGAAGCGTCTCTGCCCCACCGCAGGTGATATAGAGCGGCGGGAAGCCCGTGAAATCGTTCTCCAGCGGATTCGCCAGCTTGTCCAGTGGGTCGGTCTGACCGCCAAGGAACATGCCCGCCATCGCTTCAAGGATGCCGCGGCTGACCAGTGCATCGGTGGCGGCGTTCGTTTGCAGCGTGGCGCCGCGTAGCGCCATGTCCAGCCAAGGCGAATAGGCGATCACCGCGCCCGGGAGCGGCAGGCCAAGGTCACGGCACTTCAGGACGCTGGCGATGGCCAGGTTACCACCGGCGCTGTCACCAGCTGTAAGGATGTTCTTGGGCTCAAACCCTTGGGCCAGCAACGCCTTGTAGGCTGCGACCGCGTCCTCGATCTGGGCGGGGAATGGGTGTTCCGGCGCGCGGCGATAGTGCAGCACGACCGAAGTCACACCCAGCGCCTTGGCCAGATGCCCGGCCATCTTGCGGTGGCTGTCGGCGGAACCCACGGCAAATCCGCCGCCATGGGTGTAGACGATGACGCGTGACGTGTCCGCTCCCGCGGGCAGCGCCCAGATCGCCTCGACCCCGCCAACGTGATCGCTCTTGTAGCTGACGTTTTCAGGCTCCAGCGCCGGCTGGCCCCATTCGTCGAACATGCTACGCAGATTCAGGACGGTTAGATTTGGATTTGCGACCATCTGGTCGGTCCAACTCTGATAAAGCACGCGCAGCGCGTCTGCTTCCTTGCTGATTGCCATATTTCTCCTCCCAGAAATCGGTTTGTCTTGCAGATATCTCGTCCGCCCGGCCGATATCCCACTCGGCACACGCGGGTCGTGCGTCCTCCCACCAATTTTTCGATCCTAGAAGCGTTGAAGTGGCCTGTATTGGATACTCTTGCTCGATCCATTGTATGTTCCTGCTGCCCAGGCGAGGCGCGCGCATCCCGCGTGGCATGGGCTGGAACGCCGTCAAGCCGGGCCTTGCAGCAGGATGCAGTTCGTTGGGCGGAAGAGAAGTCGTGTCTCCAGTCGTTACGAAATCGCGGCCAGTACCACCCCGGTGCCGCGTTCGTGTCGCGCGATCGGAGAGGCGTTTATTCCGACATGCGGAATATTATTCCGCAACTTGACGGAAAGAGCTGTTTCAAATTAACATTCTTTTGGTCAGCCGCACTTCAGGGGAGGAGTTGGATGAGGCCAAGGAAGGAGCGAAACCCCGACGCGGGGCAGGACCGCGATTTCGTGGTCGCCTTGGCGCGCGGTCTGGAAATCCTCCGTGCCTTTGGCCGCGAGGGTGAGACGCTCGGTAACCGAGACTTCGCCGTGCGGACGAGAATTTCCAAGTCCACCATCTCGCGCTTGACCTATACGCTGCACAAGCTGGGATATCTGAGCCACGATCCCGGTACGGCACGCTATCAATTGGCCCCACCGGTCCTGTCGCTGGGCTTTTCCTGCCTTGCCGGGCTTTCCCTGCGGCAATTGGCCAAACCTCACATGCAGGAACTGGCAGATTACACCGGAATGCCGGTGGCCATGGTCGGCCGTGACCAGATGTCGATGGTGTATCTGGAGCGGTGCAGGGGCACAAATGCTGTAACCTTGGCCATTGACGTAGGTGCCCACGTCAAGTTGGCGACTACCGCCGCGGGTCGAGCCAGCGTCGCGGCCATGGTGACGAATGGCCACCCTGAGATCATCAACGAACTTCGAGATCACGAAGGTGAAAACTGGAACGCGGTCCAGCCGGGCATCGAATCTGCTATCGAAAGCTACCTTACGCGTGGTTACTGCACCTCCTTTGGCGAATGGAGGAGCGACGTGAATGCGGTCGCCGTGCCCCTTGTGCCGCGCGACGGCTCGCCCATCGTGGCCTTTAACTGCGGCGGCCCATCGCATTCTCTGACGCGCGACTGGATCGAGGGCGACGTCGCATCACGTTTGGTCGCCCTCGTTCAACGTGTGTCGGAGATTTCGCCGTGACACCATGCTGCGCAAACGATGTGAGACCGTGCCACGCTCAGCCTGACGTGTGCCTCCGCGATCCTGTCCGAATACGAGAGGGCGTCGTCGAAATGCTCGTCCGCCTCGCAGCTGTCGCGTTATCCTTTTCGCGGAGCGGGAATTGCAGCTTGGCCCTCGCTGCCACCTTCTCCCTTGTAGCATGAGCAGATTTCCAATGGGCCATTGCAGCGCGGCCGGCATTCAAGGGATCGGAGTAACGTACCCGAACGCACGGGTGTCTTTTAGCGCGGAACGGCGGTCCAAGACGCGATGATTTGCTTTAGAGCCGTTGACTGCTGAGACGGGAAGATTCCGAGAAGGGAGGAGCAGATGGGAAAGACGCTTGTACCACCTGACAGAATACCTGAATGGATTCCGGGTGTGGAGACACTGGATTCTTCGCACCAGAACTGGAAGGGCGTTACCCTCAAGGGTTATCGATACGAATGCCAGGCAGCAGCCATCCCGCCAATGCGTGATTACATGATCGTCGCATACGATGGCTCACCGACATCAATGCGACGATCCGTCGGCAGATCATGTGGGGAATCGATTGTGGGCCGGGGACGGATTTCCCTGCTCACCCGTGAAGAAGAATCCACCTGGACTTGGCGTGATCCGATCGAGGTCCGTCACATTTATCTCGGCCACCAAGGGATCGTATCCGCCGCCGAAGGCGTATTCGACCGCGACCCGCAATCTATCGAGATCGCAGATCGAGTTTCGGGAGAAGATCCCTTTATCTTGAACTGTTTCAACATGCTCGAGGCCGAGCTGAAATGCGGCGGGTTGGGGCAGCGCCTGATGGTCGACGCTGTGCGCAGCCAACTTTCCGTGCATCTTCTGCGCCACTACGCCAAGGTCCGTTTGCGCGATGACTCCGGCGCAGTCCTCATGCCGGCACAGAGGAAACGGGTTATCGAATTGATAGAGACCCGCCTGGCTGAGAATATTAGCCTGGACGAACTCGCAGATGCCGCCGGCATGAGCCCCTTCCATTTTGCTCGCAGGTTCAAGGCCGATTTCGGGATAGCCCCCTATGCCTATGTCATCCGCGCGCGGGTCTCCAAGGCACAGGAAATGCTGCGCCATCGTAAGGTCGCCCAAAAGGTCATCGCTCTCGAATGCGGCTTCTCGGACCAAAGCCACTTCTGCCGCACTTTCCGAAAGATCGTCGGCATCTCGCCGACCGATTACCAGAACGATGCATGATCCCGTTTTAGTCTAGCCCGTCAAGCAGTACTTGGGCGCTACTGTCGGGAGCCATGATAGAGGGATAGAGGCGCCCCAGTGCGCTTTGGGCGCCCGCGGCCATATCAGGCCGCCTGATCCTGAGGGGCTGGTGACGATGTGGTCGTTGATACTCGCCAGCACATCGACAAGGTAGTCCCGCGGGTTGAGGCCGGACAGCTTCGCTGTCTCGATGAGGGGATGAGGGTCATCGCGTCGGCGATGATCTCGCCCCCGGCAGCGGACCGTGCGAAGAGAAAATTCCTTCTTCCGATGCAACTGGCTGGTGCACAGATCGTCGACTAGCCGCTCGAAACCAGGACGTTCCACGGCCCCGCTTGCGGTGCGTCCCAGGTCCTGGTCGATCACCTCGACCTTGCGGAATCCCCAGCGCCGCGCGACGTCGACGAGCTCATATTGCCGGCGTTGGCTCTCGAGGTTGAGCTGGACCTGCGCCTGGGTGGACTGGCGCACATAGATCACCGCCTTGCGGTTGCGGCTTGACCCCCCATCTTTTTCCCACTCCCACTTTTATGGGGCCCCAGAAGTCAAGAGGGCACGCAAAGGCTCCCACCGGCACGACAGCCGCGGCGATGACATTCGTGGATAAGATGTTGCACAGTCGCGGCAAGCCCGAATGGAACCGCCA
>Ga0164290_1000976_pt1 | contig 61664 bp, 55 predicted proteins | sample Micstemetagenome_FD_108782 | JGI IMG/M metagenome (GOLD analysis project Ga0164290, IMG submission 108782) | Contaminated culture microbial community from soil near Moab, Utah, USA - Microcoleus steenstrupii SON62 (Illumina Assembly) | ecosystem: Environmental > Terrestrial > Soil > Soil crust...
ATCTTGAGCTTGTTGGCAAACTCTTCCTGCGTCCAGCCACGAAGCTTGCGCAGGTAGCGTAAATTCTTTCCGGCATTTGACATAGCTAACTGATTTAGTTGCAAAATACTAATTTTTTTAGTTATTCCAAAATTATTTTTACCCTCCCCGACTTCGCTTTGCGAAGCTCCCCTCCCTTTAGGGAGGGGTTGGGGAAGGGTTCGTATCTTGCACCCATGTCTAAAACAAGTAAAAAGAAAGAACCCGTTATTCTTGTTACCAATGATGACGGCATCAATGCACCGGGTATACATGCATTGGTAGAAGCCGTTAAAGGGTTAGGTAAAATCGTAGTGGTAGCGCCGGATAAACCACAGAGCGGTATGGGGCACGCTATTACCATTGGTCAGTTACTCCGCCTCCAGAAATCGAATGTATTTGAGGGTATTGAAGCTTATAGTTGCAGTGGTACACCTGTTGACTGCGTGAAAATTGCGGTGGATAAGGTATTACACCGTAAACCTGACTTATGTGTGAGTGGTGTAAATCATGGTGCCAACCATTCCATTAATGTTATTTATTCCGGCACCATGTCGGCAGCTCTGGAAGCTTCTATTGAAAGCATCCCCAGTATTGGCTTTAGCTTACTCGACCTGAGTATTGATGCAGACTTTAGTGCTGCCAGTAAATATGCAAGAATAATTGTGCAGCAATTATTGAGTGGTAAAAGCCTGGACAAACATTTATGTCTGAATGTAAATATTCCTGCTGTTCAGGAAAAACTGATCAAGGGTATTAAAATATGCAGACAGGCTTATGCCAAATACGAGGAAGAGTTTGATGAAAGAAAGGACCCGCATGGTAAAAAATATTACTGGCTCACGGGTGAGTTTGTAAATTTCGACAAGGGAAAAGATACAGATGTATGGGCCTTGAAAAATAATTATGTAAGCGTGGTGCCTGTTCAGTTCGATCTTACCAACTACAAACTGAAACAGCAGCTCGAAACCAAATGGAAATTCTGATGTTGAAAAAAGATCATCTCCGTTTAGGCCTGGTGCTTGGATTTCTGTCGCCTGTACTTGGATTTTTTATTTATTATTTAGTAAAATTCAGGTTATTCAGTTTTCAGGAATTTTTACAGGTCATCCGTACAAATCCTTCTTTGCTAACAGGCATTATCAGCCTTTCGCTGATTACCAATGCAGTGGTATTTACCATTTATATTAACCGGCAGAAAGATAAAACGGCAAGAGGTATTTTTATTGCCACCTGTATTTATGCGCTGGTGGCTTTGGCTTTTAAATGGTTTATGTAATTTTTTTAGCCACAGATTTATTTTACATAATCTGTGAATCTGTGGCTAAAGATCATACCACCAGTAAATAAGTTAATCGATAGTATTTTTTGTTACTCTTCAGATATCATAAAAGTCACTGTCTTTTCAGCCCTTGACACTACTGGTTTATCATTAATAGTAGCTGGTTTCCAAACAGCACCTTTTGAAAGCATACGAACTACTTCAGTTCCTGTGCCATATCCGGGATCGTTTTCCACTTTAAAGCCACTTGACTTCCCGGTTTTATCAACAATAAAAGAAACCTTTACTACATATTTACCGGGAGGCGCGCCTTTCTCAACAGGAATATCTCTATTCAGGTTTTGCTCAAGGTATTTACGCCAGGCTGAGTCGCCTCCGGGAAATGAAACCGGTTCCTGTTTTTGTATAATACCATTACCTGATTCGTCGGATACAGCAGTAAATGTTTGGATTTCATGATCACGCTGTGCTTTAAAACTGATTGGTTGCCTGGAACGAATCAGTATCACGCCCTTCACATCTTCATCCGTTATCATTTTTACTGAAGCCGGATCTTTGAGTACTTTAATTTCCTTAATCTGCTCTGGATCGATGCTATTCAATTGATCTTGGCTAATTCTTTCACCATCCAATAAAAACAACAGACCATCAACTGATTTATATTTTTCACGGAATTTTAAATATGGATTTCCGTCCGGTTTCAGGTATTCGGTTTTGCCTTCCTTGTTGTTTACGCCATTTGCCATGAATTCGGCTTCAGGCTTATTTTTATTTTCTGCCGGCAAATCATCCAGGTTTATATCTGTAATGGTTACAGCTGACCCTTTTTCAGCTGTAAATAAATATTGCTCAATACCCTGTAGTATAGCCCTCGCTAATTTTTCCTGATAAGCTGCTGTTTTCAGTAATACCGCTTCTTCTTTATGGGTAATATAACCTGCTTCTACCAATACAGAAGGACATTTCACTGCCTGCAAAACATAAATACCCTTTTCTCTGCTTTTGATACCCTGAAAAGGGGTTCCACCCTGATTCAGCACATTACCCATCCAGTTAGCCAGTTGGTAACTTTTCTCATAATCGAAGGCCTTTGCTTTGTCTGCAACAAAAATTTCAGCCCCTTTCTCTTGGCTATACCCAATGGTTTTACCGTTTTTAAGAATAGGTGCCGCACTGTTCACATGAATGGAAACAAAGAGATCGGGTGATAATGTATTGGCTTTCTCTGCCACCTGCATCACTGTATGATACTCATCTGTATTGCGGGTAAGCATAATATCTAACTGCGGATTTGTGTTTTTCTCTTTCAGCATTCTTGCCAGCTGAAGTGTTAAGGCCGATTCTGTAGTACCATCAGTGCCTCTGGCACCAACATCTGCTCCCCCATGCCCGGGGTTGATGACAATCCGGTAGGTTTTACTGAGCTTCATCGGAGCCAGGTCTTCCAGGTTGATATCTTTGATGGTAACACCAGACACTTGAGTTGTTTGAACATCTTTCATTACACTCTCGAGTACATTCTTTACCGAAATCGGGTGCTGCGCCCTGTATTCTTTGTTACGAAAGGCAAACAGCACAATAACAACCGCCAGCAGTGGTAATATAACCAGGCGACGGATATAACTGAATCTTGGGTTTGTATGATTGGTTAACATTTGCAACCTCCTTTTTATGGGTGAAAAAAAGAACGGATGCACAAGGTCGAAACGATGTTTCGGGTAAACCGCCGTTAACAGCATTTGCGCCAATGCAGCCGTGTCACCATCCTGTACCGCTTTTTTGTCTGCAATGAATTCATGGATCATGTCCATTTCCTTTTTGAGTAACCAGAAAAATGGATTGAACCATCCGGGAATCAGCATTACCTGTATCAGTAGTTTATCAACAGAGTGTTTCTGTTGTACATGCGTCAGTTCATGCTGAAGGATCTGTTTACCCGATGCGCTTCGGATATCGATCTCTTCATTCCAGAAAATATATCGGAAAAAGGAAAAGGGCGTCCCCTTTGCCTGGGTGATGATCAGGAATACATCGCCTACCTGTTTGCAGGAATGTTTTTTCAATAAATCATAGATCCTGTAAAAAGCCCTTAGTAAAAGGGCAAAGAATAAAGCAGCCACCAATACATACACCAGACTCACTATACCCTGCATGCTCCAGTGAAAGCCTTTGCTGCCAATAACAGCCTCCATTTCAGAATTATTATCTGCCACTACCGATAAAAACCGGATTACCTGCTGCTGGTTGGCATAAGAAGCCGGCCATTCAATTTTAATCAATGGAACTGTCCACGAAAACAAAGCCACTGCCAGCAGGTAAAAACGGTTATACTGATGAAATTTTTTATTTCGTAAAGCGATCCAGTAGTAGGCCATCATAATGGCACTACATAGTATCACCTGTAAAAAATAATAAGCAGTACTCAGCATGCATTTATTTTTTGGCGTTTTTAATTTCCTGTAACAGGAGTTCCAGTTCGCGTATACTGATATCTTTCTGTTTCACCATAAAAGAAACGGCTTCACTAAAAGAACCTTCAAAATAACCTTCCACTAAGTTGCGGATGGTACTGGATGAATATTCTTCTTTGGATACCAGTGGATAATAACGGTGCATTCTTCCGACAGGTGTGATGCCTACAAATCCTTTCTCCACCAATATTTTTACAATAGTGGCCACGGTATTTGAATGCGGTTTGGGTTCTGGTTGCTGTTCCAGTATGTCTTTTAAAAATGCTTCACCCAGTTTCCAGATGCTGTGCATGATCTGTTCTTCGGCCTTGGTTAATGGTTTCATGGGGGTAGATTTAAACGTAAAACAAACCTAAAACTAATTTTTTAGTTTTACAACTATTTTTTTAGTTATTCTGAAAAAAACTTCGTTAAATCCATTAAAGCGTTCAGATGAATGTATTTTGCGGTGGTGTGAATGGTGAATAGTGAATGGTGAATACATACAGCTTGGTATGTGCTCCCTAAAATTCTTTTCACTATTGACCATTCACCATTGACCATTCACCATGAAATACTATCTCATATCAGGTGAAGCCAGTGGAGACCTCCATGGCAGCAACCTGATCAAAGCATTACAACATCAGGATCCATCGGCCGTTATCCGCTGCTGGGGTGGCGACTTAATGGAGGCCGCAGGTGGTACATTGGTTAAACATTACCGCGACCTGGCTTTTATGGGTTTTGCTGAAGTGGTGAAAAACCTGCCTACTATTTTTCGCAATATAAAATTCTGTAAGGCCGATATACTAAGCTGGCAACCTGATGTATTAGTACTGATTGATTATCCCGGTTTTAATTTAAGGATTGCTGAGTGGGCCAAACAAAACGGTTTTAAAGTAGCCTATTATATTTCACCACAAGTATGGGCCTGGAAAGCAAACAGGGTAAAGAAAATGAAGCAATGCATCGATACCATGCTTTGCATCCTGCCCTTTGAAAAAGAATATTATAAAAATAAATGGAACTGGGATGTTGCGTATGTTGGACATCCACTGATAGAAGTAATTGACAGAAAAATAAAAGAAGCTGGCGGTAAACAACATGCAACAGATGGTCAACACAAAGGCATTATTGCACTACTACCAGGTAGCCGTAAACAGGAAATCAGTAAAAAGCTCCCCATCATGTTGAGTGTGGCATCACATTTTCCCGATTACCGGTTTGTGGTGGCAATGGCACCCGGACTGGACGATGTGTTTTACCAGCCTTTCTTACATACGGCACCAAATGTAAGTAGTGTTAGTAATCAGACTTACGAACTGCTGATGCAATCCACCGCCGCATTAGTAACAAGTGGTACTGCCACATTAGAAACAGCCTTATTAAGGGTTCCGGAAATTGTTTGTTATAAAGGAAGTAATATCAGTTACCAGATTGCCAAAAGACTGATCAGCATAAAATATATATCACTCGTTAACCTGATCATGGATAAGTTAGTGGTGAAAGAACTGATACAGCAGGAATTGAATACTGAAAATCTCGTACAGGAACTGCAACTGATTCTTCATAACAGGGAGTACAGGCAGCAGATTTTAGCAGATTATGATGCTTTATGGAAGAAACTATCACAGCAAGGAAATGCGTCTTCAACAGCTGCGGAACAGATCATCGCGCTTCTAAAAAAATAAATCTATCATTTCAATGCAATCAGAAGGCTGTTGCGATGATATGATTTTAAACGATCAAGCGCCTCACCCACCTGCCTGTGCCATCTGTTAATCTTCATGTAATCGCGCATATTCGACACATCGGCATCAAATTCGTCATCCATCTTTTGACGGGCAAGATTTATGGAATCGCCCAATCTTTTTATGGCTGTTTCAAATCCATCATAAGAGAATTGCCGGCTATATAATAATTCGATGAATCGTCTTTTGTGTAATTCAGCTATATCGAAATGAACCTGTTCGTGTTTTAGTAACAGTGGATCCTGTGTATGCTTGGTCCAGGATTCTTTTTTCAAAAAAAAAGTTGCAAACTCAAACTTTGCCAATGATCGCTGCATTGATACCTTATACCTTATTTCCGCGTGTGTAAGTGCGGCATAATGCGATTCCCTGTCTGGAATACCTTTATAGTCTGCCCAGCTAAGGGTTTTTTCAGGTTGCCATATTAAAGTATCTGTTACCTGTGCATGTATACACGTAACACAATAGGAGCAGTACAATAAGCAAATATATTTCCCTGCTTTCATTGGTCTAATCTATGCAAATACAACCTGAATAAAAAAGTTTATCGGAACAGCGGAAGTATCAACAGTTTGAAAATTATAATCAGCACTGCGGCAATAAACATGAGTAATGAAATACGGTTCATCCCATGCATGTATTTCATCCATTGGGTGCGTGGCTGATCCGGGTCTTTCTTTTTGATATAAAGGTATTCTGCCAGTTGTCTGAGGATGCCCATAAAATGTATTTATACAAAAATAACAGTTATCTGTCAGTTTGGTTCTGTATGAGCCAGGGTTTAAGGTGCTCGGTAATCTGACGGGTTTCGATTATAAAACCATCATGCCCATAGGTTGATCCTATTTCCACCAGGTCGGCATTGGGTAAATGTTCTTTCATAAAACGCTGTTCCGCTAAGGGACAGAGGATATCACTATCAATTCCGATGATGAGTACAGGCTGTTGTAACTGGTTCAATGATTGTATGAGGTTTCCGCCTCTTCCACGTGCGAGGTGATGACTATCCATTGCTTTGGTGAGTAGCCAGTAAGAATAGGCATTAAACCTGTTCACTAATTTTTCACCCTGGTAATTGATATAGGAGGAGGCACGGAAATCGTCGATTTTTTCAGGATCCGGATCGGTTTGTGCCTGCTGAAAAATGCCATAATTACGATACGTAAGCATACCGATTGCCCTGGCCGCTTTTAAACCGGCCGCACCGGCTTTATCATTGGCCTCTTTCCAGGTGGCATCTGCTTCAATGGCCAGTCTTTGTGCTGTATGTACCGCCACCCCCCAGGCACTTTCCGATGGAGATGTGGCAATTAAAAACAAACGTTGAATTACGGCTGGCTCCATTAATGCCCATTCCAGTGCCTGATAACCACCCATGCTTCCCCCCATCAGTAAACTGATTTTCTCAATGCCCAGGTGCTTTCGCAACAGGATATGTGCATTGACCATATCGCGGATCGTAATATTGGGAAAATCGGCAAAATAAGCCGACTGTGTAATAGGGTTAATACTTAAAGGGCCGGTTGTGCCATAACAGGAACCGAGTATATTGGCACAAACAATAAAATAATCATTCGGATTAATGAGGTAATCATCGCCTATCAGACCTTTCCACCAGTCTGCACAATCGGCACTGGCAGTTAATGCATGACATACCCAAACCACTTTTGAGTCATCACCCCTCCATTCACCATAGGTATGATAGGCAATGCTGAGTTCAGGAATGGATGAACCTGATTCCAATACAAACGCCTGTTTGTATTCAAAATATTTCAACTGATTATTCCTCATTTCAACAGCAAAATAAGGGCAGGAGTGAATTACATTTGTAAAAATCTTTGAAAAGGCAAACCCTGCATCAGAGAACAGTCATTTTCAACCACCCATCATGTCCGATAAAATTACCCGCGCCATCCGTACCCAGGTGAACAGAACCAGTGAAATGGAACATTCCTCACCACTGTTTCTCACCAGCAGTTTTTGTTTCGACGATGCAGCATCCATGCGTGCGGCATTTGCAGATGAAACAGATGATAATATATACAGCCGTTTCAGCAACCCCAATGTTCAGGAATTTGTAGACAGGATCTGCGTACTCGAAGGCGCAGAAGCCGGTTATGCCACTGCTTCAGGCATGAGTGCAGTTTTTGGATCTTTTATGGCATTGATGCAACAGGGCGATCATCTTCTTTCCTGTAATGCAATCTTTGGCAGTACGCATACTGTCATCTCAAAATACCTCCCCAAATATGGTATTGAATACAGTTATGTATCTGCCAACGCAACTGCGGCAGAATGGGAAGCGGCTATACGCCCGAATACAAAAATGATTTACTTAGAAACACCTACCAATCCCGGACTTGATTTACTGGACCTTGACATGATCGGACAACTGGCACGTAAACATGGTATCCTACTGAATGTAGACAATTGTTTTGCCACACCCGTTAGTCAGCGTCCGATTGAATACGGAGCCGATCTGGTGGTGCATTCTGCCACTAAATGGCTGGACGGACAGGGTCGTGTACTGGGTGGCATAGTAGTAGGAAAAAAAGAACTCATCAAAGATATTTATCTGTTTTGCAGAAGTACGGGGCCCGCACTCTCTCCTTTTAATGCATGGGTACTCAGCAAAAGCCTGGAGACACTTGATGTGAGAATGGAAAGACATGCAGCCAATGCATTATATATTGCTTCTGCTCTGGAAGATCATACAGCAATCAGCTGGCTCAAATACCCATACCTGAAATCCCATCCCCAGTTCGATATTGCTCAAAAACAGATGAAAAATGGCGGCGGAATAGTATGTTTTGAACTGAAGGGCGGACTCGAAGCGGGCAGGAATTTTCTGAACAAACTGAAAATGCTGTCATTAACTGCTAATCTGGGCGATACCAGAAGCATTGCCTCTCACCCTGCCAGTACCACACATGCCAAACTCACAGAGGCGGAAAGAGAAGCTGTAAATATTACACCTGGACTCATCCGTATTTCAGTAGGACTGGAGCATAAGGACGATATCCTGGCAGATATTTTACAGGCATTGATCTAATACGCTTCTAATATGCATCTGTATTTCGTATGCAAATCCTGAATATCTTTAAGGATTCCGTAACCTCATTGCATGCGATTGTATAAACGATCATCTTTATTATTGCTGTTTTTCATTGTTTCGCTGCAGCTTTCCGCTCAGGAGAGTTCATCTTCTGCATCATTAATCAGGGATATTTACAGCAACTGGTTCAATGATCGTCCTTTTGCCTATCAGGAATGTGATACTTTTTTTTATTCAGACAGGGTTGACACCAATATCATCAATAAAGTAAAACAGGCTTTTCTATCTGATAAGGAATTCAAGGAATGGGATCCGGATCAGGCTGTTTATGTAAAAAGAAAGACAAGGTTTACCCTCGAAGAAAGACGGTATATCGTAAATCAGCTGGACGCCATAAAAAAAATAAGCTGGCCTGCAAAAATGTTTCCCTTTGCCTACATGATTCCTTTAACGGCAGTTGACCCATTGCTTACAAAAACCGATAACAGTAAAGCCAAACCACAGCAGAAAATCTGTATGGAAGTGCAGCATTTTACAGCTCCCTTTTTTATCCGCAATAATACACTCTGTTTTTTTTACCTGGGTAAGAGCACTATTTTTTCCAAAGAAGGAGCATTCTGGATTTACGAAAAAGTGGATGGTGAATGGAAAAGACTGGCAAGTATTTATGAATGGTCAGCAATATCGAAATTGAAATACAATAACGATATTGATTTTTTCAACTAAGTAAAAACTATACTTATTACTTCCCCATTGCATAGTTAATGCCGCCCAATAAATGCTTCAGGAACAATGGATCTGCATAAGATTCATGTGTATGACCCAGACCGGTATAAAATGCCCTGCCTCCATCAAAAGTATGGTACCAGCTGATGGGATGGTTATCCCCGTTCTCTCCGCCTGTATAACTCGATTCATCCAGCGTAATCAATACTTTCAAACCGGGTTGAATGTCTTTGAAATTGTACCATTCATCCCAACGTTTCCAGGTTTTAGGTAAATGTTTTGTTGATGGGTGTTTGCTATTTTTTATATGCAGAACAGCATCCTGCTGTTTGGGATGGCTTTTAAAATAAGCACCCACGAGTTGGTTAAACCAGGGCCACTCGTATTCTGTATCGGTAGCTGCATGAATACCTGCAAATCCTTTTCCTTTTCTGATGAATTTTTGAAAAGCAGTCTGTTCTGATTCATTCAGCACATCTTTAGTGGTACTCATAAATACAACAGCATCGTAGACTGCTAATCTTTCATCCGTAAAAACATCAGATGTCCGTGAAGTATCTACTGTAAAACCATGCTGTTTCCCCAATAACTGAATAGCTGCAACGCCTGTCGGAATAGACTCATGATAATAACCCTTGGTTTCAAAAAACACCAGGATTCTTTTTGCTGCAGGCCGCATGGAAAGGTTTCCCAGTATTATCACAACAAGAAATAGGTACAATAATTTGCGGTATGTTTTCATGCGACAGTTTTGCCTCAAATTAATCAATTTATCTGATCAGAAAATCTAACTGTGCTTACTTGTCATACCAGACATGACTTTTTTCATCACCTGAATTTTCATAAAACGGGGTAATGTGCTTAATGCATATACCAGTAATTTGGTAAGTCTGCCAGGCAATACGGTGTTTTTTCTTCCCAGCGCTTTTAGAATGGGAACCCCTATCTCTGAAGGTCGTAATGCCTTACCCATGGTCATATGCGCCCTTGCTCCAAATCCGGTTTGCACAGGCCCGGGTGCTGCAGCCAGTATATCAACACCCAAAGGTTTCAGTTCAACAGCCAATGCTTCTGCCAATGACTGAACATAGGCTTTGGTAGCAGCATAATTGGCTGCATAGGGAACGCCCTGAAATGCTACGATGGAGCTCAGCAGGATAATTCCGCCCCCTGCTCTGGCTATGAACCGTTGTGCATAATAATGAGTAAGCGATAATACCGACTCGCAGTTTACCCTCAGCATATTAATTTCCGTATGAACGGAGCTATCTTTAAAAAGTCCGGAAGTGCCAAAACCTGCAGCCAATACTACCAGGCCAATATCAAGGTGTTGAACCCGCAGAACCAACTGGTCTATTGCTGAAGCATCAGACATATCTGCCTTAACAATCATGATCTCCACATCATGCCTTCTCAGCATTTGTAACCTGGTATTGTTTAGTTGCTGTTCATTCCGTGAGGAAAGAATCAGATTTAAACCCGCAGATGCGAGTTGTTCTGCAAGTTCGAGGCCAATGCCTGATGTGGCTCCGGTAACCAATGCCCAGGTACCATATTTTGTTTTGAGTCGCTGCTTTTCAACGGAAGTGAGTATCATATACATCTTTTAATAAATGAAAAGATGTAACAAATTTGAGCAGGATACTACCCTGAAACGATAACAAATGTTTAGATTTTATTCGTTGCCTCTTTTTTAAGTCTGCTCAGGTGAACAGCTGTAATACCTAAGTATGATGCAATCATATGCTGTGGCACCCTGTTATGTATATCGGGAAATATTTCTGTTATTGAATCATACCGTTCTTTGGAAGAGAGGGCCATCATATTTTTGATCCTGTTATCCTGGTAAATAAAATAATATTCAGCAATCAATCTGCCCAATTTGTTCCCTTCCTGTAAATGTTCATATCCCCATTCAATGAGTGATCTGGGCAAAACAATCACTGCTGTTTCTTCCAATGCCTGCAGGCTGTATATGGAAGGTTTTTTTTGCATGAAAGAAGAATAGTCGCAGATAAACTGATTTTCCATGGCAAAATGAATTGAATGATCTAGCCCGTTTTCATCTGTAACCAATACCCTTACCAGCCCTTTTACTATAAAAAAGATTTCATTTGGAACGATGCGTGGTTTACTTAGAAAATCCTGTCGTTTTATTTTCTTTTCGATACAGGTTCCCAGAAAATGTGACCATTCTGCATCCGAAATATTGATCATGGATTGTATGGCCTTATAAAGTGCTTCCATTATCTTTAATTGGTCTTAGATTGTACAATAGAACAGGTCTTTGTTTCCTGGCTCATTTTACAATTTAAATTTATAAATCAATAAACCAACTGCTATATGAACAGCAAAACCGGCTCTTTGTTGGCTTCCATGATGTTTTTTGAATACTTTATCTGGGGAGCCTGGTATGTTACCATGGGTACTTATATGGGTACACATTTACAGGCCACCGGTGTTGAAATCGGAGCCGCATACAGTGCGCTGGCTATTGCTACCATGATCTCTCCGTTTTTTGTAGGTATGATTGCCGACCGTTTTTTTGCAGCACAGAAAATCATGGGTGTCTTACACCTGCTGGGTGCCGTTCTTTTGTTTCTGGCTACAACAATTACCGATAGCAGTGTTTTTTACTGGGTTATCCTGGGTTACTCCTTATTATATATGCCCACCATTGCACTCAGCAATAGTGTGGCTTTCTCTCAAATGACCAATCCCGGCAAACAATTCCCCTGGATACGCGTATTCGGAACATTAGGCTGGATTGTAGCAGGTGTACTCATCGGACAATTAGGAATTGAAAAAACAGCTTCCACATTTTATATGGCAGCTGCGGTATCGGTTGGCTTGGGATTATTGAGTTTTGTATTACCCAACACCCCTCCGAATGGATCAGATGGTTCTGCTTCAAAAGCCATCGGAACAGAAGCATTTGTGTTGTTTAAAGAAAAGCCTTACCTCATTTTCTTTATTGCAGCCATCCTGGTTTGTATACCCTTATCATTTTATTATGGATTTGCCAATCCATTTCTCAATGAAATGAATGTTGAAAATGCCGCCAGTAAAATGACCCTTGGTCAGGTATCCGAAGCCGTCTTCATTCTTGCCATACCTTTCCTGTTTAACCGGATTGGTGTAAAGAATATGTTGTTACTGGGTATGAGTGCCTGGATATTACGGTACATATTTTTCGCCTATGGTGATGCAGGAGCCAATACCTGGATGTTATATGCAGGTATTATTTTACATGGTATCTGTTACGATTTCTTTTTTGTAACAGGTTATATGTATACCGAGAAAAAAGCCGGTGCCAAAATCAAAAATGCAGCACAGGGTCTTTTTACATTTGCCACTTATGGCATAGGTATGTTTATAGGCACCTGGTTCAGCGGTTATATTGTTGATCTCTATAAGACGGGAGAAACAACACATAACTGGCTCAATATCTGGTATGTTCCCGCCTATATTGCAATGGCGGTATTGGTTTATTTTGTTTTATTTTTCAGGGAAAAGAGAGAGTGAGTTGTGAATGGTCAATTGTGAATGATGAATAGCGAGTATTTTTATTAGCACATAAAATTGACCATTGACCATTGACTATTCACAATTGACAATTGACAATAACAAACGCTATATGAAAAAAATTGCTATGCTCGGTTCCGGTTTTATTGGCCGGTTTTATGCCGATTCATTACAGGGTTACAGAAGTCGGGATAAGATTATCAGTATTTATTCCCGCCGAGAAGAAAGTGCGAAAAAATTCGCTGAAGATTATCAGTGTGAACACTGGACCATTCAGATGGAAGAAGCCATTGCCCATCCGGGCGTAGATGTGGTATGTATTGCATTGCCGAATAATCTCCATGAAGCGGCAGTGATGTTATGTTGCAAACATAAAAAAGCAGTGATTACCACCAAACCTTTAGGACGCAATGCTGCAGAAGCCAAACGTATGTTACTGGCGGTAGAAGAAGCAGGCATCTTTAATGGTTATCTCGAAGACCTGGTGTACACGCCCAAATTTATCAAAGCCATGGAAAGTGTAAAGAATGGCGCCCTTGGCAGGATATTGTGGGCAAAATCGAGGGAAACACATCCTGGCCCGCACAGCGAATGGTTCTGGGATATTGAGCAGGCAGGCGGTGGATGCATACTCGACCTTGGTTGTCATTGTGTAGAAATTACCAGGAGTTATATCGGCAAAGACATTAAACCTGTTGAAGTCATGTGCTGGGCCGATACCCAGGTTAAGCCGATTGATGCCGAAGACCATGCCATTGGCCTGGTAAAATATGAAAATGGTGCTATTGGTCAGTTTGAAGTTAGCTGGACTTTCCGCGGTGGACTCGATCTGCGTGATGAAGTAATGGGTAGTGAAGGAACCATCTGGATCAATAGTTTTCTGCGTACCGGGTTTGATATGTTTACTACCGGTAAAGGCGCCGATTATGTAGCCGAAAAAGCAGAGAGCAATACAGGATGGTTGTTCCCGGTAGGTGATGAATTAAATGAGCTGGGTTATAACCATATGTTCATGGATATGTTCAATGCCATGGAAAAAGGAGTTGATCCAAAAGAAACTTTCTACGACGGCTATGTCGTGAACGCTATTCTTGATGCCGCTTACAGATCAGCAAAAACCAAGCAATGGGAGCCGGTTCAGCTGGATATCTGGAGAGGACAAACAGGATTAACCAAAGGAAGTCATCTCACAGCTTATGACGACGATCATTATCTCATCAAAGAAGAAATGACACATTTTGGTACCAAGAAATTAATCCTGAAAAACAAAACAACAGGTAAAATATCGGAGCAGATTATTGAATAGCAGCTGGCTTATGGCCTATAGCTTATGGTTCATGGCAAAGAAAGGTGTATACTAAAAACTATTTGCCATGAACCATTTGCCATAAGCTGCCTTACAAATTCCCCTTCTTCAATTCTTCCACTGCATAGTTGGCTGCTCTTGCTGTAAGTGCCATATAAGTAAGTGATGGATTCTGACAGGCAGAGGAAGTCATACAGGCCCCATCTGTAACAAATACATTTTGTGCATCCCATACCTGATTAAAGGCGTTGAGTACCGATGTTTTTGGGTCCTTCCCCATCCTGGCCGTACCCATTTCATGAATGCCATGGCCCAGTGCATGACCGCCATCCCATGTTCTGATATTTTTTATACCGGCTGCTTCAAGCATAGTCTGCAGTTCAACGATGATATCTTTCCGCATATTCAGTTCATTTTCTTTCATCTCACAATCCATTGCCAATATGGGTAAACCCCATTTATCTTTTCGATTTGTATCGAGCATGATTTTATTTTCATGATAGGGTAATATTTCACCAAAACCCGTGGCCCCAATGCTCCATTCACCGGGTTCAGTTAATGCATCTTTAAAATCGGCACCAATAGATAGTTCGGCCACATCCCTCGACCAGCCAGCCCTGCTGGCGCTGCCCTGGTAACCAAAACCGCGCAGGTAATTACGCTTATCATTACCCATATTTACAAAACGAGGGATATAAAAACCATTTGCTCTTCTACCGAAATAATATTTGTCTTCATAACCATCTACTTTTCCAGATGCTCCAATATTATAATGATGATCCATCACATTATGTCCCAGTTCTCCACTGCTGCTGCCTAAACCGCCGGGCCATATATCTGTTGCACTATTAAACAGCACCCATGTTGAGTTGAGTGCCGAAGCATTCAGGAAAACAATTTTTGCATAGTATTCATAGGTCTGGTTGGTTTCAGCATCCAGCACTTCTACTCCTTTGGCTTTTTTACTGTCTTTATCGTAAATAAGTTTTGTAACAATGGAGAAAGGTCTTACGGTAAGGTTTCCCGTTTTCATGGCGGCAGGTAAGGTAGATGACTGCGTACTGAAGTAACCTCCAAAGGGGCATCCTTCCCAGCAGCGGTTCCTGAACTGGCATTGGGTTCTGCCTTCTATCGGGGCAGTTAGATTAGCCACCCTCCCAATGATCAGCTGTCTGTTGCCATTGAATGCTTTTTTTATCCTTGCTGCTACATCTTTCTCTACACAATTGAGTTCCATGGGAGGAAGAAATTGTCCGTCAGGTAAATGTTCCAATCCTTCTTTTGATCCACTGATACCTGCAAAACGTTCTACATGATCGTACCAGGAAGCCATTTCTTTATACCGGATGGGCCAGTCGATACCAATACCTTCTTTGAGGTTGGCTTCAAAGTCAAGATCACTCAGGCGATAACTCTGGCGGCCCCATAAAACAGAACGGCCACCCAATTGGTAACTTCTCCACCAGGTAAAGGGTTTTATTTCTGTGTATGGACAATCTTTTTCATTGGCCCAGTCATCCATCACCACTTCACTTGCTGCCCATCCCCTGTGTAAAACAGGGTAATCGCTTTTTTGCTGTGCGGTGGTTCTGCCCCTGTAATTTAATTCCCATGGGTGTTTATTGGCAGTTGTATAGTCTTTGATGTGTTCATAGGGCCGACCTCTTTCGAGCATCAGCACTTTTAATCCTTTTTCCGTGAGTTCTTTGGCGGCCCAGCCACCGCTGATGCCAGAGCCAATTACAATGGCATCAAAACTATTTTGAGCAGTTGCTTTCGTATTGAGGTGAAGCGTATCTGACATGGCTATATTTTTCGTATGAATAAAACGTAAAAGCCATTTAAATTAAGCGATTCAATCCATATTACAAGCCAATTTTACCAGTACTTCTACTGCTTTCTCCATATCATACACACTCACCCATTCATGTTTGCTGTGAATAGCCTGCATGCCAGTGAAAATATTGGCACAGGGTAAACCCATAAAACTCAGCCTGCTACCATCTGTACCACCCCGAATGGGTTCTTTCCGCATTACCAGCCCAGCTGCCTTATATGCTTTTTCCGCTCTTTCATTTACTATTGGATGCTGATCCAATACCTCTTTCATATTTCTATACTGTTCTTTTACTTCAAACGTAAAAGAAGTTCCGGGATATGGACTGATTACCTGTTCACAGAGATCATGTAACCTGTTTTCATATATAGTGAGTTGTGCTGTTTCAAAATCACGGATAATCAATTCAACCGTTGCTTTTTCTGCAATGCCTTCCATATGAACCGGATGAACAAATCCCTCTCTTTCATCAGTTGCCTCCGGACACCATGCTGTTGTGGGTAAAGCTGTCAGTAAAGATGATACCAGTTTTAATGCATTCACCATTTTCCCTTTTGCATATCCCGGGTGGGCACTGATACCATAAAAAGTAATAGTTACCCCATCGGCACTAAAGGTTTCATCTTCGTAAGTACCCAGTTCTCCTCCATCGAGTGTATATCCAAAATCTGCCTCTAGTTTTTGTATATCCAGTTTATCGGTACCCCTGCCCACTTCTTCATCGGGTGTAAATAATATTTTGATGATGCCATGTGGTAATTCGGGATGTTGCAGTAGGTACCGCGTCATCTCCATAATGATGGCTACACCACTTTTATCATCAGCACCCAATAAGGTTAAACCACTTGCAGTAATAATATCTTTCCCGATCTGTTGTTTCAGGTACGGATACGCTTTTGTACTGATTACCTGCTGTATATCATCAGGTAAAATAATATCCGCACCCTGGTAATTTTTATGCAGCAAAGGTTTTACACCTGTCCCACTGCAATCGGGTGCGGTATCAATATGACTACAAAAACAAATTACAGATGCCGGTTCATTTGATGTTGCGGGTATGGTTGCATATACATAACCATATTCATCTGTTTCTACTTCTTGAATACCCATTGCTTTTAATTCAGCAGCAAGGAGTGTAGAAAGATTTTTCTGTTTTGTGGTACTGGGAAAACTGGTACTATGCGGATCGCTTTGTGTATCGATCTGCACATATCGCATGAAACGGTCAGCTACGGTAAATGTATAATCTTGAAACATACTGCAAAATACAGAAATCAGTTACCCCTTAAAGGGATACTTGCATATACCGATTCTCTTTTCTATTTTGTACACAACCAAAAACAACCATATGAAAAAAACACTGATCGGTTCTCTTGTAGGAGCCATCATTCTATTTCTCTGGCAATTTCTTTCTTGGACAATGTTACAGTTGCACAGACCTGCTGAAGCATATACACCGAAGCAGGACAGTATTCTTCAATACCTGGGTACACAATTCTCTGAAGACGGGAGTTATTTCCTTCCAAGCCTTCCTGATAATGCATCCAAAGAAGAACAGGAAAAATTGTACGAGGCTATGGATGGTAAGCCATGGGCACAAATACATTACCACAAATCGATGGATATGAATATGGGCATGAATATGGCCAGGGGATTTGCTGTTAATATTGTTATCCTCCTGCTGGTTTGCTGGTTATTTAAACAGATGGGCACTCCGCCATTCATGACTATTCTTTCAGCAACCCTTGCCATTGGATGTATAGGATTTTTAAACGGACCCTATACCAATCATATCTGGTTCCAGACACGAGACCTGATGGCCCATGTAACAGATACCATTGCCGCTTGGGGACTTACCGGTTTATGGCTGGGATGGTGGCTGAGAAGAAAGTGAAATCTATGATAATACCTGGAGCGAGATGGCACCACTACATTCCTATCTCGCTACTGGATAAAAAGAAAGGTCGCAGTACTATTACTGCGACCTTTTTATTTATTGTTAATTAGTATTAAGGCATGATGATCAATGGGCTTCCGCCATCAATCGCAACCAGTTCGAGGTCGAAGATCAGTTCTTCACCCGCGAGTGGATGATTGGCATCCAGTACCACCACTGCTTCACGTACTTCAGCAATGGTAACAGGAAAATTCTGTCCTGATCCATTACTCATATTCAATTGCATTCCTACTTCAGGAACCATATCAGCCGGAAAACGATCACGTGGAAATTCCATGATCATTTCTTCCTGTTTAGGTCCATAAGCCTGATCTGCAGGGATATGGATCGTTTTCTTTTCGCCAATGGCCATACCGGTAACACCATCATCAAATCCGGGGATTACCATTCCACCACCCACTTCAAACTCCAATGGTTCTCTTCCTTCAGATGAATCAAATGTGGTTCCATTGGTTAATTTGCCGTGATAATGCACTTTTACAGTATCACCCTTTTTTACTTGTTGCATACTTTTTTGTTATGTGATAAAGAATACGGAACGCAGCAGCTTAGCATTGACATCCGAAAAACAGGAGGAAAAGGTTAAGTTGTTATTAAAACGCGCCGGACGGCAAAAGTACAACCTGCAAAGCAAGTACAGCCAAGTATTTTTTATTAACTTTCGCATTTTAAAGACCCATATAATGAAGCTATTCGCCCTTTTATGCTCCTTTTCTATTGCGTTGAGTATCAACGCACAACCAAAGGATACTAAAGACCTCAAAACAGGTACGCCGCAAGCAAAAGAAACAAAAGAGCCGGCTATTATTCCGGCAGCATACAGAACACAGGTATACTTGCCCTTACTGAAAGGAAAACGTGTTGGTGTATTTGCCAATCATACCGCTACTATCGGTGAACGCCACCTGGTTGATACCCTATATACCCTGGGTGTAAAAATTACCAAAGCATTCGGACCCGAACATGGTTTCAGGGGAACCGCGGATGCCGGTGAAAAGATTGATAACTATATCGATCCTTATACAGGTATCCCAGTTGTATCGTTATATGGAAAGAAAAGAAAACCGAGTGCAGAAGATCTTGCGGATGTAGATGTATTATTGTTTGACATACAGGATGTGGGTACCCGCTTTTATACTTATATCTCTTCTTTGCAGGAGTTTATGGATGCGGCATTTGAACATGGTAAGCCGCTGATGATTCTCGATCGCCCCAATCCGAATGGTTTTTATGTGGATGGTCCTATCCTCGATACCGCTTATAAAAGTTTTGTGGGTATGCAACCAGTACCGGTAGTATATGGTATGACGATGGCAGAGTATACCATGATGCTGGCAGGCGAAAAATGGTTATCGCCCAAAGCCAATGAACGTTATGAATATTACAGACGTGCTAAAAACTCTCCACCCGATACACTCTTTCATTTCCAGATTATCAAAAACCAGAACTATACACACAAAAGTCATTATGAGTTGCCGGTAAAACCTTCTCCCAACCTGCCCGATATGTCGTCTGTATACTGGTATGCAAGCACCTGTTTTTTTGAAGGTACTGTTTTGAGTGAAGGAAGAGGAACAGATCATCCATTCTCGATCTTTGGTCATCCCTATCTTCCGAAAAACATGTATGCATTTACGCCAACCAGCCGAGATGGTGCAAAAGAGCCCAAGCTGAAAGACAGGCAGAGCTATGGCTGGAACCTGCATGGTACCAAAGAAGAAGTATTGAAAAAGCTGGATAATAAAATTCAGCTGAAATACCTGCTGGAAGCCTATAAACTCTTCCCCGATAAAGAAAACTTTTTCATTAAACCCAAAACGGAGAAACCAACGGACTACTTTTTCAATAAACTGGCTGGAAGTGATCAGTTGATGAACCAGATCAAAGCAGGAAAAACAGAAAAAGAAATCCGCGACAGCTGGGCACCCGGTATAGCCGCTTTCAAAAAAATAAGAAAGCAGTATTTATTGTATTTAGATTTTGAATAAAAGATGTGAATTGTCAATGGTGAATGGTCAATTCTGAGTTTATAAAAACATTGACAATTCACAATTGACAATTCACAATTCACTACTCACCACTATGCGTATCATCTTCATGGGCACACCTGAATTTGCAGTGGCATCATTGGATGCGCTGGTAAATGCAGGATTTTCTATTGTAGCCGTTGTAACAGCACCTGATAAACCAGCGGGTCGTGGTATGCAGTTACAGCAAAGTGCCGTAAAAAAATATGCAGCAGAAAAAAAACTGCACATTCTTCAACCTGATAAATTAAAGGATCCTGCTTTTATTACACAGTTACAGGAGTTAAAAGCTGATCTTCAGGTGGTAGTGGCATTTCGCATGTTACCTGAAATAGTCTGGAACATGCCACCGATGGGTACCATTAACCTGCATGGTTCATTATTACCCCAATACCGTGGCGCTGCACCTATTAACTGGGCCGTTATCAATGGTGAGAAAGAAACAGGTGTAACCACTTTTAAACTCAAGCATGAAATTGATACGGGCAATATATTGTTGCAGGATCGTTTTACAATCGGACCTGATGAAACCGCGGGAGAAATTCATGATCGCATGAAAGTAATCGGGGCCAATCTATTGGTTAAAACTGTTCAAGGTTTGGAGAAGGGCATATTAAATGAACAGACACAGGATGAAAGTTCAGACATCAGGCATGCGCCTAAAATTTTTACTGAAACCTGTAAGATCAACTGGAATAATACGGCAGAACAGGTGCATAACCTGATCAGAGGATTATCGCCCTATCCGGGTGCATTAGCCACATTAGATGGTAAAGTATTAAAAATATACAGCAGTAAAAAAGAAAACTGCCTGGTAAATGATGCACCGGGTAGTATACAAACTGATGGTAAAACCTACTTGCGCTTTACCTGTTCAGACGGATATATCTATGTACTGAATATGCAGCTGGAAGGAAAAAAAAGAATGACTGTGGAAAATTTTCTTCGCGGCTACCGACAGCCATCATAAACTATTGCAGTTTTGATTTTAGGGTTGCAAGATCAACAATACCCTCTTTGCGCCAGATTTCTTTACCTCCTTTATAAATGATAAAAGTTGGGAGAATAGTTGCCTTGATGGATTTCATCACTTCAATATCAATTCCTCCATCCACTTTTAATAACTCGTATTGACGACCCATTTCCTGTTTTAATTGTGCCAGTACCGGCTCCATTTTTTTGCAGGGCGGACACCATTCAGCTCCTATATCTACTAATACCAAATCCTTCGACTGAATTTGCTGTTGAAAGTTATTGACAGACATTTGTTCTGCAATCACATCAGCCTGAAGTTGCCTGCCTTCTAATTGCCATGCCGAAGTACCACCTTTCAGGTTAAAGACTTCTACAAATCCCTTATTCAACAACCATTTTGCTGCCTGCTCGCTTCTTACACCAGAAGCACAATAAACCAATAAAGGTTTTGATTTGTCTAAGTACCCTATTCTTTCTTCAAATTGTTCTTTGTTCAGCCAGTCGGCCTGTAATGCATTTTTGAGGTGGCCTGTTTTATATTCTCCAGCTGTCCTCACATCTAATAACTGAAAGGAACCCGTTTGCCATTTCGTTTCAAATTCAGCAGTTGAAATAGACAGTTTTTTTTGGGTGATGCCATCGCAGGATGACAATACCATCGTCAGTAAGCACAGATATTGAATCAACAATTTCATAACGGTATTATTCAAAATAAGTAAGCGTAACCGTAAACTGCTGATCTTTCATATCTAAAACGGATGCAGCAGAATTACTCATACGTAATAACAAACCTTCAGCACCTTTTGTTTCAGGTAAAGCACCCAGTACCCTTGCACAGATGCTTTTCTGATTAGAAGCTGTAATCCTGACAATGGTACCAGGTGTGATATAATTGATCAGTACATAATATTTACGGTCTGTCCAGCCACTGATCGTTTTAAAAGTAGCAGCATTTCCGGAAAAAGATTTCTGTACCAGTGTAAGGTCATTCTTCACATAGAGGGAAGCAAAAAAACCTTCATCGGGAACTTCCTGTGTTACTGATGTTACTGTTTCTTTTTTTATGTCTGCAACAGGTGCCGGGGATGCTGTTTTAACTTCCGTTTTTTTAAGCGGTTCATTGATGGCAGTAACGGGTTTCTCGGTAACAGCTTGCGTTTCTACCTTTTTTTCTGTTACCGTATGCTCTTCAGCTAATGTTTTTGAAGCAACCGGTTGTTCAGCCTGTATGTTAAGATAACCCACTATGATCTGCTGCCCCGGTTTAACTGTATTATTACTCAGCTTATTCCATTTCCTGACCTGCGTTAGGGGAACTTTATTATAGGTCTGTGCAATTTTAAACAGGTTCTCACCCTTACCAGCCACATGGTATACCGCTGTTCCACTAGCTGAAGTGTTGATATCCTGCATTTTTAAAGGCACTTTGATGACGCTGCCTTTTGACAAAAGAGAAGAGGGGCTTTTACCATTAAAGCGTGCCAGCTGAGAAGCCGTAATACCATAGAGCCGTCCTACCGATGAAAGCGATTCTTTTTCACCCACTTTATGCTCGATATAAATACCAGCTCCTTTACCCTTAATCAACAGTTTCTGTTGAGCAAAAGCTGTTAATCCACATAAAAAAACAAGTATAAACAGGCTATATTTTTTCATAGATCCGGGGGAGTAAGGAATGGCAAATTTAGGGAGTTAAACATAGAAATAGGAAATAAGAAATATGAAATGAGAAAGTGGCAGGGTATCTCATTTCCTATTTCTTATTCCATATTTCATATTCTACTTATTCCGTATTCTCCATTCCTGCGGATAATAGTTGTTAATACGGTTGGGTAAGGCTTTGATCCAGCCAAGCGGTAGGTTTTGATACATCAATAAATTCCAGCCCTTCTCTGCCTGCAGAGAAATATCCTGCCGGCGCAGGTACTGAAGCGCCTGTTCAAGGTCTACATGAACCTGACCAAAAGAATCCTTCGGCAACAAGCTCATTGCCAATTCATGTGATGGAACAATATCTTTTCCTTTTATGGTACCTATTTCTACACCTGCTTTCCTGATATACAATGAACCAGCCAGTACGCTGATCTCTTCCAGCCATTTTCCCTGAATGATCCTGAACTGATCAGCCTGTTTAAAAAACTGGTATTCGCTGTTTAGCGGAATAAAAGACAGCAGCTGTTGCAATTCCTGTTTTCCAGGTTTAGTAATCGTTACATTTCTTCCTGCAGCAAATACAGAATCCGTTTTTTTCTTTTTAAAGGCTGCGATGAAAAATCCTTCCCCTTTTAAACGGTCTGGATAAAAACGATATCCTGCAGCCTGTTGAGTTGCTGAAAAAGAAGGTACAATACCCCAGGCACTTTCAGTTTGAACAGACAATGATTCCATACCCATTTCTTCCACCAACCATTCTGCAATCATTTCATCTTCTTCAGTTGAATAAGAACAGGTAGCATATATTAAAATACCTTCTTCCTTTAGCGCAGGTAAAATATCAGACAAAATTCTTTGCTGTCGCTGGCTGCATAATTGCACATGATCGAGACTCCATTCATTCACTGCATCGGGGTCTTTTCTGAATAAACCACTGCCACTGCAGGGTGCATCTACCACAATCACATCAAAATAATTACCCAGTGATTGAAAATGTGCAGGATCATTGTTTGTAACTATCACATTATCGTTCCCCCACTTGGTTATATTCTCCACCAATATGGCAGCGCGTGATTTGATAACTTCATTACTCACTAACAATCCCTCTGAAAAATAAGAAGCCAATAAGGTTGATTTACCACCGGGCGCAGCACAGAGGTCCAATACTTTTTTTCCGGCTGTTGCAGATACCAGCTGCTGCAGTGTTTGCCAGAGAAACATGCTACTGGCATCCTGTACATAATAAGCACCTGCATGAAAAGAAGGGTCTAATGTAAAGGAAGGTCTTTCAGAAAGGTATACGCCCAGCGGACACCAGGGAACCTGTTCGCCCTCCCAAACCTGTTGGCTCCATTGATGTTTTACAGGATGAAAGCGAATGGCTGTAACCTGTTCTCCAGATTCATGTACCTGTTTAAAAGATGATTCATTAAAGCCGGTAACATGTTGAAGGGAATGGATAAGCTCCTGAGGGACTGGCATGTCTCAAAAATACACAAAGCCCGGGATTTTAAATCCAGGGCTTTGTGTATTTATATCTATTCAGTTACAATGCCTTAATCTCAGCTACCAATTTCTGCAATGCCGCTTTTGCATCACCAAACAACATAGATGTTTTTGGCTGGAAGAAAAGTTCATTCTCAATACCGGCATAACCAGGTTTCATACTACGTTTATTTACAATCACAGTTTTGGCCTGTTCCACTTCAAGAATCGGCATACCATAAATGGGCGATGCGGGATCTGTTTTAGCGGCTGGATTTACCACATCATTGGCACCCAGTATGAGTACCACATCGGTGGTTTTAAATTCATCATTCGCCTGTTCCATTTCCTGCAGTTTGTCGTAACTCACATCTGCCTCAGCCAGGAGCACATTCATATGTCCGGGCATACGACCTGCTACCGGGTGAATGGCATAGGTTACGGTAACACCTTTTTCTTCCAGCAGTTTTTCCAGTTCATGACAGGTATGTTGTGCCTGTGCCACTGCCAGTCCATAACCGGGAACGATGATTACTTTATTGGCATATGCCATACAAACGGCAGCATCTGAAACTGATATCTCTTTGTAATTGCCTTGTGGTCCCTGTGAGGAAGCACCACCAGCAGCTGCACTACCACCAAAGGAACCAATCAATACATTGGTAAGACTTCTATTCATGGCCTTACACATGAGTATGGTAAGCAGTGTACCTGCGGCGCCTACTAAAATACCTCCGGTTAACATCACCTGGTTGTCGTACAGGAATCCACCACAAGCTGCAGCTACACCGGTAAATGAATTCAACAATGAAATAACCACTGGCATATCTGCTCCGCCAATGGGCAACACGAATAATACACCGTAAATCAATGATGCGACGGCTATACCATAAAAGAGCCAGTAGTTGTCTGCATTCAGGTTAAATACCAGGTACCCTGCTGTTACTAATGTTGCCGCTAATAAAACCAGGTTAAATATTTGCTGACCGGGAAAGGCGTAGTCTTTGATTTTACCATTCAGTTTACCCCATGCAATTACACTTCCTGCAAAAGAAACGGAACCGATGATCAGGCCAAGGAATATGGTGATCAGTGTTCCTTCATGTATTTCAATGCTGTTCCCTTTTACAAAAGCATCTTTAATATGATCAAATTCAATCAGCGAAATTAAAGCGGCACAGGCGCCTCCCATACCATTGAACAGTCTCACCATTTCGGGCATGGCCGTCATCTTTACTCTTTTAGCTGCCAGTACACCAATGATGGTACCCAGGATAAGTCCGCCAAAAATCCATTCGTAATTACCTAATTTTTTGCCTTCCTCCTCATATAAAAAAATGGTACCGAAAATGGCAACACCCATTCCCACGGCTGCCACAAGGTTGCCTTTCCTTGCAGAGTCGGGATGCGACAGCATTTTAAGTCCGATGATAAATGTCAACGAACCTATCAGGTAACAAACTGTAAGCAGACTTAATTCCATATGTATATTTTATGTTCTCTTTTGAAAGAAGAGATACTATTTTTTCTTTTTAAACATTTCCAGCATACGGTCTGTTACCACAAAGCCGCCTACCACATTGAGTGTACCGAGTAGTACGGCCAGAAATCCTATCACCAAAGCAATATAATTACCCGGTTCTACTTTCCCCATTACAATGATGGCACCAATAATTACCACGCCATGAATAGCATTGGCGCCACTCATAAGTGGTGTATGAAGTACACTTGGAACACGTCCAATCACTTCGATACCCAAAAAAATGGACAGTAATACGATGTATATGATTTCAATATGTGATTGTACCCAGTTTAAAACGGCTTCCATGTATATGTTTGTTTAGATAGATTTTTTAGTCAGTAGTGAATAGTGAGCAGTCAGTAAAAAAATCCTGCTATCCCTTTACCCGCTCATGCACTACTTCTCCATTATGTGTAATACAGCATCCTTTCACTAAATCATCTTCAAAGTTGAGGTATAGTTGCGCTTCTTTGTTGATGATAAGATGAAGGAAATTGAGCACATTTTTTCCGTATAGTTTACTGGCATCCCATGGCATATCTGCTGCCAGGTTGCTGTTACCCATGATGGTTACTCCGTTATGAACAATGGTTTCATTGTTTTTTGTAGCAAATACATTCCCACCTGTTGCAGCAGCTAAATCAATGATTACACTACCGGGTTTCATGCTGTTCAGCATGGATTCGGTCACCAGCAATGGTGCTTTTTTGCCGGGTATCTGTGCGGTGGTGATAATAATATCTGATTTGGCAACAGACTCGGCCAGTCGTTGTTGTTGTCTTTGTTTGAATTCTTCTGTCTGTTCTACTGCATAACCACCTGCTTTTGATGCATCTGCAGCACCTTCTACTTCTATGAATTTTCCACCCAAACTCATCACTTCTTCTTTTACGGCGGGTCTTGTGTCGGATACTTCTACCACAGCCCCTAACCTGCGTGCCGTGGCAATAGCCTGCAAACCTGCTACGCCTGCTCCTATGATCAATACTTTTGCAGGAGGTATACTACCTGCTGCAGTCATGAACATGGGAAAATAACGGGGAAATAATGTAGCCGCCAATAATACAGCCCTGTATCCAGCAATATTAGCCTGGCTGCTCAATACGTCCATGCTTTGCGCGCGCGTCGTACGCGGAATCATATCGAGACTGAACAATGTTACCTTTTTTGCTGCCAGTTGCTGCATCAATGCAGTATTGAATAATGGCTGGAATACACCTACAATTACTTGTCCGGGTTTTAATAAATCAATATCTGATGCAGATAGCGGATGAATACAAAGCAATAAATCACTCTCTGAAAGTACGGTGTTCCGGTCCTGTAAAATAACCTGTTTTTCAGTGTATACCGAATCGGCTGCGAAAGCATTTACCCCTGCTCCTTTTTCCATCCATACAGTTACATTCTTTTTCACCAGGGTATCTGCCTGTTCGGGTAAGAGTGATACTCTTTTGTCCTTATTTGTTTCACTGAGTATGCCAAGAATCATGGTTTCAATTTAGGTGTTTTTTTCTAAGGCCGCAAGGGTTTCTTTCTGCAATCGGTATAATTGGCTTGACAGGGGATATTGCTGACTTTTTTATAGATTTTTAGCAAAGACATTGTGCATCAAAGACTAAAAACGGATACTGATATGTTGTTTGACCCGAAATTCTTTTCTGAAGAATACCATCCCTATAAAAAACAAATCAATAGAAAGTGTCACCGTTTCATTGTTCTGAATTTCTTTCCAGGCCTGCTCCATTTCACTGCTTTCATGAATGGCCGCAAAAATCAGGATACTATTTTCTTTTGTATATGGCAACAACTGCCTGAAATACCTGAGCGTAGACTCATATCGATGATGGTCATTTATTAAAACCATGTCTAAATGCCTGCCCTCTTTAAGCCATGCTGGTAATTGCTGATCGAAATTTCCCGTAATCACCCGGCAATTATTAATACCTAATTTTTGAAAGTTTTTGCTGGCAATATTGGCAATTGCTTTTTGTACTTCCATCGTGGTAATGGATGCATTGCTGTTAGCCATAGCCAGGTAACTGCTGGTGATTCCCAGAGATGTTCCTACTTCAAGTATTTCCAATGCTGTATACCTGTCAACCATCCGAAACAACAATTGCCCGAATTTTGCAGATGTCACTGATGATTTTGCGATATCAGCTATTTTACAATAAGGTATAGAAGTAGCTGTCGAACCTGCTGCTACATTTTCCAGATGAAGTATCCGTTGGTCATTGAGTAATAGTTGACGAAGATTTTCAATTGGCCGGTATGCATAAAACTCGCGGTCATCATTCAATACCTGCTGAATAAACTCAAATACAAAAGGTGAATGAACGCCATGTCCCTTTCCATTTGATGCAGTGATATAATACCGCAGGTATTTGAACAGCATTTGAAAAGGAGAATACATGAAAGGTTTTATTTAAAGAGTTTTCTGCTTCGTCTTTGGAAAGGCAGTTCTTTTAACAGCCATAGCAATGCATAAACTGCGCAAAGCAGGCTGCCGTAGTTCAGCACCTTGAAAACAAGATCAAAATAATTCCAGGAGCCCGTTCCGCCGGCTGCAATAATAAAAAGAATGAGGAGAGATAACCAGGGTGTATTTCGTACGGGCCTTATTAAAAACAACCAGGGTAATACAATCAATGCAGTGAGCCGGTAAAAATAAGCATCGGGTTCAAAAGGCGGCAGGTCTTCTGGTTTTGTACCCGATTGCCGCATCAGTTCCTGTGCCAGTCTTGCCAGATCAATCAACTGATTAATTAAAAAAACGGAATACAAAATAAAAATAAGATTAGTGGCAGCTAATATAGCTTTTGCATAGCGCCGGTATCCACGATACCCCCACCAGGAGAATATTAATAAAAAAGGCACGGTAAAAGCAAATGCGGGTTCTATAAATGCCATAGAAGAATGTTTACCTGCGCGTCCATAACTGGAAGCTATAAGGGTAAGCGTTTTTTTCGTTTGCAGGGAAAGTTTCATCAGCTACCAGTTGCCATTCACTTAGTTCCAGTTCAGGGAAGAAAGTATCGGCATCGGGTGCTGTCTGCACCCTGGTGAGGTATACTTTATCGGCCTGTGGCAGTGCTTCTTTGTATATTTCTCCTCCTCCGGCAATAAATGCTTCCTTGTAATCAGCCGACTCAGCCACAAAGAGTGCATCTCTTAATGAATGAACAACTGTTACACCTTCCGGCTGCCAGTTTTTTTGTCTGGTTATGATGATATTTAATCGCCCTTGCAAGGGCTTACCGGATAAAGATTCAAATGTTTTCCGACCCATAATTACGGGCATGGCCCAGGTAGTTTTCTTAAAAAACTGCAGATCTTTGGGCAGGTGCCATAACAATTGGTTATCCTTACCAATGGCATTATTTGTTCCCGCTGCAACAATGAGTGAAATGAGCATAATCAAAGATAGCACCTTTAATCTTTGAATTTTTGATGTTTGATTTTTTGATTTGGGTATAGTCGTTATGTCAAAATCAAAAAATCAAACATCAAAAAATCAAAAATACTACACTGCAACCGGTGCCTTGATATGCGGATGACACTGGTAGTTTTCCAGCGTAAAATCTTCAAACTGAAAACTGAAGATATCTTTTACGTCCGGATTAATTTTCATGGTTGGCAATGGATATGGCGTTCTGCTCAGTTGTAATTTGGCCTGTTCAATATGATTATTGTATAAATGAACATCTCCGAAACTGTGCACGAAATCACCATAGGCAAGACCACAAACCTGCGCTACCATCATGGTTAATAATGCATAAGAAGCAATATTAAAAGGAACCCCCAGAAATACATCTGCACTTCGCTGGTATAACTGACAGCTGAGTTTTCCATCGGCCACATAAAACTGAAAAAGACTATGGCAAGGCATCAGGGCCATCTTCGGCAATTCGGCCACATTCCAGGCACTCACAATGAGACGGCGGCTGTCGGGATTTTTTTTGATTTGCTGAATAAGATCAGTAATCTGATCGATTGTCTCACCATTCGCCCCTTCCCAACTTCGCCATTGTTTACCATATACCGGACCTAGTTCACCGTTTTCATCGGCCCATTCGTTCCAGATACTTACACCATGCTCGTTGAGGTATTTGATATTGGTTTCTCCTTTCAAAAACCAGAGTAACTCATAGACTATACTTTTCAGGTGCAGTTTTTTGGTGGTGACAAGGGGAAAACCTTTTTGCAGATCGAAACGCATCTGGTAACCAAAACAACTGATGGTACCGGTACCTGTACGGTCGGTTTTCTGTGCCCCATGATCTAGAATATGCTGAAGAAGCTGTTGATATTGCTGCATGGGCGCAAAATACGCCACTATCACCTATGATGATGCCTTCACCTGAGAATGTTGAGAAGCTGTGAATTTTAAGCTGTTTTCCTCCGTTCCAGTTCTCGTTTGATTAATGCAAGCTCACGACCTGTTTGTCCGCTCACACTGCTGTTTTCCTGCGCCCTGCGCATCAGGTATGGAATCACATCGCGGATAGGGCCAAAAGGCAGGTATTTGCTTACACTAAACCCTTCTTTGGCGAGGTTGAAGGTGATATTATCACTCATACCAAATAACTGGGAGAAATGAATATGAGGGTGATGATGTGCCAACCCTTTCTGATCGAGTAATTGTGCTGCCAGTAAATTGCTGGACTCATTATGAGAAGCTACAATCACTGCAATCTGGTCAATATGATCAATCGTATAACGCACTGCCAGGTCATAATCCCCATCTGTCGCTTCTTTATCTGGCTGAATAGGAGAAGGATAACCAAATTCTTTCGCTCTGGCCCTTTCTTTTTCCATATAAGCACCACGAACCAGTTTCACGCCTAAAAGAAAACCTTTATGCTGTGCAATCTGGTGCGATAATTTCAGGAAATGTAAACGGTCGTGTCGGTACAACTGTATGGTATTGTATACTACTACTTTTTCTTTGTTGAACAGTTCCATCATTTCCATGGTGAGCCGGTCGATGGGATCCTGAATCCAGCTTTCTTCCGCATCTATCAAAACGCCTACTCCCTTTTCAGCTGCCACTTCACAAATAGTATACATTCTTTCACGAACACGATCCCATTCATCTACTTCCATCTCATGATCGTGTATACCGCTGCGCAAACGCGGCGCCTCATTCAAAGTCTGCAGCAGTGCAAAACGCGCCAGTCCTGTAACTTTTATACTGATAAAAGGAATATTGGTTTGTGTTGCTGCATAATTAATAACACGGATAAATTCTTCCGTAGCATGGTCAAAACTTTCTTCTCCTTCTTTGCCTTCTACACCATAATCGAGGATCACCTGCACACCATATTTACCCAGTAAAGCGCCTACACCTGCGGTTTCTTCAAGTGTTTCACCGCCCACAAATTGTTTAAAAATGGTTTTACGGATAATGCCATGCACCGGCAAACCTGTTTTCATGATAAAGGGTGTGAGCCGGGTACCCAGCTGTACAAACCAGGGATAACCCATGGTACTGAAAAGAAATTTTGCACTTTTCAGTTCTTTACTTGATTTATATGCAAAAGCATTTTCCGTATTGTCGAAGGAGATATTCATTGCTAACGTTCGTTCGTAGTGCGAATATCGGTGCTGAAACGTTCAAAAAAAAGATTTTACAGGAGTGGGGGGAATTTTACACTCAAATAGCCTGGTGGTTAAACGGCTGCAATACCATTTCACTCACTACCCCACTCACCGGCTGCTGGCAAAGGAACCAGATGGCTTTGGCAGCTTCTTCTGCCTGCACCATTTTATCGCGCTGCACACGCAGATCAATATTGTCCCAGAAAGCACTGTCTACACCCCCTAAAAAGAGATTGGTAATGCGTATTTCTGTTCGTTTAAGTTCTTCCCTGATACTTTGCATCATACCTACCAGTCCGTATTTACTGGCACTGTATGCCGCTGCTCCAGCCATGGGTACTTTTCCGAGTACGCCGGGTATATGAATAATGAGCCCTTTTTTTGTTTCTTTCATAGCAGGCAATACCGCTTTGGTTACCCAAAAACTACCAATGAGGTTCACCTGCAGGGTTTGCATAAAATCTTCAGTACTCAGGGTATCCATCGTTTTAATAATGCCAATACCCGCAGCATTGATCAGGATATCAATCGGTCCATCCTGCTGAACCGCTGCTATGGTTGCATAAACAGAAGATTCGTTCGTAATATCCAGTTGAAACTGCCTGTCTGCCTGAATTCCGGCCTGCTCGCCTGCAAGAGCCAATTTTTGGGTGTTCCGACCGGTTATATAAACCTGTGCTCCTGAACCCTGCAATAACTTCGCCAGCCTGGCACCAATACCTCCGGTTGCTCCGATTAGTAATATTTTTTTCCCTTTCAGTGATTCCATAACATCATTTTATGTAGTTATAAACAATAACTAACCCGTTTTGTTTTGTGGCTGTATGATGCATCCTGAGGCTACCATTATATTTCCCCATCAATTATTTAAAAAGCATCCTGCACTTTCGCAAAAAAGAGTAGTATGGATAGTAGAGGAAACTTTATTTTTCAACCAATACAACTTTCACAAACAAAAGCTCATTTTGCACAGGGCCTCCATGAAAGCCTATGCCGACAGGCTGGTTTCAGAAAGGTTTACTGTTACGTATGTAGAGGCCACAGAACAAGTATCAGATATCAGAGAACTGCTGAAGACCCTGGCAAAAAAAGGTACGCAGGAAGTATATATCACTGACCCTACCGATGAATGGTTACTGAAAAGAATACAGCAGGCCTGTGAAAAAAACAATATCAGTCTTCATTGCTATACCAACCCCAACTTCCTCAACACCCCTGCTGAAATCAATGAATATTTTTCAGGTAAAAAACATTATTTCCAGACCGATTTCTATACACGCCAAAGAAAACAAAGAAACATACTGCTAACAGATACCGGCCAACCATTAGGTGGTAAATGGACTTTTGACACCGAAAACAGAGAACGATACCCCAAAAACACCCCCGAACCGTTGCTGTCATTTCCAGCTTTCAACAATTATGTAGCTGAAGCGATCACCTATGTGCAGCAGCATTTTCCTCACCATCCGGGCAAAGCAGGTAACCCATTTGGCAATCATCTTCATTTTTATCCGGTTACACATGAGGAAGCAGAGCAGTGGCTGCAACATTTTCTGCAGGAAAGATTTGCCCTCTTTGGGCCTTATGAAGATGCTATGGTAAAAAATGCATCTGTTTTACACCACAGTGTGCTTACTCCCATGCTGAATATTGGCTTACTCGATCCGGCTACCATTATACAGCATGCTTTGGAAACAGCGGATAAACAAAAAATTCCGCTTAATTCATTGGAAGGATTTATCAGACAGGTACTTGGATGGCGGGAATTTATCAGGGCTGTATACCAGCGTGAAAATATTACACAGAGAACCCGTAATTACTGGGGATTCAACAGAAAAATACCAGCTTCTTTCTGGACCGGCACTACAGGCATTGTACCGGTTGACACCGTCATTAAACGTGTTTTGCAAAGTGGCTATGCACATCATATTGAAAGACTCATGGTATTGGGAAATTTTATGCTGCTTTGTGAATTTGATCCGGATGAAGTTTACCGGTGGTTCATGGAAATGTTTGTGGATGCCTACGACTGGGTGATGGTACCGAATGTATATGGAATGACGCAGTTTGCAGACGGTGGCCTCATGACAACCAAACCTTATATCAGCGGCAGCAATTATATCATGAAAATGAGTGATTATGAAAAAGGAAACTGGCAACAGGTATGGGATGGATTGTTCTGGCGCTTTATGCATGTACACCGAAGCTTTTTCTTAGGAAATCCACGACTCGGTATGCTGGTCAAAACATTTGATAAATTAACAGCGGAGAAAAAACAGGAACACCTATATCAGGCAGAAAAATTCCTGTCTTCCCTTAAGTAATAAATGAACACTATGTCAAAGCGTCCCTGGAACAGGGTGAACTTACCCGTATATTCTATTTGCAGTTCAGATGGTAATGGCTTGTTCAACATGCATATTATTACCTATGCCAGTCAGATAAGCATGCATCCCAAACGCTATGTATGCGGTATTTATGAAGGTACCAAAACACTGGAGCATATCATCGGCAACAATGAGTTTGTATTGCAATTATTAGCTCAGGAACAATATAGACTGGTAGAACTACTCGGGAAAAAATCGGGATACCAGATTGATAAAATGGCCAGACTGGAAAAAAGAAAATTACTGAGTCTGTGGAATGGCTACCCGGTTTTAAAAGATGCACTGGCAGTAATGCATTTAAAAGCCATCAGCAGTTTTCCGGGTGGCGATCATACCGGGTTTCTCTGCGATGTACTACAATACAAAAACCTCAACGACGGAGAGCCACTCACTTTAGATACATTGCGGAAACATAAACTGATCAGGATATGAGTAACATGAATTTCCCGACAGACTTGTTACAGATCAAAGAACGTGTAGCAGCTATTGATCCTGTTGCCTATGGTAAAACCAGGAATTTTCTCTCCGGTGCGGTTACAAGACTTTCTCCTTATTTATCGAGAGGTATTATTTCATTGCCACAGGTTAAGTCGGCGTTACTAAGTAACTATTCAGTACATCAGTCAGAAAAATTATTACAGGAATTGGCCTGGAGAGAATATTACCAGCGGGTATGGCAGGCAAAGGGAGACTTGATTTTTTCAGACCTGAAACAGACGCAACCACAGGTTGATCATCATCAGATACCGGAAGCAATCGTAAAGGCATCAACAGGCATATCAGCTGTTGATGAAGGAATAGTAAGATTATACGAAACCGGTTATATGCACAATCATCTCCGGATGTATACAGCCATGCTTGCTTGCAATATTGGCCGGGCTCACTGGTTGGCGCCTGCACAATGGATGTATTATCACCTGTTCGACGGCGATCTTGCCAGTAATGCTTTGAGCTGGCAGTGGGTAGGAGGTAGTTTCAGCAGTAAAAAATATGTGGCCAATCAGGAGAATATCAATAAATACACCGGTAGCAATCAGTCTTCTACTTTTTTATCTGTTGATTACGACGCATTTGATCGGCTGAAAGCACCTGATGTACTGAAAACAAAAACAGCGTTATCCTTATCTACCCCATTGCCTCATTCAGCAGAACAGTCAGTTGAAAAAAACAGGCCTGTCTTCGTGTACAATAGTTATCAAATCGATCCTGAATGGCATGCAGGTGAAGATGGGCATCGTGTTCTGCTCCTTGAGCCAGCTCATTTTGAAAAATATCCGGTGAGTGAAAGCGTACTTCAGTTTATCATTGAGCTGGCAAAGAACAGTATTCCGGGCATTCAATTATTTGTTGGTTCATTTCATGAACTGTCGGAAGCCGTATCGTCAACTGCCATTTATTATAAAGAACATCCGCTTACAAAACATTATAAAGGAATAGAAGAACCGAGAGAATGGATGTTTCCGGAGGTAAGTGGTTATTATCCATCCTTTTTCAGTTACTGGAAGAAATGTGAAAAGTATTTGCGATAATTCCTGAAATTCGCACATGACTATTTCATCGATAGAAATCTACAAGTATTCCATTCCCATGGTTCCCTTTACCATTGCCACCGGTACCATGGAATATGCCCAAAATATTTTCATCCGTATTCATACCTCCGATGGAATAACAGGCATGGGTGAATGTTCTGCCTTTCCTATGATTGCTGCTGAAACACAGGCTACCTGTTTTGAGATGGCCAAAGATTTTGCAAAACTATGGAAGGGTAAAAACCCACTTGAAATTGAAGAGCGGCTCAATGAGCTCGATTTATTCACTGCCGGCAACTATACCGCCAAAAGTGCTTTTGATATGGCACTTTATGACATTGCTTCACGTAAAGCCAGGCTTCCATTGTATCAGTACCTGGGTGGTCAAAAGAAAAAAATAGAGAGTGATCTTACCATCGGCATCAGCGACCCCGCTTCTATGGCTGCTACAGCATTGGAATTTAAAAATAAAGGGGTCAAGATGATCAAAGTGAAACTTGGTAAAGATGTATTCACCGATATACAAAGAATTAAACTGATCAGAGAGGCAGTAGGCCCGGATCTTATCCTGAGAATTGATGCCAATCAGGGCTGGAGTTATGACGATGCTGTAACTGCTTTAACAGGTTTGGAAACCTATCAAATACAGTTCTGTGAACAGCCGATGAGAAAATGGAACGATGAATTATTACCCTCACTTTGTGAGATATCAAACATCCCTGTAATGGCTGATGAAAGTGTATTTACACATCATGACGCAGAGCGCCTCATCAGAAACAAAGCCTGCGATTATATCAATATTAAACTGGCTAAAAGTGGCGGCATTCGTGAAGCCATCAGGATTAACCAGGTAGCAGAACAAAACAATATACCCTGTATGCTGGGAGGTATGCTTGAAAGCAGGATGGCACTCACTGCTAAAGTACATTTTGCCATGGCGCATGACAATATCCGTTTTTATGACCTTGATACCTGTTTACTCGGACATAAAGAAGATCCAGTAACGGGCGGTGTTCGTTACAATGGCATGGAACTGATACTCGATGATGCCCCGGGCATTGGTGCCGATGTTGATTCCCTCTTCTTTGCCAAACACAACAGCAGCACCTGCATAGTGTAAAACAGAGAAATGTCGAATATCCGATTTCCAACTTCAAAATTGGATATTCGACATTCGACATTATATCGCTTATCCTCTTGTATCTTTGCTAAAACTATAACCAGATGGAAGGAAAAAAAGTGAGTGAGAGTTTTACCATTATGAATGAACTGGTACTACCCAACGATACCAATACTTTCGGCAACCTCATGGGAGGTCGTTTGATGTACTGGATGGATATTGCAGCAGGGATTGCTGCAGGCCGTCATTGTAATACACCCAGCATGACCGCATCGGTTGATAACCTGAGTTTTAAAAACCCTATTAAACTGGGTAATGTGGTGCATATTGAAGCTAAAGTCTGCCGCGCCTTTAATACTTCCATGGAAATCCATATCAAAGTTTGGGGTGAGGATCTCTTGCACCAGTATAAATATGAAAGCAATGAAGCTTTTTTCACTTTTGTGGCGCTCGATCCTAATGGCAAACCCAGAAAAGTACCTGAGCTCATTCCTGAAACGGAAGACGAGAAAAAACTGTTTGATGGTGCACTGAGGAGAAGACAGATCAGGTTGATACTCGCCGGAAAAATGAAGCCCGATGATGCCAATGAATTAAAGGCCTTATTTATTAAAGACTAAATTCCGTTTATTTATCCAGCTTCGTCAGTAAATGATGTCTGCCACGCATCATGTAGTCTTTGCTTTGTTCAATGGCATCCATTACCTGGTCGAGAATGGCTTCTACAGATTGTGTATAATCAATGACCATAGGTTCCTTGAATCGGATGGATAATACCGATCCCTTTTTCTTGAAGCTGAGGCCTTTTTTATTGAATGCACGCCAGAATCCATTAATTACCACTGGCACAACGATGGGCTGGTTATTTTTTATGATATGGGCTGTTCCTTTTCTGCCCGGTGCAAAGGGTTTGGTGGTACCCTGCGGAAAAGTAATGACCCAGCTTTTATGCAGGGCCTGGTCTATTTTTTGCGTATCAGCTTCATCTCTGTTTCTGCTGATTTCCTGACCTTCTGAACGCCAGGTACGTTTTATCGTTAAAGCACCCGCCAGTTTAAAGAGTCGGCTCAGCCAGTTGCCATTCATGGTTTCTTCTGCCGCTACGAAATAAACATTGGTAAAGGGATTCAGTAAATAAAACGGAAGTCCAAGTCTGTTCTGTCGTCTCCATTTTACGGCACAGAAAATATGAATGAAAGTGATGACATCTGCAAAATAAGTCTGGTGGTTACTTACAAAAAGCACGTTCTTTTTGGGCAGTTTTGCCAGGTGTTCGGTGCCCTCAATTTTGATAGTATTAATCCATGTGAGACCCGGATAGGAAAACAACCCAACGATGGCGTAAACAATTGAACGAACCACTTTAATATGTCTCAAACGTTCAGTTATCTTCATAAGGTTGAAATTGGCAAGTCGTGCAAAATAAGCAATGTAATCAAATTGTTAAGTGATTGTTTAAAAAATGCATGATACAGGTTAAAATAACAAGCGCAGAGAAATACATTTGCGCAGTAAATAAAGCAGTATGCAATTAGATACAGTAATATTCGATATAGACGGTTTACTCATCGACAGTGAACCGCTCTGGAATGAAGCAGCTACAGAATTGTTTCGTGAATATGGGGTTAGTATGACAGAGGAACAATACAAGACAACAACCGGTTTACGTACAAAAGAATTTGTGCAATGGTGGTTTCAGTATTTCAATATCGGTGACAGTGAATTAAAAAGAGCCGAGCAGAAAATTGTAGACCTGGTACTAACCAAAATTGAACAAAAAGGAAAGATAATGCCGGGAGTACCTTACATATTTGATTTCTTTCACCGCAAATCATTTAAAATTGGTTTGGCCACTTCATCACCACCTGCTCTCATAGATCTTGTGGTAAAAATTTGTGGTATTGACAAATACCTGCATGCCACAGCTTCTGCAGAAGCACTGGCTTATGGCAAGCCGCATCCGCAGGTATACCTCGATTGTGCCAGTGCAATGGGCAGCAGACCAACATCCTGCATTTGTTTTGAAGATTCTTTCAATGGCATGATTGCCGCTAAAGCTGCTCGCATGAAATGTGTTATTGTACCACATGTTTCTCAATTGAAGGATGAAAAATGGGGTGCGGCAGATTTAAAACTTTCATCCCTACAGAATTTCGGAGAACTGCATTTTGATTTGGTGAATAGCTAATAGTTCATGGTCAATAGCAAATGGATCGTGGCATATGGTATATAGCATATGAATTTCCATATACTACTATTAACTATTAGCTATGCGCCAGCATAAAAAGCCCCGATCATTTACATGACCGGGGCTTTCATTATTGGTGACTAATCGGAGATTAGTTTTTGCTTTTCAGATTTGGGTGAGGAGCAGGAACTGTATTCGGACCTGCATCTAAAGTACCCTGGAGATCTACTGTGTTAGCATCGCCATCCTGACCATAAGTAAAGATGAAACGGCTTTCAGAAACACCTTGTTTTTCAACGAGGTATTTAATCACAGCATTCACGCGATCCCAGCTCAATTGCTGAGAAGCTTTGCTGGAAGCAGCGTAACCAATTACTTTAATGTTACAGGTAGGGTTTGCATTGATTCTTGCAGCAACACCATTCAGGATGTTCTGCGCATCTTTTGATAAGGTTGCTTTTCCTTTAAACTGGATGCTTGGTAAGCTTCCGATATTACATTGAGGAGCTACTTCTACAGGCTTCATGTTAGCGATCATGTCTTTGATCTCTTTGCAACAAGCTGGTTCAGGACAAGTACCGATACCATCATTGTTTACAGGGAAGCATTTCTGAGCAGTCAGCAGTTCTTTGTCTTTGTAATCAGGAACGCCGTCACCATCTGTATCTTTTGCACGACCGTGAGAATCAACTGGAGCACCTGCAGGTGTGTTGGGTTCGAGGTCGAACTGATCTGTAACGCCATCTTTGTCTGCATCAGGCAGTACCACTTTAGGCATCTTCATGTGTGAAGGAGAATTCAACTCGCTGTACACAAAGTTGTTGGGGTTGAGCCAGTAGAGAGGTTGTACTTTTTTGGCAGTGTTACCAATGTTAATATTTACACGTGCACTGGTAAAACCAATATAATCATTGTTGTTACCAGCTCTAACACCATCCAGCAAATCATAACCAGGAACAGTGAATGTGTATTTATGTTCCAGACCAATATTTACTTTGTTGCTTAATTTGAAAGCAATACCAGCACCAAGGTTCATGCCATGGTACAGGGTATAAGCCTGTCTGCCATTGATAGTAGCACCACCAAATGTGGTGATGGTACCATTCTGACTATTCTGGAAATTTTCATTCTGATTGTAGCCATAGAAAATACTGTAACCACCTGGCTGAGCACCACCTGGTCTTTTGTAAAGTACGTTTGATGCGTTCAATGCATAACCGAGCAATACGTACACATTTGTTTTAGGATTGCCACGGTAATGACTTGCAGCATTTAAAGATGCAATCACATCAAAACCTAATTGGTAAGTTCTGTTTTTGTAGTCAGGACGACCAACTGCAGCCTGAAAGGCATTCGCTGTACCAGAATTCCATAAACCAGTTAAACCGGTTCTGATAGAGAACGTATGGTTTAATGCTTTGCGTAAAGAAACCGTACCACCAAAACCTAATTTTGACTTGATATCACCTGTAATAGATGATGCACCCAGACCAAATCCTAATTCCCACTGACTACGTGGTTGTGCAGGGTAAGGATACTGGTTGTTGATAAACTCATTATGCTGGGGTAATTTCTTAACTGAAATTTTGGATGTGTCTTTCCAATCCCAACCCCAATCTGTCTGAGCCATACCGATCGACTGTACCAGTACGATCAGTGCTAGTGCTAAAATGTTCTTTTTGCTTGCCATAATAATTGATTGATATTTAATGAGAACTTGTTGATATTAAGAAAACATTGCAAATTTAAGTCTTATGAAACAAATACCCAATTTTCTGCCCCTATATTGTTTAACCTTTTCCATTACAATCTTCGTACCAGACTCAATTTCAGTCTAAAACGCTGCATATGTGGGTGTTATTATGCCCTACTCAGCCTATATTGCAGCATATTCGGGCCGATGGAATTAGCGAAAAAAATAATATCAGAAGAATTAATTCAGTTTGAGACTCATTTCCGGGAGGCGGTTAAGAGCCGGGTAGCCCTGTTAGACAGGATCATGCAATACATTGTTAAACGCAAGGGTAAGCAACTCAGACCCATGTTTGTATTGCTTAGCGCCAGGCTGGGCGGAGCTGTTAATGACAGCACTTATAGGGCAGCTTCGCTGGTGGAATTATTACATACCGCTACACTGGTTCATGATGATGTAGTGGATGATTCGCTGGAAAGACGTGGCTTTTTTTCCATCAATGCACTCTGGAAAAATAAAATCGCCGTACTCGTGGGCGATTATCTTTTATCCAAAGGCCTGCTCCTTTCATTGAATAATAAAGACCATGAAGTACTTCGCATCCTGTCTGAAGCAGTAAGGCTGATGAGTGAAGGAGAGCTCTTACAAATAGAAAAAGCACGTAATCTCAACCTGAAAGAAGCCATTTATTATGAAATAATTAATGGCAAAACCGCCTCTCTTTTAGCCTCCGCCTGTGCCGCAGGGGCATCCACTACTTTTGCCGATCAACATCAAGTAGAAAAAATGAGACAGTTCGGTGAAAAAGTGGGCATGGCCTTCCAGATCAAAGACGACCTCTTTGATTATGGCTCTATGGATATTGGTAAACCAACAGGTAATGATATCAAAGAAAAAAAATTAACCCTCCCACTCATCTATACACTGAACAACTGCACCCCCGATCTCAAAAGAAAAATTGTGTACATCGTTAAAAACGAAAACACAGAAAAAGAAAAAGTAAAATTTGTGATCGATGCTGTTACAACAGCTGGCGGTATTCAATATGCCACAGAAAAAATGTTCGCTTTCAGGGATGAAGCCCTTTCCATTCTCCATGAATTTCCACCAATACCTGTCAGAGATGCACTTGAAGAATTGGTACGTTATACAACAGACAGAACTTATTAATGAATAAAAGGTGGCACATATTACCAACAGATAATGCCCGGGCCGAAAGTCTTAAAGAGGTTTTGAAAATTAATAAAACCATCTGTTCCATCCTTGTTCAGCGGGGAATTGATGATTACGAAAAGGCCAAAGATTTTTTCCGGCCACAATTATCACAATTACATAGTCCATGGCTCATGAAAGACATGGATAAAGCTGTTGACCGTCTGCTTACTGCCTTTCAGCACCATGAAAAAATACTGGTCTTTGGCGATTATGATGTGGATGGCACTACGGCTGTTGCAGCCATGTACCAGTACCTCAGTAGTATTTACGACAGCATTGATTTTTATATTCCCCATCGTTACCGTGAAGGATATGGTATTTCAAAAATGGGGATTGACCATGCAAAAGAAAACGGATTCACCCTGATTGTTTCACTTGACTGTGGTATCAAATCGGTTGAACTAATCAGTTATGCAAAAACATTGGGCATTGATTTTATCGTTTGTGATCACCACCTGCCCGATCAAAGTCTGCCACCTGCCGTAGCTATTCTCAATCCTAAACAGCGTGACTGTGATTATCCATACAAAGAATTATGTGGCTGTGGTGTAGGTTTTAAACTCATGACGGCATTGAGTGAAAAACTTTCCTTACCCGAGCATACACATTTTGCTTATCTCGATCTTGTGGCTACAGCCATTGCTGCAGATATTGTTCCGATTACAGGCGAAAACAGGATACTCGCCTATTATGGGCTACAGAAAGTAAACCAGGATCCCTGTCCGGGCATCAAAGCTCTGATGCAATTAGCGGCCGTGCAGAAAACCATGCATATTACCAACCTGGTTTTCATTATTGCGCCACGTGTAAATGCAGCAGGCAGAATGGATGATGCCCGTAAAGCAGTTCAGTTATTTATTGAGAAAGATGCAGGCAAAGCTTTATCCTTCGCAGAAATGTTACACAGCGATAATGCAGACAGACGTGAAGCCGACAGTTCCATAACAGAAGAAGCATTGGCATTGATAGAAGCAGACCCCAATCATGCCACCAAAAAATCGACCCTCGTATACCAGGAACACTGGCACAAAGGCGTAGTAGGTATTGTAGCCAGCAGGCTTATTGAAAAACATTATCGCCCTACCATTGTTCTAACCCGTAGCGGCGATTATGTGGCAGGCAGTGCCAGAAGTGTGGCTGGCTTTAATTTGTATGAAGCCATTCATGCATGCAAAGAACATTTACTCGGTTATGGGGGGCATTTTGCAGCAGCCGGTATGACTTTATTACCAGAGAAAGTAACCGATTTTGCCGACGCATTTGAAAAAGCGGTACAGGAACAGATTACTCCCGAACAACTTATACCAGTTATTAATATTGATGCTGTGATTTCCTTTTCGGAAATCAATCCAACCATGTTTAATATACTTTGCCAGATGGAACCTTTCGGACCGGATAATATGCGTCCGGTATTCATGGCAACAAAGGTGAGTGATACTGGTTTTTCAAAAATTGTAAAAGACCAGCATATCCGTTTTGTGGTAAAACAACAGAACATCAGTTTTACAGGTATTGGTTTTAATATGGCCGATAACTTTCACCTGCTGCAACAACAACAGCCTGTGGATCTGGTTTTTACCCTCGATGAAAATGAATGGAATGGTGAAAAAAATATTCAGTTGAAAATGATCGATCTGCGACTCAGTGAAATGATTCAGTAACGAATGCGTACATCGCCCCCTATCGGATAGCCGGTACAAGTGAGTATCCGGCCTTTATTGATTTCATCTTCCATTAATACTTCATTTTTATACATCCATACTTTACCCCTTATACAAATGGCTGCACAAGCTCCACACTGACCACTCTCGCAGTTATAGGGTAATTCGATGTGCTGTTTTTTTGCTGCCTGCAAAATAGTATCGGGATATTGTACGGGCCAGGAATAAACAGATTCGCCCACTGTTGCATGTACTATGTGAAGATCCGTATCAGGTGGTTTTTGAGGAGCTTCATCTGTATGAATGGTAAATTGCTCCTTCCTGATTTGCTGGTCTTTTATACCCATCCCTCTCAACACCAATCTAATCATCAGCATATATTGAAAAGGACCACATAAATAAACCCAGACTTCCTGTAATGTGTCGGGGAAATAAGCTTTCACTATATTTTCTACCAAGGATGCACTCAAACGGGCATGGCTGTAATGTGCAGCATCACTGAATAAAAACCGAATGGTTAATTGGTCGGGATATTTCTCAGCAAGTTGTTGTAAGGAATGATAAAACAGTGTATCCTTTTGTGAACGATTGCTGTATACCAGTACAATCTTTACCTGACTTTCGAGTGCCAGTAATGTTTTAATATGTGCATATACAGGTGTAATACCACTTCCCGCAGCAAAAAAAAGTATACTTGTTTTTGCCTTTGTTGGAGGCAAAGTAAAAAAGCCCATCGGGGAAAGTCCATCTAATACATCTCCGGCCTTAACAGTATCTAACAATTTTCTGGAATAAGTACCATTGACGACTTTCTTTACTGTAATAGTTAGCGGCTCTTGCAGAACAGGAGAAGATGAAATAGAATAACTCCTTCTTTCCTCTTCCTGATTCCTGTTTTTAAAAATCAGTGTGATAAACTGCCCTGCTTCGTACTTTATTTCCCCATTCACCGGTTCCAATACAAAAGAAGCCGCATCTTCTGTTTCTTTGATAATAGATACAACCCGGTACTGCATAATATGCCTGTTGAATGAACATGAAAATAATCATATTCAGGAATGCCTGGCATAAAAAAAGCTGCTCATATATGTGAGCAGCTTTTAATTATTGATTGGCTTTCTTATACTTTTTCTGTTTCGCCCTGTAACAATTCAACACTTCTGTTGATGAAACTGGTCAGGTCATTTCCTTTCAGGAGTCCTTGCGACAATAGGGCAAGATCGGCCAGGTTCCTTACCTGTTTTTCTTTCAGCAGAGTATTCTCTGTTTTTAATACCTGTTGGTATATCGGGTGGTTACCGTTGATGGTTAGTGTTACCTCATCGGGCATCTGTGCATAAAATGCTGTCATACCTCCGCCTACACCAGCCATATCTTTCATACGACGCATAAACTCGGGGCGGGTAGCAATAACCGGTGCCGACTCAGGACTAAGCCCTTTGATTTCTGTTGTTACATGTAAATCTGCAAAATTCAGGTTGAATAATTCTTTTAGCTGTTCTGTTTCTTCTTTACTCAATACGGTTTCATTTCCTTCCTGCTTATCAATCAGGTTGTCTACTATATCAGCATCCACCCGAACAAAACTTACATTCTCCCACTTCATTTCCATGGTGTTGATGAAAGCTGCATCCACCAGGGTTTCCATTTTCACTACCGTATACCCTTTCCCTTTACAGGCCTGTATATAGGCATCCTGCTGAACAGGATTGGTACTGTATAAAATAATGTGTTTGCCTTCTTTGTTTTTTTGTGAAGCTTCTGTAGCCGTTTTGTATTCTTCTACTGTATGGAATTTTCCGTCTACATCTTCCATCACCAGAAATTTATTGGCCTTTTCAAGGAACTTATCATCCGTCATCATTCCATATTTCACAAATAAACCTAAGCTCTCCCATTTCTCTTCAAAAGAGCTGCGCTCATTACGGAAAATTTCTTCCAGTTTATCTGCTACTTTTTTGGTGATGTGTGCATTGATTTTTTTGACATTCGGATCACCTTGTAAATAACTTCTGCTCACATTGAGCGGAATATCAGGACTATCAATCACACCATGTAACAGCATCAGAAATTCAGGAACAATGTCTTTTACTTCATCTGTTACAAATACCTGGTTACAATACAATTGAATTTTATCTTTTTGTATTTCGTAACTCTGCTTGATTTTAGGGAAGTATAGTACCCCGGTTAAATTAAATGGATAATCCACATTCAGGTGTATCCAGAAAAGTGGTGTTTCACCAAATGGATATAATTCTCGGTAGAATTTCTCGTAATCTTCTTTTGTAAGCTCCGCAGGTTTCTTAATCCAGATGGGATTGGTGTTATTGATGGGTTTTTCTTCTTCGTCTTTTTGCTCTCCAGCAACTGAAAAATAAATGGAAATAGGCAGGAACTTACAAAATCTTTCAAGTATGCTCTTTATACGTGAGGCTTCCAGAAATTCTTTGCTCTCTTCATTAATATGCAACACAATCTTGGTTCCGCGTTCATTATAATCAGTTTCGTATAATTCATATTCGGGACTTCCGTCACAACTCCAGAAAACACCACTTCCTTCTTTAAAACTCTTTGAATGAATGTCTACTTTATCGCTCACCATAAAAGCGCTATAGAAACCCAGTCCGAAATGCCCGATGATGCTCGCGTCTTTATATTTATTCACAAATTCTTCGGCTCCGCTGAAAGCTACCTGGTTGATATATTTGTCTACTTCTTCACCTGTCATGCCCACACCCCGGTCAATTATACTCAGGGTTTTCTCTTTGGCATCGAGTACTACATCAATCCTGAGTTCACCTATATCTCCTTTGGCCTCCCCGATAGATGAGAGGGTTTTGAGCTTCTGACTGGCATCTACGGCATTACTTACCAGCTCCCGGAGGAATATTTCATGATCACTGTACAGGAATTTTTTAATAATGGGGAATATATTCTCTGTTTGAACACGGATCTGGCCTTTTTGCATGGTTCTGTTGTTTTTTGCACTGATGAACAAAGAAAGTACCAAATGGCTATAAACTGACAGGTTGACAAGTTATCCACTTAAATAAAATTTAATGATAGATTGATCCCGGGAAAAAATGTCATTTCATGCGGAGTGTTACATTTGTTATCCAAAATAAACTCAATCCATGAGAAAACTGTACCTGAGCCGTTTCTTCGGTGTATTAAGCCTTATTGTAATTTCATTCATTACCCAGGCCCAAACCATTGGATGGAACTTTACTACTGCTACCCCTTCTGTTACCGCCACCAATATTACCGCTTCTGATATTAGCAGAGGTAATAATAATGGTACCACGAATGAATTAATTACCACTGTTTCAGCCTCCAATACCTATACAGGGTTTTCAGCAGGTGGCAATGCCGGCGCCGCCGCAAGGGTTGGCGCATTGAACCAGGCTGTAAATGGTAGTGCTTATTTTGAATTTACGCTAACACCAGCCAGTGGTTATTCATTCAATCTCTCCGGTATCAGCTTTGGTACCCGCAGTACGAGTACTGCTCCACAGGCCTATACCATACGATCAAGTGCAGATAATTTTACTGCTGATATTGTATCGGGCACTATCAGTAACAACAGTGGATGGAGTTTGAAAACCCATACAGGTATTCTATTCAGTGCATCTTCTGCCACCACTTTCAGAATTTATGGATACAATGGTGCAGGCACTGCTAATGCTAATACTACTAACTGGCGTATCGATGACCTTACACTCTCTGTAGCGGCAACAGTTCCTATGAATATATCATCCTTATCAGGGCTTTCGCTGAGTACAGGTGCTCTGACACCTGCATTTACCGCTACAAATTTTAGTTATACCAGTAACGTTCCTGCCAATGTAAGCAGTATTAACGTTTCAGCTGTTGCAACCGACGCATTGGCTGCTATTTCAATAAATGGTGCACCGCTTTCAAATGGTAATGCTTCTCAGGTTATCAGTTTAAATACCGGAATCAATTCAATAGCCGTTCAGGTTACTGCTCAAGATGGTATTACCGTTTCTACTTACACAATTCAGGTTACACGTGAAGTACCTGGCAATCCTTTGTTGTTTGTTAATCCCGTTGTATTTGATTTTGGCAATAAATGTATCAATACCATCAACGATGGATCTTTCAGCGTAAACGGTACCGATCTGGATGGTAGCCCGGTTACCATTACCGCACCAACCGGCTTCACTGTTGCCACTACTGCCAATGGCAGTTATGGGAATAGTGTTCAGCTCAACTATACAGGAACAAGTTTAGCACTCACTCAGGTTTATGTACGTTTTGCACCTGTAAATATTCAGTCTTACCAAAATAGTTTTAACCTGTCGGGTGGCGGAGCTGCACTTTCATTTCCGGTGAGTGGAAATGGTGTAAATAATACCGCTTCTGTAAACACACAACTCATCAGTAATATCGGATCCACCACTGCTTTGCTTACAGGTGATATTACCGATGCCGGCTGCAGCAACGCAACCGCCTATGGATTTGAATACGGTACCACTAATAATTTCGCAAACGGAACCGGTACCGTTCTTACTGCAGGTAATTTGTCGGGTAATCAGTTCAGTGCTGTACTAAGTGGCTTATCTGCGAATACCATTTATTATGTAAAAGCTTTTGTAACCAATGCCGGTGGAACCGCTTATGGTCCACTGCAATCCTTTATTACCACTGCCCGTCCTGTGATCATGTCTCAACAGGCGGCACTGGCCTATACACAAGATTTTGATAATATTACAAGTTGGTCTAATGGCTTTAGTTCTGATAATGGTGCCATACATTTTGGGCCTGTTCCTGTAAATGCCAATGGCCTTATTCCAAACGGTATTCGCACCACTACTGCTACCAATAGTTTCAGCAGCGGGTCTTCAGGTGGTGTTCAGCGTGGCAGTGGCAATCTTGTTTTACTGGCAACAGGTGCCAGTGATAACACAAGTGCCGTAGCCGTTGATCTTTTACTTGATTTCACAGGTGTAAATGCTGGAACGATTGGTTTCAACTGGGCATCTATCAATAACAGTACAGGCGACAGGAAAGGTTCTCTTCGTGTGTATGGCAGTATTGATGGTATCAATTTCACTGAAATTACCGCTGCTGCTGTGTTGAATATTACCAATAATGTGCTGACAAGCGGAACAATCGCCGGTATTGCATTGCCGTCGAATTTCAGTAACAATCCGAATGCGAGATTACGCTTTTACTATTATAATGGAAGTGGAGGAACAAGCGGATCAAGACCAAAAATCAGTATCGATAACCTGGTAGTAAGAGGATATACACCAGGCGATGTTACGGCTCCGCAGGTCAGCAGTTATAATCCTGCTCCGGGATCAACAGGTATTACTCCTGCTGGTGCATTATCTGTAACCTTTAATGAAACCATTGTTCCGGGAACAGGTAATATTACCTTACATAACAGTACCAATGGCACGAGTCAGGTATTCAATATAAATGATCCTGCTGTAAGCATAGCAGCAGAAACAGTTAGCCTGAACACCAATCTGCAGGCTTTCAAATCTTATTATGTAACGATTGATGCCGGAGCGTTGGTTGACCTGGGAGGCAATTCTTTTGCAGGTATTGCAGCCAACACCTGGAACTTTACTACTGGTGCCCCTCCTACCAGCTTCAACTTTAATGATTGCGTTAATAACCTGCCCGGTGGCTTTACACAATACAGCGTTACCGGCGCACAGGTATGGGGTTGTACCACATTTGGTAAAACTGGCAATGGTGTTCAGATCAATGGTTTTGTCAGCGGTGCCCAGACCAATGAAGACTGGCTCATTTCTCCGGCATTTGATTTATCAGGATTTAATTACCCCTTATTAAGCTTTGCTTCCCGTGTTCGTTTTGCAGGTCCTTCACTGAAACTAATGGTATCTGTAAATTATAGCGGAACAGGTGATCCCAACCTGGCTCAGTGGACAGAAATCAATGGTCGTTTTGCAGAACCGGAATCGGATGTATGGACCACCAGTGATCAGATTGATTTATCGGCCTATAAAGCAGCCAATGTACATATTGCTTTTGTATACAGTTCTTCTCCTGCATTAAATGCTGCAAGATGGACACTTGATGATTTCAACATCAGCAATTCTGAAACGCCAGCTGCTGCAGGTGTTGATATACGTGGTGGAAATATTGATTTTGATTATGTGGCGAATGGACAAAATTCAGGTAACAGAACATTCTCTGTTGAAGGTTATAATGTTACCGCTGATATTGTGGTAACTGCACCAACAGGATTTGAAATAAGCCTTGACGGCAATAATTTTGGTTCTTCTGTAACCATACCTGCTGTTGACGCCAATACACGTAAAACTATTTATGCCCGTTTCAGACCTTTAGCGGCTGATCAAAACTATACGGGACAGATAAATGCGCTCATTAGCAATACAGGCACCAATGTTCAGGGTATGACCTTTACCGGTACTTCTCTCAGAACCTTAAAAGTAGTAAACTGGAACCTCGAATGGTTTGGCAGTACCGAATCAGGACTGGGACCGAATAATAAAGACCTGCAGCAACAAAATGTAACAACCATACTTAACACACTGAAAGCCGATGTGTATGCATTGGTTGAAATTGTTGACACTTTACGATTCAAAAACATGGCAGAGTCTTTACCGGGTAATTATGGATATGTGGTAAACACTTATGGTTCTTATGCCGACGATGTAAATGATCCTGATTATGCAGGTGCACAGAAACTTGGCTTCATTTACAATAAAGATGTGGTGAAGAAACTGAGCAGCCGACCAATTCTGAAGGCCAGTACCGGCAATGCTTATAATAGCTGGGCCAGCGGTAGATTCCCCTTCCTGATGCAGGCAGAGGTTACGCTCAATGGCGCTACCAGTATGGTTGACTTTATTGTGATTCATGCCAAAGCCAATACAGGTAACACTGCTGATAAAATTGAAGGATACCAGAGAAGAAAAGCTGGCGCTGATGAATTGAAAGATTCATTAGATGCAGCTTTTCCGAACAGCCGCATCATTATACTCGGCGACATGAATGATGACTTTGACAAAACCATTACCACTGAAATGGCACCTGTTACAGTTAGCTCCTACAGCTCATTCCTGAATGATGCCACTAATTATACACCTATCACCCTACCGTTGAGTTTAACGGGCAACAGCTCTACTGCATCTTTCCCTGATATGATTGACCATGTCATCACATCCAGTGAAATGAGTATTGCTTATGTACAGAATTCAGCAAAAGTGTACAGAGATGTATTAACACTGATCAATGGTTTTGCAAGTACTACATCAGATCACTTCCCTATCATTACAAAATACGACTGGCGTTACTTCAGCAAACCAACCATCTCTGTTACAGACCTTGGCTTCTTTACAGATGCGGGTTCATGCTCAACAACAACAGTATTACCAACGCCTGCTGTTACTGGATTTAACAATATTGTATCTATCACCAGCGATGCCCCACAAAGCTTCCCTGTTGGTGTTACAAAAGTTACCTGGACTGCAACAGACATATATGGTAATACCAGTACAAAAGAACAGTTGATTACAGTTACCGACAACCAGAAACCTGTTATTCAGGCACCTGCAGCGGTAAGTGTGGTAAATGATAATGGTGTTTGTTATGCAACCATTGCTTCACTCGGTGCAACAAGTGCTTCAGATAATTGTGGTATTGCAGCAGTTACAAATAATGCACCTGCAGTATTCCCTGTTGGTACTACCCTTGTCATCTGGACGGCAACTGATATTCATGGAAATGTGTCAGACACTGCACATCAAACAGTAACAGTTATTGATAACCAGCCGCCGGTTGTAACTGTACAAACCATATCTGTATCATCACAAACCGGAAGATGTGATGCACAAATCAGTATAGCCCAACCTGATGCTATTGACAATTGCGGTATTGCTACCATTACAGGAATAAGAAGCGACGGCTTATCATTAACTGATGCTTTCCCAACTGGTACAACAACCATTACATGGACTGTATTAGATGTAAATGGCAATATTCGTACTGCTACACAAAACATAGTGGTAACCGATAACCAGCCTCCTCAAATTGCATGTCCTGGTAATCTATCATTGTGTCAGTCTGGCAATAACCAGTATACAGTTCCTGTTATTGGTGTTACTGATAACTGTGGAATAGCTACTATCACATACAACATATCAGGAGCAACTACCCGCAGTGGACCTGGTGGAAATATCAGTGGTATTTTCAATACGGGTATTTCAAACGTCCTCATCACTGTTACTGATATAAATGGTAATAATAGCAGTTGCAGTTTCACAGTAACTGTTACCAATCCACCAACAGCCACCATTACAACCAGTAACCCCGATGCATTCTGTAACCAGTTTGTATTGTCTGGCAACAGTGGTAATTATACCTACCAATGGTATTTAAACAATACAATAGTTGGTACAGGAAGTCAACTGAACCTGGGTCTCACCAATGCAGACGGCACTTATAAACTCAGCATTACTGATGAAGCAGGTTGCAGTAGTACAAACAACCCATCTTTCATTTACCAGAAACAAAACCTGACAAACAATTACACCATCCTTGCCTATGAAGAAGTAAAACTGGGTGAATCGAATATAGTTGCCGGTGGTAGTGTAGGTGTAATGAACAGACGAGGTGAGGCTTCTTTTGACAAAAACAGTTCTGTAGCTGCTCCGGGTGCATTTGTAAAAGCACCAAGAATTGACCTTGATGGATCCGGCATCAATATCCCAACCAAAATCTATGGTTCTGCTACAGTTAGTTTACCAACCATGTTCTATAATACTAATAACACACGTGGCCTCCCGAACACTTCTGTTCAGAAGAATACGATAGTTACACTGAGTGGCAACTACAATACTATTATCATCAAAGAAAATGCGACCGTTACTTTAAGCGGCACTGTTTTCGGAACAATTAAAGCAGAGAAAGGTGCTAACATCCGCTTCCTGTCACCTGCTGTAAGTATTGAAGAATTAATTATAGAAGAAGGTAGCAAAACAGCTTACAGTCATATCAGGTTCAATGGAAATACCCATGTGAAAGTAAGTAAGAAAGTAAATATTGGTGACCGTGTGCTGCTGAACCCTGATAACCATAAAGTAACTTTCTATATGGGTGATGCCAAATGCGATGATGAAAAATTCCAGGTGAAAGGTGAAGATGTACGTGTAAATGCTAATGTATATATGCCAAATGGCAAACTGAAAGTAACAGCTGAAAACAAAGGACATGGAAAGTGGAACAGCAATAATTCAGCTATTTATATGACAGGTTTGTTTATTGCAGAACAGGTGGAGAGCAAAGGTGGTAAAATTACCTGGAACAATAATAACTGCATCGTAAATAACGTAGCCGTTTCTACTAACCAACCTGAAGTGAGCGGTAAAATCACCCCAGATGAAAAACCGGTTACAGAAACTACCATGTCATTGAATGTAACGGTAATGCCTAACCCAAGCCGGACATACTTTACACTTAAAATTACTGCTAAAGCTGAAACAGCTGTTCAGCTCAGGATTATTGATGCAATGGGCCGTGCTGTTGAAAGCCGCAATAACCTGAATGCAAATAGTACCGTTCAGGTAGGTCATCGGCTGAACCCTGGCACTTATTATGCTGAACTGATACAAGGCAGAGAAAGAAAAGTAGTACAACTGATAAAAATCAGGTAACTATAGATTTGTTATAATTAAAAAAGCGCCCCACTAAAAAGGGGCGCTTTTTTAATTACCCAGTAACTGAATATTATCAATCCTGAAAGTAGTGGTAAGCCTGGCCGTCTGTGCAGGCGGATCATTTCCTTCATAACGAAAGGCAATATGAATTTTACCTTTTATGGCATGTAAACTGATATCTCCCGACGATACCCATTCTTTTGCATACCCCGAAACAGCACCTTTTGCAATAACAGCATCCAGCCTGTTCCATCTTGCTTTCCAGGGTGTATTACCTCCATCATAATTGACCGAATACAATACCTGTAAGATGGCTCCATTATCAAACCCATCTTTTGTTTGAAAACGAAGTATTTCATTAGACGAAAAATCAAGATCAACACGCGGTAAAATGAGCCAGCTGATGACTGACTGTTCTTTGGTAGCAAAAGCACTGATCTCCGCATACGTATTTCCAGCCGCTGTTTTGGCCAGGAAATAACGATCACCTGTTTCAGCAATATTTTTCCAATCAGTTACGCGGATGATACTGTCTGTTAGCTGCCCTGAGAAATCTGCTTCAAACATTTTTTTGGGCCCACTTTGTGTACACCTTAATCCATCCAGCTTAACATCATTTGTGTCGCGAAGCAATAATTGTTTCTGTGTTCTGAAAATACTATACACGCCTGTTATCTCACCGTTTCCCCTTGCTGTTAATGCAGGTGCAAAGCGCGCAAAACCACCGGTTCGCACATAAACAGTTCCATTGCCACAGGTTCTCAGTGAATGACTTACGGCCTGTTTATTGATGGCATCTGCATAAGGTTTTCCCGTATCGGAACTCGCAAATTCCACATGGGTTAATGTGATTAGCGTATTCTGCAAACTGTCATGCAATTCATTCATGGTGAGTTTTCTGGCAGTTACCGTTTGTTGCAAAGGGCCTTTGATCAATATCCGGTCGAATAATGGCTGGGGTATGGAAGACAGTTCTGGCGATAAAGGGTCTGACCTGTCAACCCCTGCTCCAAGTTGTATCATTCCTGCATAATCGCCCATCCATAAGCCTTTCAGCCTCACAAATATTTTTCTGCCAACCGGATATACATTGAAAAGAGAATATCCGTCGAGCCGGATGGCAATTCCACCCGTACTATCCTGTATAACAATTGATTTATAGAAATTATCAGTCTCATCATTGGCTATCACTACTCCATCAATGATCAGGTCATCCATGATTTTTTCGAAATTATTCAGCAGGTGTAATCGCTTGATGGCAGCAATGCTTGTATTAGCGCTGATCATTGGACCAGTATATTCCGGCGGTTCATCAAATGGCTTTTTACAATGGGTGATACCCGTTAACAGGGGCAGTGCAAATAATAAATAAAAACAGTTTTTCATTTTCATGATCAATATTTTAAAAACTCAGTGAAACAGACAGGGCATAATTCAACCCATATCCATAAAATAATTTTGGAGGAAACCGGTCAGGATTCTTTGTGTCCTGATCGAAACGAAGTTGTTCATAGCCTCCGGTAATAATTTGTTTTTGATTGAGCAGGTTATTGATGCTTACCGTGCAGAAAAACCGGAGCGGCTTTTTGTGGTATACATTCCTGACAGAGAATCCTTTTCCCATAAACATATTCACCAGCATAGCAGAAGGCAGCCTGGTCTGATCAATAATTTTATGCCATTGCTCAGTTCCTTTCTGAATACCTTCAAGTGCTTCATAAGTTCTGCGTACCGGATTAAATTCAAGCCATTGATCTTTAAAAAAACTGGCATTAGTCTGGAGAAAAAAATGCTTGGGAGTATGGTACCTTAGTGCTATCCCTCCCACCTGTTGTGGAGAACCGGCTATGCGGAAGTTTTTGGAATAGACTTCCATTTTATTCAGTAAAGCTTCATTGTTATCGAGACTTACTGTTACAAACTGTCTGCTGTTGAAGGTATTGAATGCTTTTGCATACGCCATGCTGAACTCCCATCGTTCATTCATCTCCCATGACATTGCCGATTCAAGACCCGTGTATTGCCGGTTGATATTTTCAATAGCATAATTCACAAAATTGCGGTACCCGTCATGATAAAACGTAAGTACATTCATGCCATCACGCGAAGTAGTATAATAGAGGTTGATTCTTGCTTTTACCCGATGCATTACCCATCTGTATACCATTTCAATATTTACTATTTTTTCACTTAGAGGACGATCCTGCCGGGTATCACGCATTTTTGGTGCGATATATACATTGTCGAAAAGGGGAGCTTTTGTTTGTGATTGAAAAAAAAGACTAATCATATGTTTTGGATGCAGTTTAAACAGCACACTAAGTTTCAACAGCGGATCAAAAAAATGATTGGCAACAGAAGTCCCTTTAGAGTGGCGAGGAAAAAGACCATTTCGTACCAGCCCCTTCCGGTTGAATTCTGTTTTAGAAAAACGAAACCCAAAGAGCCAGTCTATTTTCTTTGTTACATATTCAGTCTGAGCCCAGACACTGTTCAACATAACCGATGACAGGTAATCATATCCATACTTGTCGCCTTTGCGAAGAATGCGGTTGGGTTGATCAATATCAAATTGAATACCTTCCTGATGCAGCGAAAAATCATTTTCAGCAAACTGATTCCAGTTTACATGAAAGTCTGCTCCCAGCAAATCGTACACCGTTTTATAATAATGGTTTTGCTGATGACTAAACTGAAATCCTGCAGCTATATTCCAGTTATTTCTCCATCGTGCGTGGTAATAACTGCTCATTAACCATCGTCTTATATCGGTAGCTCTTTGTTCGAGTAAATAATGCGCTCTTTTACCTGATATGGTTTTACCTGTTCCGTTAGCATTATCAATTCGTTCGAAAGAATGACGGTTAACAGTATAAAGTTGTTGCCAGTTGATCTGTTGCACATCCTTATTCGCCAGCCATACATCTCTTACCTGAATTTGTAAAAGACTGTCTGTCTGGTAAAAGGGCAGATACCGGTAATAGTCTGGTCGTGGATCGGCTGCCTGGTACCAATCTAAGCCGGTATCAGTTCGTTTACCCATTACTGCTCCAATACTGGTAACCCAAGTCGAATGATTATCCGGGTTCCATTCATAAGAAAGTATGGCAACAGGTATATGTTGAGCTGCAACGGCGGCATTTCTTTTATGCCCGTTCTGATAGCCCCAATTAGGATTATAATTAATCCCGAGCAAACCTGTTACGGGTGCAGTTACTGCTGCCTGTTTACCATATTGCTGTGCATTGCCAAATATGATTAATGATAGTAAACCCGCTTTGCTGAACTGTTTATCAATGGCTGCATAATAGGCCGCGGACTGGTATTCACAGCCCGTTCTGTAACTTTCTGTTGCTAAACGAACATTGGCAGCCATGGCCCATGACCATCCTTTTCGATTGATTTCTGTGGCATAAGAAATATGATAACGGTTGGTATAGGTTCGGTTGGAAAGGGCATAACCCCATTGCAATTGTTTACGCTGTGCCAGTGCACGCATATCGGTAATGCTGGTAATACCCACGTCACCCATCCAGTTATCCTGGAAACGATTGGCTGTAAAATCGATACTGTTTCTCATGACTTGTGATAAACCATTCCATAAAGACCAGGAAGGGTTTCCCTGCAATAGATCATTCAGCAATAATCCATTGATTAATGTACCGGAGAGAGCAGCATCATAACCTCTGTACCTGTAACGCAGGGCACTGAATTGAAATGTGGCCATTTGCAAAAACACATCCTTCTCTCCGTTCAAAGGCGACACAATAGCAGATGCAATTCCTCTTTCCTGTTCATTCAGTAAAACGGCATCTGCTTCTGTTGATTCCTGGCTGTACAAAAGTTGTAGTAAACTACTGTCGTACTTAGACGGAATGGTATCAGTATTGTTTAGCACAACTCTTGCAGATATATAACAGCACTGGAATAAAATAGAATAAACAAACCACTTCATACAAATTGTTTCATCCAAAATAGAAAGCACCAAAACAAATGGTACTACCAGTGATCATTTTTGCGGGAAATACGGTCATGAAAAAATGTATTTAGCGCAATTATTTTCAAACTTTTATGATGAAAAACATACTCTTTATGCTGAGCGCATTACAATTCTGTTTATGCGCTTCATCGCAGGTGAAGCGATATCAGGTGGCTGTGATTGGTTTTTACAACTTAGAGAATTTATACGACACGATTGACAATCCATTGATCAACGACGATGATTTCACACCACAGGGTGTAAAAAAATATGGTACGGCTATTTTTAAAGACAAGCTCAACAAGTTATCGGGTGTTATCAATGAAATAGGAAAAACTTATTCAGATAATGGTTTAAGTATTTTGGGTGTAGCAGAAATTGAAAATGATACCGTACTTCAGTTTCTTGTTCAGCATCCGTTATTACAGAAAAGAAATTACCATATTGTACATGCTTCCTCAAAAGATGCAAGAGGTGTTGATGTGGCACTGATTTATAATCCTGCTTATTTTATTCCCATCGACGCCCAGAAATTATTTGTGGCTTTACCCGGTAACAGTAAAGACGGATTTTTCACCAGGGATATTTTGTATTGCAAAGGTTTACTGCATACTGATACGGTTCATATTTATGTAAATCACTGGCCCAGCAGAAGAGGCGGCCAGGAAAGAAGTGATCCTGCCCGGATGGCTGCAGCCGGCGTGTGTAGAAAACATATCGATTCTATTCAGTTAAAACATCCTGCTGCTAAAATAATAGTCATGGGAGATATGAATGATGATCCTGACGACATTAGCATCAGGGAGGGATTAAGGGCCAGGGGGAAAAAGGAGGCATTACAACCTGGTGATTTATATAATCCATGGGGAAACTGGTTACAAAAGGGAGTAGGTACACTGGCTCATCGCGACCGTTGGGGGTTGTTCGACCAGATCATGCTGTCTGCAAGCTGGTTGGATCCCAAAGGGGATAGTTATTATTTTTTCCGTGACCATATTTTCAACCCGGCCTATTTAGCCGAATTCAGTGGCAGGTACAAGGGTTACCCCATGAGAACATGGGAAGGCAACCGTTACAGGGGCGGGTATAGTGATCATTTTCCGGTTTATATGGTTTTAAGGCGCAATAATTAAAAATTATAGTTAGAGCGATTGATGAAGTGCAAACAATGATCGTTATAGTTGCTAAAAGTAAATACTATTTTTATGTGGTAATTTATTTATATATACTTTCTTTGAGACCAACTTGCAGAATAGAATCTTTTGAGAATGGCACTATATCTGTAATAATAGTAATAAGTCTATCTGGTGTTAAACAACAATAATAATGATTATAGCGCACACAGGTTATTGTTACCAGCTTCCCCACAGGCCAAGTATCAAATCCTCCTGTAGGCTTTTCTTTTGGGAAAAGAGTATAATCGTACTTCTTTTTATACGCAAACGGATAACTATAAAAAGTAGAATCACAATTGATAGGCTGAAAAGTAAAAATCAACTTTAAATCATGTTTTTTATTGAGTTTTTGATAAAATCCGACCTGATTCTTATCATAAAATGAATTGTAAACATTTGATTCGATTGAAACGTACTTTACAGTTAGTTTAATTGTATCATAATTACTTTTCCGTGAAGATGTTGGTGCATGATCCCAAATGTCACAATTTGTCTGCATATAGTTAAAAACGGGTTTGTCAACCGGTCCTGATACACTGATTATTGATAACGTTACAATTAGCATAAATTTTATCATAACACACTTTTTCTTATTTGAGAAACCTTATAGAATAATGGAGGTATCGAGGGCGTCCCCACAAAATATCCAGTTAAGGCTCCTGTTGATGGATTAAAGTATAATTTATTGCTTGGAGCTGTTCCAAAAATTATATTTGAGGTTATATTATCGTAAAACCAGAAATAATTACCTTGGCTATCTGAGCCCATTCCCACTATAACTACAAAGTGATTAGTTGTTCCGTCTAAATTGGGAGATACTCCTCCATAATCAACACCAACAATTACTGGTTTATTTTTCTGTAAGGCATCAATTATATAACTGACCCCCTGTATAGCTACAGTTTTATTAATCCCAGTATTCCTTTTATATATAGAATATGTCTGCCCACCTGGATCATATCCGCCACTTTTATACCCAAGTACGGCTATTTGCTTTTTGGCTAAACTCAAACAGTTTTGCGATGGACTTTGTCTTTGCACAAAATTGTTCTTTCCAATAATATCCGTTACAGTTGGAAAAGGTAGGGAAGTATCTATAATTGCTATTGGGTCATTATCTACATTGGTGCTATTACCTCCTTCATCAAATCCAATTGAATTATCGAATACGGCTGCTTCAATGCTAAAATCAACATAATCAACATATTCATCATATTGTGATGGAATAGGGTCGGTTTGGCCTTGACTAAAATAACTCCAATTGATTCCTCCACCTGCACCACTTCCCCCTCCAAAATCAGGAAGATTTGGATCTGTATTAAGGTCATTTGGAGGATATATATTTGTAAAAAAAGTTAACCAACTTATTGGTCCTCCTCCTTCCGGGGGTAAAGGTATCTGATTTTCACCCACATTTTCATCGCCGCCGCTACCTCCTAATACCCAACAACCAGCCCATTCATTACCAACTTTTGCAGGTAAGGCGAATAAATGTTTCCCTATACAATAAAGCAACTGCGAGAACCAACTACTAGCTTCTTGTTTTATTAGGGAATTATTATCAGAAACACTTCCATTTAAACTTCCTTTAGTCCATCGTACAATAAAGCCATTTTTAATAACTGCTTGACCCATATCTAAATTTTCAAAATCAATGACCTCATATGTACCTGAGAAACGATTAACGTTTACTCTATTTCCACTATCTGGATTAATTCGAAAAAAAACAGCATTTAATTTATCTTCTTTTTTGAAATAGATGTATCCTCGACTATTTCTTAAAGGTACTCTCACATAAAACTCCCCATTGTAGTATGTTTTAACTGCGTTTCCTATCATTAAAAGAGGTCCTCCAGGGATTCTTTTTTATAAGAAGATTTCCACAATATCAAATCATTATAACTAATGTCTTCTGTATCATTTATACTAAACCCATTCTTCTTACATCCAATATTACTCAAGACTGCTGCAAAAAAAACACAAGTCAATATTATCCGATGGCTATTAAACAAGGTTTTTGTATTTGTTATATATATCTTCATTTTTTAGATTTTTATTTAAATACTTCATATCAAAATGTCATTTAAATTAAAAAAAAATACATTAAGTAAAAAATTATCTGATAGCTTCCCTTCAGGTATTTCTTACCTTTTATTCTGTACTCCAGCGATCATGCCATAACTCATTGATTATAAATAAATACACAGGTGTAAATGATTTTTCAGTTACATAAATTAAATTTGAAACAGGCTTCATAATCTTCTTTTTTTCCCTCCAATCCCTTACCTTTGCAGCCCCAAATCTGTTTTGGCAGATTTTCCGCTCCGGCGGAATCCACTGGGAAAAACCAATTTAAAAACCTAAAAATTCAGGTAATGAGTAATTACGAATTGATGGTGATTTTCACTCCGGTATTGTCTGAAGAAGACTTCAAAGCTTCTCAGAAGAAATACGAAGACTTCATCAAAGAAAATGGTGGATCTACCGTATTCAGCAACCCATGGGGTTTAAAATCACTGGCTTACCCAATCCAGAAGAAAACGACTGGTATTTACTGGATACTGGAGTACAGCGCACCAACTGATTTCAATGAGAAATTGAAGATTCAGCTTTTACGTGACGAGCAGGTAATGCGTCACATGGTAACCAAACTCGATAAATACGCCGTCGAGTACAACTACAGAAAAAGAAATGGCGGATTTGCTGTAACTGAAAAAACGGAGGGTTAATCATGGCAAAGAATGAGATAAAATACCTGACCGCTATCAAACAGGAGAAGCCAAAGAAAAAATTCTGTCGCTTCAAAAAGTATAGCATTAAATACGTTGACTATAAAGACATCGAGTTCCTGAAGAAATTCATCAACGAGCAGGGTAAATTATTACCTCGCCGTTTGAGTGGTAACTCACTGAAATACCAGCGTAAAGTATCTGATGCAGTTAAGAAAGCACGCCAGATGGCGCTGTTGCCTTATGTAACGGATTTATTGAAATAAAATTCAAAAGTCAAAATTCAAAAGTTAAAAAACGTTTTGCATTTTGACTTTTGAATTTTGAATTATACTCATTAGTCACCTTCCCTAATCCCGACAAGATCGGGAGACAGTCTGGCCGCAAGCAGGACTGGGCTCTTGGGAACTAAACAAACAATCATGCAAGTAATTTTAATTCAGGACGTAGACAATCTGGGTGGTCGTAATGAACTGGTAAACGTTAAAAACGGTTATGCCAGGAATTTTCTGATCCCGCAGAAATTTGCTGTTGAAGCAAACCCATCTAACCTCAAACAACTCGAAGAGCGTTTGAAAGTACAGTCGAAGAAAGAAGCAGCTATGCTGGCTGAAATCAATAAAGTGATCGATGTACTGAAAGCTTCTCCTGTTAAACTGGGTGCCAAAACAGGTACCAGTGGTAAGATTTTCGGAACCATCACTTCATTACAGATCGCCCGCGCCATCCGTGACCAGAAAGGTTATGAGATCGACCGTAAGCGTATCAGCATTGTAGATGATGTGAAAGAACTGGGTGCTTACAAAGCTTCTATTGATTTCGGTAACGGTCATGTTACAGAGGTTGATTTTGAAGTTGTGGGTGAATAATCGTCTGAAAATAACTGGTTTGTAAAGCCCCCGCAGTGCTGCGGGGGCTTTTTTATACCGATTTATCGGTATTTTTTACCGTTTTAGGCTTAAAAAATACCCAAAGCGAAAAAAACTTGTCAATCCCCCAAATTCCCTATCTTCGGTAGTCCAATGAAAGGTCTTCCATATCTCAGAACGTTTTTACGTAAATGTTTCAGGGTTTTTGGTTACTGGTTTCTCATTGGTTTTTGATCACTTAATTTTTAAAAAGAACATGAACATTTACG
>Ga0164290_1000979_pt1 | contig 61538 bp, 59 predicted proteins | sample Micstemetagenome_FD_108782 | JGI IMG/M metagenome (GOLD analysis project Ga0164290, IMG submission 108782) | Contaminated culture microbial community from soil near Moab, Utah, USA - Microcoleus steenstrupii SON62 (Illumina Assembly) | ecosystem: Environmental > Terrestrial > Soil > Soil crust...
GACCTCCGCTTCACGCAGCTTGCCGATAATCTCTTCCGGGCGATGCTTCTTGGCCGGCATTCATATTCTCCTTCGTCATCCAAAATATCATCAATTTTGGACCACTCAGAAGGGGGCAGATCACCCTGGCATTCGCCCATCCGGGCAGTGCGCAGGCGCTCGCCGACCGCCCGGTCGGCGAACTGCGCGGCGAGGTCCAGAGCCGTTATGACGCCGCGCTGGCGATGACGACCGACCGCAGCGTCGTTGCGGCGGACAACAATGTCTATGCCTGGGCGTCGGAGGCCAAGGTCCAGTGCGGCATCGCTTTGGGCTTTCTCAAATCGAACAGCAGGGACGCCGAAAGCCTGCGCCGCTGCGATTTCGCCTATGGCATGATGACGCGCCAGCCCGCGCCCGAAGCGCCGATGACGCCGCCGCCGCCACCGACCGAAAATTGCCCGCCCGAAGTGGCATCGACTTTCTATTTCGACTGGGATTCGACCGTCGCACCGGCCGACGCGCCGCAGTCGGTCGCCTTCATGGCCGACAATCGCGAGCGGTGCGGGTGGCGCAGCTTCACGGTCGTCGGCCACACCGACCGGTCGGGTTCGGACGCCTATAACGACCGGCTCGCGCTGCGCCGCGCGCAGGTCATCGCCGACATGATGGCGGGTGCCGGCATTCCCGCGACGGCCATCGCCGTGTCGGGCATGGGTGAGCGGCAGCCGCGCATTCAGACGGTCGATGGCGAGCGCACGCCGGAGAACCGTCGTGTCGAAGTCGAAGTCAATGGGATGGGGGGACAGTGATGAAACCGCAACACAAGCTCGCCGGCTTTGCGTCGGCCCTCGCCATCGCCTGCTTCGCCGTGCCCGCGCTAGCCGAGCCAGTGACGATGCAGAATGTCATGGCGGTCGCGATCGATTCGAACCCGCAGATCCATCAGGCCGAAATGAACAAGCAGGCGATCGAGTTCGAGCTCGAACAGGCCAAGGGGCTATACCTGCCGCGCGTGACGCTCGAACTGTCGGCGGGGGTCCGGCGCCTCGAAAACTCGACGCGCCGCGCGCTCGGCATCGCCAATGACGAGCTCTACCCGCTCGAAGCCAGCATCCGCGCCGAACAGACGCTGATCGACTTCGGCCGCCGTCGCGGCGAAAAGCTGCGCCAGGCGGCGCGGGTCGACGGCGCGGCCTTGCGCGTCGTCGAACGGTCGGAGTTCATCGCGCTCCAGACCGCGCGTCAATATCTCGACGTGCTGCTGCAACAGCGCGTCGTGGCTGCTGCCGAAGACAATCTGAACTTTCACAACAGCCTCGTCTCCGACCTGTCGAGCGGGGTGAGCGCGGGCTCGATCAGCGTCGCCGACCTGCAACAGGCGCAGGAGCGCGCGAAAGCGGCAAGCGTGCGCGTCAGCGAAGCGAAGGAAGCGCTGCAGAATGCGAAGATCGAGCTGCTCGCGCTGAGCGGGCTGCAGGTCGACGAAGTGCAGATGCCGCCCGCGATGGCCGAAAAACTGCCGGTCAGCCTGAGCGAAGCGGTTGGGCTGACGCGCGCCAAACACCCCAAGGTGCTGGAAGCGCAAGCCGACGTCGATGCTGCCAATGCCGAAGCGAAGAAGGCGAAGGGCGATTTTTTCCCGACGATCGGCCTCGAACTTTCGGGACGAATCGGCGACGACATCGATGCGTTCCGCGGCGAGACGAACGACCTGCTCGGTCGCGTCGTGATGCGCTGGGACATTTTTGACGGCGGGATCAACCGCGCCAAATATCAGGAGATGGTCCGCCGCGCGAGCGAAAGCCGGTTCCGGCTGCACGAGGCCGAACGCAATGCCGAGGCCGATACGCGCCGCGCGTGGAACAGCCGCGAAACGCAGACCGCGGTGTTCCGCGATCTCGTCGACCAGAGCAAGGCGACCGACGAACTGCTTGTGTCGTACCGCGACCAGTTCTCGGTCGGCCGCCGCTCGCTGCTCGACTTGCTCGACGCGCAGAACACCCGCTTCAACGTCCAGGTCCGCGCCGAAACCGCCCGCTTCTCGGAGATTTTTGCGGGCTATCAGGTGCTGGCGGCTACCAACAGCCTGCTCGACGCCTTCAACCTGACCGCACCCGAATCGCGCCGCGTCTATGCGCGCGAGGATGTCGGTTACGGGCCGCCGGCGCCCGCCGAACTTCAGCGCCGACGTTACCCGCAATAATATCCACCGGATTGATTCATAAAAGAAAATAAACATGCTTCAGAGTCAATCCTCGATTGCGCGTATCGGCAAGGAGAATGTGGGCGATCCGCTGATCGCCTGCATCCTCTTTGTCGCGCAGCATTTCGGCCAGACGTTCCAGCGCGGCGCGCTGTCGTCGCTCGCGCGCGACGAACGGGGTTTCCTTCCCTTTCATCAGGCCGAAGCGGCGCTCGACCTCTGCTTCATCAACAACGAGCGTCTCCATGCGCGCAAGGTGCGAGCCTTTGCGCGCGACCTTCCCGCGATCATCCACCGCCAGGGCGGCGACTGCGCCGTTCTGATCGCGGCGAAGGACCGCCAGTATCTCGTCTGGGAACCGGGCGCCGACGCGCCGGTCTGGATCGACGAAGAGGCAGTCGAGGCGAGCTATGCCGGACAGGCGGTCGCGGTCGCGGCCGACCCCACCGCGATCCGGGCCGAGGAACGGCCGTGGGACGAAGCCGCGAAGCGCCACTGGTTCTGGGGCGAGGTGCGGCGGATGCGCCGTTCCTTCTATCCGGTGCTGGGCGCGGCGCTGATGATCAACCTGCTCGGCCTGGCGCTGCCGCTGTTCACGATGAACGTTTACGACCGCGTGATCCCGAACAAGGCGGTGTCGAGCCTGTGGGTGCTCGCCGTCGGCGCGTTGCTCGCCTTTGCGGTCGAGTTCGCGCTGCGCCTGGCGCGTGCGACATTGCTCGACGATCTGGGGCGCGAGCTCGACGTCAAATTGTCGGAAAAGATTTTCTCGAAAGTGCTGAACATGCCGCTCGCCGACCGCCGCGGCAGCACCGGGATGCTCGCGCGGCGCGTGTCCGAGTTTGAAACCGTGCGCGATTTCTTTGCCTCGACGACGATCGTGCTGATCGTCGATGTCGTCTTCCTCGTGCTGTTCATCGCGATGATCGCGGTGCTCGCGGGTTGGCTCGCGCTCGTCCCGCTCGCAATCATCGTCGCGATGGGCGTCGCGGGCTTTTTCCTGCAACGCCGCATGATGCAGGCGTCGCTCGACAATCAGGCCGACGCCGCGATCCAGCATGCGATGCTTGTCGAGGCGATCGGCGGGGCCGAAACGATCAAGAGCTGCGCCGCCGAAGGCCGCGTGCTCGGCCAGTGGCGCCGGATGGTCGACACCGCCGCGCGGACGCAGGCGTCGCTGCGCCGGACGAGCGCGGCGGCGATCAATCTGGCGACGCTGGGGCAGCAATTTTCCAGCCTCGCGCTCATCGTCGGGGGCTTCTACCTCTTCGACGCGGGCAAGATTTCGATGGGCGCGATCATTGCGATCGTGATGCTCGCGGGCCGCTCGATGGCGCCCGTGGGGCAACTCGCCTTTCTGATCACGCGCGGGCGCCAGGCGCTGACGACAATGGCGAGCATCCAGCAGATGATCGACGCCGATGACGAACGGCGGATGGGCAGCAGCGCGCTCAACCTCACCATCGACACGGGCGACATCGTCGTCGAGGGGCTTTCCTTCACCTATCCGGGCGCGTCCGCGCCGTCGCTGTCCGACATCGACCTGAAGATTGCGGCGGGCGAACGGATCGCGATCGTCGGCCGCGTCGCGTCGGGCAAGTCGACGCTTGGGCGGCTGCTCTGCGGCCTTTATCCGCCCGAGGCGGGCAATATCTTCATCGACGGGCTCGACAGTCGCCAGTATTCGCCGATCTATCTTCGTTCGCAGCTTCGCTTCGTCGGGCAGGATGCCGTGCTGTTCAGCGGCTCGATCAAGCAGAATCTGCAGTATTGCGCGCCCGCGGCGACCGACGCCGAATTGCTCGCCACGCTTCAGTCGATCGGTGCCGACCGCTTCATGGGCCGCGACGAGACGGGGCTCGACCGTGGCACCGGCGAGCGTGGCGGGCAGCTGTCGGGTGGTCAGCGCGGTTTCCTGACCATAGCACGCGCGCTTGCGTCGCCGTCACGCCTGCTCTTCCTCGACGAACCGACGGGCGCGATGGACACGCAAAGCGAGCGGCTGTTCATCGAGGCGCTCGGCCGCTCGGTCGCCAGGTCGCAGACGGTGATCATCGCGACGCACCGCGAAGCCATCCTGCAAATGTGCGATCGCATCATCGTCATCGACGGCGGCCGCATCGTCGCCGACGGTCCGCGCGCCGAGATCCTCGCGCGATCGATCAGGGAGCCGGCCGCATGATCCCCGAACTCCATATCGCGCGCGCCAGCGCGGCGCCCGCCGAGGCGCCGTGGGCCGATGGCGATGCCGCGCCGTCGACATCGAAGACGGTCGTCCTCGTCCTGCTCGGCCTTGCGCTTCTCGCCGCGGCGATCCTGTTCGCTGCGTCGAACGACCGGCTCGCGCGCTTTGTCGAGGCGCGCTTCGCCGCCTGGTCGGCCGACCCGGCCGAAACCGCCAGGGCGGCGAAGAAGCAGGCAATCGCGCGGCTCATTGCCGCGACCGAGACCGATGCGGCGCTTCCCGTGGCCGAGGGGGATGATGCGGTCGCGCGCAATGCGCTGCTGCCCGTATCGACGCTTCCGGTTGAGGCGGCGCGGCCGTTCCGCCTGCCGACGATCAGCGTGGCGCAGGCGACCAACGCCGAACGCTGCCTGACGCAGGCGATCTATTATGAAGCGGCGACCGAATCGGATACGGGCAAGGCGGCGGTCGCGCAGGTCATCCTCAACCGGATGCGCCATCCCGCCTATCCCGATACGGTGTGCGGCGTCATCTATCAGGGCAGCTCGCGTCCCGGATGCCAGTTCAGCTTCGCGTGCGACGGGTCGATGCGGCGCGCGCCGGTGCCCGCGCTGTGGCATCGTTCGGCGGAGATAGCGCGTGCGGCGCTGGCCGGGCGGGTCGAGGCGAGCGTCGGCATGGCGACGCACTATCACGCCAATTACGTGCTGCCGCGCTGGGCGCCCCGGCTCACCAAAATCGACCAGATCGGCGCGCATATCTTCTATCGCTGGCCGGGTTCGTGGGGCAAGCCTGCGGCCTTTTCGGATGCCTATGCCGGCGCCGAATGGATTCCCGCGCTCAGCCAGCTCTATCAGGGCGGGGCGGCGACCACCGATGAGCCTGCTGACGTCGCCGCGCTCGCCGCCGCCGCGCCGCCCCGCGATCCGACCGATCGCCGCGCCGACAATGATGTCGGCGGCCGTATCGATGTAACCAAAGGCTGGGTGCCGAGCCTCCCCGATCCGACCAGGAGCAAGTCGCGCTTCGACAGCCTGACGAGCCAGCAAGGCGGGGCGCCGGCGCCCGACATTCAACCTGGGCAATAATCATGCGAATCGTCCAATTCTGGCAACGGCTGCGCGGCAGCGAGCAGATCATGGTGGCGGCCGCCGCGGGCATGGTGCTGTTCCTGCTGTGGGCGAGTATCGCGCGCGTCGACGAGGTGTCGCGCGGCCAGGGCCGCGTCATCCCGTCGTCGCGGGTGCAGATCATCCAGTCGGCCGAGCCGTCGACGATCCGCGAAATCCTTGTCCGGTCGGGGCAGACCGTCGAGAAAGGACAATTGCTCGTGCGGCTCGACAATACGACTTCGCAATCCGAACTGGGACAGCTCGAAACCGAAAACGAACGCCTTGCGCAGCGTGCGGCGCGGCTTGCGGGCGAGGGGGGCAGCGGCGCCGGCTGCACCGGCGACAATTGCGGCGACGAAGCGCGCCTCGCCGAGGTGCGACGGTCGGCGCTGCAAAGCCAGCTTGCGGCGCTGTCCGCCGGGGTTGAGCAGCGCCGCCGCGACCTTGGCGAAGCGCAGGCGACGGCAAGCGCGCTCGAAAGCAGTCTGCGGCTCGCGCGCGAACAGGTGGCAATGCTCGAACCGCTCGCGGCGCGCGGCGTCGTGCCGCAGACCGAGCTGCTCACCGCGCAGCGCGAGGTCGTCGATATCCAGGGCCGCCTCGCCGCCGCGCGGCAGGCGATTTCGCGCTCGCAGGCGGCGATCCGCGAAGCGAGCGCCGAAGTGTCGCGCGCGCGCTTCGACTTCCAGCAGGAAGCGCTCAACGAACGCAGCCAGCTCGCGACCAAGATGGCGGTCAACGAAGAAACGATCCGCGGCGCCGAGGGGCGACTCGCGCGCTCGGAAATCCGTTCGCCGACGCGCGGTGTCGTCAACGACCTGCTCGTCAATACGCTCGGCGGCTTCGTCAACGCGGGCGAACAGATCATGCAGATCGTGCCGCTCGGCGACAAATTGCTCGTCGAAACGCGCGTCACGCCGCGCGACATCGCGTTCATCAAGGTCGGCGACCCGGCGAACGTCAAGGTCACCGCCTATGATTTCTCCATCTATGGCGGGCTGAAGGGCAGGGTCGTGCGCGTGTCCGCCGACAGCATCTATGACGAGGTCGAGCGCGAAGCCTATTTCACCGTCGTCGTGGAAACGACGAACAGCTTTCTCGAATCGAACGGCCGCCGCCTGCCGATCACGCCGGGGATGCTATGCGATGTCGAAATCCTGACCGGCAAGAAATCGGTGCTCAGCTATTTGCTGAAACCCGTCTTGAAGGTCAGCGGCACGGCCTTGACCGAACGCTGATCGGCGAGCGCAAGGGTAAAGCTCTTGCGCGATGCCGGAACGACGCGGCTGTCGGGTGAGGCGGCCGCGGTGCGATAGGCGTGGACCCAGCGCCGATCTTCGCTGAACGACAGCACGGGGCGCACCGCTTGCGGACGGGCGCCGTCATAGACGCGGTCGGTCACGTTATCGAGCACCAGCTTGCCGCCGGTTGTTTCGACGAGCAGAAAGGCATGGTCGGCGTTGGCGGCGAGGTCGCGCAGCAGCACCAGTTTCATGCGGTCGGCATCGACCCCAGCCGCGCGCAGCATGTGCATCTTCAGGATCGCGAAATCCTCGCAATCGCCGCTGCCGCGCGCGATCGTCTGTTCGGCGGTCGCCCAATGGTCGCGTTGCCGGTAATTGCGATCGTCACCGACATAGGCAATTTCGCGGTTGACCCACTGGTTGACGCGCGCGAGCAGCTCGGTTTCGCTGAGCCCCGGCGCCGCGTTGGCGCTGCGCAGCTGGCGCTGCATCAGCGCGGCCGGCGCGGCGCGGCGGACGCGGTCCCAGCGATCGTCGAAGCGCGTCCGCCTGACCGGAATGGCGCGCGTGCCGAGTTCGGAATCGGCATCCCATTCGGCCATCGCGCCCGGCGCGCCGCTGCAACCCGCCGACGCCGACAGCGCAAGGGAAGGCGGCGTGCGGCTTGCAGGTTCGAGCGGCGCCCGCGCGGCAACCGGGGCGGTATTGCCTGAAACGGCGGCTGCGGATCCCTGCTGCTGCATCCGGATGCGATCGAGCGCGCTCGGCGCGCCGCCCAGAATGAGTTGCGACAGATTGCGGGCGAGCGGCATCGCGGAAACGCCCGCCGTGTCACAGGCAACCTTGGCTGGCGCCGATGCCTTGATATTGTCCAGCTTTGCCGACGCCTGCGCCGAGGTCGGCGCCAGGACGGTCGCGATCAGCGGGAGCAGATACCGCGCAGCGCGGACCGGAGGGGCATGACCGAACATGCCACCCCATTTGCCGCAGCGGGATGAGGATAAGCTTCATGGCGATGGTGAACCATGTCTTCACCATGATTCCCCGACGTCGGCCCGGTGCCGCCGCGTGACGACCCCGCTATCCCGGCTGCGCGGCGATGTGCAGCAGTGCCTCGATGTCGAGATGGATCGCCAGTTCGGCGGCGATGTCGTCGAGCGCGGCGTCGACATCGGCGCCATGGTCGCGCCCGTTCCCGGTGACGTTGATTCGTTCCAGCAGCGCGCCGCGCAGGTCGGGCGACGCGAGCAAGCCGTGGATATAGGTGCCGATCACATTGCCCGCGGTGTTGGTCGCCCCTTCGTTCCCGCCGCCCTCGATTCGCGCAAAGGGCCGCGCCGTGTCGGCGCCCGCGGTTTCGCCCATGTGCATTTCATAACCCGCGAAGGGGCTGCCCCATGCGGTCCCGGACACCTCGCGGAGCGTCTTGGCCGGGGCCAGCGTCGTCGACACGTCGAGCAGCTCCAGCCCCTCGACCTCCGACGGCGCGCCCTCGATCCCCAGCGGATCGGCGATGCGCTTCCCCAGCATCTGATAGCCGCCGCAGAGGCCGAGAATCAGCCCGCCGCGCCGGTGATGCGCCTTGATGTCGATGTCCCAGCCTTCGCGGCGGAGCGCGGCAAGGTCCGCGATCGTCGCCTTCGATCCAGGCAGGACGATGATCGCCGCGTCGGCGGGAATCGGCTGCCCCGGCGGCACCATCACCAGCGCGACGCCGGGCTCCTGCTTCAAGGGGTCGAGATCGTCGAAATTGGCGATGCGCGGCAGGATCGGGCAGGCGACGATGCGGCGGCCCTCATGCGCGTCGGCACGGCGTTCGAGGATCACGGCATCCTCGCTCGGCAGGCGCGATGCCGCCGCGAGCCAGGGCACGACCCCCAATCCCGGCCAGCCGGTGCGCTCGGCAATCGCGCGATAGCCATCGTCGAACAGCGCGGGGTCGCCGCGGAACTTGTTGATGATGAAGCCCTTGATCATCGCCGCATCGTCCGCGTCGATCACCGCGCGGGTGCCGACAATCGCCGCAATCACGCCGCCACGGTCGATGTCGCCGACAAGCACGACCGGAACATCGGCGGCGCGGGCAAAGCCCATGTTGGCGATGTCGCCCGCGCGCAGGTTGATTTCGGCGGGCGACCCCGCGCCTTCGACCAGGACGATATCGCACGCGCTGCGCAGCCGGTGATAGCTTTCGAGCACCTCGCCCATCAGCGCGCCGCGCCCTTCGCGGAAATTGCCGCTGCCCAATGTGCCGCGCACGCGGCCGTGGACGATCAGTTGCGAGGTGCGGTCGGCCTGCGGTTTCAGCAGCACCGGGTTCATGTCGCTGTGCGGCGCGGCGCGGCAGGCGAGGGCTTGCAGCGCCTGCGCGCGGCCGATCTCGCCGCCGTCGATGGTGACCGCGGCGTTGTTCGACATATTCTGCGGCTTGAACGGGCGCACGCGGAGGCCGCGGTTGGTGAGTGCGCGGCAGAGGCCGGCGACGAGCACCGACTTGCCGACGTCGGAGCCGGTGCCCTGCAGCATCAGCGCGGCCATGAAATGCCCCTGTCGGACTGGACGGTCAGAACAGGCCGGGCAGTTCGCGCTGTGCCGCGCTCGGCCGGTCGGGAACGAGCATTTCGGGTTCGGCGCTCATGGGGGCGCCGCTGCTTCGCGCCGCCGCGCCGACGCTCGCCTCGGCGATGCGCGTCGTGCAGGCGTTGCCCGCGAGGAAGTCGATCGCGGTGCGGATCGACGCCTCGCGCGGGTCTCCCAGCGGAAAATTGAGGTCGTCCCCCGCCGCGCAGCTATTCGCGATTTTCGGCGCCAGCCCGTCGTAATAGTCGCTTTGGCCCGCTGCATTGCCCGTTGCAAAGGCGACGACGCGCATCCGGTCGTCGCATTCGGCGCGGTCGAGCGCGATCTGGCCGACCGGCTTGCCAAAGGTGTTGCCGCCAACGAGCGTCATGTTGGCGCCAAGATAGGGCAGCATCGAATTGATCACCAGCTCGCTCGCCGATGCGGTCGATCCTGTGCCGATGAAGGCGATGCGCGTCGGGGCGATCGACTGGCTGCCGGGCGCGAAGCGATGCTCGTCATTCTCCGCCGATTTGCTGGCGCGGAACAGCGTCTGCGAGAAAATCTGGCCGCTGCGCCCGGCGCCGAGCAGGTCGCCCATCAGATTGGCGGTCGAGACGAGCCCGCCGCCATTGTAGCGAAAGTCGATGACGATGTCGGTGACGCCCTGCGCGCGGAAATCGGCAAAGGCGGCGCGCAGCTGGTCGTCGGCGGAGCCGATGAAGGTGCGGAGGTTGAGATAGCCGTAATTGCGCCCGCCCTCGCTGATGATCCTGGCGCCATAGCGGTCGGACACCGGATCGAGCGCATAATCGGCCTTGGTCACCGTCACGTCGCGCGTGCCCGCGGCGTCGGCGATACGCAGCACGCGCGTGACGCCGGGATCGCTGGGGCCAAGCGCGCTGGTGATGCCCGCGGTCCCCTCCGCAGCGACGATCTCGGCTATGGTGCGCAGATTGCTGCTGGTCGTGCCGATCGCGATGATTGCCGTGCCGCGGTCGATTCCCGCGGCAAAGGCCGGGGCGCTCTCATAGGCCTCGGCGATCAGCAGGCGCTGGTTCGCGGCGTCATAGACCAGGCGCACGCCGAAACCCGCGCTCGATCCGCTGGAAAGAAAGGCATTCTCCTCGGCGATCGAAGTGATGTAGGTGAAGAAGCGATCCTTGTTCAGCGCGCGCGCGGGCGCGACGAGCGCGTCGATATAGGATTGGACGTCGCTGAAGCTGGCGGGATTGACCCCCGCCGCGACGTCGCCGGGGAACAGATACCATTCGTCGATAACCGCTCTGGCAAAGTTCTGCCGCGCGGCGAGCGCGCAATTCGCGGTCGGCGTCGGCGTCGGCGTGGGCGTGACCGTAACCGGCCCGCCGCTGCCAAGGCTCGAATCGCCACCCCCGCCACCGCACGACGCCAGCAGCAGCGCCGCCAGTGTCATCGCGGTGAGCGATTGCCTGGATTTCGTCATCGTCCCGTCTCTCCGCTTCGACCTGGCTGCCTGTTTACAGGGGATTATGCCGCATCACCGCGCCCCTTGAAACCCTGTGCGATCACATAAAGTTCGGGCGATCCCTTGCGGCTCGCCGGCGGCTTGGCGTGCTTGACCGTCGCGAAGTGGCGCTTGAGCTGCGTCAGCAGTTCACGGTCGGCGCCGCCCGCGAACACCTTGGCGACAAAGGCGCCGCCGGGCAGCAGATTCTGCACGGCGAAATCGGCCGCGGTTTCGGCCAGGCCGATCGTGCGCAGGTGATCGGTCTGCGGATGGCCTACGGTGTTCGCCGCCATGTCCGAAAGGACAAGGTCGGGAGCGCTGCCGAGCGCGGCGATCAAGGCATGGGGCGCCGCGTCGTCCATAAAATCCATTTCGAGGATCGCGACCCCCTCGATCGGCTCGCACGGCAAAAGGTCGATCCCTGCGACGCGCGCGCGCGGGTTCGTGTTGCGCACGACCTGCGACCAGCCGCCGGGTGTGATGCCGAGATCGACGACCGCGCGCGATTTTTTGAGGAAACCGAACTTCTCGTCGAGTTCAATCAGCTTATAGGCCGCGCGCGAGCGATAGCCTTCGGCCTGCGCGCGGCGGACATAGGGATCATTCAATTGCCGTTGCAGCCAGCGTGTCGACGACACGCTGCGCCTTTTTGCGGTCTTGACCCGCACATGCAGGCCGCCGCGACCGCCACCACTCTTGCCGCGCGCGCCGCTCATTTGCGATATTCGCGGCGGGTTACGGGAATGTCGCGCCCCTGCATCGCCAGCGTGCGCAAAATGCCCTCGCGGATGCCGCGGTCGGCGACGCCGACACGTGCCGCCGGCCAAAGGTCGATGATGCTTTCGAGGATCGCGCAGCCCGCGACGACCAGGTCGGCGCGCTCGCGGCCAATGCACGCGATTTCGGCGCGGTCCGCGATGCTCGCTTCGGCGAGGCGGCGGCTGATCGCGCGCATCGCCTCGCTGGGCACGACAAGGCCGTCGACCGCGCGGCGGTCGTATCGCGGCAGGTTCAGGAACACGCTGGCCAGCGTCGTCACCGTCCCGCTGGTGCCGAGCAGGCGCAGCGGCTGACCGGCAAAGGCCCCGGCGCGGTCGGCAAAGGCGGCAAAGGCCTGGCGCGTCACGTCGCGCATATGGGCATAGGCTGCCCGGCGTCCCTCCGTGCTGTCGTCGGGGAGCGGCGCATGTTCGGTCAGCGACACGACGCCCCACGGCACGCTGATCCAGTCGCGAATCTGGACGTCATGGTCCGACACCTCGACGCGCATCAGCTCGGTCGAGCCGCCGCCGATATCGAAGATCAGCGCGGGTCCGTCGCCAGGCTCCATCAGGTTATGGCAGCCGAGAACCGCGAGCCGGGCCTCTTCGGCGGCGGAGATGATGTCGAGCACGATCCCCGTTTCGCGGCGGACGCGCTCGGCCAGCTCGGCGCCGTTGCTCGCGCGGCGGCATGCTTCGGTCGCGACCGCGCGCGACAGCGAGACGTGGCGGCGGCGCAGCTTGTCGGCGCAGATCGCCAGCGCCGCGACGGTGCGGTCCATCGCGGCTTCGCTGATCCGTCCGCTATTGTGCAGCCCTTCGCCAAGGCGGACGATACGCGAAAAGGCGTCGATGACGACCAGCTCGCCGTCCTGCGGCCGGGCGATGAGCAGGCGGCAATTGTTGGTGCCGAGGTCGATTGCGGCATAGCTGCGCGGCCGCACGATCGGAATCGGTCGCCGGGGGGCGCTCGCCTTGTTCCGTCCTTTTGCCGCCGACCCGGGCCGCGGCGGTCGCCCTGATGGCGCTGCCATTTGCCGCATGGCTAGTATAACCTGTTCTGCTCACGCGCCCGCAGAACCGCGGGCGTGCACTTGTCGGCAAACCTAGGCGCGCACCGGGCCAATGGCAAGCGTCTCCTCCGGGGCGCCGCAGGCAGGCAAAACCCCGCCCGGCGCGAGGCCGGGGCGGGGCAAAGGAGGGACGGAAATTATTGGAGGTCGGGACTGCCTCTCGCGCGGCAGCCGTCATTCCCCGTCAGCGGCGGCAGCCGTCATTGCCTTTGTCGATCGCGCGGCCCGCGATGGCGCCAACGGCGCCGCCGATGATCGTGCCGACGGTCTTGTCGCCGCGCCCGGCGATTTCATGGCCGGCCAGGCCGCCCGCGATCGCGCCGATGATCGTGCCGCCGGTGCCCTTGTCGCACTGCCGATAATAACGGCGGTCGCCACGATAATAACGGCGGTCGTGGCGATAGTCGCGGCGGTCGTAGCGGCGATAGTCGCGATGGTCATAACGGCGGTCGTCGCGGTCATAGCCGCTGTAATAGCTCGAATAGCCGCCCTGGTCATAATAGCCGTTCTGCGCCGCGGCTGGTGTCGCCACGCCCAGCGTCACGGTGGACATCAGGGCGGCGATCGAGAGGGTCACCATCTTTTTCATCGTTATACTCCTGCTTTCGCGTTTGGCCCTTCGGGGCAGTGGTCGATGAAAGAGGTTCTGCCCGATTCGCATTGAGCGAAGCCTGAACGCGGCGGTCGGCTGGCGTTCAGCTTCGCCGTCGCGAAAGCCTTTCCTTTCGCGGTCCGGCGGCCTACGCCCCCGGCGATGCGCCGTCTGCTTGCCGCTGTCCTTGTTTTCGCTGCGCTTGGTCCGATGCCTGGCACGGCCGTGCGCTTTGCCGATGTCGACCTGTCGCAACGCGCCGTGGCGCGCCCGCTCGGCTTCGCTGCCGAAACCGCGGCGCCGATGCGCTTTGTGCGCGGCTGGCGCCTCGATAGTCCGAACAGCCGCTTCGGCGGGTTTTCCGCGCTGGCGCGGACGGAGCCGGGCCGCTTCCTGCTGGTCGGCGATAATGGCTATTGGACGCGTCTGACGTTCGATTCCCGCGGCGCGGTGTCGTCGGCGCGGATCGACGCGCTTCCCACAATCGACGGCCGCCCGGCGCGCAAGACGATGGCCGATGTCGAGGCGCTGGCCGTCCATCAGGCGGGCGGCACCGTCTGGCTCGCGCTGGAAGGGGTCAATCAGGTCTGGCGGCTCGATGCCGGGCTTGCGCGAATCGAATCGCGGCGCCGTCTGCCGCGCTGGCCCAGGAATCGCGGGGCCGAGGCCATGGTTCGGCTTGGTGACGGACGGACGATCCTTTTTTCCGAAGATGCCGACGACGATCCGCGCGGGCGCGAGGCGCTGCTCTATTCGGACGATCCGGCGGTGCCGGGAATGCCGCCGGTGCGCTTCTTCTATGACGCCGCCGGACGCGGTCTTGTCAGCGACGCGGCGCCGCTGCCCGACGGACGCATCCTGCTCGTCCACCGGCGGCTCGGTTTCGACCCCGTTTTCACGACGACCGTTTCCGTCCTCGATCCCGCCGACATCGCCCGCGACGGCGTCGTGCGCTCGCGGACGATCGGGCGTGTGCCGCGACCACTGGCCGAAAATTACGAGGGCGCGGCGGTATCGGTCGAGCGCGGCCGCACCTGGCTCTGGCTCGTCTCCGACGATAATTTCAACGTCTGGCAGCGCAGCCTGCTGCTCCAGTTCGAGCTCGTCGACCTGCCGCCCCGAAAAGCGCCACGCAGCAAAAAGGCCGCGCGGTAATCCGGCGGCCTCTTTGCGTCAGCAAAGCGGAAGCGTTCAGGCGGCCTTTTCGGCCAGCTTTTTCGCGACTTCCTTTTTGAGCTTGCGCGCATTCGCCGACAGCTGGTCGTCGCCGGCCTTCAGCAGCCAGTTGTCGAGGCCGCCATTATGCTCGACCGAACGCAGGCCGTGCGTCGACACGCGCAGCTTCACGCCCTTGCCCAGCGCGTCCGAGAGCAGCGTCACATTCTGCAGATTGGGCAGGAAGGTCCGCTTGGTCTTGTTGTTGGCGTGGCTGACATTGTGGCCAATCTGGCGGCCCTTGCCGGTCAGTTCGCAAATACGCGACATCGTTCTCGTCCTCACAAAATCTGGGCGGCGTGCCGGTGGGCGCCTGAAGCGCCACAGGGACCGGTTGGGCCGGGAAAGGCGCGCGCTTATCGGCTTGCAGGGGATTCGTCAAGCGATTAGCGGGGAAGCCATGGCGCAATTCCCGCTTCCCGAACCGATGCGCCGCGCGCTCGACCTCGCCCGCATCGCCGCCGAATGGGGCGAAGTGCCCGTCGGCGCGGTGATCGTCAAGGATGGCGCGATCATCGCCGAAGGTCACAACCGCCCGCGCGAATCGCACGATCCCACCGCGCACGCCGAAATCGTCGCGCTGCGCATGGCGGCGGCAAAGCTCGGGACCGACCGGCTGGGCGGCTGCGATCTCTATGTTACGCTGGAACCCTGCGCGATGTGTGCCGGCGCGATCGCGCACGCACGGATCGCGCGGCTCTATTATGGCGCTGACGATCCGAAGGGCGGCGCGGTCGTTCACGGCCCGCGCCTGTTCGCGCAATCGACGGTGCACCATCGACCGGAGATTTACGACGGCATCGGCGAAGGCGAAGCGGCGGCGCTGCTCCGGGATTTTTTCGCCGCGCGGCGGTGATTGCGGTGACGTCTGTTTCGGGGTGGGGAGCGGACCTTCCCTTATCCGTCATCCCGGCCTTCGCCGGGATGACGATTGAATAAAGGTCCGGAACCGGCCGAAACGCGGCATTTCAGTACGGCGTGGCTTCACCCGCCGAGCATCTCTTCGACCCATTCGGGCACCAGCCAGGTTGCGGGGCCGTGGCGCGCCTCGTCGAACCAGTGGCTGCCCTGGCTTGGTTCCATGTTGAGTTCGAGCGTGCGCGCGCCTGCCGCGCGTGCCTCGCGGACGAAGCCCGCGGCGGGATAGACCGCGCCCGACGTGCCGATCGACACGAACAGGTCGGCGCGATTGATGGCATGGTAAATCTCGTCCATCCGGTACGGCATCTCGCCGAACCAGACGACATCGGGACGCAGATAACCGGCGGCGCCGCACGCGGGACAGGCAGGCCGGTCGAGCAGCGGCGCGGTCCATGCGCTCCGCGTATCGCAACCGGTGCACCAGGCGTTCAGATGTTCGCCGTGCATGTGGATGAGCCGCCGCGCGCCCGCGCGTTCGTGCAGATCGTCGACATTCTGGGTGACGATCAGCAATTCGCCCGGCCATTCGGCATCGAGCCGCGCAAGCGCATGGTGCGCCGCATTGGGCTCTTTCGTCTGGATCGCCGCGCGCCGCATGTCGTAAAAGCGCAGCACGAGGTCGGGGTCGCGCGCGAAACCTTCGGGCGTGGCGACATCTTCGACGCGGTGCTGTTCCCACAGTCCGCCCGCGTCGCGAAACGTGTCGATGCCGCTTTCGGCCGAAACGCCGGCGCCGGTCAGGATGACGATATTCTGGATGGGGGGCACGCTAACTCCGTTCGTCCTGAGCTTGTCGAAGGACCGTTCTTCCTTCAAAGCGGCGGTTTAGCAAGGACGGCTCTTCGACAGGCTCGGGGCAAGCGGGGGTTTGGGTTTATGACCAGCATCGGCATCATCGGCAGCCAGGGACGCATGGGCGTTGCGCTCGCCGCGGCGATTTCCGAGGCGGGACAGCGCAGCTGCGGCGTCGACAAGGGCGGCAGTGTCGCGAAGCTCGCCGCAAGCGCCGACGTGCTCGTCGATTTCTCCTCGCCCACGGCGCTCGAAGCGACGCTCGACGCCTGCGTCGCGGCCGCCAAGCCGATCGTGATCGGCACGACCGGGCTCGAAGAGCGCCACCATTATCTGATCGACGACGCCGCGCGCGACATTGCGGTGCTCCAGACGGGCAACACCTCGCTCGGCGTCACGCTGCTCGCGCATCTGGTGCGCGAGGCGGCGGCGCGGCTCGACCCCGAATATGATATCGAGATCGTCGAGATGCACCACCGGAACAAGGTCGACGCACCGAGCGGCACCGCGCTGCTGCTGGGCGCGGCGGCGGCGGCGGGGCGCGGGATCAATCTTGCGACCTGTTCCGAACGCGGCCGCGATGGCCTCACCGGCGCGCGCGGGCATGGCAAGATCGGCTTTGCCAGCCTGCGCGGCGGGACGGTCGCGGGCGACCATGACGTGATCTTTGCAGGGCCGGAGGAGATGATCACCCTGTCGCACCGCGCCGAAAACCGCATGATCTTTGCCCGCGGCGCAGTGAAGGCGGCGCTGTGGCTGATCCATCAGAAGCCGGGGCGTTACACCATGCCGCAAGTATTGGGGCTGTGAGGCCCGGTGGTGGCGCCGGACCCGAACGGCCCGGCGCCCCCGACGGCTATTTGAACTTCAATTCGCGCAGCAGGAAGCTGCCCATGACGGTGCGATATTTGGCGCGGTCACCCGATTCCGCCGCCAGCTGCGTATCGGTACGCTTCATATAGTCGCGATAGGCCTGGTTGCGCCGTTCCTCCTCCGCGCCGTCGGGCATGCTGGCAAAGGTCACCGACAGATAAAGGTCGGGCTCGCCGGGGCGCGAGTTGAAATTGCTGTACACGGCATAATCGCTGATCCACCCTTGCGATTTCGCGAACTCCTGGGATTTTCGCCACTGATCGGCCAGAAAGGTGGCATATTGCATGCCGCCGCCGTCGGCGACGTCGATCATCGCCACTTCGGTGAAATTGCCGAGCGTGAACGGATAGTTCTGCGCCGATGCCCCCGTGGCGATTGCGCACGACGACAGGCCGGCCAAAATGGCCGTTTTCCACATTTTCAGCATTGTCTGGTCCTCCAACCCCGGCAGGGAGCCCCCTTGGTTCCCTTGCCCCGGTCCCCGGTGTCGACATCACGTCGGCGCCCAATACGGCGCGACTCGGCATCGAAGCGGCGAAAGGCTGCGCCCCTTGCGGTAAAGAGTCAAATGCGACGGCGTGGAAGTCGACCGGCAAAGGCGCTAGACCCTGTTTCAATCTCACTGAAACAGGGTCTAGGGATTGCGCGCGGCGCCCAGGCCGCGCGCCGGAGCCATGCGATGAAACGCAGCGACATCTTCGAATTCTACCGCCGCCTCGCCGAGCTCAACCCCAGCCCGGAGACCGAGCTGCAATTCGGCAATGTCTATCAGCTGCTCGTCGCGGTGGTGCTGTCGGCGCAGGCGACCGACGTCGGGGTGAACAAGGCGACGCGGCGGCTGTTCGAGGTGGTGAAGACGCCGCAGCAAATGGTCGAGCTGGGCGAAGAGGGGCTGAAACAGCATATCAGGACGATCGGGCTGTTCAACGCCAAGGCGAAGAATGTCATCGCGCTCAGCGAAATCCTGATCCGCGACCATGGCGGCGAAGTGCCCGCCGACCGCGATACGCTCACCCTGCTTCCCGGCGTCGGGCGCAAGACCGCCAATGTCGTGATGAACTGCGCCTTCGGGGCGGAAACCTTCGCGGTCGATACGCACATCTTCCGCGTCGGCAACCGCACCGGGCTGGCGCCGGGGAAAACGCCGCTGGCGGTCGAGAAAAGGCTGGAGAAGGACACGCCCGCGCCCTTTCGCGTCGGCGCGCATCACTGGCTGATCCTTCACGGGCGCTACATCTGCAAGGCGCGGACGCCCGAATGCTGGCGCTGTCCCGTCGCCGACCTTTGCCGGTACAAGCCGAAGACGCCGCCGCCGAAGGGAAAGGGCGGGGCGTAGGTTCGGCGCAGAAAGATATTCCGCGCACGGATATTGGCAAAAGAAAGGGCGCGAGAGTTTCTTCTCGCGCCCTTTTTCATACCCGCGAACGCCTTAGAAAGCGACTGTAAGCGTTCCGCTGACGGTGCGCGGCGCGCCGATCTGGGCGAACGGCGGCGATGAGCCCTGCGAGATCGACGTCGTATAACGGCCGACATAAAGCGTGTCGAACAGGTTGTAGACGTTGAGCTGGAAGAAGGTCTGGTCGTTAAGACCCAGGAATTCCAGGCCAAGACGCGCATCAAGATTGACGAGCCAATAGGCGTCCGTCTTCGCCGGGTACACCTCGTTCCCGCCGATCACGATCGGCAGGTTCGTGTCGTAAATATACCGACCACCCGTGCGCTTGGCTGTTACGCCGAGTTCGACCGGGCCCAGCGTGCCGCGGGCCGACCCACCAAAGGTATAGGCAGGAGCGCCCGATTCGCGCTTGCCGGCGGTCGGAATAAAGCTGTTGCCGCCCGACTGGACGTCGTCCTTGATTTCCGATTCGAGATACGAACCGAAGGCATAGAGTGCCAGCTCGGGAAGCGGCTGCCACGCAATACTGCCGTCGATGCCATATTTGTCGACGCGACCGAGGTTCCGATAAAGGTTGCGATCGGTGACCGGGTCATATGCCGAGGCAAGACGATTGTCATATTTGGTGAACCAGCCTGAAACCTGCGCCTGCACCTGTCCGGTGCGATAACGGACGCCGAGGTCGAAATTGTCGGTCGTTTCGGGTTCCGGACGCGCCGAAGGCGTATCCGGGGCGAAGAAGAAGGCATTGTACAGGGCGTCGGTGCCCGGGACCTGCAGACCCTTCGAATAATTGGCGAAGATCGAGAACTGGTTGCTCGCCCTGAACAGCAGCCCGACGTTCGGCAGGATGTCATCATACTTCAGAACGCGCTGCTGGGGTCCCTGGACGGTCGGATTGGCGGCGGCGTAGGTTGCATTGCGCGGGTCGCCTTGGCCGAAACAGTCGACAAATCCCGTATCGCTCGTCGTGAAGCAGAAATTGTTGAGGTCGCGCTTGAAGAAAGGTGCGCGGATGCCGAGTGTGGCAACGAGCGACCCATCCATGAATTCGCCGCGATACTCGCCCGATACCTGCGACAGAATCGCATAGGACAGGCGATCGCGCTTCTGAAGCACGGCGCCGGTTACGTCGGTGAGCGGATCGTTGATCGGGAAGACATCGACCGGCTCGCCGTTCAGGTGAAGGCTGCCGACCTGACCGGTCTGGCGATGCCGGGCGCGGTCATAGGTGAAGCCCACGCGGACGCTGTGCTCGTCGTTGATGTCCCAGCGCAGGTTGGCAATCACGCCATAGCGGTGCGTCTGCGTCTGGCTGGGCGCCGTCATGGTGACTTCGTCGAGCAGGTCGCCGTCGCCGTTCAAGTCCATCCCGAAATAGGGGCGACCGCCGATATAGCCCGACAGTCCGTTCTGCAGGCGCTCACGCGCATTGACCGTGCCGCCGCCATTGGCCTTCACATATTGATAGCTCGGGTCGACCGTCAGCACGACGCCTTCGGCGAGCGTGAAGCGCGATGCGCCGCGGATATTACCGGTGTTCGAGGGATTGTAGCGACGATCGAACTCGGTGCCGCAACCGTTGGTCAGGTCGGCGACGCCTGGCCGTGCGACGGTACTCACCGTGCACGGATAATTGATGTCATATTCGCGCTCGTCCTTCGCCTGCGGGAAACCCGACGGGACGGCACGATCGAAACGCAGCGGCAGCGAACCGAAGAAATTGTTCCGGTTCTCGTTATAATGGCCGGCGATCGAAACGAAGTCGCCATTGTCGCCGATGGGTTGCCAGACGCGCGCATTATATTGTTGCTTGTCGACAACGCCGTAATTGTTGAAGGGATTGTCGTTCGACGCGGTCGAAGCGGCAATAAAGGCGCGCGTGCCCCAGGGGGTGAAGACGCCGGTGTCGACCATGCCGAAAATGCGGAAGAATTTATACTCGCCGGCCGAGCCCGATAGGCGGACGCCGAATTCCTCGCCCGGCGTGCGCGTGCGATAGTTGACGGTCGAGCCCGTCGCCGCTGCGGTCGGGCTGTCGACATCGGTGGTGCCGAGGTTGACGTTGACCTGCTCGATCAGCTCGGGATCGAGCTGCTGGTTGGAATAAATGGCATAGTTGCCCGAATCGTTGAGCGGAACGCCGTCGAAGGTCAGGCTGATGCGATCTTCCGAAAAACCGCGAATCGAAAGCTGGCCGCCGGACGAGCCGTAGGCGTCATTGTTGGTGAAGACGACGCCGGGAACCAGGTTGATCGTGTCGAGAATGGTCTGGCCCGGGTTCTGGCGGGCGATGACTTCCTGGCCCAGGACGGACTTCGCTTTCGACGTGTCGGGCGACTGGATGCCGGCGACGTCGGTCGCGCGGGCACCGGTCACAACAATCTCGTCGTCGAAGTCGACCGAGCCTGTCGACTGGGCAAAGGCCGGGGTAGAAAGCAGCGCGACCGGAAGCAGCGCGACGCCGGCGGTGAGCGTTTGACGGAATTTCATGTCAGGATGTCCCCTTTTGATGCGATCGGCAGGCGCACGACAAGGGGCGCGCCAGAACCTGCGAGCGCCCCTGAAGCCCGCATGTGGCACGATTGTGACAGCAATTGTTACAGTGCAAGCGGCGAGCCGTACGCGCGGCACGCGGGAGTCGAAAAACCCCCGATTTTCGTCACGCGTCCGATCTTATCCACAGGCGTCGATGCGTTTTTCGCGGCAACTGTTGCTGCAATGCAACATCATGGTCGCGCGCATGCGGCCGCGCGCGACTCGGATCAGGCTGCGTCGCCCGCCGCTTCCTTCGCCTTGTCGGCATAAACGCGCACCGGATCCTTGCGGCCTTCGACGACATCCTTGTCGACGACGATCTCGACGACATCGGTGAGGTCGGGCAGGTCGAACATGGTGTCGAGCAGGATCGCCTCGACGATCGAGCGCAGTCCGCGCGCACCGGTCTTGCGTTCGATCGCCTTTTTGGCGACCGCGACCAGCGCGTCGTCGGTGAAGGTCAGCGCGACCTCCTCCAGGTCGAACAGCTTCTTATACTGCTTGACCAGCGCATTCTTGGGCTCGCCCAGAATCTTGACCAGCGCGTCGACGTCCAGATCCTCGAGCGTCGCGATGACCGGCAGGCGGCCGACGAATTCGGGGATCAGGCCGAACTTCAGCAGATCCTCCGGCTCGATCTGTTTCAGCACTTCGCCCGCGCGGCGCTCGTCGGGGCCGGCGACATGCGCGCCGAAACCGATCGACTTGCCCTGCAGGCGGTCGCCGATGATCTTTTCGAGGCCGGCGAAGGCGCCGCCCGCGATGAACAGGATGTTGGTCGTGTCGACCTGCAGGAACTCCTGCTGCGGATGCTTGCGCCCGCCCTGCGGCGGCACGCTCGCGGTCGTGCCCTCCATCAGCTTCAGGAGCGCCTGCTGCACGCCTTCGCCCGACACGTCGCGGGTGATCGAGGGATTTTCGGCCTTGCGGCTGATCTTGTCGATTTCGTCGATATAGACGATGCCGCGCTGCGCCTTTTCGACATTATAGTCGGATGATTGCAGCAGCTTGAGGATGATGTTCTCGACATCCTCGCCGACATAGCCCGCCTCGGTCAGCGTCGTCGCGTCGGCCATTGTGAAAGGCACGTCGAGGAAGCGCGCGAGCGTCTGCGCGAGCAAAGTCTTGCCGCTGCCGGTCGGGCCGACAAGCAGGATGTTCGACTTGGCAAGCTCTACATCCTCGCCGCGGCCGCTGTTCGCCAGCCGCTTGTAGTGATTGTGGACCGCGACCGACAGGACGCGCTTCGCCTTGTTCTGGCCGATCACATAGGCGTCGAGATGCTGGCAGATTTCGAGCGGCGTCGGCACCGCGCCATCCTTGCGCGCGGCGACCCCGCCCTTGATCTCTTCGCGGATGATGTCGTTGCACAGCTCGACGCATTCGTCGCAGATGAACACGGTCGGCCCGGCAATCAGCTTGCGGACTTCATGCTGCGACTTGCCGCAGAAGGAGCAGTAAAGAGTGCTCTTGCTGTCCGAGCCGCTCAATTTCGTCATAAATCATCCTTTGGCGGGCGCCAGAAGGGCGCTGCCATCCTTATCCTAGCCCCCGGCCACCCAATTACAATATGGCAATTGGGTGACATCGGTTCAATGTTCCGCCTAGCGCCAAGGCGCCAAGCGAGCGTCAAGAAACAGGGTTACTATTGTCCGTCACCCGGACTTGATCCAGGGTGACGAGGGTGTTGTGTCAGGGCGTCGGGCCTTCGCTCACATCCTTGGGCGCGTCGTCGCCGGGCAGGCCGGGGCGGCGGTCATAGACATGATCGACGATGCCGAACTCCTTGGCCTCGTCGGCTTCGAGGAAAGTGTCGCGGTCCATCGCCTTCTCAATGTCTTTCAGCGATTTGCCGGTATATTTGACATAAAGGTCGTTCATCCGCTTGCGGATGCGCAGGATTTCCTTGGCCTGGATTTCGATGTCCGACGCCATGCCGCGCGCGCCGCCCGACGGCTGGTGGACCATCACGCGCGCGTTGGTCAGCGCGACGCGCATTCCGGGCTCGCCGGCGGCGAGCAGGAAGCTGCCCATCGACGCCGCCTGGCCGATGCAGACGGTGCCGACGCGCGGGCGGATATATTGCATCGTGTCGTGGATCGCCATGCCCGCCGTGACGACGCCGCCCGGCGAGTTGATGTACATATAGATGTCCTTCTTCGGATTCTCCGATTCGAGGAACAGGAGCTGCGCGACGATCAGCGAGGCCATCTGATCCTCGACCTCGCCCGTCACAAAGACGATCCGTTCGCGCAGCAGGCGCGAGAAGATGTCGAAGCTGCGTTCGCCGCGGCTCGTCTGCTCGACGACGACGGGAACAAGGGCGGCGAGCGGGTCGATCATGCGAATGAATCCTTGTCGATTATCGGGTTGCCCGGCCGAGGACCGGCGGGTTGCCCCTCCGGCGCCCTACATCGGCGTCAAGCGGAGTTGTTTCAAGGGGGCAAAAAAAGGGGCGGGATGTCCCGCCCCGGCATGGTGTCGGTTCGTGGCGATCAGTCGCCTTCGCCCGGTTCGGGCGAGAAGAACTTCTCGAACTTGCCTTCGACGCCCTTATATTCGTCGGCGTCGGCGGGGCTGTCCTTCTTGACCGTGATGTTCGGCCATTCGGCGCTGAACTTGCTGTTCACTTCCAGCCATTTTTCGAGGCCGCTCTCGGTGTCGGGCAGGATCGCCTCGGCGGGGCATTCGGGTTCGCACACGCCGCAGTCGATGCATTCATTGGGGTTGATGACGAGCATATTCTCGCCCTCATAGAAACAGTCGACGGGGCACACCTCGACACAGTCCATATATTTGCACCGCACGCAGGCATCGGTGACGACATAGGTCATGGGCTTCCGGCTCCCTCAAGTGACGCCAAACGGTCGGTCACACACTCATATTGGCTCGCCTCTATGCCGCTGAAAGGCGGTGCGTCAACGCTAAGCGACAGTTGCGAATCACTCTCACTGGTTAGCGCGCCCCGCCGCCCCGGCGTGCAAAGCATTTCCATCATCGCCGATAGCCGCTGGCTCGGCATTGACGGCGAGCCGGACGTAGCAGCTCTGCGCTTCGGTCGCCGGGCCGCGGCGCAGCGGCAGCGAGACGAGGCGGATCACCTCGATCCGTTCGCCGACCGGCAGCACGAGCGTTGCGCCCGCATGGACGGCGCACGACGAACGCGAGACGCGACGCCCATCCAGCCGGATATGCCCCGCGGCGACCATCGCCTGCGCGACGCTGCGCGAGCGGGCGAAGCGCAGGAACCACAGCAGCTTGTCGAGCCGGATGCTGCCTGCGGCGCCGGGGCTGGCCATCCGTGCGTCAGTCCTTGCGCGCGTCGGCGAGCAGCGCGGCGAGACCCGCGAAGGGGCTGTTGGGCGACGGCCCGCGCCGGTCGGACCGGTCGCGCCGCAGCGGGTGCGGGGCGTCGGGCCGGGGCTGGCCGGGCTTGCCGCGTTTCGCCTTCGCCGCCTTGGCCGGCGCCCGCCGTGCGTCGCCGTTGACAGCGCCTTGCGGCGGGGCATCGGCACCGCTCCGCCGCTGCTTGCGCCGGGGCCGCTTGTCGGCAGCCTTGCGCAGCCCCGACCAGCGCCAGCGCTGCAAGGCCGGCTCACCTACGCTGCGGAAACCGAAACTGCCGAGCAGCGCGCGGCGCGTTTCCTCGTCGAGCCCGAGCGAGGTGGCGAGCGCAGGATCGATCACGAAGCCCGGCGGCGGCGCGCCGAGCGCTTCTTCGCCGACCTCGTCGTGATGATGGTCGCCGCCGCCAATCGGCGCGGTCGGCGGCGCCGCTGCCTGCATCCGCGCGGCATGCGCCTGTCGCGCGAGCTTTTCGGCCATGTCGATCCGCAGCCAGCCCGACGCGCAGCGGCGAAACCCCGCGGTGGTCAGCCCGGCCTGGCTGCCGCTCTTCTGGAGCACCGCGCCGTGCGGCGGCAGCGGCGGGATCGCGCTTCCCTGCTGCGCCGCGATCAGCGCCGCCCGCCAGCGCACCGCCTCGGGTTTGAGCAGCTGGGGATGAAAAATGTCGAGCGAGCCGATGGTGAGGCCCAGCTTGCGCAGCAGTGGCCGTTCGTCGGCGGTCAGCGCATTGAGCTGCTCCTCGACCACCGCGCGGCCGATCGTGCCGCTGTTGTCGGTGAGCGCGGCGAGCAGCGCGCGGACGCGCGGCGGGGTGAACAGGTCGCCCGCCGCCTCGCCCATCGCGGCAAGCGGCGCGGCGTGGCGCGCGAGCTGGCTGGCGACAAAGCGCTGGAGCCGATCGGCCATCGCCTGCACCTGTGCGGGTTCGAGCCGACGCAGCGACGGGTCGAGCTGGATCGTCGGCTGCACCAGCGTCGGGCCGCGGGCGAGCGTGGCGATCACATGGCCGTGCCAGGCGAGTCGCGGCGCGCTTCCCGCATCGGCGACGAGCGACAGCGCGGCGTCGTCGCCTTCGGCCAGCGCGGTGGCGCGGCGCGCCAGCTCGCCGCGCAAATGCTTTTCGGCCGCGGCAAGCAGCATCCGGTGATCGCTCGCCTTGGCTATCGGATCGACCTTGAACTGAAAGCCGTTGAGCGTCCCGATCGCCTCGCCATCGACCGCGACCGTGCCGTCGGCGCCGACCGCGACGGGCAGGCTGTTGCCGCGCTGCCCCGCGTCGCGCAGCAGCAGCGCGAGGCGCCGGTCGACGAAGCGTTGCGCGAGCGCGGAATGCAATGCGTCGGAAAGGCGCGATTCGAGCGCCTGCGTCGCCTCGGCCCAGCCCGCGCCGCCCGCGATCCAGTCGCCGCGCTGCGCGATGAAGCAAAGCGTGCGCACGGCGGCGATGCGGCTCGCGAGCTGGTCGATATCGCCCTCGACATCGTCGAGCCGCGCAAGCCGCCGCGCGAACCAGTCAGGGTCGATCATCCCGTCGCCGCTGGTGCGCCATTGCCAGAGCCTGAACACGGTGCGGCTGTGGTGCTCAGCGCCCAATTGCTCGAAATCGGGAAGGCCGCACACATCCCAGAGGCGCTGAACGGCGTCGAAATCGCTCCCGCGCGCGCGCACCTCCATGTCGCCCGCGAGATGTTTGAGCACGGCGAGGTCGACCGCTTCGGGCGCGGGACGCAGTCCCGGCTGCGTCGGCGGCTGCGCCAGGTCGGCGAGCAGCTGGTCGAGCGAGCCGAAGCGCGGATTGGGCTCGCGCCAGAACAGGCTCGGCACCGGCGGGAAATGATGCCCCTCGATCGCCGCGACTTCTTCGGGGGTGAAGCCGCCCTGCGGCAGTCCGACGGTGCCGAAGCTGCCGTCCTGCTGGTGACGCCCCGCGCGGCCCGCGATCTGAGCCATCTCGGCGACCGTCAGGCGGCGCAGGCGGCGGCCGTCGAACTTCTGCAAGGACGCAAAGGCCACATGGCGCACATCGAGGTTCAGCCCCATGCCGATCGCGTCGGTGGCGACGAGATAATCGACCTCGCCCGCCTCGAACATCGCGACCTGGGCGTTGCGGGTACGCGGCGAAAGCGCGCCCATGACGACGGCGGCGCCGCCCGAAAAGCGGCGCAGCATCTCGGCGATCGCATAGACTTCCTCGGCCGAGAAAGCGACGACCGCCGATCGTTTGGGAAGGCGCGACAGCTTCGACGATCCGGCATAGCTCAGGGTCGAAAAGCGCGGCCGGGTGATGATTTCGGCCTCCGGGACCAGATCGCGGACCAGCCCGCGAATGCTCGCCGATCCGAGAATCATCGTTTCCTCGCGCCCGCGCGCGCGCAGCAGCCGGTCGGTGAAGACGTGCCCGCGTTCCGGATCGGCGCCGAGCTGTGCTTCGTCGATGCCGACGAAGGCGACATCGCGCTCTACCGGCAGGGCTTCCATGGTGCCGAGCAGGTAGCGCGCCTGCGCCGGCATGATCCGTTCCTCGCCGGTGATCAGCGCAACTTCGGCGGCGCCCTTGATCGCCACGACGCGGTCATAGACCTCGCGCGCCAGCAATCGCAGCGGAAAGCCGATCATGCCGCTCGCATGGGCGGTCAGGCGCTCGACCGCCAAATGGGTTTTGCCGGTGTTGGTGGGGCCAAGGACAGCCTTGACCGGCTGGGAGAAGGAGGGCGTCATTGTCTTGGCTCCAAGCTGGCATGGGCGCGCGCGCGGCGCAACAGGCGATCGTCGAAGCGATCGCTTTCCCCTCCCCCTCGAAGGGGGAGGCCGCGAGCCCCGGATCAGGTCCGGGGCGCAGCGGAGGGCGCGCGGTTTCGGCCTGCCGCGACGGTACAAGGACGCGCCATCACCCCCATCCAGCTTCGCCTGCTCGCTTCGTGACAAGGCTATGTATCCTTCCCCGGCAAGGAGGAAGGGCGACCGGGACGCGTGCATAATATCCCGGTGGCATACCGGTCCGTCGCAACGCGGGACGCTGTTCGACCCATTAAATTGACTTTAACGACCTTTCTTTACACACGATCCTTCGATACTATCTTTCGGCAGCCAGTGCGAAGGGGGGCTGCCGGGCGGGGGTTGCATTTTGTTCCAGCGTCACGAACCCATCGCGGGGATGTCCGGCAATGCGGCCGCCCTGACGATGTCGCAGGCGATCCCGCTGCGGCGCGCGGCGTCCGATTCGCCCGACTCGCTGGGCTGGCGCGACCGTCTGGCGCAGCTCGACCTTGTTCCTGACCTTGGCAGCAACATCGGATCGGCCGAATGGTGGCGCGGACTGGCCACGCTCACCCTGCTCTGCGGAACCGCAATAGCGACCTTTCCGGGCGTCCGCCCGCTGACGGTGACGACCACCCCGGCGCTCGACGCCGCCGATTTCAACGAAGCGCGCGGCCAGATGATCGTCCCGCTGGCCTTCGGGGGTGATACGGGGCGCCACATGGCGGCGACCGATGCGGTCCGCCCGCTTGCCCAGACCCCCGAACGACCGCAGATCGAGCTCACCGCCACCCTGGGCCGTGGCGACAGTTTCGCGCGCGTGCTCGAACGTTCGGGCGTCGGCAGCGTCGAGGCACGGGCGATCGCCGACAAGGTGTCGGGGGCGGTGCCGCTCACCGACATCGCGCCGGGAACGCGCATCGACCTGATCCTCGGCCGCCGTGCGGCGCGCACCATGCCGCGCCCGGTCGACGCGCTGGCGATGCGCGCGCGCTTCGACCTGCGCATCGAAATGGAACGTGTCGGCGGCCAGTTGGTGCTGCGACCTATCCCGATCGCGGTCGATGCGACGCCGCTGCGTGTTCGCGGACGGGTTGGCGACAGCCTTTATCGCTCGGCGCGCGCCGCGGGGGCGCCGCCGCAAGCGATTCAGTCCTATCTGCGCGTCATCGGCCAGCAGATTTCGGTCGGCAGCGACATTCAGGCAAGCGACGAATATGACATCATCGTCGAGCACCGCCGTGCCGAAACGGGCGAAAGCGAAACCGGCAAGCTGCTTTATGCAGGGTTGATCCGCGGCGGCAGGCCCAAGGTTTCGATGCTTGAATGGCGGGCGGGCGGACGCTCGCAATGGTTCGAGGCGTCGGGCGTGGGGCAACAGCGTGGCGGCATGGCACGACCCACCAACGGCCGAATCACATCGACCTTCGGGATGCGCCGCCACCCGATCCTCGGCTATCGGCGGATGCACAGCGGTATAGACTTCGCCGGCGGCTATGGCGCGCCCATCTATGCCGTGACCGACGGCGTCGTGACGATGGCGGGGCGCAACGGCGGCTATGGCAATTATGTCCGGCTCAACCATGGCAATGGCCTCGGCACCGGCTATGGTCATATGAGCCGCATCGCGGTGCGGCCGGGCCAGCGCGTCAGCCGCGGTCAGGTGATCGGCTATATCGGCTCGACCGGCCTGTCGACCGGTCCGCACCTTCATTATGAGCTCTATCGCAACGGCCGCGCGGTCAATCCGTCGTCGGTAACCTTCGTGACCCGTGCGTTGCTCGAAGGGAAGGAACTTGCCGCCTTCCGCGCCCGCATCCGCGAACTGACCGCGATCGCGCCCGGCGCCGCGCTGGCGCCGATAGCGCCCAAGCAGGTCGAGGGGCCGAAGCTTGGCAGCCTCGCCGACGTGGCGTCGAAGCGGGCGGGTGAGGGTATTTGACCCTGAGACTGAACATCCCCTAATCCCGTTTGTGTCGAGCGAAGTCGAGACACCCATCGGCGTAGCGCCACCCCAATGGGCATCTCGACTTCGACCAAAGGTCGAAGTTTATCCTGAGCGCCTGCCAAGGCAGTCGAAGGGCTCGATGCGAACGGCAAAAGGGTTTGTCGGGCCTGCCAATATCCATTTGCCCTGCGCCGCCGCGCCGCTATGCACCCGGCATGACCCATGCCGCTTTTCCCGACCTGCGCCTGCGCCGCACCCGCCGCACCCGCTGGAGCCGTGCGATGGTGCGCGAAACGCATCTGTCGCCCGCGAACCTCATCTGGCCGCTGTTCGTGTGCGACGGCACCGGCGCCGAGGAGCCGGTCGCGAGCCTGCCCGGCGTGTCGCGCTGGTCAATCGACCGGCTTGTCGATCGTGCAAGGGAGGCCGCGGCCGCGGGCATTCCGTGCCTCGCGCTCTTTCCCTATACGCAGCCCGACCGGCGCGGCGAGGATGGCGGCGAGGCGCTCAATCCCGACAATCTCATGTGCCGCGCGACCGCCGCGATCAAGGATGCGCTCGGCGACGACATCGGCGTCCTCACCGACGTCGCGCTCGACCCCTATACCAGCCACGGGCAGGACGGGCTGGTCGATGACACGGGTTATGTGCTCAACGACGAAACGGTCGCGGTGCTGGTGGGGCAGGCGCTCAACCAGGCGCGCGCGGGCGCCGACATCATCGCGCCCAGCGACATGATGGACGGCCGCGTCGGCGCGATCCGCGAGGCGCTGGAGGCCGAAGGTTTCGGGCATGTCCAGATCATGAGCTATGCCGCCAAATATGCCTCGGCCTTCTATGGCCCGTTCCGCGATGCCGTGGGCTCGCGCGGCCTTTTGAAGGGCGACAAGAAGACGTACCAGATGGACCCCGCGAACAGCGAGGAAGCGCTGCGCGAGGTGGCGCAGGATCTGGCCGAAGGCGCCGACAGCGTGATGGTCAAGCCCGGCCTGCCCTATCTCGACATCGTGCGCGCGGTGAAGGAGCATTTCGCGGTGCCCGTCTACGCCTATCAGGTGTCGGGCGAATATGCGATGATCGAGGCGGCGGCCGCGGCGGGCGCGGGCGATCGCGATGCGCTGGTGCTCGAAACCCTGCTCGCCTTCCGCCGCGCCGGGGCGTCGGGGGTGCTCAGCTATCATGCGCTCCACGCGGCGCGGCTGCTCGGCGCCTGATGTCGTGACCAACACCGCATCGCCACGGCGCTGGCTGTTCGTGCTGACGATCCTCGTCGGCAGCTTCCTGCTTTTCCTCGTGCAGCCGATGGTCGCGCGGATGGTGCTGCCCAGGCTGGGCGGCGCCCCCGCCGTTTGGAACAGCGCGATGCTCGTCTATCAGGCGCTGCTGCTCGGCGGCTATGCCTATGCGCATTGGCTCGGGCGCTTCGCCGTGCGGCGGCAGGCGATGATCCATCTCGCGCTCTTTCTGGTCGCCGCGCTGTGGCTGCCCATCGGCATCGCCGTGATCGCGCCGCCGGGGCCGGGGCAGGAAGCGTTGTGGGTGCCGCTCCTGCTCTTCGCGTCGATCGGGCCGGTGTTTTTCGTGGTCTCGGCGCAGGCGCCGCTGATGCAGCGCTGGTTCGCCGCCGATCCGCAAGCGGGTGATCCCTATTATCTCTATGCCGCCTCGAACCTCGGCAGTTTCGCGGGGCTTCTCAGCTACCCGGCGCTCGTCGAGCCCAATATGCCGCTCGCGGTGCAAAGCTGGGGCTGGACCGGCGGCTATGCGCTGCTGCTGCTGCTCGTCGCCGGGGCGGCGGCGGCGCGTTGGCGCGGCGGCGCCGAAAGCCATGCCCCGGCGGAAACCGCCGAACCGCGCCCGACGCTCCGCCGCCAGCTTCACTGGCTGCTCATCGCGGCGGTGCCCTCGGGGCTGATGCTGTCGACGACGACGCACCTCACCACCGACATCGTCGCCATGCCCCTGCTCTGGGTGCTGCCGCTCGGCCTCTATCTGCTCAGCTTCGTCATCGCCTTTTCGCGCCTCGAACGGCCGACCGAGATCGTCACGCTGATCGCGCCGGTCATATTGCTCGCGATCGGCGGGCTGGGGCTGCTGAGTTCGGGCGGCGGGTCGATGACGGTCGCGCTGGCCAGCCTCGCGATGCTCTTCATCGTCGCGGTGGCGCTCCACGGCTATCTCTATTTCCTGCGCCCCGCGCCGCAGCATCTGACGCTCTTCTACCTTCTCATGTCGGCGGGCGGCGTGCTCGGCGGGCTGTTTGCGGCGCTCGTCGCGCCGCTGCTGTTCGACTGGGTGTATGAGCATCCGCTGCTGATCCTCGCAGCGGCGATGCTGCTGCCGCTGCCCGCCCTGCTCCCGTGGGACAAATGGCTGGGGCTGGAAGCAAGGACCGCAGGCGGCATCGCGGCGCTGCTCGTCGCGCTTGCCGCCTTTGCCGCCTGGCACATGGTCGACAACTGGGCGGGCCGTGCCGATGGCGACGTGGCGCCGTGGGGCATTGCGATCTTTGTCATCGGCATTCTCGTGACCGGCTGGCGCTGGGCCTATGTGGCGGTTCTCGCGCTGCTGATGATCGGCGTCGGCGGCTGGGACACGATCCAGGAAAGCTTCACCGGCGCGCGCGTGCGCAGCTATTTCGGCGTCTATACGGTCACCGACTATCCGCACGCCAACCAGCGCCGCCTCGCGCATGGCACGACGCTGCACGGGCTCCAGCGCACCGATGCCGCGCGCCGCCGCGACCCGACCACCTATTATGGCCCGCAATCGGGCGTGGGCCTGACGCTGGCGCAGGCCGAGGCGCTCGCGGGTCCGAACGCCGCGATCGGCATCGTCGGGCTGGGCGCGGGCACGCTCGCCTGCTACCGGCGGCCGGGGCAGGACTGGACGATCTTCGAGATCGACCCGGTGATGATCGACATCGCGCGCGACCCGGAAAAATTCACCTTCCTGTCCGATTGCGCGCCCGACGCGGCGATCGTGATCGGCGACGCGCGGCTTCAGCTCGCGAGCCAGCCGCCGGGGCGCTTCGACATCGTCGTCATCGACGCCTTTTCGTCCGACGCGATCCCGCTGCACCTGCTGACCAGCGAGGCGATCGGCATCTATGCGCGCGCGATGAAGCCGGGCGGCATATTGCTCGTCCATATCTCGAACCGCTTTTTCGGGCTTGAACCCGTGCTCGCGGCCGAGGCGAAGGCGCGCGGCTGGAGCGCGGCGATCCGCATGGACCCCGGCCCCGCGAGCGGCAGCGACTATGACGATCTGACCGCGTCGAACTGGGTCGCGCTGACCGCGACACCCGCCCGGATGCGGCAACTCACCGGCGGCGTCCGCCCACGTGATCAGGCCTTTGCCGAAGGCGCCTGGGTGCCGCTGGAGGCGCGCGCAGGGTTCGAACGCTGGACCGACGATTATGCCTCGACGCTGCCGGTCCTTATCTGGAAGAATATCATCGGAGGTCGCGACGAATGAACGATGTCAGCATCATCAGCGTCAATGGCAAGACGCCGCAGATCGACCCCAGCGCCTTCATCGCGCCCGGCTGCCGGATTATCGGTGACGTGACGATCGGACCCGACGTCAGCATCTGGTATAATTGCGTGCTGCGCGCCGACGTCAGCCGCATCGTCGTCGGCGCGCGGTCGAACATCCAGGACGGCAGCGTCGTTCACTGCGACGGCCCGATGCCACACCGGCCCGAGGGTTTTCCGACGATCATCGGCGAGGATGTGCTGATCGGCCATATGGCGATGGTGCATGGCTGCACGCTCGCCGACCGGGCGTTCGTCGGGCTGAAAGCGACGGTGATGAACGGGTGCCGTATCGGCAGCGACGCGATGCTGGCGGCGGGGGCGCTGCTCACCGAGAATAAGGAAATCCCCGATCGCGAACTCTGGGCCGGATCGCCCGCGCGGCGGGTGCGCGAGATCGACGAGAGCCAGGCCGCGGGGATGCAGCTGGGCGTCGCGCATTATGTGATGAACGGACGGCTGCACAAGGCGGCGATAGCGGCGATAGAAGAATGATCGTCGCCCCCGCCTTCGCGGGGGCGACGGACAAGAAAGGGCGCCCCGGTCTCCCGGAGCGCCCCCATTCAAAGCTATGCTTTCCGATCAGCTGAAATTCACCATCGCATAGAGCATCGGGATCGAAAGCAGGGTGTTGGTCCGCGAAAAGATCATCGCGGTCTTCGCTGCCTTGGCCTTCGTTGCGTCATCGGCTTCGACGATGCCCAGCGCCTTTTTCTGGTTCGGCCAGATCAGGAACCAGACGTTGAACGCCATGATGAGGCCCAGCCACATGCCGACGCCGATCAGCTTGTACGGATCCTGGAGCGCCAGCGCGGGCGCCAGATATTGGGCGTGGCCGGCGATGCCGATGCCCAGCAGAACGGTGAGCAGCGCCGCCCAGCGGAACCAGAAGAGCGCGGCGGGCGCGATATGTTTGCCGACCGCGGGTTTCAGTTCGGCCGGAATCTTGGGCATCGTCGGTATCTGGACGAAGTTGAAATAATAGAGCAGCCCGATCCACAACACGCCGAAAAACGTGTGCAGCCAGCGCATGATGGCATTGCCCGCGGCGACGCCATCCTCGAAATTCTGGCCGTTGAGGCCGAACATCACGACGATTGCAAGCAACAGCCCCGCGCCCAGGACGGCGTGCAGATTACCGAAAAATTTGTCCATGGCATTTCCCCCATTTTATCGCGGCGCCGCGTGCGACCCGGTGCCGGTGACGCAGCTATGCCAGCGACGGGGGGCGGCATCAACTTTTGTCGGTGGCCGCCTCCTCGGGCACCGCCAGCCCGTTCTTCAACATCACCGGCAACTGGCTGAGCGTGAAGAGGAAGGAAAGGGCGGTGACGCCCCACACCTTGATCGTCAGCCAGAGGTCAAAGCTCATCTGTCTCGCCTGGATAAGCTCGTACATCACATGATTGGCGATGCCGAGCGCGGCGAAAAAGAGGCCCCAGTTGCGCGACAGGAGCAGCCAGCCCCGCTCGGTCAGCCCTTCGAGCGCCGACTGGAGCAGATATTTGAGCATGGGTTTCCCGAACCACCAGCCCCCCAGCAGCATCGCGGCAAAAGCGCCATAGATGATCGTCGGCTTCATCACGATGAAGCGTTCGTCGTGAAACCAGATGGTCAGCGCGCCGAAACCGAGCACGAGGATGCTCGACATCCACAGCATCGGCGAAATCCTGCCGAGCTTCCACTTCGATACCGCCATCGCGATGACGATCGCGACCATGAAGGCCGCCGTGCCCTTGATCGCCGCGGTCGTCGCCGCGAACGCGCCCTCGCCCCCCGACGACAATTTATACGCGAGGAAAAAGACAAGCAGCGGCCCGAAATCGATCGCGAAACTGAGCCAGCCGTGCTTGGCGGGCGGCGGCGCCGGAACCGGCTCGGGGCCGCTGGGAAGCAGGTCGCTCATCTTATGTTTCCTGCAATGATGCCCGCGATCTCGTCGGCGTCGAAGGGGCGCAAATCCTCCATCGTCTCGCCGATGCCGATGGCGTGGATGGGAAGGCCGTGGCGCTCGGCCGCGGCGACGAGCACGCCGCCGCGCGCGGTGCCGTCGAGCTTGGTCATCACGAGCCCGGTGACTCCCGCGACCTCGCGGAACACGTCGATCTGCGCCAGCGCATTCTGCCCGGTCGTCGCGTCGAGCACCAGCACGACGTCGTGCGGCGCCGCGGGATTGAGGCGGCCGAGCACGCGCTTGATCTTGGCGAGCTCGTCCATCAGCTCGCGCTTGTTCTGAAGGCGCCCGGCGGTATCGACGATCAGCACGTCGATGCCCGTCGCGGTCGCCTGTTTGACCGCGTCGAACACGATTCCCGCGCTGTCGCCGCCTTCCGGCCCCGCCATGATCGGCACGCCCAGCCGTTCGGCCCAGACCTTCAATTGGCCGATCGCGGCGGCACGGAAGGTGTCGCCCGCGACCAGCATCACGCCATAATCCTGTTCCTGGAACAGATGCGCGAGCTTGGCGATGGTCGTCGTCTTGCCCGACCCGTTGACCCCGATTACCAGGATCACCTGCGGACGCGGAAAGGCGTCGATGTCGAGCGGCTCGGCCACCGGGCGCAGCACCGCGGCGATCTCGTCGGCGACGATCTTGCGCAATTCCTCGGTGCCGTTCGCGGCGACGTCGCGGCGCTCCGACAGGCGATCGCGAATGCGCGCCGCCATTGCGGGGCCAAGGTCGGCGGTGATCAGCGCTTCCTCGATCCGGTCGAGATCCGCCTCGTCGAGTCGCGCCTTGCCGGTGAGGCCCGCGAGATTCTCGCCGAGCCGTTCGGAGGTGCGGCGAAAGCCGCCGAGCAGTCTTTCGCTCCAGCTTTTGCCGGTCATGCGGCGATGTCCTTTGCTTGCGTGGGGGTGGCGACCATGCGATCGCCGTCGCGCGCCAGCAGGCGCACGTCGATGATGGCGCCGGGCGGAGCGGGCGCGACCAGTGCCAGCGATGCGAAGTTTTCGGCGTGGCCCGTGATACCGTCGCGCTCGACGAGCATCGACGCGGTGCGACCGACCTGCGCGTCGAGCCAGCTTTCGCGGCGCCGGGCATTGGCCTCGCGCAGCGCCGCGGCGCGTTCGCGCGCGACGGCGCGGCCGACCTGCGGCATCCGCGCGGCGGGCGTCCCGGCGCGCGGGCTGTAGGGAAAGATGTGGCCAAAGACGATGTCGCAATCGTCGATCAGCGCCAGCGAATTGGCGAACATCGCGTCGTCCTCGGTCGGAAAGCCCGCGATCAGGTCGGCGCCGATCGCGATTTCGAGGCGCGCGGCCTTCAGCCGTTCGATGAGGCGCACGGCATCGGCGCGGCGATGGCGGCGCTTCATCCGCGTCAGCACCATGTCGTCGCCCGCCTGCAACGACAGATGGACATGCGGCATCACGCGCGGCTCCCCGGTCAGCAGCGCGAACAGCGCATCGTCGATCCGGTCCGGGTCGAGCGAGGAAAGCCGCAGCCGCTCGACCGGCAGCGCGAGCAGGGCTTCGACCAGCGCTGCCAGGCTGGTCCCGCTGTCATCGCCATAGCTCGCCAGATCGACCCCGGTGAGGACGATCTCGCGCTGGCCGCGATCCAGCGCGGTGCGCGCGGCCTCGACGACCGCTTCGGTGGTCGCCGACCGCGCGGTGCCGCGCGCGAGCACCGTCGCGCAGAAGGTGCAGCTATGCGGGCAGCCGGTCTGGACGCCGAGGAAGGCGCGGGCGTGATCGGAGCCCGAGAGGGCGGGAGAATAAGCTCCCGTGTCCCCGCCTTCGGGGGGGGACAAGGAAGCGTAAGAATGGTAGCTCTCAACCACCCTCTTCGCATCGTTGCGTACCACCCGCGCGCCCATCGCGACAAAGCGTTCGGCCTCCAGCTCCGCCGCGCACCCCGTTACGACGACCTCGACGCCCGGCCGCTCGCGCAAGCTCCGCCGCACCGCCTGCCGCGCCTGGCGCACCGCTTCGCCGGTTACCGCGCAGCTGTTGAAGACGATCGTGTCGCGTGCGCCCGCGGCCTCTATCGCGGCGCGGATGGCCTCACCCTCGGCGATGTTGAGCCGGCAGCCGAAATTGACGACCTGAACGCGGTCGGCGGGGGTTGCGCTCATCCGAACTGCGCCCAATCGGTCTCGCCGTCGAACACCCGCGTCGCGGCGCCGCTCATCACGATCGGTTCGCCCGGCGCCCAGCGGATGACGAGGTCGCCGCCGGGCAGCGCAACGGTCACCGGTGACTGGACGAGGCCCGCCCGAACCGCCGCGACCGCGGTGGCGCAGGCGCCGGTGCCGCACGCCTGCGTCAAACCCACGCCGCGCTCCCATACGCGCAATTGCAGCTGGTTCTCGCCGTCGAGGCTCGCGACATTGACGTTGATGCGCTCGGGAAACAGGGGGTCGGTCTCGATCCGCGGGCCGAGTTCGTCGAGGCGTATCGCATCGGCCTCGGGCACGAAGAAGACGATGTGTGGATTGCCGACATTGACCGCGGCGCCATGCTCCAGCTCGTCCCACGCGACGGGCATGTCGCGGGTGTCCATCGGCATCGCAAGCGGGATATGTTCCCAGTCGAAGACGGGCTCGCCCAGCGTGACTTCGGCGCCGCCGTCGGCCGGGGTGACGCGCAGCATCCCGCCCAGCGTCTCGATCACCGCGGGCTTGCCGAGCAGCGTCGCAACGCAGCGCGTGGCATTGCCGCACGCCTCGACCTCGCCGCCGTCAGCGTTGAAGATGCGCATCTTTACGTCCGCACTGTTCGACGGTTCGAGCAGGATGAGCTGGTCGCAGCCGATGCCATGGCGCCGGTCGGCGATCGCATGCGCGCGCGCCGCCGTCATTTCGACGGGCGCCGCGCGCGCGTCGATGACGACAAAGTCGTTGCCGAGGCCGTGCATCTTTGTGAAGCGATCCGCCATAGTCCGCGCATGTAAGGGCGCGGGCGGGCGAAGTCTAGCGAGGCGCGGGCATTACGCCGTTTTGCGCAGCGGCTCTTTCTCGTCGGCGACAGGTCTGGCCGACGGCACGCCGACGCCGCGCAGCAGCCCGCGGTCGGCGAGCAGGCGGTCGGTGTCGGCGGCGGAGGCGGCGCGGCCGAAGTACCAGCCCTGCCCCTTGGCGCAGCCGAGCCGCGTCAGTTCGATCGCGGTCGCCTCATCCTCGACGCCTTCGGCGGTGATCGGCATCGCCAGGCTTTCGCCCAGCCGCACGATCGCGAGCACGATCGCCTGCGCATCGGGGCTGCCGCGCATCGCCGCGACGAAGCTGCGGTCGATCTTGATGCGGTCGAAGGGGAGCGCGCGCAGATGCGACAGCGAGCTGTAGCCGGTGCCGAAATCGTCGAGGGAGAGCGATACGCCCTGATTCTTGAGGCTGGTGACGATCGACCGCACGAGCGGCAGATTTTCGAACAGCGAGCTTTCGGTGATCTCGACCTCGAGCTGTGCCGCGGGAAAGCCCGTTTCGACGAGCAGCTTGGTGAGCTTCTGGCTGAACCAGGGGTCTTTCAGCTGTTGTGGCGCGATATTGACCGCAAGGATGATCGACGGATCCCAGCGCTTGGCGATCTCCATCGCGTCGCGGATGACGCGGAGCGACAATTCGCCGATCAGCCCGCTTTCCTCGGCGACCGGGATGAAGCGTTCGGGCGGGATCAGCCCATATTCGGGCGATTCCCAGCGCATCAGCATTTCAAAGCCGACGAGGCGGCCCGACGCGATGTCAACCTGTGGCTCGAAATGCGGTACGAATTCGCCGCGCGGCATGCCGTCGCGAATGCCCGTTTCGATCTGGTTGCGGACCTGCACCGCCATTTCCATGCCCTGTTCAAACCAGACATGGCGATTCCGCCCTTCGTCCTTGCCGTGATACATGGCGATGTCGGCCTGACGAACCATGGTTTCCATCGACACGCTGGCGTCGCTCGCGAGCGCAATGCCGAGCGACGCGCCGATGCGAATCGGTTGCGCGTCGTGCATGATCTTGTTGTCGAGCGCGGCGACCAGCTCGGCCGCCAGCGCGTCGATGTCGCTGCGCGCCGCGGGGTCGAAGGCGATCATCGCGACGAACTCGTCGCCGCCGAGCCGCGCCTTGGTGGCGCTGGGCGGCAGCACCGCGGCGATGCGTTCGGCCGCGACTTGCAGCACGCGGTCCCCCGCGGCGTGGCCGTGAATGTCGTTGACGGTCTTGAAATGATCGAGGTCGAGCAGGAACAGCGCGACATCGCGTTTGTCGGCAGCGGCTTCGGCGATCATCCGCTGGCCCGAAACGAGCAGCGCCCGGCGGTTGAGAAAGCCGGTGAGCGGATCGGTGTCGGCCAGATAGCGCGCGCGCTGCTCGGCCTCCGTGCGCTCGCGGATTTCGCGGTTAAGATCATTGTAGCGACGCCAGCCGAAGAGGATCAGCGCGATATTGAGCACCAGCGCGGTGGCCAGCACGCGATCGGGCCCGCCACCGATGCCGATCAGCGCTCGCACAACGGCCTGCATCACGTTGCCGCCCGTGCCGATGAACAACAGGATCGCGGCCACGACGATGCCACCGGTGATGATGTCGCGTTTGGCGCCTTCGCTGCGGTCCAGTGACTTTGGCGTCGAATACATATGAACTTGTCCCACCCTCGATCCATCTTATGCGGGCGAAGCGGTGAAATTTGGGTTAAGTGCGGCTCCATCCCTTCGTCTTGCCTTTGCGCGCTGCTTGCTGTAGGGCCGCGTCGTCCGGGTGCATCTTGCGCCGGGACATATCGACATCCGCGACGGAAATCTGTCCACGGATAGCCGCTGGTTGGCGAGGTTTCGCTCACCGGCGTCTTTTGCGTTGCGGTCGTCAGAAGGATTGAAAAGACGCATGTTCGACAGTCTGAGCAATCGGCTTGGCGATGTTTTCGGAAAGCTCCGCGGTCGCGGCGCGCTGACCGAAGCCGACGTGCGCGCGGCGATGCGCGAAGTGCGAATCGCCCTGCTCGAAGCCGACGTCGCGCTGCCCGTCGTGCGCAGCTTCGTCGACCAGGTCACCGAACTTGCGATCGGCCAGAATGTCCTGCGCTCGGTCACGCCGGGGCAACAGGTGGTCAAGATCGTCAGCGACGCGCTGACCGAAATGCTCGGCTCCGAAACCGCCGAGCTGGACCTGAATGTCGCCCCGCCCGCGGTCATCATGATGGTCGGCCTCCAGGGGTCGGGCAAGACCACCACGACCGCCAAGATCGCCAAGCGGCTGAAGGAAAAAGAGCGCAAGAAGGTGCTGATGGCGTCGCTCGACGTCAACCGCCCCGCCGCGCAGGAACAGCTCGCCGTCCTCGGCCGCCAGATCGACGTCGCGACCCTGCCGATCGTCGCGGGCCAGCAGCCGGTCGAGATCGCGCAACGCGCCATGCAGGCTGCAAAGCTCCAGGGTTTCGACGTCCTGATGCTCGACACGGCGGGCCGCCTCCACGTCGACCAGCAGCTGATGGACGAGATGCAGGCGGTGTCGCGCACGGCGAATCCCGTCGAAACCTTGCTCGTCGTCGACAGCCTGACGGGCCAGGACGCGGTGCAGGTTGCGCAGCGCTTCAGCGATCAGGTGCCGCTGACCGGGGTGGTGCTCACCCGCATGGACGGCGACGCGCGCGGCGGCGCCGCGCTGTCGATGCGCGCGGTCATCGGCAAACCGATCAAGTTCGCGGGCACGGGTGAGAAACTCGACGGGCTCGAATTGTTCCAGCCGGCGCGCATCGCGGGCCGCATCCTCGGCATGGGCGACGTCGTCAGCCTCGTCGAACGCGCCGCCGAAACGATCCAGGCCGAAGAGGCCGAGGCGATGGCGGCGAAGATGGCCAAGGGCCAGTTCGACCTCAACGACCTGCGGACCCAATTGAACCAGATGCGCCGCATGGGCGGCCTCGGCGCGCTCGCGGGGATGATCCCGGGGGTCAAGAAGGCGCAGGCGGCGATGGCCGCGGGCGGCGCCGACGACAAGATGCTCGTCCACTTCGATGCAATCATGGGGTCGATGACGCCGAAGGAGCGCGCGAAGCCCGAAATCATCAACGCCAGGCGCAAGATTCGCATCGCCAACGGGTCGGGAACGACGGTGCAACAGGTCAACAAGGTGCTGAAGATGCACCAGGAAATGTCGACCGCGATGAAGAAGATCCGCAAGATGGGCGGCCTCAAGGGCCTCGGCGCGCTGTTCGGGCGCGGCGGCGGCATTCCGGGGATGCCCGGCCTTGGCGGCGGCACAATGGGCGGCGGCGGGCTTGGCGGGCTGCCCGGTCTCGGCGGCGGAGCGATCCCGCCCGACCTCGCCAAGCTGATGAACAAGAAGAAATAATCCAGACAATCCTGTTTAGACTTAGAAGGAATTATTCATGGCTACTTCCATTCGCCTCGCACGCGGCGGTTCGAAAAAGCGTCCCTATTACAAGATCGTCGTCGCCGATTCGCGCTCCCCGCGCGATGGCCGCTTCATCGAGCGCATCGGCAGCTACAACCCGCTGCTCGCCAAGGACAATCCGGAGCGCGTGAAGCTCGACACCGAGCGCGCGAAGCACTGGATTTCGGTGGGTGCGCAGCCGACCGATCGCGTCGCCCGCTTCCTCGACGCCGCGGGTGTCAAGGAACGCGCAGCGCGCAACAACCCCAAAAAGGCCGAGCCCGGCGAGAAGGCCAGGGAACGCGCCGAAGAAAAGGCCGCGAAGCAGGCCGAGGCGGCAGAGGCGGCCGCCGCTGCTGCCGCTGCGCCGGCCGAAGAGGCGCCTGAAGCTGCTGCCGAATCGGATGCGACGGGTTCGGTGAAGAGCGAAGAAACCGCCGAGGCCGTCGCCGACGCGGTCGCCGACGAAGTCCCTGCCGACGCGACCGCCGAAGACGCGGCGGCGATCGCCGAGGAAGTCGCCGAAGGCGGCCCGGTCGCTCCCGAAGCCGAAGAAAAGGCCGAAGGCTGAACCCCTGTGACCGCCGACCGCCCCGTCACCCTGGCCGCGATTGCAGGCGCGCATGGGGTGCGGGGTGAGGTTCGGCTCAAATTGTTCGGCGAAGGCGCGGAGGCCCTCCGCGCCTTTTCCGTTTTTGACGCGGGTGGCCGCAAGCTCACGCTGAAATCGGTGCGTCCTGCCAATCAGGGCGCCGTTGCGACTTTTGCCGAAATCGCCGATCGCAGCGCTGCCGAAGCGCTGCGCGGCGCATTGCTCACCGTCCCGCGCTCGGCGCTGCCGCCATTGGGGCCGGGCGAATATTATCACCATGACCTGATCGGCCTGCCGTGCGTGTCGACCGACGGCACTCCGGTCGGCCATGTCGCCGCGATCGACAATTTCGGCGCTGGCGATATCCTCGACATCGAGAAGCCGGACGGCAGGCGTTTCATGGTGCCGATGACGGAACAGGCGGTGCCGACATGGGACGCAACCGGGGTGACGGTGAACGCGGCATTCATCGAATAATGGCGCGGTCGCCGCGTGGCCACCGGCGCCGCGGGCCCGCATCGACGCCGTCAAAACGCTCTTGGGGGGTGGCTGCCCTCGTTTCGCCGCACAATGCACTCCAATTGGCGGCGCGGCGCGTCAACGCTCTTGCTCCGCATCATCGGCTCGCGGAAAGGGCAAACCGATCACGCGGGGGCGGCTCATTGAAGGAGTAGGGTAATGAGTGCGGTTTCCAGAAGTCCGAAATTGCTGTTGCTGCTGACCATGCTGGTCGCGCCGACGACCGGCAGCCTCGCCGCGCAGGCGCAGGAGGAAGGCGCAGAGGACGGTGTCATGGCCACTGTCTATGGCGAGCGGATGCCCGACCCGTCGCAGATGGCGGAAGGGCCCGAACTCGAAGGCATCATCTCGGCGCGCAGCGGCAACCAGATCCAGATCACGACCGCCGACGGCGCGAAATCCGTGGTTATCGTCAACGAGAATACGCGCGTGAAATCCAGCGGCGGCTTCCTTGGTTTGAGCCGCAACAAGCTCGCGACCGACGCGCTGCTCAACGGCCTGCCGGTCAAGGTCGATACGCGGCAATGGGCAGGCGGCCTGTTCGCCAGCGAAGTCGACCTCAAGAGCAAGGATTTGCGCACCGCGTCGATGATCCACACCGGCACCGACCAGCGCTTCGCCGAACAGACCGCGGCGACCGAGGCGCTGCGCAGCCGTGTCGGCGACATCGATCAATATAATGTCAAAAGCACGACGAACGTGAACTTCGACGTCGGCAAGGCCGCGTTGTCGGCGCAGGCCAAGGCCGATCTTTGCGCGACGGCGACGGCGGCGGACGCGATGGACAATGCGCTGCTGCTCGTTGTCGGCTACACCGATTCAACCGGAAGCCAGGAGTTCAACCAGAGGCTCAGCGAAAAGCGCGCGGGAGCGGTGGTCAACCATCTGCAACAGGCGTGCGGCTGGAAGCCCTATCGGATGCTGACGCCCACCGGCATGGCCGAAGCCGATCCGGCCGCCGACAACAGCACCCCGGAAGGCAAGGCGCAGAACCGCCGTGTCGCGGTGAATGTGCTGGTCAGCAAGGGGCTCGACGGTCTGTAAGGCTGGCGGGGCGGCGCTTTGCAAGGGACAGCGCCGCCCCGCTTCGCGGCGGGCCTTGGAGGGACGACGCCCGCGATTCTCCGGTGTCGGGGTCAGGGGGTTGGCACCCCGATCCGCGCGCGCAGCTTGCGGTCGCGAAGGTCGCGCCGCCGCCGCAGCCGCGATACGGCGCCGGCGATCCCGGCAAGGCAGCGGTCGAGATCGGCGCATAGCGCATCGTGGCCGCTGTTCCAGTTCCGCATCCATATTTCATCCATCATTGTCTTGCTCCTGTCGGTTCGATGCAATGCAGATGCGCCTTTGCCCGCGCGACCGCCAACTAAAGCTTTGCTATCCATCATAAGGTCAGCTTATGGTGACGCATGAACCAAATCCCGCCCCTCGCTGCTGTGCGCAGCTTTGAAGCGGCCGGGCGCTTGCAGAACTTTTCGCGCGCGGCCCAGGAGCTGGGCATGACTCAGGCGGCGGTCAGTTATCAGATTCGTCAATTGGAGGACCGGCTCGGTCGCGCATTGTTCGTGCGCGAAAAGGGGCGCGTGCGCCTGTCCGAAACGGGTCAGCGGCTGCTCCCCGCGATCAGCAACGCCTTTGCGATGATGAACGACGCCTTCGCAGCGCTGGGCAGCGACGAGGCCGATGTGCTGACGATCAACGCGGTGACCAGCTTTGGCGGCACCTGGCTCAGCGCGCGCATCGGCGGGTTCCAGCTTCTGTACCCGGACCTTGCGGTGCGCATGTCGATGAGCAATGAACTGATCGATTTCGATGCCTCGAACGTCGATGTCGCGATCCGCATGGGGCGGGGCCAATGGCCGGGCTTGCGCAGCGATTTTCTGATGCGCCAGCATGTCGCGCCGCTTGCCTCGCCCGCTTTTCTCGAAAAACATCGCATTCGCGAACCCGCCGACCTGCTGCGCGTCGAGCGGCTGGCGCCCAACGACAGCTGGTGGGCCGATTGGTTTGCCGCCGCCGGGGTTGCGACGCCGCTCGCGCCGTCGCGCCGCGGGATCGAACTCGACAGCCAGCTTCAGGAAGCCAGCGCGGTGCAGGCGGGTTTCGGCGTCGCGATGATGACCCCGCTTTTCTGGCAGGCCGAGATCGCCGCGGGGCGCATGGTCCAGCCCTTCGACACGCTCCATATATCGGGGTCGGCGATGTGGCTCGTCCACCGCGAGAACCGCGTCGGGGTGCGCAAGATCGAGCGCTTTCGCGAATGGCTCCACGCCGAGCTGGCCAAGGATCGGCACCTGGTTCCCGACATATTGTGGGAGCCGCCGGAGTGAATCGCCTCGACACGGGTGCAAGCATTGTATATACATCGTGTATATACGGAGATGGATGGTGACCAAGGAATATCGCGCGAAGGTGTTTAAGTCGGGCAACTCGCTCGCGTTGCGTCTGCCCAAGGCGCTGGGGATCGAAGAGGGGACCGAGATGGTCGTGCGTGAAGAGCGGGGCGAGTTTCATTTTGGCCCGGCCGACAAATCCAAAGCAAAGATCGACGTCAGCGGCTTTTGGGGCAAAGCGCCGGGTCTGAAACTTGCGCCGCGGGAAGACTTCGAAGAACGCCCAAGCACGATCGCCGCGCGCAAAGCCGCTGAGGCAGCGAAGGCGAAAAAGAAAGAGTGACGCGCTATCTGATCGATGCCGATTGCGCGGTCTATGCGATGACCGCGCGCTTCGAGCCGCTGCGTGAGCGACTTACCGCTTGCGCTCCGGGCGACGTCGCCATTTCGACGATCAGTTTTGCCGAAGTTGCGCTGGGAACCGAAAATGGCAAGCCGCCGTCACCGGAGATTCTGGAAGCCTTTATTGCCGCCATCCCGCTCGTTGCCTTCGACGAAGCGGCGGCACGCGAATATGCACGGCTTCCATTCAAGCGGGCGCGTTTTGATCGCTTGCTCGCCGCCCATGCGTTGAGCCTCGGGGTAACGATTATTACGAATAACCAGGCCGACTTCGCCGATGTGCCGGGACTTCGGGTCGAAAATTGGACCCAGCCTTGACCTTCACCGCCGTCCCCCTCACCCTTTATCCCGACATGTTCCCCGGCCCCCTGGGGCACAGCATGGCGGGCCGCGCGCTCGATGCGGGAACGTGGCATTGCGCGCCGGTGCAGATCCGCGACTTTGCGACCGACAAGCATCGCACCGTCGACGATACGCCCGCGGGCGGCGGGGCGGGGATGGTGCTCAAGGCCGATGTTCTTGCCGCCGCGATCGACCATGCGGTGGCGGCGCATCCGGGCCTGCCCGTCCTTGCGATGACCCCGCGCGGCACCCCGATCACGCAGGCGCGCGTGCGCGACCTCGCCGCCGGTCCCGGCGCGATCATCCTCTGCGGCCGGTTCGAGGGTTTCGACGAGCGCATCTTCGACGCGCGGCCGATCGAACAGGTCTCGATGGGCGACATCATCCTGTCGGGCGGCGAGATGGCGGCGCTATTGCTGCTCGACGCTTGCATTCGGCTGCTTCCCGGCGTAATGGGCGCGGCTTCCAGCGGCGACGACGAATCGTTCGAGAACGGTTTGCTCGAATATCCGCACTATACCCGGCCCGTCACATGGGAAGGGCGCACGATCCCCGAAGTGCTGCGATCGGGGGATCATGCGAAGATCGCCGCCTGGCGGAAACACCAGGCGGAAGAGACAACACGGTTACGCAGGCCGGACCTTTGGGAGCGCCATGAGGGCGCTCGGGACCGACCTGCCTCTGGCGCGCGGCAAAAGAAGAAGGACCAGGGGCCATGAACCTCATCCAGACGATCGAAGCCGAAGAAATCGCCAAGGCTGGCAAAGACATTCCGACCTTCCGCCCCGGCGACACGCTGCGCGTCGGCGTGCGCGTGGTCGAAGGTGAACGTACCCGCGTCCAGAACTTCGAGGGCGTGTGCATCGCGCGCTCGAACAAGGGCATGGGGTCGAACTTCACCGTGCGCAAACTGTCGTTCGGCGAAGGCGTCGAGCGCGTCTTTCCGCTCTATTCGCCCAACATCGACAGCATTACCGTCGTCCGCAAGGGCGCCGTCCGCCGTGCGAAGCTTTACTATCTGCGCGGGCGCACTGGTAAATCGGCACGAATTGCGGAACGCCGCGATTACCGGTCGGAAGCCGGCGAAGGCTAAGGAGAGCTTCTCTCACCCAAAGCCGAAACAGCTTTCCAAAACGACCGGTTCGGCCAAGGGGCAGAACCGGTCGTTTTTCGTTTCACGGACAAGATAAAGGACAGTTTCATGGGTTACCGGATCGTCGTCGCGGGTGCGACGGGCAATGTCGGACGCGAAGTCCTCGCCATCCTCGCCGAGCGCGAATTTCCCTATGACGAACTGGCGGCGGTCGCATCGCCCCGCAGCCAGGGCGACACGATCGAGATCGGCGACAGCGGCAAGACCGTGAAATGCCAGAATATCGAGAATTTCGACTGGGCGGGCTGGGACATGGCGATCTTTGCGATCGGCAGCGACGCGACCGCCATTTACGCGCCCAAGGCGGCGGCGGCGGGCTGCGTCGTGATCGACAATTCGTCGCTCTATCGCATGGACCCCGACGTGCCGCTGATCGTGCCCGAGGTCAACCCCGACGCCATCGACGGCTACACGGCGAAAAACATCATCGCCAACCCCAATTGCTCGACCGCGCAGATGGTGGTCGCGCTGAAGCCGCTCCACGATGCCGCGACGATCACGCGCGTGGTCGTGTCGACCTATCAGTCGGTGTCGGGCGCGGGCAAGGCGGGCATGGACGAGTTGTGGAACCAGACGCGCCAGATCTTCGTCGGCGACGAAAAGGATGTGAACAAGTTCACCAAACAGATCGCCTTCAACGTCATCCCGCACATCGACAAGTTCCTCGACGACGGCTCGACCAAGGAAGAGTGGAAGATGGTCGTCGAGACCAAGAAGATCCTCGACCCCAAGGTCAAGGTGACCGCGACCTGCGTGCGCGTGCCCGTCTTCGTCGGCCATTCGGAAGCGATCAACATCGAGACCGAGAAGGAATTGTCGGCCGAGGATGCCCAGCGCATCCTGCGCGAAGCCCCCGGCGTCGTGCTCCACGACAGGCGCGAGGACGGCGGTTACATCACCCCCGTCGAATGCGTCGGCGATTTCGCGACTTTCGTGAGCCGCGTGCGCGAGGATCCGACGGTCGAGAATGGCCTCAACCTCTGGTGCGTCAGCGACAATCTCCGCAAGGGTGCGGCGCTGAACGCGGTGCAGATCGCCGAACTGCTGGGACGGCGGCATCTGAAGAAGGGCTGAGGGTAAGATGCTGGGCCCCTGCGAAGGCAGGGGCCCATCACCCAAGATTGCGGTATGCGTCGCCGTCTCTGTGAAAGGCGACGGCGGGAGATGGACCCCTGCCTCCGCAGGGGTGCAGTGGAGTCGGCGTATCTCGACTTTGCGCGATACGAACGGGTAGGATGTGGGCGTGCCGTCCGTGTCCGCCACCCCACCCGCGCAGCGCCGCCTGATTGGCCTGCTCCTCGCGCTGCTCCTCATCGCGCAGATCGATCAGCCCTATCCCGAGGTCGCGCTGCTCCAGCATATCCCGACGATGCTATTGATCGTCGCATCGCCGTGGCTGCTTCGCCGCTGGCCGCTGTCGACCGCGGCGGTCGCGTGCATCGCCCTCTTCCTCGCGCTCCACACGCTCGGCGGGCGCTTCGCCTACAGCAATGTGCCCTATGACGACTGGGCCCGCGCGCTGACCGGAGCGACATTGTCCGACACCTTTGGTTGGACGCGCAACCATTATGACCGGTTTGTCCATTTCGCCTTCGGCGCGCTGTCGGTGGTCCCGGTGGCCGAAGTCGCGCGCCGCCGGAGCGGGCTGGGCGCGCGCGGCGCCATGCTGGCGGTGCTCGGCTGGGTGCTTTCCGTCTCCGCGCTTTATGAGGTGTTCGAATGGCTGCTCACGCTCTTCGCGGCGGGCGAAACCGCCGACCGCTACAACGGGCAACAGGGCGACATGTGGGACGCGCAAAAGGATATGGCGCTGGCGGCGCTCGGCGCGGTCGCCGGGCTGGCGATCGGAGTGCGCCAGCAGGTGGGCCTCGGGACAGGTGGCCCCACCTGATGTTAAACGTCATCCCGGCCTTCGCCGGGATGACGGAAAAAAGGGGGGCGCTGACTCCACCCTCGCACTGCCGTCAAAGCGCGCGTTTCGGCGCGAACAGCCGGTCGAACCCGTCGGGCGTTCCTTCGATCTTTTCCAGATGCGGCCAGCGCAGCCCGCTGTGCCAGGCGATCTCGACCGTGCGATAACGCCCGCCGCGTTCGACGAGCAGGCGCACCGGCGTCTTGCCGTCGGCGGCGGCGCGGATCGCGGCCTCGATGCGCTCGCGGCTGTAGCTCATCCCATCGACCGCGACGATTCTGGTGCCGTTGACGATGTCGGCGCGGAACGCCGGGCCGTTCCACAGGATGCTGCCAGCGACGCCCTCCTTGTCGATCGTCAGGCCGAGCGAGTGGGTGAGATCGACATTTTTCCCCTGCGCCATCCGGTCGCGGTCATAGGCGTTCGGCGTGTCGCGCCAGACGAGGCGGTAGCCCGCGCGCTCGATCCCGCCGATGGGCGCCGGGCGGCCGGACGCCTGCATCCGGTCGCGCAGGAAACGCTCCCAGTCGTGGGGATGCACGGCGTTCAGCGCCGCGACGACATCGCCGAAATCATAGGTCGACTGCCCCCAATCACCCTCGCGCCCGCCGAAAAAGGCGCGCGCGAAATCATCGAGGCTTTTGCGGTTGTCGGTGGCGCCGCGGATCAGCATGTCGGCCTCCAGCCACATCAGCGACCCTTCGTTGTAATAATCCTCGGTCCGCGACCAGCTCGGAAAGGGCTTGGGCTTGCGCGCGGCGATGATCGGGTCGAGCGTCGTATCCTCGACCGAGCGCCAGCTGCGCCCCGGCTGGACGCTGTAATTGGCGGCATGGCTCGCCCATTCGCCGAGGATCGTCTCCTTCGCCTGCATTCCCGACCGCCCCGCCAGCACCAGATCCCAGAAGCTTGTCTGCCCTTCGTAAACCCACAGCAGATTGTCCTGCATCGGGGTGCGGTAATCGGGGGTCCATAATTTGTCGGGGCGGCGATATTTGCCGTTCCAGCTATGCACCAGCTCGTGCGGGAGCAGTCCGCGCTCCCAGTCATTCTCGTCCCATTTGGTGAAATAATCGACCGCGCGGCTGTTCTCGCTCGACCGATGATGCTCGAGCCCGATGCCGCCAAGTTCGTCGGTGAGCGCGAGCAGAAACTCGTAACGGTCGAAATGACGCACGCCGAACAGCGCGACCGCTTCCGATACCAGCGCCGCGTGGCGCGCGATATGGTCGGGGGTGGCGGCGAGATATTGCGGCTCGTCGGCGATGACGTTGAGCGTGACATTGTGGCCAAGATCCCATTTGCGGAAATGGGCTCCTGCGAACATCGGGCTGTCGACCAGCACCTCGTAACTGGTCGGCGCATAGCTGTAGCGATTACCGGAGGTCTTGAGCCCGTCGAGCGCCGCGACGCCGGTCCAGCCGTCGGGCAGCGTCACCTCCAGCTGCACCGGGATATTCCGCGTGAAATATCCGGCGGGATAGAGGCTGACCTGTTCCCATTGCAGATTCATCATCGCCGGGGTCACGACGACGCGGCCCTCGCTGCTGCGCGTCGGCGACAGGAAGTCGAACCCAACCTCGATGGTCTTCGCGCCCGCGGGTACGTCGATGTCGAAGGCGTAAACGTCGGTCGGCTGGCGGGTCCATGCGAGCGGCTTGCCGCCCGCCGATGCGGTGAACCCCGCCATCTCGGCGACCGCGCCGCGCGGCGCGTGCTTGCCGGGCAGCCATTCGGGATAGAGCAGGGTCAGCTTGCCCGCCTTTGCCACCGGAATCGTCTGGCGGACGCGGAAAATGCCGCGCGCAACATCGGTCGCATCGACGCGCAGCTGCATCGTCCCCGGATAGGGCTTGTCGGCGGGCAGCGGGATGGTGAGCGGCGGAACGACCGGCTGCGGACGGCTGTTCATGTCCTGCGCGGACGCGGCGGGGACAAGGGCGAGGGGCGCGGCAAGGAGTGCGGCGGCGACAAATGCTGCTGTTTTCATGGCGACATTCTTAGGCAGGAATGGAGGGGGAGGTCCAGCCTTCCTCCCTTCTCCCTCAAGGTGAGAAGGTTTGATGGCGGCTCTTTGCCTTTCATACAAAAACCATTAGACGCCGCCGCCATGAGCAAGGACAAACCCGCCAAAATCCCGACGCCGCAGCCGGTGCGCGGCACGCAGGACATGCTCGGCGATTTCGCCGACCGTTTCGCGCATGTCGTCGAGACATTCGAGCGCGTGCGCCGCCTCTATGGCTTCAGGCGGATCGAGGTGCCGGTGATCGAGCCGACCGCGGTGTTCGCGCGGTCCCTGGGTGAAACCACCGACGTCGTGTCGAAGGAAATGTATTCGTTCGACGATCGCGGCGGCGAATCGGTGACGCTGCGCCCCGAATTCACAGCGGGGATCGCACGCGCCTATATCACGAACGGCTGGCAGCAGTTCGCGCCGCTGAAGGTCGCGACGCACGGCCCGCTGTTCCGCTACGAGCGGCCGCAGAAGGGGCGTTATCGCCAGTTCCACCAGCTCGACGCCGAAGTGCTGGGCAGCGACAGCCCGCTCGCCGATGCCGAGCTGCTGGTGTTCGCCGACCAGCTGCTGAAGGAATTGGGGATCGCCGAGGGCGTGACCTTGACGCTCAACACGCTCGGCGACGCCGAAAGCCGCGACGCCTGGCGTGCGGCGCTGGTCGAGCATTTCATGGCGCATCGTGGCGATCTGTCCGAAGACAGCCTCGCGCGGCTCGACAAGAATCCGCTGCGGATATTGGACAGCAAAGACCCGCGCGACCGCCCGATCGCCGACAGCGCGCCCGACATCGACGCGTATCTGACGAGCGAAGCGCAGGATTTCTTCGGCGCCGTCACCGCGGGGCTCGACGCCGCGGAGGTCGCGTGGGAACGCAACGCGCGGCTGGTGCGCGGGCTCGACTATTATCGCCACACCGCGTTCGAGTTCGTCACCGACCGGCTGGGCGCGCAGGGCACGGTGCTCGGCGGCGGACGCTATGACGGGCTGATCGAAAATCTTGGCGGCCCGCCGACCCCGGCGGTCGGCTGGGCGGCGGGGATCGAGCGGCTGGCGATGTTGGTGGAAAGCGGTCCGGTCGAGCCGCTGATAGCGGTGATTCCCGATAACCCGACGCTCGAAGGCGATGCGATCAATATCGCCTATCGCTTGCGGCAACAGGGTTTCAGAACGACGATCGCTTACCGTGGCAAGGCGAAGCGTCAGGTTGAGATTGCCAGGAAGGTCGGCGCTGATGCGGCGCTCTATGTCAGGCCGCAGCCGGACGATGGTTCGTCCCGCTATCACCTTACCGAATTGAAGCCCGACCCCGACCGTGCATTCCTGGGCCGTGTGCTGCAGGCCATTGGGCCTGGCGTGGGGGGGGTGTCTGGTGGAGGTTCGGGATTCTGAGCGTCGGCGTAATATAACTCGTCACCCTGAACTTGTTTCAGGGTCCATGGGATAAGGGCGCGGCGTTGCGCCATGGATGCTGAAACAAGTTCAGCATGACGGCGGTTTCGGAATTGGCTCGGCAATTCGCCACGCTTCGGCCAAATCCTGCCAATCGGGATTGTCGGCCTCGATCAAGTTTATTTTCCATTCGCGATGCCAGCGCTTCAGCTGCTTCTCGCGGGCTATTGCACCATGCATGTCGTCGAAAAATTCGGCGTGGACGAGCCGGTGCACGCGGTATCGCATTGTAAATCCTGGCACCGCGCCAGAACGATGCTGCCAAACGCGCGCAGCCAAGTCTGATGTAACGCCGATATAAAGCGTGCCGCGCTTCTGGCTGGCAAGAATATAGGTGCAGGGTTGCCGCGACCGCATCTAGGCCTCTATGCGGCGCCGTGGATGCTGAAACAAGTTCAGCATGACGTGTTTGTACTGTTTTGGACAAGATGACCCAGGTTTCCCGAAAGCAGATCGAAGCCATCGTCGAACGCCATGCCGCGCTCCAGGCGCGCATGGCGACGGGCGATATGGCGCCCGCGGATTTCGTCGCGGCGTCGAAGGAGTTTGCCGAGCTCGAACCCGTCGCCACCGCTGCCCGCGAAGTCGTGCGGTTGCGCGGCGAACTCACCGCGCTCAAGGAAATGCTCGCCGATCCCGAAATGAAGGCGATGGCCGAGGAAGAAATCGCCGCGATCGAGGACGCGCTCCCCGCCGCCGAGCATGAGCTGGCGGTCAAGCTGCTCCCCAGGGACGTCGCCGACGAGCGCGCCGCGATGCTCGAAATCCGCGCCGGCACTGGCGGCGACGAGGCGGCGCTGTTCGCGGGCGATCTGCTGCGCATGTACAGCCGCTACGCCGACATACAGGGGTGGAAGGTCGAAATCATCTCGGCGAACGAGGCCGAGGTCGGCGGTTACAAGGAAGTCGTCGCGTCGGTGAAGGGGCAGGGGGTGTTCGCCAAGCTGAAGTTCGAAAGCGGCGTCCACCGCGTCCAGCGCGTTCCCGTCACCGAAAGCGGCGGGCGCATCCACACCAGCGCGGCGACCGTCGCGGTGCTGCCCGAGGCCGAGGAGGTCGATGTCGCGATCAACGACAGTGACCTCAAGATCGACATCTATCGCGCATCGGGGGCGGGCGGGCAGCATGTCAACACGACCGATTCGGCGATCCGCATCACGCATATCCCGACCGGCCTTGTCGTGATCCAGCAGGACCAGCGCAGCCAGCACAAGAATCGCGCCAAGGCGATGCAGGTGCTGCGCGCGCGGCTTTACGACCTCGAGCGCGAGAAGATCCACAGCGCCGAAGCGTCGGCGCGGCGGTCGATGGTCGGGTCGGGCGACCGGTCGGAGCGCATCCGCACCTATAATTTCCCGCAGGGACGCGTGACCGACCACCGCATCAACCTGACGCTCCATCGCCTGCCCGAAATCCTGGAGGGCGCGATGGACGAGCTGATCGACGCGCTGATCGCCGAGGATCAGGCGCAGCGGCTGGCGGGGCTGGGTGAGTGAGCCCCCTAATTCCGCTCGCATCGAGCGAAGTCGAGATGCCCATCGGGGCAGGCGCGATTTCGACGGGTGTCTCGACTTCGCTCGACACGAACGGGATTAGAGGTGGGTGAGGTGGGCAAGGCGCTGCGCGATGCGGCGCAGCGGCTCGCGGCGGTGTCGGATACGCCGCGGCTCGACGCCGAACTGCTGATGGCGCATGCGCTGGGGATCGAGCGGCAGGCGCTGCTGCTCGACCCGGCGCGCCACGATGTCCCGGCGGGCTTTGACGCGCTGGTCGCGCGGCGCATGGCGCATGAACCTGTCGCCTATATCCTCGGCTATCGCGATTTCTGGACGATCCGGCTGGCAATTGGCCCCGGCGTGCTGATCCCGCGACCCGACAGCGAAACGCTGATCGAGGCGGCGGTCGATCATTTCCGCGCTGCACCGCCGCAGACCATCCTCGACCTCGGCACCGGTCCCGGCACGCTGCTGTTCGCGGCGCTCGCCGAATGGCCGGACGCGCGCGGGCTGGGCGTCGACGCCAGCGACGTCGCGCTCGATTATGCGCGCGCCAATGCGGCCGCGCTGGGGATGGCGGATCGCGCCGCGCTGGTGAAGGGCGATTGGGCAGCGGGCGTCGCCAGCCGGTTCGACCTCATCCTCTGCAACCCGCCCTATATCGCCGACAGCGAAGCGTTAATGCCCGATGTCGCGGATCATGAACCCGCGGGCGCGCTGTTCGCGGGCGCCGATGGGTTGGGCGATTATCGCCGCATCATCCCCGATCTCCCGCGCCTCGTCGCGCCCGGCGGCGCGGCGATCCTTGAAATCGGTCACGCGCAACGCATATCGGTGAGCGAGCTGGCCCGCGCCGCGGGGTTTGCCGTCGCCTGCAAACAGGATCTCGCTGGCCGCGACCGGGCGCTTTTGCTGACCCGTGCCTGACCGGCGCACAAGAAATCGCTTGGTTTTGGCGGCAAAGCGCGGTAGGGGCGGCTCACAGGCCTGATCAGGGTCCCTTTGGCGGTGCGGCGCACCGATACTGGTCCGGCGGGTCTGCTTCCCAATTGCGATGCTCGTGCGGGACCGTGGGGTCCGGCGCAGGCGGTAAAGGGCAAGGCCGCGCACGAAGCGCGGACGCGACGCGCAAAGAGCGCAGTCGGCCAAAAGGGGTTGGCATAGCTATTAGCTTATCGACAGGATGTCTCAGTTGAACATGAACAACCGGCAGAGCGGTCGCCGTCGCGGCCGCAACAACAATAACAACAATAATCGGTCGCAGTCGGGTGGGCGCGGAGGCGTCGACCAGGCGAACCGCATCGACAGCCGGGCGCGCGGCAACGGCGCGCAGATGATCGAGAAATATCGCAACCTCGCGCGCGATGCTCAGCTCGCCGGCGACCGCGTCCTCACCGAATATTATCTCCAGTTCGCCGACCATTATTTCCGCGTCGTCAGCGATTTCCGCGCGCGCCAGGAAGAAAAGGCCGCGGCGAACGGACAGGAACGCAGCCACGACCGTGGCCGCGAGATTCGCGGGGTCGAGGATTTCGACGGCCATGACGACACCGATGGCGATGGCGACGGCGACAATGGCACCGACGATCAGAGCGATGAGCGGAACGACCGCGGTGATCGCAATGACCGGAACGACCGTGGCCAGCGCGACAATCGCGGCAACCGCGAACCGCGCGGCGATCAGGGGGACGACAGCCGCGGGAACCGGCCGTCATCGCGTGGCCGCTCGCGCAGCCGCGACGATGCCGACAGCGGCAACGAGCGCGACGAGCGCAGCGATGACGACGCGCACGATCAGAAGGCCGAAGCCGAGCGCGCCCCGCGCGCGGCGCGGCGCCCGACGCGTCGGCCGCGACAGAATGACAGCGGCGAGACCGCCGATGCCGGGATCGACACGGCGGTGCTGCCGCCCGCGATCGGGCGCGGCGAACGCCCCGCCGACGCCGACGGCGCCGACGAAGCGCCCGCAGCCAAGCCGCGCCGTACGCGCCGCACGCTGGCCGCGCGGAACACCGACGTCGAGGCGGCCGAATAGACTGGCCTTTCAGTGAGACATGCCATAGCCTCCCCGCGGGACCGTCGCGGGGAGGCTTTTTTATGCGCGCTTTGTCAGGGCTTTGGGCTCCGCTGATCCTTGGGGCCGGGCTGGCCGCGATGCCCGCGGGTGCGCAGGATCCGACGAGGGGCAATGCGCAGGGCGAGCTGGCCGTCACCATCTATAATGGTGGGCAGTCGCTGGTGCAGGACATCCGCCAGATCGCCTTCCCCGTCGGCCGGACGCGGCAGGAGTTTCCCGATGTGTCGGCGCAGATCCGGCCGCAGACGGTCGCCTTTGCCGCGGCGGACACCGCGATCGTCGAGCAGAACTTCGACTATGACCTGCTCTCGCCGAATGCCTTGATGCAAAAGGCGGTGGGCGAGACGGTGACGCTGCTGCGCACCAACCCCGCCACCGGCGCCGAAACGCGCGAGCGCGCGAAGGTGCTCGCGGTCAATGGCGGCGTCGTGCTGCAAATCGGGCAGCGGATCGAGATTCTGCGCGACGACGGGATGCCGGTGCGCGTCATCTTCGACAAGATTCCGCCGAACCTGCGCGCCAAGCCGACCCTGTCGATCACGCTCGACAGCGCGCGCGCGGGGACGCGGCCCGCGACGCTCTCTTACCTCACCAACGGGCTCGGCTGGGCGGCCGACTATGTCTCGCTCTATGACGAGAAAGCGGGGACGATCGACGTCCAGGGCTGGGTGACGCTCACCAACAACACCGGCACGACCTTTGACAATGCCAAGACGCTGCTCGTCGCGGGGACGCCGTCGGCGGGCGGTGCGGTCTCGCCGCGCTATCGCCCGCGGCCGCAGCCGCCCGGCAATCTGCGCCGCGCCGGCACCGAAACCGCGCCGCGCGAGCAGCTTGGCGATTATTATCTCTATCCGCTCGCCGAACGCACGACGATCGCCAACGCCCAGACGAAGCAGGTGAGCTTCCTCGACGTCAGCGGCGTTCCGGCGCAGAAAATCTACGAGTTCACTGTCGGCGGGTTCGACACGATGACCGAACCCGCCAGCGCCGCGAGCGTCATCAAGTTCAACACCAGCGCGAAAGGCGGTGGCCTCGGCGACGCGCTGCCCGCGGGAACGGTGCGTTTCTATCAGCGCGACCTTCGCGGCGACCCGCAGTTCATCGGCGAGAACAATATCGGCCACACGCCGATGGGCAGCGAGCTGGGTCTTGCGACGGGCCTCGCCTTCGACGTCAAGGTGCAGGCGACGGTGGTAAAGCGCGAACGCGTGTCGGCGCGCGTCACGCGCTCGTTCATGTCCTACACGCTGACCAATGCGCGCGCGCAGCCGGTGACACTCGACCTCATCCAGCGCGGGCTCGACTGGTATTGGGATGAAACGCGCATCCTAGATGAAAGCCGGAAGAGCCAGCGGCTCGACAGCGACGGGACGCGGTGGCGCGTCGAACTGCCCGCCAATGGCGAGGCGACGATCACCGCCACCTTTGAAACGCGCTATTGATTCGCGGGCGATGCGCCGCTGGCCGCTCCTGCTGACGATGCTCGCCGCATCCCCGGCGGCGGCGCAGCCGGTGGTCACGTCGCTGGCGCCCGAGAAGGTGTCGGTCAGTGTGTTCCGCGATCCCGGCCGCGACGAAGGCGGCGAAATCTCGCCGAACTGGCTGGAGGGCTTTGCGCTCATCTCCGAGATGCGCACCGTCGACCTGCCCGCGGGCGAGGTCGTGCTGCGCTTCGAGGGGGTCGCCGAAGGGATGATCGCGGTCAGCGCGATCGTCACCGGCCTGCCCGGCGGGGCGGCGCAGAAGAATCGCGACGCGGCCTTGCTGTCACCCGCCAGTCTGCTCGACGGCTCGCTCGGCAACCGCGTCCATCTTCGCCGTACCGACCGCGCGACGGGCCGGGTCACCGAAGAGGAGGCGATCATTCGCTCGGGGCCGGCGGGCGCGGTCGTGCTTCAGACTGCTGCGGGCTATGAAGCGCTGCGCTGCACGGGCATTCCCGAAACGATCCTCTACGACGGCGTACCGCCGGGGCTCACCGCCAGGCCGACCCTGTCGGTGACGACGCGCAGTCCGGTGGCGCAGCGCGCGACGGTGACGCTGACCTATCTATCGACCGGCTTCGACTGGGCGAGCAATTATGTCGCGCGCGTGCGCGATGATGGGAAGACGCTCGACCTCTTCGCCTGGCTGACCGTCGCCAACAGCAATGGCGAGAGTTTTGCGGACGCGGGGCTCGCGGCGATTGCGGGCATGCTCAACCAGGTCAGCGATTTCGAGGAGCTTGCCGATCGTCCGCGCCCGCCGCCGCTGCGCCTCAGCTGCTTTCCGACCGGCAGCGGCCGCTATGGCGCGCCGCCACCTGCCCCGCCGCCCGCGCCGCCGATGATGATGCCAGTTGCGGGGATGGAGGATATCGTCGTCACCGGATCGCGAATGCAGCGCGCCGAACTGATGTCGCCGGTGGCGGTCGTCGCGAGCCAGGAGGATCTCGGCGACCTCAAGCTCTATCGCGTGCCGATCCCCGTCACCGTCGCGGCGAACGGGCAGAAGCAGGTGGCGCTGCTTGTGAAGGACCGCGTGCCCTTTCGGACCATCTATCGGATGCGCACGGGCCTTGGTGACGAAGGCCGGGCGATGACGCCGGACATCGTGCTGCGAATGCAGAATAGGGAAGCCGACGGGCTTGGCGTGCCGCTGCCCAGCGGACAGGCGGCGGTGTTCGAGCGCGTCGGCGACCGCGAACTGCTCGTCGGCGAAGGCGCGATGCGCGACCATGCGATCGGCGAAAAGGTCGACCTGGTCATCGGGACAAGCGATCAGGTGCGGATCGACGTCGAAAATTACGGGCCGCCGAAGAATGGCAAGCATGATTACCGCGTGACGGTGAGCAATGCGAATCCACGTCCGGCCGATGTCGAGATCGGCTTTCTTGTCGACGACCATGAAGGGCTCGATTCGCGGATACGGAAATTGCCGCGCAGCGATGGCTTGCTGACTTGGACCGTCCGCGTTCCGGCGAACGGCAGCAAGACGTTCGACTACCGCGTGAAGGCGGACGAATAGAGCGTGGTCGCATTTATGAAATCGTCATCCCGGCGAAGGCCGGGATGACGGACTGAGGTAATTTGATGCTTCAAACCGGCGGCAGCGGGCGCGGGCGATGGTTTTCGTCGAGCGCGACGAAAGTGAAGAGCCCGCCCGTCACCTTTTCCTCGGTGCGCCCGCCGTCGCGCGTCGCTATCACCTCGATCCGGATCGCCATCGACGTGCGCCCGCGGCGCTCGAGATGCGCATAGACCGAGATGATGTCGCGCAGCAGGATCGGCGCGATGAACTCCATCGATTCGATCGCGACCGTCGCGACCGCGCCCTGCGCGATTCGCCCCGCGACGATGCCGCCCGCAATGTCCATCTGGCTCAGCACCCAGCCGCCGAAGATGTGGCCATTGGCGTTGATGTCGGCAGGGCGCGGGACGACGCGCAGGATCGGGTCGCGCGGGGCGACCGTGGGTGTGGCTTCGGTCATGGTTTCCAATCCGGGTCGTTTTCGAACGGGTCTTCGATCGATTCGTCATGCCCGCTGCCGCTCGACAGGAACACCAGGCCCATCAGCGCCGCGCCGAGCATCACCGACAGACCGACGCCCGCGGCCGTCGCGATGATCATGTGGATCGTCAGCGCATCGCCCATCGAAAAGCGCAGCCAGCCGAGCGCGCCGACGACGGCGGCGAGCGAGACGAGCGCCATGCCCTTCATCAATCGGCGATAGCGTGCCCAGGCGACGTTCGATGTGTCGCGATTGTCGAGCGGGGAGCGTTTGGCCATGCGGGCCTCCATGGACCAAGCCGTCGCCACCGCCAAGCGCGATCGCCGCGGTGGGACGTTTCGTCCATCACCCGAATCATGATAAGCTGTCGCCGCAACGGCGATAAGGACGGGAGCGGCACCTATGACGATCGGGGCGATTCTTCGAGGGCGGAGCGGGACTGTGATTTCGGCGCGGCCCGACGACACGGTGCGCGCGGTCGCCGACCTGCTCGCGCAGAACCGGATCGGTGCGGTGCCCGTGGTCGACGGTGACGCCGTCGTCGGCATTTTTTCCGAACGCGACATCGTGCGCCTTATTTCCTCTTATGGTCCCGACGCGCTCGACCGGCGAATCGACGATGTGATGACCAAGTCGCCCGTCACCTGCGAACCGAATATGGCGGTGATCGCGGCGCTGTCGCAGATGACGCAGAAGCGGATTCGCCACCTGCCGGTGGTCGAGGGCGGCAAGATGGTCGGCTTTGTGTCGATCGGCGACCTCGTCAAATATCGAATCGACCGGATCGAGGCCGAAGCCGCGGCGATGCGCGACTATATCGCGTCCTGAGCGACCGTGTCGGCGGCGGGCGGCTGACGCCGAATCACCAGCCGGACCATTTCGGCGAGCGCCTCGCGTTCGAGCAGCCAGAGCAACGCGCCATAAAGCGCGACGCCCAGCGCGACGAGCAGCAGCAGCAGCACAGGCGCGTCGAGGTCCAGCGCACCGAGCGCCTGCCCCGCGAATCCCACGCCCAGCGCCATCACCAGCGCGGGCGCGAGCCCCGGCAGCATCGCGCGCGCGACGTCCCACAGCGACACGCCGATCAGCGGTGCCGCCAGGCGCGCGGTGACGACGAGCAGCAGCGGCGCGGCGACCAGCCACGCCCACGCCATGCCGATCAGACCCCATTCGGCGCCGATCAGAAAGGATAAGGGAAAAAGAATCGCGCCGCTCAGCGCGGTGAACATCGAAATCGAGGGTTTGCCGAGCGCGTTGGTGACAGGGGCGAAGAGAATCTGCACGGTCATCAGGATCAGCGCGAGCGCGATGAGCTGGATATAGGGCACCATCCCCAGCCATTTCGCCCCGAACAATGTCTCGACCATCGGCGCCGCGACAACCGCGAGCCCGCAATAAAAGGGCGCGGCGATCAGCGTCAGGATTCGCACCGTCTTGAGAAAGGACCAGCGCACCGCGGCGGCGTCCTTCTTGATTCGGGCATAGGCGGGAAAGGCGACCTCGTTCAGCGGCGGCACGAACTTCGCCATGAAGATCTGTGCCAGGAAAAGCGCCTCGGCATAAAGGCCGAGCGCGTGCGCCTCGAATCGCGCGCCGGCGATGAAAATGTCCGACTGGCTCTGCACCAGCCAGAAAAGCTGGCTGAACAACACCGCCGATCCGAATCCGATGATCTGGCCGCAGCCCCGGAAATCGAAACTCGGCCAGACGAGCAGCCGCGCCACCAAGGTCAACCCGACCGCGCGGGTCCAGAACATCGCGAGCGGCGCATAGACGAGCGTCCACACGCCATAGCCGGCGAGCGCAGAGGCGAGTGCGGTTCCCGCGCCCGCCAGCGCGGCGAGCAGGTTCACGAACGCCTGGCGCCGGAAATCGAGCGCGCGGCTCATCATCACTTCGGGCAGCGCGATAAAGGGCGTCGCCAGGAAAAGCAGCGCCTGCACGCGCAGCAGCTCGGCGACCATCGGCTGTCCATAATAGGCCGCCGCGAGCGGCGCGCCGAAATACTGGATCGCCGCGAGCATCGCATTGAGCAGCAGCAAGAGGCCGAACGCCTGCCTGATTCGGAACGGATCGACCGAATCGGATTGCACCAGCGCGCTCGCGAATCCCCAGCCGTTGAGGAAGGCGAGGAACGCCAGCACCACCTGCGTCATCGCAAAAAGCCCGTAATCGGCGGGATCGAGCAGGCGAATCACGAGCAGCGTCGAGCCCCAGGTAATGATCTGCGCCAGAATCTGGCTGCCCGAACGCCAGATCACCGCGCTGCGCACGCGGCGTCCGAATGCCTCGGCATTATCATCCCCCGCGCCGAGGCCCTTGAATCCCGCGCTTTCGCTCACCATTTCATCCTTCCGGCCGAGGGCGTCCCGGCGTCTCGAACAACTTTTGAAACAAAATTGCAAAAAGGTTGTTGACGCGAATCAACGAGACGCCTAGAGGCCTGTTCACCGGACGGGGCGCGGCGCCAAACGCCACACACCGCCGGTCGCCAACAGATACGGACAGATGTCCCCCGATAGCAATAGCGGGGAACAACAGCTGTCCGCTTCTTTCTGTCGGTGAGCTCTTTGACATTGTGATTGTCGATGAAGGGACATGTGGGCGGCGGCCCTGGGTCCGGCAGCTTTAAGGTGCCGGGTGCTCAGGATAAAAAGCCAAGCCTGACCTGCATGTCTTACACGTTTCCATAACGTGGAAGCAGCCTTTCACAAGGTTGCTTCTTGTGTAGGCCAGGCTCCTTAAAATGAGCGGGTTTGCGAGGGATATTCCACCTTGGCATTCTCGAACATCAAACTTGAGAGTTTGATCCTGGCTCAGAACGAACGCTGGCGGCATGCCTAACACATGCAAGTCGAACGAGACCTTCGGGTCTAGTGGCGCACGGGTGCGTAACGCGTGGGAATCTGCC
>Ga0164290_1000980_pt1 | contig 61219 bp, 57 predicted proteins | sample Micstemetagenome_FD_108782 | JGI IMG/M metagenome (GOLD analysis project Ga0164290, IMG submission 108782) | Contaminated culture microbial community from soil near Moab, Utah, USA - Microcoleus steenstrupii SON62 (Illumina Assembly) | ecosystem: Environmental > Terrestrial > Soil > Soil crust...
CGTTGTTCTTGCGCCATTCTTTCTTTGCAATCTTATGTCCCAATAAAGCTTCCTGCTCCTGCTTTAATAAGGCATTCCGGGCTTTGAAATCGTCGGTTGCCAGATGATACAGATCACTGTCACAAAGGATTTGTTCTACCAAACTTACCGGTGACTGCGGCATGCGGGTAGCTTTTATGCAGGAGGTAATTCTTTGAATGGTAATATCATCAACATTACGGCTTGCCAAAAAATCGGCAGCAATACGGCCGCTTTCTTCTTCGTGGCCCGCAGCTTCTCCTTTAGAATAGCCGGTATCATGAAACCAGGCTGCCAGCAATAGTACAAACCTGTCGTCTTCTTCCAATTGGTAGTGTTCGGCCATTATACTGCAGGCCTCAACAACATCTTCTGTATGCTCCAGTGTATGAAAAACAAAGTGGGGTTTTACTTGTTGGGTAAAGATTTCAGTAACATAATTTCGTGCATCCGATAAGAGTTCTTCGTGTTTTTCGTTCATGGTTGGTGCATTGTTTGTATTAAAGGTATTAAATGATGAGAAAGTTTATTCAAATGCAATGCCTGTCACTTTTCTGTTTAATCGCATGGGCTGCAACGTTATGCACAGGCTGTTCTGATGGGGCTACCATCTCTCCCGAAGGCTATAGTTTCAGAAAACCTAAAAAGATGGAGTTGGGAAAAGTTCTCAACGAAATTTCGGGTCTTTATTATAATACAGATGACCAGACCTTACTGGGTGTTTCAGACAGTAAAAGCAAAATATTTATAATTGATCCCAGGAAAAGAAAGCTGCGTGATTTTGCCGAAAAATTTATGGCAGGCGAACAACCTGACTATGAGTACGTGGTAAAAATTGGCAATATGGTTTATGTATTGATCAGCAATGGAACCATTGTAGAGGTGCCGCAGGGTGCAAAAGACACCTCCAGTACAAAGGTTTATCCGTTTTGGTCTGATGGTAAGAACGATTTTGAAACTTTATACTACGATCCTACAGCCAAGAGCCTTATCATGATCTGTAAGTCCTGCGAACATGAAAAAGGAGAGAACTTCCGCACCGCCTATCGTTTTGATATGGCCACAAAATCCTTTGATTCTACAGAGTTTTTTACGCTTAATAGTAAAGAAGTAAGGGCTTTATTAAAGAAAGACGATGCTGATTTTAAGCCGTCGGCTGCCGCTATTCATCCCATCAGCAAACGATTGTATATTTTATCCTCTGCCAGTAACCTGATGGTGGTAGCAGACACCCGTGGTAAAGTTATTGAAGCTTATAATCTCAATCCGGACGATCACCCGCAGGCCGAAGGTATTGCCTTTGCCCCCGATGGAACTATGTATATTTCCAACGAGGGCAAATATGGCAAACCCACTTTGCTGGCGTATCCTTATCACCAAACCGGAAAGAAGAAATAACCATGAAACGAACAAGCATATCACTCCTAACCATCCTTTTGTCTTTTTATTCCATTGCCCAGGTTGATAGCATCAATCAACGCCTTATTTTAATTGGCGATGCCGGTGTAGTGTATGGCGATAAGCACCCCGTGGTAGATTGGGTGAGCAAGAATATTAATCTGAATGATGAAAAAAACTCAGTCATTTACCTGGGGGATAATATTTATGACCTGGGGCTTCCCATGGAAGGTGATCCCTCTTATTTACCTTCAAAAAAGGTCATAGACTATCAGATGAATTTAGTGAGGGGGAAAAAAGCAAAGGCCTTTTTTGTAATGGGGAATCACGATTGGCGAAAAGGCAAGATTGGTGGCTGGCAGCAGGTAATGAACCAGGTGAACTACATTAATTCGCAAGAACAAAAGAACATTGTTGCCCAACCCCTGGATGGCTGTCCCGGTCCTGTGTTTTACGAGCTAAGCGACCGGGTGGTATTGGTAATGATGGATAGCCAATGGTTTTTGCACCAGCACGATAGACCAGGGCCGGGTTCTAATTGTACTTCAACAACCCCGGACGAATTTGCGACCCAGCTAAGAGAAATATTAGCCACGCATCCAAACCATTTGGTGGTATTAGCCATGCATCATCCAATGCATACCTATGCCTCTCATGGCGGCGACTATACCATTAAAGAACACATCTTCCCTTTTACTGCGCTAAACAAGCAATTATACATTCCATTGCCTGTTATCGGTTCTATTTATCCTATTGCCCGTGGCGTATTTGGAAACATCCAGGATACAAAGCATCCTGTTTATCAGACAATGATTGATATGTTGACAGAAGTGATCAAAGATCATCCTAACGTGATTCCAGTGGCCGGTCATGATCATTGCCTGCAGCATATTGTAAGAGACAGCATCAACTATATCGTAAGCGGTTCGGGTGCAAAGATCAATGCTATTAAAAGAAGAAGTGTAAGAAAGGACCTTGTGTATGCTGAAGCCAGTTATGGCTTAGCTGTTTTGGAAGTACGCAAAAGCGGCAATGTGGAACTCAAGTTTTATAACATACAGAGTCCGGACCTCAACACGCCTAATTACACAAAACAGCTAAAAAGCATTGTGCCGATTCCGGCTTTTGTATCAAGAGACAGTATCCCTGTGTTACCCGATTCTGTTATCATTGCTGCCAATCCCGACCTCCATGAAACCGTTCTGCGAAATATCTTCTTAGGCAAAAATTACCGCAGAGAATGGACAACACCTATACGGGTACAAGTGCTTGATATGGGTAAGGAACAAGGCGGCCTGACGCCGCAAAAACAAGGTGGTGGTAAGCAAACCAAATCTCTACAGGTTAAAGACAAGCAGGGAAGAGAATGGGCTTTACGTTCTGTGATAAAATATCCCGAAGCAGCTATACCTGCAGACTTGCGTAGTGGTTTTGCAAAAAATGTAGTAGAACAAGGTATCTCTGCTTCCTATCCCTATGCATCACTTTCAACCGAAGTATTGGCAGATGCTGCAGGCGTACCTAGCTTGCGCCGCAAGCTGGTTTATATTCCCGACGATCCTCGTTTGGGTAGGTTCAGAGAAGTATTTAAGAATACATTGGCCGTTATGGAGTTAAGAGACTTGCCGGGAGTTAATAAAACCTATGACACGGAAGAACTTATTGTACGCCTGGCAAAAGATAATGACGACCATGTGGATCAACGTTCCGTTTTAAAGGCCCGTTTACTGGATAATTTTTATATGGACCTTGACCGGCATGAAGGGCAATGGCGCTGGTCAACAAGGGACACCGGAAGAGGCAAGATCTACTATGTTATTCCCCGCGACCAGGACCAGGCATTTTATACCAATCAGGGATTAATACCCAAGCTCGTTCGTAAGCCCTGGTACATTCCTGAGTTGCAAGGCTTCCGTCCTAAAGCCCTGAACATTAAAACCTTCAACAGAACGGCCCGCAACTTTGACCGTTTCTTTTTAAACGAATTAGATCGTTCTGTATGGGAAAGACAAATTGATAGCTTCCTCACCACTATGACAGATGATGTAATTGATAAAGCATTATCACGTCAACCAAGAGAATTACAACAATTCCATGCGGCAGAAATAGCCGATAATCTTAAAAAGAGACGACAATATTTTAAAGAAGATATGCTGCAGTACTACGACTTTATTTCGAAAGAAGTAACTGTTGTAGGCAGCAATCAAAGAGAACTGCTTATTGTTGACAAGCTGGCGGATGGTTCAGCTCATGTTACCATGAACAAGATTGATAAGAATGGTAACATCAGCTCATTGATATACGATCGTACTGTTCCGGCTACCACTGACGAACTAAGAATATTTGTTTTGGAAGATAACGACAGCATTGTGGTCAGAGGAGGTGATTCGACCATCAAGATCCGTATTGTGGGTGGCCCTGGGAAAGATGCTTTTGTGAACGAAGGAACAGGTGGCCGTGTGCTGGTTTATGATGTAAGTTTTGAGCAAAATACATTCGGTGGTAACGTGGCCGGACTTCGTAGATATATCTCTGACGATCCGCAGCAGAACTTATACAATCGCAACTTCTATCGCTATAATTACATTAACCCCAGCTTTTCATTTGGGTATAATGTTGATGACGGCGTGTTCCTTGGATATCAAATTGAAGCATTTCGACAAGGCTTTAGAAAAGAACCCTATGGTATGCGCCATTTTGTACAAGCCCGCCGGGCTTTACAAACAGCTTCTACATTCATTCACTACGAAGGGGATTTTATAAAAGCCTTTGGCAACTCCGATCTTTTGCTGCGTGCCGATATCCGTGCCCCGGTCAACGTAACCAATTTCTTTGGCATTGGTAACAATACCGTCTTCGAGAGATCGGGCGGTAAGAACGAACAATATTACCGTGCCCGCTATGATTTTGCAGATGTATCGGCCCTCATACGGAGGCAGCTGCAAACATGGATGCGTATAAATTATGGTGTAGCCTACCAGGGCTTCAGGTTGGAGCCAGACCAAAACCAGTCGAAGTTTGTAAGTAATGCACCGGCTAACGGCTTAGATCCCGTCGGTCTTTATCAAGGCAGATCTTACTTAGGACCACATGCTTTTTTAGACATTAGCTCTCGTAACAATCGTGCAGTGCCAACCCGGGGTGTGCAGTTGTATGCAGGCGCAAAAAGCTTGTTTGGCTTAAACCGAAAAAGTCATAATGTTACGCAGCTTAACGCTGACATCAGTGTGGTGGCATCGTTTGAACCCAAAGCAATTGCTGTTTATGGCTTGCGTTTTGGCGCCGGACATAACATTGGCAGGTTTGAGTTTCCGCAGGCGCAATACTTAAGCGGCACTGAAAACCTGCGTGGTTTTAGACGCAATCGTTTTGCCGGCAGAACAATGGTATATAATAACGCTGAGTTGCGCATCAGGCTGGCAGAGTTTACCACGTATTTCTTCCCGGCGCAGGTGGGTTTGCTAGTGTTTAATGATGTAGGTCGAGTATGGGCCGATGGAGAACAATCCAATCGCTGGCTTGTGGGTAATGGAGGAGGAATATGGCTTGCTCCTGTGCGGCGTTTTGTTATTACAGCACTATATACCCGATCAAAAGAAGAGAAAAAAGGCTTGCCTTTAGTGACATTTGGTTTCCAGTTTTAATAATTATTTGCAAGAAGGTACTAAGACACGAAGAAGCTAACTTAGTGACTTCGTGTCTTAGTGGCAATATTTTTCTAAATTCTTAATGCATCAACAGGACCTTATCTGCTCCCCATTGATCATCTTTAGTAATATACTTAACCAGGTATGTTCCTGAGGGATAAGAACTGATATTGAACTTCCACTGTTTCTGGTTTTTATTCAAAGGAACATTCATCAAAATCTTCCCGGTGAAATCGGTTACAAACAATTGCTTTAGCTCTTTTCCCGATTCAATCTTCAATTCCCCTTGTGTTGGATTTGGAAAAACTTTTATCTGCTGAACATTAGCCGGAATATTTTTCGGCTCGATCATCACTAAGGCATTGTCGCAGGAAGGAACAAATATCATTTGCCTAATTAGTCTTTGTAGTAAAGCGTTGAATAATTCCACACTAAACGCATCCGTACTCGGTTTAAGATGCGATAAGCCCACGCCACTGTTATCTGTAAGAAATGCATAAGTGCCATTGGTAGCCAGGGCCATACTGCGCATAATGAACTCGGTTGGCTTATCCGAACCACTGCAAACTACAGGTACAATCCGAACACCCTTTGCTGCTGCTTTCAAAGTCAGTTGCATCATCTTTTCTTTTGCATAAGCATGCGGTGGTGCGTCTAATATCAGGAATAGTATACGGGTTCTTGAAGTTGAGCTCCATGTCAGGCTATCAAGTGCCGTTTCCAGGGCAGCATCAACCGCTTCAGGCTTATCACCACCGCCACCGGCCGATTGCAATTTGATGAAATTGAGCACCTTCAGTAAATCAGTTTGAAAGTCAATCTTCTTTACCAGGTACTCATCTCCTTTATCACGATAAAAAACAGAGCTTACTTTTAAATCCAGATCGCTATCCGATTCAAATGTTTTGCGAATCACATCTTCCAACTCTAGTTTCAAAAATTCAATCTCATCACCCATACTACCGGTAGCATCTACTACAAAAGCTATTTCAACTGCGTTAGATATCTGACATGATTTGTTGAAGGCAATTTTATTGATACCATTTTCAAAACCACTTGGCGATTTAAGTGTGCCTTCATTTGTTGTAATAATATAGTTCTCAGCTTTTAGTTCCTTGCCATCAAACTCTGCCCACAATTCTGCCTTTCCGGTGTTATCGGTATATGTTTTCCAAACAGTATCTTTTGTTGATGAATTTATCAGGTATACAGGTTGATTAACCAAAGCTTTGTGCTCTTTATTCTGCATCTGTACACAATATCTTTTTCGTGCAAACATGCCCCACTGATCAGTATAAACTTTAAACTCTACATCCGTCAGATCTTCCCACATCTTCCATTTATTAAAATCGTTTACCTCGCCAGCTGTAAGAAGACCTGACCTATAAACCACCGTATCCTTTTTAAATGGAATACTATCATATATGAAAAGCTTCTTTCCATTATGGTAATTCCTGGCGGCTAAGTATTCAGGAGAAACCCTAGCACGACTGTCTCTCAGTTCCAAACCACTAACCTTGCCTGAAAGAGAAGCGGATGCGGGTGAAGAATACTCGTAGCTAACCGTGCGCCTTTTTGCATCTGCGCTGGTTACAACCACCTCAGCCAATGCCTCTCTTTTATTTAAGAGCACTACTTCAAAATTTGGGTCTTTAATTGTTTTTTCTGTTACCACTACTGTATAAGGTTCAAAGCCAACAGCAGAGAAAACCAGGGTATCCGGCAGTTTGGAAGCCCTGATAGAAAAGGTTCCGTCAGCATGTGAAACAACGGTATTGGCTTTGTTTTTAAAGGCAACGGTTACGCTGGAAGCAGCAAGACCTTTTTCAGAAAGCACCTTTCCTTTTATTAGTTGAGCGTTTAAAAAAGAAAAGCACAGTAAACAAAGAGTGCAGAAAATCCATTTCATAAGCTGGCGTTTGGCTTAGGATGCAGCCGCAGTAAAGATTGCATAAATTGTTTGCAAACAAAAGTACAGCTCCATTCTAAAAGGGTTGGCCTGCAGGTGGCTTCGGATCTTCTTCTTTTTCTGACAGTCGCATGTCTCTTGTATTTTTTTGTACAGCAATAGCAGCAAACATGCTTAGCACAAAAGACATGGCATAAAAACCTTTTTCACTTTTAGTCAGTTCCGCATTCCACAAACCTACTGTAAGTAAAACAATAGATAAAAGTGTGGCAAACCATGCGATGCCGTAGTAAAGGTTTGTTACCGGGATACCTTCCAATTGGTCGCGAACAGCTTTTTGTACTGAAATGGCAGAGAAGAGTCCAAACATCAACACAGTAAAATAATAGCCCTTTTCATTCAATTCCATTTCGGCATTCCATAAACCAATGATGAAGGCTGTAATACCTACAATCAGTGCAAACCACGAAGCTCCAATAAAAGCGGCGGAAGGTTGATTGACAGTTTTTTGTTCCATTTGATTTGTTTTAATAGAACAAACCTAAAAGCAATGGCTAACGATGCTTTTGACAAATGTCAAATAGAGCCACAGTTTTTGTTAAAGCTTACTTCTTATGCGGCTTAAGGTTTCCTGGCTAATACCAAGATAAGAAGCAATACAGCCCAGTGGCACCCTCTCTATTATATGAGGTGATTGTTTCATCAGATCCTGATATCTTTCTGATGCTGTTTTAAAATGTGCATTGACAAACCTTTCCTCCAGGCGGATGTAATATTTCTCATACGCAATGCGAACAATCCTTTCAATTTCATGAAACCCGTTCATCAATCCTGTGAGTTTGTCTTTTGATATAGCCCATAGAACACTGCCTTCAAGCAACTGTATGTTTTCAACCGCAGCCTGCCCGGTGATAAAGCTGTGAAAGGATGTAACAAAATCCTCGGTAAATGCAAACCAATGCGTTACTTCTCTCCCTTCAAGATTATAATAGCCTCTTAAAGAACCTTGCTGTAAAAAGTAAAGATGCCTGCATATCTTACCTTCATTCACAAGGTATTCACCTTTGGATAAAACAACTTCTTCGAAAGATCCCTGCAAAGCATCTTGTGCTTCCGGATTTAAAGAGTGGTACGACTTGATATGATTTAGCAAGTATTTGATGGCACTTAAAAATTCAGCTTAAGATAGAGCTTAATTTTTTGTACCCAGATAGTCTGTTACTACGGTTAGCTCATATTCTTCCCGTTTTTTCAACAACTGCAAAAACTGCCTCAATTGTAAAGAATCAGTGCTTTTAACATATACCTGGTCATGCGCCAGTAATACAAGATGATCGGGTTGCTTTGTTCGGCCCTTTGTGAATATGCTATCGATCTGCTGAACCAATTTTTCGGCATCAGTGGTTACACTCATGGTTTTATGATCGTAATGCCACTCCAAATCCCAACCCATAACCACAAAGCCTGCTTTTTGTAAAGAGTCTGCTGCAGCTGCGCTTTTCTTCAGGTCGGTGTATTTCAAACTATCAATGCGCCAAATGTTTCTGCCCGGTGTTCGTACAATATTGTTGGTAAGTTGCAGGCTGTCTTGTGTTCGCTGAAAGTCTTTTACTACCGAATCCGGGCTTTGATAGAAGTCTGCAAAGTCATTATGCCAGCCATGTGTGTAGCTGTGGTTACAGATCTCAATGTGTTGTGCCATTTTGAGGCTATCCCACATTTGTTGCTGGCCTTTACTGGCAAATACATGCTCGCCAACTACAAAGAAAGTTACGGGTACACCTTCGTCTTTGATGATGTGTAACACGTTCTTTGTTCCCCTGTTGGGGCCATCGTCGAAAGTGATGTAGAGCTTTTTCTTTTTTGACTTTTTGGTTTTAGCAACCGGAGGAGATGTTTTCTTTTCAGTAACCGCACTGTCTTTTACAATAACAGGTGCTTGAATAAATTTTTGAGGTTTGTTACAGGCAGGAATGAAAATGAAAAGAGCAAAAAATACCTTGGCAAAAGTGGCAGTGGCACTCTCACCTTCGTCGTCTGAAGATTCCATAATGTTTGTTGATTTTGTAAGCTGAATTTATGATGACGAAGAAGGCGTTTGCAAATTTTGGTGGTTAAAGATTTTGTAATACTAATTGGAAGCATTCCTGTTTGGATTGCAATGAACTCTAACGTCCCCTCAACCGTTACCTTTGCGCCATGGAACGCAAACAGGAAGTCCTGCAGGACGTAGTTATAAAATTTGCCGGCGATAGTGGTGATGGTATGCAGCTGACCGGTACCCAGTTTACCAATAACACAGCTTTGCTGGGGGCTGATCTTTCCACCTTCCCCGATTTCCCTGCCGAGATCAGGGCACCACAGGGCACCCTACCTGGTGTGAGCGGTTATCAATTACGTTTTTCATCTGAAAGCATACACACTCCCGGCGATCAATGGGATGTGCTGGTAGCAATGAACGCAGCAGCCTTGAAAACGAATTTGAAAAGCCTCAAAAAAGGCGGAAAGATCATCGTAAACACTGATGGTTTTGATGCGAAGAATTTAAGGTTAGCCAACTATCCCGATGGAGTAAATCCAATTGAAGACAACACGTTAGATGGCTACGAAGTAATAAAGATGGATGTCACGAAAATGACCCGCGAGGCTTTAAAGGACATCCAGATGGGAACCAAAGAAAAGGACCGTGCAAAGAACATGTTTGTGCTGGGCTTTTTGTATTGGATGTATGGCCGCGACATGAAGAATACGGAACAATTTGTTGAAGAAAAGTTTGGGAAGAAACCCGAGATATTAGAAAGCAACCTGAAAGCTTTAAGGGCTGGCTACAATTACGGTGATACTACCGAAACGTTCACCACACAATACAAAGTTGATAAGGCAAGAATAGAAGCCGGCACGTATAGAAGCATCATGGGCAACCAGGCATTAGCCTATGGGCTTATTGCTGCATCGGTTAAAAGCGGGTTGAATATTTTCCTGGGCACCTATCCTATCACTCCTGCCTCTGATATTTTACATGAACTAAGCAAGCATAAAAATTTTGGTGTAAGAACCTTCCAGGCTGAAGATGAAATAGCCGGTATCTGTGCAGCCATCGGTGCAGCGTATGGTGGACAGCTAGGTGTGACGACTACTTCGGGTCCGGGCATGGCCTTAAAAACCGAGGCAATGGGTTTGGCCCTGATGCTTGAAATTCCCTTAGTAATCTGTAATGTGCAACGTGGTGGTCCTTCAACAGGCTTACCAACCAAGACCGAACAAAGCGATCTGCTGCAAGCCTATTATGGAAGAAATGGAGAATCACCGATGCCGGTGGTTTCTGCTTCTACCCCAAGCGATTGCTTTGAAGCCGTGTATGAAGCCGTACGAATTGCAGTAGAGCACATGACGCCTGTGATCTTTTTAAGTGACGGATATATAGCCAATGGTGCCGAGCCATGGATGTTCCCTTCTACTAACGACTTGAAGCCTATCCATGTAAAGTTCAAAACAGAATTAGGTGACGGTGAAACAAAGTTTCAGCCTTACTTGCGTGATGAAAAATTGGTTCGCCCATGGGCTTTGCCGGGCACACCAGGTTTGGAACATCGGATTGGTGGTTTGGAAAAAGAAAACATTACCGGTAACGTAAGCTACGATCCTGAGAACCACCAGCTGATGGTGAAGATCCGCCAGGAAAAAGTAGATAAGATTGCGGACTATATTCCAGAGCAAAAACTGGATAACGGTCCGGAGACAGGCGATGTGCTGGTGTTAGGATGGGGATCCACTTATGGCGTGATAAAAACTGCTGTTGCTGAGTTGCTCAAAGAAGGAAAGCAAGTAGCTCATGCACATTTAAGATATGTTCGTCCCTTTCCAAAAAACCTTGGTGACATACTGAAGAATTATAAAACCGTTTTGATCCCTGAGATCAACAATGGACAGTTGATCAAGATCATTCGTGATAAATACTTGGTAGATGCAAAAGGCTACAACAAGATCATGGGTGTGCCTATTACGAAGACGGAGTTGGTTGAAGAGATCAGGAAGTATTTGTGAGACGACAACAGACTACGGACTACAGACGACAGAAGTTAGTTCATCTAAGCTATAAAAGTTCAAAAGGTTAAGTACTGTTGTCCGTCGTCGGTCGTCCGTAGTCTTTCACTAAATTTGCCCACACGATTTTGCAAACTATATGAGTTATCAACCTAATAATAATATCCGTATTGTAACTGCTGCTTCGCTTTTTGATGGCCATGATGCTGCTATCAACATCATGCGTCGTATTCTTCAGTCAAAAGGGGCAGAGATCATTCATCTTGGACATAACCGCAGTGTGCACGAAATAGTGGAATGTGCTATTGAAGAAGATGCACAAGGCATTGCTATCACTTCCTATCAAGGCGGTCACGTCGAGTTTTTCAAATACATGAAAGACCTGCTGGATGAAAACGGCTGTGGTCACATTAAAATATTTGGTGGCGGTGGCGGAACCATTCTACCACAAGAGATAAAGGAATTACACGATTACGGTATCACCCGCATCTATTCTCCCGATGATGGAAGAAAGATGGGATTGGAAGGCATGATTGAAGACGTGATCAAACAATGCGACTTCAACCTGAACGGCAATGGTGTTTATAAAAAGCCGATGACCTTGGGTGAACTGAAAGATGTCCGCCAGATAGCAAGAAAGATCACCAACGCCGAGAATGGAAATGGCGCCACAGAAAAAGACACTTCAAAAAGCGAGGCTGGTGCAATGGTGGCTTCCCCTACCGGGGGAAGTCGGAAGGGGGCCGCTCCTGTACTCGGCATCGCTGGTACAGGCGGTGCCGGCAAATCATCTGTAACAGATGAAATTGTTCGCCGCTATCTGAATATTTTCCAGGATAAAACCATTGCAGTTGTTTCAGTTGATCCATCAAAGAAAAAAACAGGCGGTGCATTGTTAGGAGATCGCATTCGCATGAACTCCATCTCTTCGCCAAGAGCTTATATGCGTTCGTTGGCTACAAGAGAAAGCGACAGAGCATTAAGTGAACATGTGCAGGAAGCATTGGACATTTGCCGAGACGCACAATTTGATTTTATCATTTTAGAATCGGCAGGTGTGGGACAAAGCGATGCTTCAATCCTCGACTATTGCGATGTAAGCTTGTATGTAATGACACCGGAGTATGGTGCAGCATCTCAACTGGAGAAGATCAACATGCTGGACTATGCCGATGTTGTTGCAATCAACAAGTTTGACAAAGCAGGTGCATTAGATGCATTGCATGATGTTCGCAAACAATACAAACGCAATCATCAATTATGGACAGCAAAAGATGAAGACATACCTGTTGTGGGAACCATAGCAGCTCAATTCAATGATGCTGGAGTGAATGAATTATTTGAGAAACTGGTTGTAGCTATTGAGCGAAAAACTGGTAAATCTTTTGGAGACTTCAAAGCCTCCCCTACCGGGGGAGGTTTGGAGGGGGCCACCGTAACCAAGTCGCAGATCATTCCGCCAAAACGTGTACGTTACCTTGCTGAAATATCAGATGAAGTACGAAACTATAACCGCATAGCTGATGAACAAGCTGCGATTGCTTCGAAACTGTATCAACTGCATGGCGCAAGAGCTTTGCTGCGATCAACCAGCAATAACGAAGTATTAAATGCTATTGAAGAGCAGATCGCTCATTTTGATAAACAACTTTATCCTCTGTGTAAAAAACTGATCAACGAGTGGGAAGAAACTAAGGCTCGTTACCAGAAAGAATTTTTTGAGTATGATGTAAGAGGAAAGATCATTAAACAACCACTTTATACTAAATCATTATCCGGCACAAACATTCCGAAAATTGCCGTGCCTCGCTTTAAAGACTGGGGTGATGTGCTAAGGTGGAGAGTGCAGGAGAACTTCCCGGGCAAGTTTCCTTATACTGCTGGTGTGTTTCCATTAAAACGTGCAGAAGAAGACCCGACAAGAATGTTTGCAGGTGAAGGCGGACCGGAAAGAACGAATAAACGTTTTCACTATGTATCACAAGGCCAACCTGCTAAACGTTTGTCTACTGCATTTGATAGTGTAACGCTTTATGGCGAAGACCCTGATGCCCGTCCGGACATTTACGGAAAGATCGGTAACAGCGGTGTAAGCATCGCAACAGTTGATGATGCAAAAAAACTATACAGTGGTTTTGATCTCTGCGATCCTAAGACTTCTGTATCAATGACCATTAATGGTCCGGCACCAATGCTGCTGGCGTTCTTTATGAATGCGGCTATTGATCAGCAGTGTGAAAAGTATATTACAGAGAATGGTTTGTGGGATGAAGTAAAGAAAGTATCGGAGCAAAAATATAAAACACTTAATCGGACCACCTACTATAATCCTTCTTCACCTGAGAGATTACCGGAAGGCAATGATGGCTTAGGGTTGAAGTTGTTAGGATTAAGTGGTGACGAAGTATTACCAATAGAGGTATATGAACACCTAAAAGCAAAAGCACTACAACAAGTACGTGGTACGGTGCAGGCGGATATTTTAAAAGAAGACCAGGCACAAAACACCTGCATCTTCTCTACAGAGTTTGCACTGAAATTGATGGGTGATGTGCAGGAATATTTTATTCAGAACAAGGTTCGCAACTTTTACAGTGTTTCTATTTCAGGTTATCATATTGCCGAAGCAGGTGCAAATCCAATTACACAATTAGCATTCACCTTATCGAACGGCTTTACTTATGTAGAGTACTACTTAAGCCGCGGAATGAAGATCGATGACTTTGCGCCTAACCTGTCTTTCTTCTTCTCAAATGGAATGGATCCCGAGTATAGTGTGATCGGCCGTGTGGCAAGACGTATCTGGGCTAAAGCCATGAAGCATAAATATGGTGGCGATAGCCGTTCACAAAAGCTGAAATACCATATTCAAACATCTGGTCGCAGCTTGCATGCACAAGAGATTGACTTCAATGATATCAGAACCACGTTACAGGCATTGTATGCTATTTACGATAACTGTAATTCGCTCCATACAAATGCATATGATGAAGCCATCACAACACCGACGGAAGAAAGTGTTCGTCGTGCCATGGCGATTCAGTTGATCATTAACCGTGAGTTAGGTTCGGCAAAAACCGAAAACTTCATTCAAGGTTCATTTATCATTGAGGAGCTGACAGATTTAGTAGAAGAAGCTGTACTGGCAGAATTCGATCGCATTACAGAACGCGGTGGCGTATTGGGTGCCATGGAAAGAATGTACCAGCGTAATAAGATACAAGAAGAGAGTTTATTCTATGAACATCAAAAACATACTGGCGAACTGCCTCTTGTTGGCGTGAACACTTTCCTGAATAAGAATGGTTCTCCAACAATATTACCCGGTGAGGTGATACGCTCCACAAGAGAGGAAAAAGAACAACAGATACAAAACCTTCACGCCTTCTGGAAACGCAACGAAGAGAAAAGTGAAGCTGCATTGAAACGTTTGAAAGAAGTGGCAGTAGCTAACGGTAACCTGTTTGCCGAACTAATGGAAACAGTGAAGTATTGTTCGCTAGGACAAATTACTCATGCTTTGTATGAAGTGGGCGGGCAGTATAGAAGAAATATGTAAGGCAATTATCTAAGAACTATTTAAGGCGCATTATATGCGCCTTTTTTATTACCTGAAAATTTTCCTGGAGAAAAAATCAAGCAGGCTCACCAATTCCTTGAACTTCTGATCTTCTTTTCCTACCTTGTTCTTCGCTGAACTTTGACCATAACCGTAACCCAAACCAACTACCTTATGGAATTTTTGTTACAACGTCTGCATCACCTGCAGCTACGTCTTCACAGTCTCGAATCCATTCAACTCATTAGGTGGCCCAGAAAAAATTTAAGCATAGTCTTTAGCCAGATCCAAAACATTGGAGTCACCAATGCTTTACCAGATTATCAGAAAAGAAAGCTGCGGGTTTTTAACCTGATCAATTTCATGCAGATCATTGCAGGCACTTTAATACCTGTACTTGGATTTGCCAGTAATCCCAAACTTGGAGTTGGCGGTGTTATAGTTGCCTGCCTGCCATCACTTGTAAGTGTTCTTGTTTTTTATTTAAACCATCAGTTGAAATATGAATTAGCTCTACTCTTTTACTTTATTCTTTATCCGGTTTTCACGCAGTTCGTTTATCTCAATGGTATTAATCTTGGCGATGAACTCTATTTTATTTTCTATGGTCTCCTCTCCGTTTTTCTGTTACAGAATATTGGCTACATGCTAATGAGTATTGCTTTTTCCATGGTGCCTTATTTTATTCTTTCTGTTTTGGTGAAAGAAGTTCAACACAGTTTAGCCAATGAAAACAAAGCTGTATACATCTTCAATCAGGCAGTGGCCATTTTATTTATCTTTTATGGATTATATCTTATTAAAAGAGAAATGACGGATTACCAGTTCCGGATACTTCGAAAAAACCGTTTGCTGACAAATCAAAACCACCAAATAGAACAGCAAAAAAAGGTGCTGGAACAACAAGCTATCGAGTTGCAGGCAAAAACAACGGAACTAAGCGAGTTAAACGGTTTAAAAAACAAATTATTCTCCGTCATATCGCATGATCTGAAGGCTCCCATGTATGCTTTAAGAACGCTGTTCAATAATACCATACAATACAATATGCCGGCCAGAGAGGTAAAGAAGATGGTTCCTGAAGTACTGAATGATCTTAACTACACTATAGGCTTAATGGATAATCTGCTTGCCTGGGCTAAAGGCCAGATGCAGGGCCACCAGATCAATAAACTGGAAATTGACGTCACAAAAGCTATTGATGAAGTCATTCATTTATTACGATTACCTGCAGAAGCCAAACAAATATCTATTGAACACCAAACAGAGGGTCCCGTGTATGTGTTTGCAGATAAGGATACGGTTTATCTTGTTTTGCGTAATCTTATTTCCAACGCCATAAAGTTTACACCACAATGTGGTTCCATTACCGTAGGAGCTATTGAAACCGATTCATTTGCAGAAGTGTTTGTGCAGGATACAGGTACTGGTATTTCTTCTGATGCATTGAAAAAGATCAACTCTAATGCTTTTTATACTACTAAAGGAACATCATCAGAAAGCGGCACGGGCTTAGGCCTGATGTTATGTAAAGAATTCCTTCATAAGAATGGCGGTAGAATGCATATCGAAAGTGAGGTTGGAAGCGGAAGCTTGTTTTCCTTCACCTTGCCTAAAGAGTAATATTCATAATCCAGGTTTACCTGTTATAAACGGAAAAGAAATTCTTTCAATTTTCCGAAAGAATTTCTTTCCTTTATATACATATCTCCTCCCTTTGTAAGCCTTATCAGAGTATTGATCTGAAAACAGGTTGTCAGCAACTCACAAAACCAACATATGCCATCCAATCATTTTATTAAAGCAGCATTGCTTACTGCTATTCTTGTTGTGGCTTTTACTATTTCCTGGGAAAGCTATTGGCGCAACAAGGGCTTTGATATTACTTACAATGACGATGAGGCACTTTGGTCAAAAGAAAGGCGCAAAGTGTATAACCCCTCTGACAAGTCAACTGTATTTATTGGTTCATCCCGCATCAAATTTGACCTGGATATACCTACATGGGAAAGCCTGACAGGCGATGAAGTGGTTCAGCTATCTATGGTAGGTACTTCCCCGAGACCACTGTTACATGATTTAGCTAATGATGAGAACTTTAAAGGAAAACTAATCATTGATATTACAGAAGGGTTATTCTTTGAACGTAACACAAGACGAACTGAAAGATCAGCAACCGAGGCTTTGAAATATTATAAAGAAGAAACTCCTTCCCAAAAAACAAGTTCCATTCTCAATTATGGCCTTGAATCAAAATTTGTTTTTTTGGAAGAAGGAAAGTTTGGCCTGGATGAATTATTAAAAGACCTTGAAGTCCCTAACCGCCCTGGCGTATTTAGCTTTCCCCGTTTTCCGAAGGAATTTGGGTTAACAACTTACCGCAGACAAGATTATATGAATGAAAAGTTTCTCACGGATACTGCTTTGCAACGCAGGCAATGTGAAAACTGGACCAGGCTTGGAGCATTAAGCCGACAACCGGGAATTAGTGGCGATTCATTGGAAACGGTTTTTAAAGAGATAAAGACTTCAATTGATAAAATACGAGCAAGAGGCGGGCAAATAATTTTTGTAAGAACACCGGCAAGTGGCGCTATGGAAGAAGCAACAAAAGCGGCTTATCCACGGAAACAATATTGGGATAAAATGCTTGCTTATACAGCCACTAGTGGAATACATTATGAAGACTATCCCGAAACAGCAAAGATGATCTGCCCTGAGTGGTCCCATCTTTCTTCCAAAGACGCGGTGATCTATACAAAAAAGCTCATTGAAATATTAGAGAAAGAGAAAGGATGGAAGATTCCATACAAGCCCTCTGCACTAATTGCTTCACATTAAAACTACTGCCATGCTTTTCAACTCCTATACATTCGTTGCTTTCTTTATAATCATATTAATTCTGCACAATGTTCCGTGGTTCTCCTGGAAAACAAAAAAGGTTAACCTGCTGTTAGCAAGCTATATCTTTTATGCAGCATGGAATCCACCTTTTATCATCATTTTATGGATATCAACCCTGATTGATTTTTTTGTTGGGAAAAAATTATATGCTGAAGAAATACGGTGGAAAAGAAAAGCCCTGTTATGGGTTAGCCTCATTGGCAATTTAGGCATGCTTGCTTTTTTTAAGTATGGGGGTTTTTTGTTAGAGAACTTTGTTTTGCTTACTAATGCTATCGGAATTGATTATCAGCCTGCGGCACCGAATATTATTTTGCCTGTTGGTATTTCATTCTATACATTCCAAACACTTTCTTACACACTGGATATGTATAGGCGAAAGAGTGAACCAGAGAAGTCATTACTTGATTTTTCACTCTTCGTTACATTTTTACCTCAATTAGTTGCAGGGCCTATTGTACGGCCAGATGGATTGATCCCCCAATTCAAAACACCGCACACTGCTACCGGAGCTATGATGACTAAAGGGTTGTTTCTGTTATCGCTTGGTTTGTTCATGAAAGTGGTACTTGCAGATACTATGCTTTCATCACCAGCTGATACTGTGTTTAATGCCCCTAATATGCTTCAAACCCTGGATGCATGGATGGGTGTATTGGCTTTTTCAGGCCAGATATTTTTTGATTTTGCGGGGTATTCCACTTGCGCCATCGGAATTGCTTCATGTCTCGGGTTTACCTTACCTCATAACTTTCTTTACCCTTATGCCGCTATAGGTTTTTCCGATTTCTGGAGAAGATGGCATATTACATTGTCAACATGGCTTCGGGACTATTTATATATTCCACTCGGCGGTAACAAAAAAGGTGAACTAAGAACATATACTAACCTTATGACCACAATGTTATTAGGCGGTCTGTGGCATGGAGCATCGTGGACATTTGTTGTATGGGGTGGATTACATGGCACTTACTTATGTGTAGAACGCATGTTTCGTCCTAAAAAAGCACCGTTAGATAAACCACCTGTTGAAGAAATAGCACCTGTCACACCCGCAGTTGAGCCGGTGCCTGTAGTAATTGCATCTGCTTCTTTTGCACCGGCATTTTTAAGAACAAAGGCAATGCAAAACTTTATGTGGGCAATGCTTACTTTCTTTCTCGTAAATATTACCTGGGTTTTCTTCCGTGCACAGGATTTTGATACAGCATGGAGATTGCTTGCATCTATGTTTGGAATGGATAATGGAGGTAGTGCAATTTTACCTACGTTGGATATTTACAAAGTGAGCATCATTACAACTGGAATGGTTTTGACTCATTGGTTCATGCGAAACACTACGATGATAGAAGTTGCACAGAAAACAAAATGGTGGATCGTGTCTTTGGTCTGGGCTGTAATGATCATTTTCTTGTTGCTTAGCCAGAAAAGCAGTGATTCGTTTATTTACTTCCAATTCTAATAGCTTAACGAATGAGTTCTGCGGCCATTTTGTTAGTGTAAATAGCTGCCTGCGTTTCTGTAATGCTTTTAAATTGTTTAAACAGACAGGAATTGATCAGTTCCCAACCGCCATGAACTAAATGATTTAACGCTATAAGTTCGGTATCGAAGAAGCTATTGCCTGAAAAGTATTGGTAGTCGGAGGCAATGAATTTTTCTAAAGTTTCTTTAAGTGCCGCATCATCATTAAATGCCCCCTGGTTATGCCAGTACTGTAGTTCCTTTTTAAAACCAGGTTCCTGGTTTTGTTTAAGGTCCTGGCTCATGGCATTAATATGTTCTATCTGCAATTGTTGCCCCTGAAAAACCGGTGCAAGTAATTGCACAATGCGGTTGGCATTATTCAGGAATTGATCCCCCCTGTTCATATTGCTGAAGTAATCTTTCCAGGAAACCTTTAAAGCTTCCGCTTCGGTAAATGGTGCAATGGCATAGAAATAACGGAAAAGAGTTGCATCCAGTTGTTGCAATTCTTTTTCATCCTTCTCTAATTCTGATTCTAATATGGCTAAAATTTCTGCGGCTTTTTTACGTGGATATTTCTGACCGTCAAAGTCAAAGCTATCTGTTTGTATCTCTTTATTTATAATCCCTTTTAATACAGCAATATCCTGCTGTAGCATTTGCACTTTTCTAGGCAGAACTGCTGCATCTTCGCTTAACACCTGGTCAAAAGAAACAAGAGTAAAAGGTTGCAGGGCAACAGCTTCAGCATCAAAAGTTGCTACCTGTCTATCATTGTAAAACTCTTTAAAAAGCCCGGGAAGAGAGTTATCCTTAAAATGTTTTTCCGCAATCTGTTCAAATTCCTTTTCATCCAGTTCAGATTTGATCTCTTCTTTAGATATAGCGTTGTAAAAGTGTTGCGTCATAGTTGCTTTCAGCTCTTCTGCATTAGTAAATAAGCTCCATGCAGAAGCTGTGTTTACTTCGGACGCCAGCTCAAACTGATCCAAATAAGCCTTTCTCTCGGGTGTGGTAGGATGCGATGCCCACTGATCTTTATAATTAATGCGGTTGGTATGCACCGCCTTACGGTCTTCCAGCACGGGCAATCCATCAACCAGACTAATATTATTCAACTGTGCAATCTTCTTAAGCATAATGCCATGGTCATTGTAGAAGTTGTTCACTACTGCCTTGTCTTTCCATGCTTTATTGCACATCTCCATTGTACTATTAAAACAAAGTTGCGCATACTCAATGCGAAGCAGAGAATTAATGATGTTATTGCTGCCGCATACAGATGCCGCAATAAGGTCGGCATGGAATTCCATTTGTCTTGACAAACTCATGTACGTTTTGTTGACCATGCGGAATACCTGATGTAATACCCACTGTATGCCTTGCACTACACGGGCAGTGATCATGGCAAAAAAAGAAAAGATGCCATGAACGTTTGCCATGCTTTGCAAGCTGTTGGCATAACCCGTATTATTGAAAAGCATGTTGTAAATGATCTTATTGACACTATACACCCAACTGCCCACTTTCATGCTTCTTTGAGAGAAATGCCCAAACTCATGTGCGATCACTGCTTTCAGCTCACTTACATTTAATGCGTTCACAAGTCCCAATCCTATTTTCAAATTTTTTCTTACGGGAAAAAACATGCTCCAGAAGGAAGAATTATAAAACACACAGGCATTTACATCCGGGGAAAGAAATATCTTTTTAGGTTTAGGTGTTCCTATAGCTTCTGCCAACTCATAAATAGCCTGAACCAGCTCTGGCTGATCGGCCGCGGTGATCTCAACGCTATCGCTATCATCTTCCTTGTTGGTAGCAAACAAGAACTTAATAAGAAAGATAAAAATCATTACGCCTGCTCCCATTAACCCTGCACCAATCAGCAAGGTGTAAAACGATGGCCGAAGCATAATAATGCTTAAGCCTCCCCAGCAACTTAGTGCCACAATACCAAGTGCCAAAGCAATTAGTGAAAAATAAACAACTATAAAACCTATAATGGCGATAACAGAACGGGTGGCGGCTTTTTTAAACTCGGGAGAAACGGCTGAAATAGCCTGTGGTAGTGCGTTAGCAGAGGTTGCAGACATAAATTTGGTTGAAATGCTAATGTAGCTTTTTTGAAACAAACAGACGAACCAATACCTATTTTAGTTGGTTTACGAGGGATAGAGTGCTACAATGAAAAGATTATGGATCCTATAATTCCCGGTACATAAAAAAGCCGCAGTTGGTTGCGGCTTTTTTTATCTGTCAGTATCTCTATCGGTATCCTGTTTTTCCATCTCATCGCCACTGCCTCCCGAAGCATCATCTCTGCCACTCAAGGCTCCCATTTCACTCAAGTCAGTAATTTGATCTCTGCCAAGACCTGCCTGCTCACCGATGTCTTGTCTTTCGGTTTTATCCAGTTGTGTATTTTGAGCTTTTTGCGTGTCTCGGTTTTCGCCAAGGTTTTCAGCGCTGCCCGAACCTTGCTGTCCTGAAGTAAAAGGATTATTCCTTTGTTCATTTGCCATAATAAAAGGTTTATCATTATTGTCACAATGATAATGCCATGGAAAATGAGCCTGAGGAAATTTAGCTACCTCTTTGTGTACCACCCGTTAATGGCTTCTTACCTCCCGGTGCAGGCTTGCTTGCTTTATTAATGAATTTGGAATTTTGTGACGAGGATTGTTGTTTGGCTGAACCCTTCTTATTGTTTTTACCTTTTTGATTTAAAAGCCCCATTTCATTTTTTTTAAGACCTCAAATATAGTTTATCAGTCCATATTTAAAGGTAACTCTGCCGTCATAGAACAACCTCTGCCCGGTGCCGTATCAAATGTAATAGTGCCGCCCAAAGCCTCTGCACGGTTTTTCATATTGGTTAAACCGTTGCTGCTCCGCTTTGCATCCATGTCAAATCCAACACCGTTATCCTGCACCTGAATGGCTAATTCGGAGGTAGTACCAGCTACAATTACTTTTACTTCTGAAGCGCAGGCATATTTAATAATGTTTGTCAATTGCTCCTGTATAATCCGGTAAATAGTGGTCTGAAGTTCCTGGTTGATCTGGAGTTGCTTCACACCATGCATTAGTAGCTTTATATTGGTCTTTTTTGTTGCGTTTATTGACTCTACCAGTTCTTTAATCATTTCATCTAAGCCTTCGCTATCCTGTTTTGGGTGGGCTAATCTTCTCGACAGATCCCTGATTTCCTGAATGCAATAATTTACCTGCACTAAGGATTTATGTAGCAACTCTTTATTTGGCTTTTCATCGTAATAACAGATCTCATTATAAAGCTTAATGGTGGTAAGTACCTGGTTCACATTATCGTGCAACTCCCGTCCAATAATGCTGCGCTCCGTTTCCTGTGCATCTATTGTTGCTTTTATGATAGACTTTTGCAGTTCTTCCTTTTCCTGCTCCAGCCGAATTTTCTCTGTTATATCTTTTGCTTTTATGCATACATAATCAATAGAACCATTGGCTTCCACTACGGGGATATAGCTCAGTTCAAACCATGTATCGCTCCCTTCCTGCGGGTAATGTAGTACAATTGTATTTGTATGATTCTTAAATGCGTCTGAGATGTAGTCGCGGTATAACTCTTTACGATCGGGATGAATGAAGCTTAAAAAATCATCACCAGGCTTTGGAACCTTCTTAATCTGTTTTAAAAAAATTTGCTGTCCTGCTTTATTAATAAAAGCACATCGCACATTTTTATCCAGGATACCAATTCCATCTTCTAATAAGCCAAATGTCCGTTCTAAGATCTCGGTAGATTGCATTCTTTTCGTTTAAGGTTGGTTCTTCAGATTAATAGTGGACTACAAAGAGAATTTGTTTTTTCTCTTTTTTTAAGCATTATCGTTGAAGTCAGAACTTTTGAAGGCTAAGGAAGGATTTGTACAGACCGGTACAATTACTACTATGTAGTTATAAATCTAGCCCGTTTAATGTTTATTGATTAACTGTTTGAAACGGTCAACATTTTATGCCAATCCCAGATAACAACACTCCATTCATCCATATGGTCCTTATAGGTATGAATTGTCTGAAAGCCAATATTCTGATGCGCCTTTAGTGAGCGAAAGTTGCTGGTTGAAATTTCAGTTAACAGCATATCGTATCGGGAACTATATACCTCAAAATGTTTCTGATAAAGCATTTTTACTAAACCTTTACCTCGATACGGCTTATCAATACATATTTGACCCATGCAATAAAAATTATATTGCAGCAAGGGCTTGCCATGCAGTTCTATCTTTTCAATATTAGAAAACATAACATCGAGATCAGGATGGAAGCTTCGTGCATCCTTAGACGTTGCTAACGCGTAGCCAACTGCTCTATCGTCATTTTTTATAATTACAGATGGTAATAAATCATGCATCTTCTCCAGCAACTCCAACGAATATAACCAGCTAACAAAACCTTGCTCTTCTTTTTCATCCTCACTTAGGTATTGCTTCAGATTAGCCTTGTTGAGCAAATGAATTTGTAACAGTTCTTCTACAGTGGTAACTGTCGTTGCCAATAACATATGCGTATGTTGTTGAAAAAAGAAAAGATTTCAGTATCCTGCTAAGATACCTGCCAATCAGAAATGATAAGCAATCCTTAATCCCCAGAAGCTTTTACTTCCTTCCTTGATCCATGTTTCATAGTTGCCTTGAATATCAAGCCCCAATATGCGGGCACCAAGTCCGGGAGATATAATTAAAGATGAAGCTTCACCTTTTAAAGATTTTGCAGCACCGCCTTCTATTTTCAAATAAACAACCGGGAGTTTATATTTTAATCCTGCACGAAGAGGTAATGCTGTCATTGAACTTTTAGCAGTGTGCGGTGCGTGTATACTGTCTATACTTTTCCTGAAGTGTAGAAACCCTGCTGACCCAGTAGCACTGAAGTGGCCGGGGAGATTAATGTCAGCTGTAACACCTAATCCAAAACCATTTCCTTGCTGTTGCTCGAAAGCTCCTTTAGGCCATGCAGCTTCTACATAAGGACCAAAGCTAAAACCCTTTAGTTGAGCTGAGGCAGAGATAGAAATAGTAGAAAAGATTACGAATAGGATGGGAAAGAAAAGAATTTTCATCGAAGGGATTTTACATTTCCGAAGGGCAAAACTTCTGCCATAGAAGCAAAAATCAAAATACTATTTGAAAAGGAAATGTAAATAGTAAGGCATCAAACTACTGCCTGAGGAAAAATTGTTGGTGCTATAAGTTATCAGCACCAACAATCAAAAATTTACAGAGGGTCACGTACGCCGCCTCTTCTGCCAAATATTAAGCTGAGTACAAACAGTACTAAGAAGATAAAGAATAAGATCTTAGCTATACCTGCAGCACCAGCTGCTACGCCACCGAAGCCAAATATGGCTGCTATAATGGCCACTATCAGAAAAATTACTGTCCAACGTAACATAGGATGAAATTTTAGTTAAGTAATGCTGATAGTATTTCATAAAACATGCCAGCAAGCGACCAGCTATAATTTTGAGCCGATTATGGCTTTAAATAATGGGTACAAGTATTAACGTTGTGGAACTTCTTACCGTTGTTTATACCCCAGAGCAAGCACAGCCGTAAGCAATTGAAGCAGCGTTAGAATTATTCATGCTATTCATTTTTTTTGAAGACTTACAAAGGATTTGAATTGAATTATTACAAGATCATTTGTTACGACAAAAGCCTCACAATGGAGGCTTTTGTTATTGTGGATGTGTGACTTATCAAAACTTAGCACCAACACTAACGAAGAATGTCCTTCCATCGCCAGGTAATGCACTAGGGCCAGGATAACCACCTGCGCGACGAGTGAAATATCTTTCGTCAAGAAGGTTGTTTACACCGGCTTTGATGTTTAATCCTTTTGAGAATTTGTATGTAGCCGTCAGATCGGCAATGGTGTATGAAGGAATTAAACCCGTGTTACCATTTGCAGAAGGAGTAACTGTGTTGTTTGCATCAGAGAATGTTTCTCCAACATAGCTTAACTGGCCTGTCACTAAAACATTTTTATAACCTGCAGACAATCCACCACGGAAAATATTCATGGGTGCATTCTCAATCTTCTTATTTGCAAACTTAGTTGTTGTGCCTTCGTAATCCTTTGTGTACTTAGCATCATTATAACTATAGGATCCAAAAAATATAAAATCGGTATTTTTCGAAGAGCTAAAAGCTCTTACCGGATTGAATTCAACATAACCTTCAAAACCTTTACTTCTGCTTTCACCAACATTGGTAATCAATCTGTAGGTAGCAGGTGTTGTTCCAACAGGGTTATTGATCACTTTTGTTCCTACTCGGTTGTTATATTGTAAATAGTATCCGCTAACATCAAACTGTAAATAATTATGCACTTTACCACGGTAGCCCAAATCAATATTATACCCTTTGGCATCTGAAAGATTTGGGTCAATCACATCGGTTGTTGGCGGCGCCTGAAGGTTTGCGAACTGTATAGGACGATAAGCTTGTGCCCAGTTAGCATAAAATTCAGTTGTTTTAGTTACATGATATTCTGCACCTATACCAGCTAACACAAAGCTTCTGTCTCTTTTTACATTTTGAAGAATGTTTGCTCCATCAATACCAGATGCCGCACCTTCCAACCACTCATAACGAATCCCAGGAATCAAAAGAACTTTTTCACTTAAGCGAAATACATTCTCAACAAAGGCTGCTGCATTCTTCGAATCGAACTCAATATCTCTTGCATAATTGCCTTCGATCGTCAAATCATAGTTTGTGCCGGTCGTACCTTTACCACTTGATCTGCGGTGCGTTGTGCCCGTATATAATCTTACACCTGCAGAAAGCGTATTGTTCATGCCAGCCAAAACATAGTCTGTAATAAAACGGCTTTCCACACCATAGTTGCGATAATTGTCAATCAGCACATCGCGGCTTGCATACTGCCGGGTGGAAGAAAGGATTGTATCTTTTTTATCGATAGTTTGCATAAAACCAACACTATTTCTATCGCCAATAGTTGCAAATAGTTTGGTATTCCATCGTGTCTTATCACTGATCTGGTAGTTAGCAATCAGAGCTGGTGTTGTCCATTTAATATCAAACCAGTTACGGCTGCGGAAACTTTGTTGCGCATTTTGTTCTACCTGTGCATCTGTTAATCCACCGGGTTGCTGACTGCGAATGTGTGAGTGCATTAATTCTGCGCTTAAAGAAAACTTCGGAGTTAAATAATAAGTAACTGTGCCAAAGCCTGCATTAGTAAAAAAGCTGCTGTTCTCTCTCCAACCATTTCCGTTGCGGTGATCGAAGAAAGAGTAATAATGTACTTTACCTGTTTTACCACCTATAGCATTGTAGCTGTTGAACAAAGCATTTGAACCAACTGTTTGTTGTGTTTCAAATTCAAACTTTTTATTGATCTCACTGCCGTTGCGCAGAATGTAGTTTACCAAACCGCCAAACTGCGGACCGTATTGCAAAGAACCTGCACCACGAACCACCTCGATTCTTTGTACAGCCTGCAATTGAGGATTATAGTAAGCTTCAGGATAACCATAAGGATCGGCAGCAATATCATAACCATTCTGACGAACGTTAAACTCCCAGCTACGGTTTGGGCTTAAACCACGGGCTGCAATACCAATTTGGATTCCACTTGGGTCACTTTCCCAAATATGAATACCCGGCACTTTAGCTAACACCTGTCTCATGGTATTATTCACCACATTACCCTGCACATTGTCTAAAACGATCAGTGCATTTTTCTTTCCTGCGTAAATGTTGGTTCCAACAACTTCAGGCATCTGCTGGTAATCGCTTTTGCTGCCGCGACCAACCACAGTTATTTCTGATAAATATTTGTGAGGGATGGTATCGGTTACAGTGTTTTCAGAGGTTTGAGCCACTGCATTTAGTCCTACTGCCAAACTAACAAGAGTCAAAATTCTATTCTTCATTTCAGTGTTTTTATCGGCCGCAAATGTCAATCAGCATTTTTCTTTTTGCTTACGCAATTAGAAAAGACTATTTACGGAAAGAGTAAAAATGCCGGACGAATAGCTTGAAAGGCATGATTGAAGTCAGCGAGGACACAGACAGAAATCAATAAAGCAGGTTTATGACGGAGAGATGACAGAGAAGAATTGTGGGTTAAGCTGTATTGCTACTATGAAGCTATTGTTGCGTCGCACTCTTCAACATTTAGTAATGCTATTCAGCACTGTGCAAGCCTTTTCAATTCTCAACCTGCGGGTTATCTATAATTCTCTTCGTTGTCATCGTGTAAGTATCTATGGACTGAACTAAGAAGAATTGGTAAACAGTAAAGCAACATTCACTTGTCACCCTGAGTCCCGTCGAAGGTCTGAGTATTGGTAACAAACTTTTGAATTAAACAATTAGATGCTTCGTGCCTCAGCATGACAAGCAAATCATTATTGTCTTTACTTTCTCAAACTACAGTCCACAGATCCCTACGGGAACAAGCAAGAGTAAAACTATTTGTAAGATTTCTTTGTGTCTTTACCTCTTCTTGGCTAAACATTCTTCCTCAGATTTTTGTAAATCTTAATAGCACTCATCAAAACAATCACAAAACCAATTAGGCCAACTAATCCCCACACCCAGCTAATACTTTGCTTTACTGTAGCCAGCATTACAATTGGAACAAGAAAAATAGTTGCGACCTCATTCCAAATACGAAGCTGTTGAGAAGAATATTTAAAAACTCCATTTACCTGTTGCTTATAAATAGAGTGAAGCGTAAAATGATAAACATATAAGAAAGCAACAAAAATCAATTTGATTAGGAGCCATCTTCCACCTTCATCATTCAAGGTCTTATCCCAAGCACCATTGATCATTACCCAAGGTCCGAGGATTAAAGTTAGAATTGCCGACGGCCAGGTAATGCCAAACCAAAGCCTTTTGATCATGATGGCAAACTGTCTTTGTAAAATGCTTTTTTCTGGTTCCTGCTTATCATTTGCCTCTCTATTATAAATAAACAAACGAACAATGTAAAACATCCCCGCAAACCAGGTAACGATGAATATAATGTGGAGGGCTTTTAGATAGAAGTACATGGTGTGAAGGGTGAATGGTCAATGGTGAATAGTAGAATCAATCAGTCCTGTTAGTAGTTTAAAGCACTTAACCATACACTCTCCTAAGCTTTTGACACGTATGTCTTCAATATAATCTAACTCCTTTACGATATCCAAAGCTGCGTCTATTTCAATAACAGAACCCCTTGCAATCTCATAATAACGTTTTCTTTCTGTCTCTGATTTTCTTGAGCATCCCTCGGCTATATTTAAATGAACAGACAAAGCAGCTCTTCTAATTTGCGATATCATGCCAAACTTTTCTTCTACAGGTAAAACCTTAGAAAGCCGGTAGCATTCCAAAACGAAACTTTTTGATGCTTGATAAATATCCAATTTTTGATGATTAAGTTTAAGGAACATGGTGGTTGTTTAATTCATTAAGATAAGTTCAAACTATAAGACATTCACCATTGACAATTCACCATTCACGTTATTGCAAAATCATTTCCCGACTTCCTTCAGAATATTCTTTTACCCACTTTGCCATTGCACCAATCCATAATGGATGCACATTTAAACAAGGGATCATTTCAAAACTTTCGCCGCCTGCCTGCATAAAACTTTCTTTTCCTTCTTCTGCAATTTCTTCAAGTGTTTCCAGGCAATCACTTACAAAGGCCGGACAAACGATCAATAATTTTTTCACTCCTTCCTTAGGGAGTTCTTCCAAACGTGCTGCTGTATAAGGCTGCAGCCAGGGATCTCTTCCTAATCTTGATTGAAAAGAAAATCCCCTTTTTTCTTTTGGTATGTCCAGCTTATCTGCTACAAGGTTTGTGGTTGTCCAACATTGATGGCGGTAACAGTAGTCATGAGCTGGCGATGCTACTTCGCAACAGTTATCCACTTTCAAACAATGTTGTTTGGTGGGATCACATTTAATAATATGCCGTTCCGGAATGCCATGATAAGAGAATAAGATTTGATCATATTCTTTATCGAGGTAAGGCTTTATGGTTTCACATAATGCGTTAATAAAGTCTGTATTATTATAAAACGGCTTTATAAAACGAAGCTTAAATGAATAGCCTCCTTTCTTATGGTGTTCTTTTGCATATTCAACTGCTGTCTCGTACGAACTCATAGCATAGTGAGGATACATCGGGACTGCAATGACTTCTTCCAGGTCAGGATGTTTCTTTAGCAATTCCTCGTAAGCATCTTTCGGAGAAGGGCTGCCGTAACGCATAGCTATGACCACGGGTTCTTCAATTTCTTTTTTTAAGGCGTCACGTTGTTGCTTGGAAATAACAATCAGAGGTGATCCCTTTTCTGTCCAAATGGATTTATAAGCTTTCGCTGATTTAGGTGCACGAAAAGGAACAATGATACCTTTCACTAACAGTGTTCTTAATAACCAGGGCTTGTCAATCACCCTTTCATCCATCAAAAACTCATCAAGATACCGTTTCACATCTTTCACTTCGGTAGAATCCGGCGAACCCAGGTTCATTAAAACAACAGCTCTTTTCATATTAGAATGCAAATGTAAAATGTGAGGACAAGCTATGAGGTAAAATGTTCAATTGAGTTTCGTCATTTTATAACCTGATGAAAATCAGTGGTTCAAATGACAGTGTAGTGACAGAGGTTTTCTATTTATAAGAGGTTGCGAAATTACTTTTGCGTCGTGAATGTTGACTAACTAATCGATGGACTCGCAATACTTCAAAAACATATCAAATTTCTTCGTAGCCGGGATCAACTATAAAAAATCCGACGCTTCTGTGAGAGGGCAATTTGCTATTAATAATGAACAATACGCCAGGATCCTTGATAAAGCAGAATTGATTGGTTTAAACGAACTGTTTATTCTCTCTACCTGCAATAGAACAGAAATTTATGGTTTTGCTCATAACGAAGACCAACTGGTAAACCTGCTTTGTTCCGAAACTGTTGGCAATGCGGAAACATTCAAGCAATCTGCTTATATAAAAAACGGAACTGAAGCAATCGAACATGTTTTCAGCGTAGGCGCCGGATTGGATTCTCAGATCTTAGGCGACTACGAAATCGTTGGACAGCTAAAGCTTGCTGTAAAGTTTGCGAAGGAAAAAGGATTTGTTGGAGCGTTTACCGAAAGATTGATCAACTGTGTACTGCAATCATCTAAGATCATTAAGAACACAACGCAATTAAGCGGCGGTACTGTTTCTGTATCGTTTGCTGCCGTTCAGTATATATTAAATATGGTGGTCAATCCTTCATCCAAAAACATTTTGTTATTAGGTGTAGGAAAGATTGGTCGCAATACTTGTAAGAATCTTGTAGACTATTTAGATACTAAGAATATTACACTAATCAACCGTTCGCCCGAAAAGGCTCAGGGACTTGCACAAGACCTTGGATTAAGGTCGAAATCAATTGATCATTTAGCCGAAGAAATAGCGAATGCAGATATAATTCTAGTGGCTACCAATTCTTCTACACCAGTAATTTTAAAACAACATGTAGAAGGTAAAGGCGAGAAGCTGATCATTGATTTGTCCATTCCATACAATGTTGAAGAAGCGGCACAGACATTACCTAATGTACAGGTAATTAATGTTGATAAGCTTTCCAAAATAAAAGATGATACTTTGAAGATGCGATTGGCCGAAGTGCCCAAAGCAAAAGGTATCATTGCTGAACTGATGAGCGAATTTGGGGATTGGTGCGAAATGCGCAAGCATGTGCCAATGCTGAAAGATCTCAAAGTAAAGCTGAAAGAATTGCATGCCCATCCAAAGTATGTTCAAAACACTACCTGTCCTAAAAAACTGGACGTGCAGATACAAAGGGTGTTGAATGACACTGCCGGCAAGATCAAGGTTCAAAACAGCCGCGGTTGTCAGTACCTTGCAGCCCTGAATAATTTTATCAACGCAACAAATTAATGAAGCCCTTACGCATAGGAACAAGAGACAGCCAGTTGGCTGTGTGGCAGGCTACATTGGTGCAAGGCTTACTCAAGGAAGTGGGTATTCCCTCCGAATTGGTTTATATCAAAAGCGAAGGCGATATTGATACAGTTACACCGTTGTATGCATTGGGAGTACAAGGTGTTTTCACAAAAACATTAGATGCTGCATTGCTGAATAACCGCATTGATATCGCTGTACACTCCATGAAAGACGTGCCTACGCAATTGGCACAGGGCATTCAACAGGCGGCTGTTTTAAAAAGAGCTTCGCATAAAGACATCATTGTTTACAAAGACGGCACTGATTTTTTGGAAGATAAAAATTCTGTAGCAACCATCGCTACCGGAAGCATTCGTCGTGTAGCACAATGGCTGCATCGGTACCCTAATCATCGCACAGAGAATCTTCGCGGAAACGTAAACACACGTTTACGCAAGTTGGCGGAGAGTAATTGGAAGGGTGCCATCTTCGCTGCGGCTGGCTTGGAGCGGATAAACTTGCGTCCAGAAAAATCAATTGATTTGGATTGGATGTTGCCGGCACCTTCGCAAGGTGCGATTATGGTTGTGTGCAGAGAAGGAGATGACTACGCATTTGATGCAGGTCAATCGTTCAACGACGAGGCCACAGCGCTGTGTACGAAGATTGAAAAAGACTTTTTGTGTGTGCTGATGGGCGGCTGTTCAACACCAATAAGTGCATTGGCTGAATTGAATGGCGATACGGTTACGTTCCGGGGAAATATTTGCAGTCCGGATGGTGCGGAATTGAAAGAGCTGTCTTTTGAAAAACCGAAAGGTGAGAGTATGAATCTTGGCGAAGAAGCCGGTCGTCAACTCCTAAGCGATCCCAAAGCACAACATATCATTCAAATGGTTCGGAATGGAAAAGCCTGAGAAATATTTGCTGAGTACTCGTCCTCTGCCAAAAGCGGTGATAGAAGACGGGGCAAAAAAAGGTATTGTCATTGAGGAACTCTCCTTCATTGCTACCACTTCAATTCAAAACGATGAATTGGTTCAAAGAATTAAAACTTTAGCCACAGAAAAACATACGGTTGTTTTTACCAGCATGAATGCGGTGGAAGCAATTGCAGAGCAGATAGACACTTCACCTGACTGGAAAATTTATTCTATTGGCAATACTACCCGCAAGTTGATTGAAGAAAGATGGGGCAGTGAAAAAATCATCGCTACCACAGAAAATGCGGCCCATCTTGGCGAACGGTTGATTGATGATGGCGTAAATGAGGTAGTCTTCTTTTGCGGAAATATTCGCAGAGATGAATTGCCCAATAAAATTCGTTCGGAAGGCGGAAAGATAGAAGAAGTGGTGGTTTATGAAACGGAAGAAACACCATCAAAACTGACAAAAGATTACGACGGTATTTTGTTCTTCAGCCCAAGTGCCGTGCATGCCTTCTTCTCTTCCAACAAACCAGCAAAACACACCGTGCTGTTTGCCATCGGCAAAACAACCGAAGAAGCTATCCGGCAGAACAAAGGCCACAACATTGTTGTTGCTAATGTAACCGACAAAGTAGAGATGGCGCAGGATGCTATCGATTATCTCAGTTCGAACAATTCACAAGCATAGAAAACCAACATATGACGCAGTTGAAAAATGATCTTTTGTTAAGAGCACTCAGAAAGGAAAAAGTGGAACGTCCACCGGTATGGATGATGCGCCAGGCAGGAAGATATTTGCCGGATTATATTAAGCTGCGAGAGAAATACGATTTCTTCACCCGTTGTCAAACACCTGAGTTGGCAACTGAAATTACGCTGCAACCGATCGACCAGGTGGGTGTTGATGCTGCTATCATCTTCTCCGATATTTTGGTGATTCCCCAAGCTATGGGAGTAGAAGTATTGATGGAAGAAGGCAAAGGTCCATCGCTGCCAAAAACAATCAAGACGCAAGGAGATATTGATGCACTGAATACAGCCGATGCCGAGCATCACCTAAAATATGTGATGGATGCGTTGGCAATGACAAAACGTGAGCTGAATGGTCGTGTGCCGCTTATCGGTTTCGCTGGTGCACCATGGACGATTCTTTGTTACATGGTAGAAGGAAAAGGAAGTAAAACCTGGGACAAGGCTAAGCAATTTGCATATACACAACCACAACTGGCCCATGCACTTTTGCAAAAGATCACTGATATCACGATAGATTATTTAAAAGCACAAGTAAAAGCCGGTGCCGATACGGTGCAGGTATTTGACAGCTGGGCCGGTTCGCTATCACCGGAAGATTTCAAAACCTATGCACAGCCTTATCTCTTGCAAATTTCCGACGCGGTAAAAGACAGTGCACCGGTGATCTTGTTTCCCAAAGGAACCTGGTATGCGTTGAAGGATCTAAGTCAAAGCAGTGCTAGTGGCATTGGTATTGATTGGACAATTACACCGCAATTTGCGAGAGAGTTAACGAACAATAATATCACACTGCAAGGCAATTTCGACCCTGCAAGATTGCTGGCACCAATTCCGCAAATCAAGCAATGGGTTAACGAAATGATCGACAATTTTGGCGTGCAGAACTACATCGCCAACTTGGGGCATGGCATTACACCGAATGTGCCGGTTGATCATGCGAAGGCATTTGTGGAAGCAGTGAAGGAATATCAACCGTGAGTGGTGAGTGGTGAATGGTGAATAGTTAGGTTCATCATTCCCTATTGACTATTGACTATTCACTCTATTTATGAATATTAAGGAAAGCTGGATAACATACATACATGACTTACAGAACCGCATTTGTGCAGCGTTAGAAGAAGCTGACGGCAAAGCCAAATTCATAGAAGATGAATGGGAACGGCCTGAAGGTGGTGGTGGCAAGACTAGAGTAATAGCAAACGGTGATGTATTTGAGAAAGGTGGTGTGAATACTTCGGTCGTTTTTGGTGATGTAACCGATGCCATGCGAACGCAGCTCAAGATCAACGGCGCAAAATGGTTTGCCTGCGGGCTTTCATTGGTCATTCATCCCCTCAACCCGTTTGTACCAACAGTGCATTGTAACTACCGCATGTTTGAGTTGTATAATGAAAGCGATGAAGTGATTGACCGTTGGTTCGGTGGCGGTACTGACTTAACCCCCTATTATCTTTTCGAAGAAGATGCTAAACATTTCCACCAGACATATAAGAATGTTTGCGATGAGTTTGATCCGTCTTTCTATCTAAAATTCAAAGAGGTTTGTGACGATTACTTTGTGAATTTTCATCGCAACAATGAACGCCGCGGTATTGGCGGAATTTTTTACGATTACCAACGACCCAATGAAAGCAGAGACGTTGACTTCTGGTTGAATTTCGGAAAGGCTTGCGGCGATGCATTCATTCCAGCTTATATGCCCATCGTTCAAAAAAGAAAAGGGACTTCTTATACTGCAGAAAACAAACACTGGCAGGAGATCAGGCGGGGAAGATATGTGGAGTTCAACCTAGTGCATGACCGGGGAACCTTGTTTGGTTTAAAAACAAACGGCCGTATCGAAAGCATCTTAATGAGTCTTCCTCCAACCGTGCGATTTGAATACAATTATCAACCAACACCGGGCAGCGAAGAAGATAAGTTGCTGCAGGCTTGCCTTCATCCCAAGGATTGGTTAAAAGAAGAAGCAACGGATGAAGAAAAAGCAGAATGGGCAAGACGCTCCAACACCTGCTAGTAAATTTGCAATTGATTAAAAACGAATCGAACCGACATGTATTTGCAACGAAGAAATAGAATACTCCGTACAACACCGGCTATCAGAAGCCTGGTTGCTGAAACAGTGTTAACTCCCAGCGATTTTATTGTTCCCCTATTTATTGACGAAGGCGAAGGTGTGAAGACAGAAATTGCTTCAATGCCTGGCTATTACCGCAATAGTTTAGACAAAACGGTGAAAGAAGTAAAAGAATTATGGAGTATGGGTTTAAAAAGTGTGTTGTTATTCATCAAATGCAAAGACGAATTGAAAGATAATACAGGCAAGGAAGCATGGAACCCTGATGGCCTTATGCAACGCAGCATCAAAGCCATCAAAGATGCCGTGCCGGAAATGTATGTGATGACAGATGTGGCATTGGATCCATTTTCGTCATACGGTCATGATGGCATTGTAGAAAATGGAGAAATCGTTAATGATCCAACGGTGGAAGCGTTAGTAAAAATGAGCATCTCTCATGCGCAGGCGGGTGCTGATATGGTTGCACCAAGTGATATGATGGATGGCCGCATTGGTGCTATTCGTGAAGGGCTGGAGAACAGCGGATTTACTAAAGTGGGCATCATGGCGTACAGTGCTAAATATGCGTCCTGTTTTTATGGTCCATTCCGCGATGCCCTGGATAGTGCACCTGGTTTCGGCGACAAGAAAACCTACCAAATGGATTATGCCAACAGAACAGAAGCAGTGAAAGAGGCTTTAATGGATGTGGAAGAAGGCGCTGACATTGTGATGGTAAAACCAGGATTACCTTATTTAGATATTGTAAGAGAAGTAAAGAATGCGGTCGACGTTCCAGTTAGCGTTTATAACATCAGCGGTGAATATGCCATGATCAAAGCGGCAGCAAAAATGGGGTGGGTAAATGAAGAAAAAGCAATTCTTGAAACACTGACTTCTATTAAACGAGCCGGTGCCGATTTGATAGCAACTTATTTTGCGAAGGATGCAGTAAGACTGATTAGTTAATTATTGCCACGAAGGCACAAAGACACGAAGTTGATTTTCCTTTGTGCCTTCGTGTCTTTGTGGCTAAATATATAAAGATGAACATTTCTAAGAGCGAACAACTTTTCAATAGAGCACAGAGCAGTATTCCTGGTGGTGTAAACTCACCTGTGAGAGCTTTCAAAAGCGTTGGCGGCAATCCTATCTTTTTGCAAAGAGCAAAAGGGGCTTACTTGTATGACGTTGATGGCAATCAATACATCGACTACATCAACTCCTGGGGCCCCATGATCATGGGGCATGCTTTTGAACCGGTGGTAGAAGCTATTCAAAAGAAAGCGGTTGATTCCACTTCTTTTGGTGCACCAACTGAATTAGAAGTTGAGATGGCCGAACTGGTAAAAAGCATGGTGCCGAACGTTGACCTCATCCGCATGGTGAGCAGCGGTACGGAAGCCTGTATGAGTGCTTTGCGATTAGCAAGAGGATATACGGGTAGAAATAAGTTTATCAAGTTTGAAGGCTGTTATCACGGCCATGCAGATTCTTTTTTAGTGAAAGCAGGGAGTGGCGTGGCAACGTTCAATATTCAAACAGTACCAGGAGTAACTGGTGGTGTATCAGCCGATACATTGACTGCTCCTTACAATAATTTGGAAGCTGTTCAAAAATTAGTGGCTGAAAACAGGGATGAGATTGCGGCTATCATTATAGAACCGGTTGCTGGCAACATGGGTTGTATCATTCCACAACAAGGCTACCTCCAAGGCTTAAGAAAGATCTGTGATGAAGAAGGTATCGTCTTCATTTTTGATGAAGTGATGACGGGCTTTCGATTAGCACAAGGCGGTGCTCAGGAACGGCTAGGTGTTGATGCGGATCTTGTGACTTATGGAAAAGTGATCGGCGCCGGTATGCCCGTTGGTGCATTTGGCGGTAAGCTTGAAATCATGAAACAGATTGCACCACTCGGTAATGTTTACCAGGCTGGAACATTAAGCGGTAACCCGTTGGCGATGATTGCTGGTTATACGTTGCTTTCTCACCTAAAAAACAATCCATCCATTTTTAATGAGCTTGAAGAAAAAGGTGAATACCTGAAGGTAGGATTGGATAGAGTCTTAAAAGAAAGCGGTATTCCCTATGTAATCAATCATCTGGGTACGATGATCTCCATTCACTTCAGCGAAAAGCCCGTTGTTGATTTCGCTTCGGCTGCCTCTGCTAATAATAACTTGTTCAATAAATATTTTCATGCGATGTTGGACAAAGGGGTTTACCTGCCACCATCAGCATTCGAAACATGGTTCTTAAGTCATGCCTTAAGTAAAGAAGATTTGGATAGAACGATTGAAACGACGAGAGAAAGTCTAACTGCAATTATTGCTCAATAGAATTACTGAACGTACAAGAGTGCGACGCAACAAAAGCTAAATAGTAGCAATGCAGCTTAGTGTAAGAAAAAAGAAATAATTCCCACAAGGATCAGTACAATGCCGCTGATCCTTTTTTCATTATGCTCAATAAAGTGTGCACTTAAAAGTTTGACTCCTCTGTAACCCAGTGTAACTAAAATTAAAATTCCAGTCATGCTAACAATGGCATAAATTATGGCCAGCATGGTGACCAAACCCATTCCGTAAGCACCTGCAGACAAGAATAAGCTCTCTACTTCGAGGCAGGGAGAAAGAAACATCATTACAATAAAGATCAGTATCCACTTGCCCCGGCTGCGTTTGTATTTTACTACATCTTCTTGTCCGCTGTGATGATGATGCGGAAGGTTTACTGTGTAATAGATCAACCCAAATACAATCAATAAAACAGAGTAAGCGACATAAATAATATTACCATACTGCTCTTCTAACTCCTTCCCTATTTTGCCTAATACTAAACCCAGAGCTACTGTACCCAACACATGGGCCATAGCGGCAATTAATGTAATTCCTGTAACTTCTTTTGGCTTCCATTTTTCAGCCCTCGCTACCGCCACTAATGGTAACCAATGGTTGGGAATCAGTGCATGAACAATAGCTAACAATATAGTACCGGCAATTACGGTGAACATTCAAGCTTAAAATTGGGGGTCGAAACTAACGCAATAATAATTCACAAGGCTTTAAGCCGGTGTGTTTTTTAAACGCCGTGGAAAAATGGGAGATGGAAGAATAACCTAACATCACCGAAACTTCTGTAACGCTTAGGCCTTTTTCGTACAATAAATATTTAGCATGTTCCATGCGCTGGCTTTGATAAAAATCAAAAATGGTAGTGCCAAACATTTCTTTAAAGCCTTTCTTCAGGTAGCATTCGTTCATGGCTACTTTGCGGCTTAATTCTTTGATAGTAATAGGCTCACCAATATGTTGAATCAGGATTTCTCTGGCTTTTAAAATCTTTTCTCTGTCCGCTTCGTTAGCTAAAAACTTACAGGTGATGATATCAATCTCTTTTTCTCCCAGCATGCAATCCATGCTATAGAGTAACAGCATCTGTGTCTGGGCATTCACAAAAATGTTTTCCAGCGTATCGCTGTAGGTATGATTCACCAACCCTTCTAATACAACTCTTGTTTTATTACAAACAGGAAGGGTTTTTGAAAAAGATGCACTGTGTTTGAAGGAAAGCACCTCTTCACTTAACGTATTATTTGTTCGGGAACCAATAAACTGCGATAACAATGTGGATGAGAAAACAAAACTGAGCAACTCAAGGCTATCTACTTTCTCTCCGCAGTTAGAAACTTCATGGGCTTTGCACTTTTTACACTGACCCTCTACATTTCGGCAATACATATTGCCTGCAACGCAGAATCGTAGCTCTAAATAATTATTCTTTGGTTGGTCATGATCTACATGATAGCAGATCATGCCGGTATCCTCAGCCATCCAATCCGCCGGACGCAAAAACCGTTTAATGGAGTATTGAACCGAACCAGGAATGCTTTGCCCGGTTTCATAAACCAATTGCTGCTGGATCTTTGGCTGCTCGGTTAATGCCTCAAACTGTTTAAGTGCTATTTGCATGAAGGGTACAAATTTACACTTGCATCGGCACTCTTTCGATTAAATGGCTGTCAAATCTCGGTAAGTGTTTTAGCCAGATTTGCTACTTTCGCCGAATGGTTACTACGAGTTGCTCTGATTTTCAGCACACCCTTGCTGCACCGGTCACTATCACTGGTGTTGGTATTCATACCGGGCAAACGGTGGAAATGGTGCTGAAACCAGCCGAACCCAATACCGGAATCCTTTTTAAAAGAGTTGATCTTCCAAATACTCCAACAGTAAAAGCTGATGTAGATAACGTAATTGAAACTACCCGCAGCACTACGATTGAGGCCAATGGCGCCAGGGTAAGTACTATTGAACACCTGATGGCTGCCTTAGTGGGAAACCAGGTTGACAATGTGCTGATAGAGATCAATGCCTCTGAAGTCCCTATACTCGATGGCAGTTCGGCCCCTTTTGTTGAAATTATCCGTGAAGCTGGTATCAAAAAGCAGGATGCACCAAAAATATATTATACCCTTCAGCACAACATCAGCTTTACCGATGAGGCTAAAAAGGTAGAAATGGTAGCCCTGCCATCAACGGAATACCGCATCAACACCCTGATTGATTTCAATTCTCCCGTATTAGGCACTCAGCATGCCGATCTGAAGCAGATACGGGATTTTAATGACCAGATCTCCTCTTCCAGGACCTTTTGCTTTTTTCATGAGCTGGAGTATCTCATTGACAATAATCTGATCAAAGGCGGTGACATCAATAATGCTATTGTAGTGGTAGATAAACCGGTTACCGATGCGCAGGTTCAGCGTATTTCAAAAGTGTTCCGAAAAGACAACGTAAAAGTAAATGAAGGTGGCATATTGAATAACCTCGAGCTACGCTTCCCGAATGAACCGGCCCGCCATAAATTGTTAGACATGGTAGGAGACCTGGCACTGGTAGGTTACCCGTTCAAGGCTCATATTATTGCAAACAGGCCCGGTCATTCTTCTAACATAGAATTTGCAAGGAAGATCAAGGAGCACATAAAAAAATACAAGAACAAGCAAGGCGTGCCACATTACGACCCGAACAAGCCTGCCGTATTTGATGTGCATGCTATTGAAAAGAAATTACCACATCGTTATCCCTTCCTTCTGATTGATAAGATCATTGAGATTTCGGAAAAGCATGTTGTGGCGGTGAAGAATGTTACTTATAACGAAGGCTTCTTCCAGGGACACTTTCCAGGCAACTGTGTAATGCCCGGGGTATTGCAGGTAGAGGCATTGGCACAAACCGGTGGCATTCTTACCATTCCTGAAGACCCCGATCATACCTACGATACCTATTTTTTAAAGATTGATAACTGCAAGTTCAAGAACAAGGTAGTTCCCGGTGATACCCTCATTTTAAAAATGGAACTAATGAACCCGGTGCGCCGTGGTATTTGTGAAATGAAAGGAACTATTTTTGTCGGCGACAAAGTTGTAGCAGAAGCCGATCTGGTTGCTCAAATTGTAAAGAAACCCAAAGAAACAGTATGATTTCTCCGCTGGCATCCATCCATCCTAATGCGCAACTCGGCAATAATGTGACGATTGAACCTTTCGCTGTCATTCACAAAAATGTAACCATAGGCGATGGCACGCATATCATGTCGCACTCGGTCATAATGCCTTTTACAAGAATTGGAAAGAATTGTCATATCTCTCCAGGTGCCGTGCTTGGCGGATTGCCACAGGATCTAAAATTTGTTGGCGAAGAAACCACTGTAGAAATTGGCGATAATACCACCATTCGTGAGTGTGTTACCATCAACCGTGGTACAAAAGATAAATGGAAGACTGTGGTAGGAAACAATTGCCTGATCATGGCGTATGCTCATATTGCACATGATTGTATTGTTGGCAATAATGTCATTCTTGCCAATAGTGTTCAATTGGCTGGCCATGTGGAAATAGGCGATTATGCTATTTTAGGCGGATTGGCTGCAGCAAACCAGTTTACCAGAATAGGAAGCCATACTTATATTGGCGGGCAAAGTGCTATACGCAAAGATGTTCCTCCTTATACCAAAGCGGCCCGTGAGCCATTGGCTTACATGGGCATCAACATCGTTGGATTGCAAAGAAGAGCCTTCCCGCAGGAAAAGATAGATACCATTTCAAAATTGTATCATCTTCTTTATGTAGGTAATCACAGCATCACCACCGGCATCAACATGGTAAAAGATCAGTTGCCGGACGGTGAAGTAAAAACGGAGATCTTGAGCTTCATTGATCAATCCCGTGCCGGTATCATTAAACGCTACTCTAAAAATGGCGTAGATGAAGATCACACTTTCTAATGCCGGCAAACGCTTCAATCGTGAGTGGATCTTCCGCCTTGCCGATCTTCAATTTAAATCATCTATTGCTTATGCCATAACAGGGCCGAATGGTTCGTGTAAATCAACTTTGTTGCAATCTATTGGCGACATGCTTCAATTAAGCGAAGGAAGTATAAAGTATGAGAATGCGAAGGGCAAATTGCGAAGCGAAGAAATATACCAGGCCGTTTCTTTTTGTGCACCTTATCTGGATGTGATTGAAGAAATGAACCTGGTAGAATTTTTAGAGTTCCATCAGCAGTTCAAGTCTTTTTTACCAGGGTTAGATGCGCAAAAAGTGATTTCTATTTTGGGGTTAGAAGCTGCATCTCAAAAACTCATTCGCAATTATTCATCAGGAATGAAGCAAAGGGTAAAGCTGGCACAAGCTATTCTTTCGGACACAAATGTTGTTTTGCTGGATGAGCCATGCAGTAATTTGGATGCAGCAGGAATTGCGCTGTATCATTCGTTAATCGATCAATATTGCACGAACAGACTGGTAATAGTAAGTTCAAATGATGAAGTGGAGTATCGCTTCTGCAAAGAGATTATTGACATCAAGCAATACAAATAAAAAAGCCCCGCCAACCGGCGAGGCCTTCCTTTCAACTTTATTGGGTTAGTCTCTGGAAGAAAGTTTTGATAACAAACGTAACATCTCCAAATACAACCAAACAATTGTAACTAATAAACCGAAAGCACCGAACCACTCAAAATATTTTGGAGCACCACTCTCAGCACCTTGATCAATCATATCAAAATCAAGAATCAAATTCAATGCTGCTACTACAACAATTACCAGACTGATACCAATACCTATTGGTCCATTATCATGCAGGTAAGGCATTTCTGTACCGAACATCCGCATTACCATAGCTGCCAAATAAAAAATAGCAATACCTGCTGTAGCTACCAACACTACTTTCTTAAATGTACCTGTTGCTTTAATGATTCCTGTTTGATAAAAAATGTACATGGCTGCTGCTGTACCCATAGTCAGCAATACTGCATGCATAATAATAGATGGATAAGATTCTGCAAAAGCAAAATCATAAAAGGCTGACACAGCACCTAAAAACAAGCCCTGGCACAATGCATAGCCTAAAGCGAGGTAAGGCGCCCATGTTTTTTTAAAAATGATAATAAGGGCCAGAACAAAACCAACAATCATAGACCCCCACATCCAGGGCTGAACAGCCTGAGGCCCCTGAATGTAAAAGATATTCCAGGTAAATGCTGCCGCACCGATCAGGAACAGCATCATCATTCCAAACTTGTTCATGGTACCACGTACCGTCATTGCTTCACCCTCAAACTGGTGAACTCTCTCAAATGTTTTTTCCGAAATGGCAGGATTACCGCCTTTAAAAAGTCCCATAGAATAAGTGTTTAGGTTATTTATAAGTAAATGTAATTTGATTTTGGAAAAACATGGCCAATTTAACTTCTTATCTAAAAGGCATAAGTGAAAGTAGTACTGAACCACTATGGATTATAACGTTACCAATTATATCTAGCCAATTATATTGCCATGCCTTTTTGGACATAGACCTGTTTAAAATAATCAGATGATTACCAAATAATTTGATTTTAAGAGTGTCAAATAACTTATATAAGGTCCAGTATATTAATGGAGCAAGAAGAATACTCATCATATTTTCTCTTCTGTGAGAAAAGTCTGCTTTAAAATAAAAGAATAAGGTAGCAAGGATAATGGCTACTATATAATTCAACAGAAAGTAGCTTGTCTTCCACATGATGTAGTTGAGGCCTTCAAAAATAGTTGGCAGAAATAAGTAGAAAAAAACTATAAAGAAGACAATTAAGCTCAAAGGCATTTTACATTATCTCTGACTGGCAATTAACAAATTGAGGTCAGTGTACTTTAAGTTGAACCGTTCACTTAAATAAAAATTTGTCAGTGATCCTTTGAACATATAAATGCCGCTACGCAGGTGGATCTGGTGCCAAACCATTTGTTCAAAGCCTCCATCTTCTCCTGCCTCTAATAATAATGGCATTAACACGTTTGAAATCGCCTGGGAAGCGGTTCTTGCAAAACCCGATGGAATATTAGGAACACAATAATGTATCACACCGTATTTTAAATACACTGGATTTTCATGTGTGGTAATCTCTGCTGTTTCAAAACAACCACCACGGTCAATGCTTACATCAATGATCACACTGCCTGGCCGCATGCTGCTTACCATCTCCTCTGTCACCACAATGGGTGTACGGCCACTTTCATTACCTAAGGCACCAACAGCCACCTCGCAGGTTTTTAATTGTTTGGCCAGCATCCGTGGTTCAATTACAGACGTCCATAAACGGTGACCCACATTATTCTGTAATCGCTTTAAACGATATACGCTGTTATCAAATACTTTAACCGATGCTCCTAATGCCATTGCTGCTCTTGCGGCATACTCCCCCACAATACCTGCACCTATAATGATGACCTTTGTTGGTGCAATGCCTGAGATACCTCCTAACAAAACACCTTTACCATGATTGGCAGAGCTTAAATACTGCGCAGCTATCAGCATCACCGCACTGCCTGCAATTTCACTCATACTGCGAACAATTGGGTAGGTCCCACTATCATCTTTCAGGTTCTCAAATGAAATAGCTGTAATGCGTTTCTCCATCATCTTTTGAAGCAACTCTGCTTTCAATACACTTAAATGAATAGGAGAAATGATCATCTGGTTAAACTGCAACAAGGGAAGGTCTTCATCGATAACCGGTGCACTTTTTACCAGGATAGGTGCTTTATAAACTTCATCACGATTATAAGAGATCCTTGCACCGGCTTCGCTGTAATCTTTGTCACTATAGTGTGCTGCTTCGCCGGCGTTGTGTTCAATGATCACTTCATGGCCATTGCTTACCAATACGCTTACAGCATCAGGTGTTAGTGCTATACGGTTTTCCTGGAAAGCAATTTCTTTCGGTATGCCTATATGAAGTTGTGCGCCTTTCGGCTTGATGTCTAAGGTTTCTTCAAGGGTCTCATAACTAAAAGAAGTACTTACAAAAGGTTTGTGTTGTGACATAGTTGGTCTGGCTTGCTTTGTTCACCGAGCTAGCGTTGGAACATCTCGTAACTCGCAGCTCACGTCTCGCAGCTTTTATTCGTTTACAAATTACGACTATTCCGCAATTCTATCCGCACCGAACGTTCGGTATCATTGATTAATTCAACGTAAACATGCACTGTGCTCTCATCAAATAAATGCGGCGCTTTTTCAGGCCATTCAACCATGCAAATAGCTCCGCTGTAAATGGCATCTTCTACACCCGCATGCAAGGCTTCCTGTTCATCCTTCAACCGATAGAGGTCTATGTGATACATGATAGCCTCTCCACCATTTTCCTTGTATGCATATTGATTAATGAGCGAAAATGTTGGACTTGACATGGCATCATCCACACCCTTACTTTTTCCCAAAGCAGTGATGAGTGTTGTTTTGCCAGCACCCATCTGTCCATGCCAGGCAAACACTTTTGCATCTTTTATGTTTTGCCAAAACCAGTTAACAAATTCTTCGAAACTGTCTAATGAAACTTGCATCTGCATTGCACAAAATTAACGTTGTATTGCAACAGGGTTGAAAACATAAGCCCCTAGCTTCTTTCGGAGCCTTTTGCAATGAAGTAAATTTGCAGTTGAAACATTAATAAGCGATAGAAATGGAAAAAGTTCAGTGGAAAGTAGATGGCATGACCTGTGCAAATTGTGCACTCACTATAAATAAATACCTGCAAAAGCAGGGAGCAAAAAATGTTACCGTGAATGCTATTGGCGGCGACGTGACATTTGAGTTAAACGAAGCAAAAACAGAAGACCAATTAGCAAAAGGCGTTCAATCATTAGGATATAAAGTAGAAGCGAACGGCAAATTGGTTACAGAAGAGAAAAAGAAATTTCTTTCCAATCATCTTCAACGATTTTGGTTTTGCCTGCCGTTTACTTTGGTATTGATGCTGCACATGTTTCCGGCCTTGCATCACAACCCAAATTTTGGTTGGATCATGAACCCTTGGGTACAGTTGGCATTAACCATTCCTGTTTTTGTTGTGGGCATGAATTACTTTGCCCGTTCTGCTATTAAAAGTTTGCGCAATGGCGTCCCCAACATGAATGTGCTGATAACTATCGGTGCTTCATCTGCATTTATTTATAGTTTAGTCGGCGCAATAATGGGTTTAGGAGAAGATTACCTTTTCTTTGAAACAGCAGCTACCATTATTACTCTTGTTTTTTTAGGTGAATATTTAGAACATGCTTCGGTTGCATCAACACAGCGTTCACTAAAGAAGCTGGTGAAATCGCAAAAAGTAATGGCCAATATGATTGCTTTTGATGGCGATCATAAAGAAGTGATCTTTCCGATAGAAAATACACAATTAAAAACAGGCGACCTGGTTCTAATCAACACCGGCGATCAGGTGCCTGCAGATTGTAAAATACTATGGGGCGAAGCTCATGTGAATGAAGCATTACTTACAGGTGAAAGCACACCTATTCATAAAAAAGCGAAAGACCATATTATTGGCGGAAGTATTGTCGAAGAGGGGACGCTGAAAGCTCAAGTGACTGCCGCGGGAAATGATACCGTGCTTTCCAACATTATTAACATGGTGAAAAGAGCACAGGGCGAAAAGCCTCCTGTGCAACAAATGGCTGATAAGATCAGTGCTGTGTTTGTGCCTGTCGTTTTAGTTATCGCATTACTGACTTTAATTATTAACTGGATCGTTTTGGGTGCATTCACGCCATCACTTTTAAGAAGCATTGCTGTGTTGGTAATTGCTTGTCCCTGTGCAATGGGATTGGCAACACCTGCTGCTATTGCTGTTGGATTAGGCCGTGGTGCAAGAAATGGAATTCTATTTCGAAATGCAAAAAGCTTAGAACTTTTTAAAGACATTAAACAGGTTGTGTTTGATAAAACCGGAACACTAACGACTGGAAGATTTCAGATTTCAGATTTCAGATTTCAAAATGTTAGTGAAGACGAGTTTAAAGTGATTGTTTACTCGCTGGAGAAGTACTCTAATCATCCGCTGGCAAAAAGTATTGTTCAGCATTGGAAAACCAGAGATGAAATCCGTTGGAAGAGCATTGAAGAAATAAAAGGTCAGGGAATGATTGCAACTGATAAGGAGGGCAATGTTTACAAGGCAGGTTCATATAACATAGCACAAAGTGTAACACAAGACAAGGCACACAATATTTATGTTACTAAGAATGATGCATTGTTAGGCTGGATTGATTTAGCTGATGAATTAAGACCGGAGTCTAAAGCTGTAATTAACTATCTCAAATCAAAAGCTATTAAAACCATTCTATTAAGCGGTGATAGATATTCAAAAACAAAAGCATTAGCTGATACCCTTGGCATCGGGGAGGTAATTGCAGAACAAACACCTGAGCAAAAATTGCAAAAGATAGAAGAGCTAACTAAGCAGGCTCCAACAGTTATGGTTGGCGATGGCATTAACGATGCACCTGCATTGGCTAAAGCAACTATCGGTATCTCCATGAGCGAAGCTTCTCAACTTGCTATGGAAAGTGCACATGTGGTTTTAATGAATAGCGGTTTAAAAAAATTACCGACAGCATTGGGCCTGGGAAGACATACTTATCTAACCATCAAACAAAACCTTTTCTGGGCTTTTGTTTATAACATTATTGCTATTCCGGTGGCTGCATTAGGATTTTTAAATCCAACTTTCTGTGCACTGGTGATGGGATTAAGTGATGTGGTACTGGCTGCTAATTCAGTAAGATTGTTTGTGAAGAAGGTAGATTAAGCCCATCCCGACCTTCCCCAAGGGAAGGCCACCAACGCACAGCCCTAACTTATTTTAACCTTCCTGATAAAATGCAAAAGCACTCTGATTATAAAGTGCTTTTGTCTTTTATAAAATCATTGTACAAGCTGGCCTTAGTGCGGTTGAGAAGCGATTCCTTGGGAGGGGTTTGGGGAGCCCTTCTTTTTTGTACTTTCACCGCCCATGCCCTTGCAACTTCCACATAAAGAACTAGACCTTTTTATCCTGTCGAAAAAGTTGTTGCATTGCTGCTATGAAATTACACATGACCTGCCTGTTGATGTTCGCAAAACTCTTTTTCATGAAATGCGAAGAGCTGCCTTGTTTGTTTATCTTGATACTTGCAAGGGACTAGCGAAAGACTCCAAAAAGAAAAAAGGAAAATGGTACGGCCTCGCAAAAGACCAGCTAATTATTATCGATGCTATCTTGGAAGTGCTGGTAGAATTAAAATACATCAACAGGGAACAGGAAAAACAAGTGAACGATTTAATGTCGCCATGTTACGATATCCTTTCAGATTTAACTACTGACAAGAAGAGGTGATGTCTGAGTTAGAAGATATACTAAAACGTTATTGGGGTTATGGTACTTTCAGGCCTCTGCAAAAAGAAATCATCACTTCTGTCTTAGCTGGTAATGATACTCTGGCTTTGCTACCAACTGGTGGCGGCAAATCAATTTGCTTCCAGGTTCCTGCTTTAGCAAAAGAAGGATTATGCATAGTTATTTCTCCGCTCATTGCCTTGATGAAAGACCAGGTGGAGAACTTAAAGAAGAGAGACATTCCCGCAATGGCTATTTATTCTGGAATGAGTAAAGCAGATGTGATCAGGACATTAAAGAATGCAACAAGTGACTACCATAAATTTTTATATGTTTCGCCGGAACGATTAGAAACTTCTTTGTTCAATGAATACCTGCCGGCAATGAATGTGAGTTTGATTGCAGTAGATGAGTCTCATTGCATTTCCCAATGGGGTTATGATTTCAGGCCTTCTTACTTGCGCATTGCGGAGTTGAGAAAGGAGTTACCAAATGTTCCGGTAATTGCATTAACAGCATCGGCTACAGAAGAAGTTCAACAAGATATTTGCACCAGGTTAGAGTTTCACTCATCTAAAATCTTCAAACAATCTTTTGAACGCCCCAACCTCTCTTACTCTGTTTTTAAAGTTGATTCTAAACTGAACAAACTTGTTGATATCGTAAAGAAAGTTCCCGGCACTTCTATCGTTTATTGTAAAAGCCGCAAGCGAACAACTGAGATCATGCAGTTATTAAAAATGCATGGCATATCAACTGAAAATTATCACGCAGGATTAACGGCTGAAGAAAGAAATAAAAGACAAAAAGACTGGATTGATAATAAGGTACGCAGCATTGTTTGCACCAATGCATTTGGAATGGGTATTGATAAACCTGATGTAAGATTGGTTGTGCATGTTGACCCGCCTGATTGTTTAGAGAACTATTACCAGGAAGCAGGACGTGCTGGGAGAGATGGCAAAAAAGCGTATGCAGTTTTATTGTATGACGAAAGAGATATTGAAGAATTGTTAGAACAACATAGCATTCGCTATCCTTCTTTCGAGCAAATAAAGAACGTGTACAATGCCTTAGCCAATTATTTGCAGGCACCTATTCATTCTGGCGAAGGACAAAGCTTTCCTTTTAAGTTTGAAGATTTTGTCCGCAACTTTAAGTTAAATACATCAGAAGCACTTTATTCGTTAAAAGCATTGGAAAGTGATGGCTGGATTGATTTCAACGAAAGAAATTTTACTCCCTCAAGTTTAGTCTTTACAACTTCGAGGAAAGCCTCTATGATTTTTACAGATGGCATCCGGAACATGAATTGCTGCTCACTACTTTGTTAAGAACTTATGGCGGCATATTCGATTTTCCTGCATTCATTTCAGAAAATTTACTATCCCGGCTAATAAAGCAACATGAAGATGAAATAAAGGAGCAATTGAAAAGAGCTGCCTCATTTGGTGTTATTCGCTATGTACCGCAAGATGATCATCCGAACATCATCTTGAGAAAGAACCGTGTAAAAGCAGAGGAGCTAAGCTTTAATTTACATGCCTACAACAAACGTAAAGATTCCTTTGTACAGAGAAGCCAGAAGATGATCGGCTACATTAAAGCGACTGATTGCAAAAGCAAATACATTTCTAATTATTTTGGAGACAATAGCACAGGCAAATGCGGCGTTTGTGATAGCTGCCTCAACGCAACGCCTAAGGAAGTAAGCCCTGAAGAATTTCAAAAGTTCTCTTCGATTATATATCAGAAGCTGCAGTCAAACCCATTAACTACAGAGCAATTATTGAATGAGATGAAAGGTTTGCGAAAAGAAAAAGCCTGGAAGATCATTCAATACCTACAGGCCGAAAATAAAATTGAAGCCGATGTTAATGGCTTGATAAGGCTAAAAAATTAAAACCAGCTACTCTTCTTTCTTCTCCTGGTACTCCCTCCCAACCCTAATACTCCTAATAATGATCTTGTTATCATTGTAGCTGCGGTTCTTCCGGCACTGCGCACCATCGGGTTATCCATAATGCTCTTTTCTTTTGGAGCAGCACGTTGTGTTTTCTTTTCTTCTTTAGCTGCCTCTTCCATCTGCTTGATTTCTTGTTCCCTTTGCTGTGCAACAGATAGTTTTTCGGTAAGAATCTCATGGGCACTGTGACTATCAACTTCCTGGTTGTACTTAGCTGCAATTTTAGAAGAAGAAACGATCTCACTTACCTCAGTATCTGCCAACACATCCATACGGCTTCTTGGAGGCGCCATCATGCAATGCACCAATGGTGTGGGAATACCTTTTTCATTCAGCATTGTAACGAATGCTTCCCCAATTCCTAACTGTGTGATCTTCTCATCTACATCATAAAACTCTGTCTCCGGATAATTCTCTGCTGTTTGCTTGATCACTTTTCTGTCGACTGCTGTAAAAGCCCTTAACGCATGTTGCACCTTCAAACCTAATTGTGAAAGCACACCAGCCGGAATATCCATTGGATTTTGTGTACAAAAGAATACGCCAATCCCTTTCGAGCGGATCAACTTCACTACCGTTTCTATTTGCTGTAGCAACACTTCTGATGCTTCATTGAATATGAGGTGGGCTTCATCAATGAACATAACCAGCTTTGGCTTTTCAATGTCACCTTCTTCCGGTGCTGTTGCATATAACTCAGCAATCAGTTGCAGCATAAAAGTGGAGAACAGCTTTGGTCTGTCCTGTAACTCGGTCACACGTAGCACAAATATCATCCCTCTGCCATCGTCGCTGATTCGCATGAGGTCATCTACTTCAAAACTTCTCTCACCAAAAAAATTATCAGCGCCTTGCTGTTGCAGTTCAATTACTTTTCTGAGAATGGTTCCGGTTGACGTGGTAGAGATCTTACCATACAACTGTTCAATCTCTTTCTTCCCTTCGTTGGAAATGTATTGTAATACCTTGATGAAATCTTTTAGATCAAGAAGGGGTAATTTATTATCGTCACAATATTTAAAGATCATGGCTACTACTCCACCTTGCGTATCGTTTAATGACAATATTTTTGAAAGGAGCACAGGTCCAAATTCACTTACGGTTGCCCTTAATCTTACACCAGGCTTTTCACTAAGCGTCAATAGATCAACCGGGAAGCCTTGTGGCTGATAATTTAATCCTAACAATTGTGCTCTTTCATTCAACTTATCATTAGTAGATCCGGCTTTGGCTATACCACTTAGATCACCTTTGATATCAAGCAACAACACAGGCACACTGGCATCACTCAATCCTTCGCTGATCATCTGCAAGGTTTTGGTTTTACCCGTACCTGTTGCACCGGCAATCAACCCATGGCGGTTCATTGTTCTTAGTGCCAGGTTGATATCGGCACCTTCAACAACTTCTCCTTCCAAAACGGCCCTGCCAATTTTTATTGATTCGCCCTTAAAAGTATAGGCCTCTTTAACTAACTGCTGAAACGCTTCTTTATTTGCCATGCTAATGATTTTGTGCAAAAATGAATGTACGTAAATCGGAGAATAAAATTTATCAATTGTAGCCGCAGACCTTCACAATCCAAGCGTTTAATTAATCCATTTCTATAACAGGCTTTTCATCACCCAGCTTAAATAATTCCCTGATCCTTTCATGTCTGTATTCAAAAATATGTTTCAGCTTTTTCTTTACGATTAATCCGTGTCCCATCTCTCCAAGTATACCCAACGGAAGCCTGTAATGTACTATATCTGTCATTTCCACGCCATCATCAGTGGGTTTAAAATGGAGCTGGTGGTGCCATAGTCTATAAGGCCCCTTACGTTGCTCGTCAACAAACATTTTTTCCTTGTCCACATGAGTAATCTCCGTCATCCATTGCATCTTAATGCCGAACAAAGGTTTCACAGTATATAATATTATCTGACCAGGATAGATTTCCTTGCCAGAAATTTTATTGACGACTTTAAGATTGAGAAATGGCGGCGTGATCAATAAAAGATTGTGTGGATCTGAAAAGAAACTCCAGGCCTGCTGCAGGCTGATTGGCATTTTTTGTATGTTCTTCAAACGATGTACTCTGCTCATTACAGGAAAAACAATAAAGCTCTGTAATTGTTGTTAACCTGGTTTAAGAAGTTTATAGAACCCGTAACAAGGTGCTAACATCATTTTAGTATACTACAGAGTAAATTTGTATTAGCAAAAGCAAATAATCATTTTTCTCATAAGCAGTTAGTTTTGGTTGCGACCCCTGTTTCTACAGGGGTCTATTTTTTACTACTACTTACTAATGCTCTCGTTCTCTAAAAGCTCTTCTACTTTTTTAAAAAGATAATCTGTAAAGAAAGGCTTGGGTACTAAGTCATCTGCACCAAATAAACTTGAGCGGGACTTATTGTGATCATATCCGGATACGATCATTACTTTCACGGCTTTCCCGTACTGTTGCTTTAGTTTCCAGCAAAGTTTACGGCCATCTTCGCCGTTTATATTTATATCAAGCAAAACAAGCTGGGGTAAAAAATCCGGAATAATTTCTTCTGCTTCAGCAAGACTGGCTGCAGTTTCAACAATGTAAGCCTGGTTTTGGAAACTGCGTTCTAATAACATTAACAGATCAATGTCGTCATCTACAATGAGGATGCGCTTAGGCATCCATTTCATCTGGGCGCACATACAAGGAGGAATTAAGGTTTATCAATTGGTTTAGCAACGGCGTTTTCAACTTATCACTATAACTATAGTGCTAACCTTCAGGATAGGGATGGATGGCGGGAGTTTTTCAGGGATACGAAACGGGTTCTTCGGATAGGATTAAGAAGAAGTTGATTGACAGGTTTTATAGGATACGGAGCAAAAACTTACTGGACGGTTATGGACATTGGATAGAAAGTATATCAATCAACTTCTGATACAAAACTATATAGGAAGCAGGCTATAAACCAGAGCAGAACTGACCGATTTTAGGATTATGGATTTTACTGTAAGGGAAGAATTTTGTTAGGAAGACTACGAACAAAAAAGCTCGTAATTCTACGAGCTTTATATTAATTCATGTTGATCTCTTCTATTGAGGGGTGATATGGTTCCATTGGACCAGAAGCAAGGCCCTCCTTTATTTCCTGGAAAATGTCGGCTTCCTCTGCCATTTCCCAATTTGTTATTTGCGTATCCATGGTGGTAGTTTAAGGTGTGATTTGATTATATAAACTTAGTTTAATGCAGGCCAAACACTTTAGCAAATTTGTTCACCAAGTATTTACAAAAGACAAAACATTGCTTTTTATCGTTCAATTGTGCAAAAGCCTGTGAACAACTGGTGCTAATAAGGTTTGGTCTTTTTGTTAAAAAGGAACAGGCCTTGCCATTTCAGAATAATGGAACAGCTACTCACAAAGAAACGTTTCGATGAATGCACGATTTGCGCCTATCATGAAAGCGGTCATATATTATTTGCTTACCTATGTGGCTATAGTTGCCAGTATGTTGAGTTGATCAATGAAAACAATAATGAGGGCTTCAGCAGCATAGCCGTTATTGATTATGGCAAGGATGCCTACATAGCTTCCAGGCTAACGCAACTCCACCCCGATATGGATTTTTTCAGAACGATGTCGCTTGGAGAAAAGCTGGAGTGTATTGAAGTTGGGCATAGACTTGCCCGGATATTTTTAGGTGGTTCCGCTGCTGCAGCTGTATTTAATAATGATAGCAATGCTCATATATCATTGCCTATGCAGATAGATTATACCGATCTTTTAAGAACCGAGTCCATCGATGCAATCATTAGAGAAATTTCCATTAATGAGGAAGAAGATTTTATGGAAAACATTCTTCAGGATGCCTTATATACATTAAGCAACCAAAATATTTGGGAAACGGTAGACGACCTGGCAAAAAAACTTTTGGCATCAAACCAGCTTAATAAAAATGATATTGAAGAATGCCTGGAAGAACATGGCATTTTCTTCGAACAAACTTAGGCTAGTTAAATGTGGCTATGCCGCTTGCTGAAGAGCCGGTTCCATTCTTGCCATCTTAATAACACCGCATTTTTTTAAAAGCAGTATAACCGGGTAACAAAGATCAAACTCTCCCCTTTTAGCAGCAAAGTTGGCCCTGGAAGGAAACTTATGATGATTATTATGATAGCCTTCACCCATCATTAAAAGGTCAACCTTGAAAAGGTTTTTCGAAGTATTATCGGTTTCAAAATTCACTTCTCCATACTTATGTGCAAACCAATTAATGATTACGCCATGAAGCGGCCCCATCGCTATATGAAAAGGGATCAGAATATACCACCATGCAGATGGTGCAAACGCCACATAAAACCAAACATAAATGCCTGACCAAAGTATTCTTGAATACCATGTATTACCCCAGCGGTCAAACCAATTCCAATCAGGAAGGTTCTTGGTAAAACGTTCATCAACCTGCACCCTTCCATACATAATATCCACGTATGTTTTGCTGGTGCGGATCATCATGCTTAGGATACTCTTATCATAAGCCGGCGAATGTGGATCATCCTCGGTATCGGTATAAGCATGATGAATACGATGCAGTATACCATAAACTCTCGGGCTCATATAAGATGAGCCTTGGGTTATGTAAGAATAGATGAAAAAGAACCGCTCCCATCCTTTACTCATGGTAAATGCTTTATGTGCTGCATACCTGTGATGGAAAAAAGATTGAGCGAAAAGGGATAAATACCAATGTGCAATGAAGAAAATAATAATAGCTACCATAGTTCAATTAACAAGACCAATCTGTTTGCAAAAAGCATGCACAGAATGAATAAAGCTGCTAAGATAATGTTTGAGAGAGTTATAATTATGAAAGTAGCAGGTGTTATAACAGATAAAGATGTGTAAGACCACAATCACTTTTCTATCCAAACAATGGAGTTACCTGTGCCGTGCTCATTCTGTTCCCATAGTTTATTTCCGGGATCCAATATCCATTCGCCATCAACAATAAACTTATACCGGTGCTTTCCCGTGCCAAGATGCAAACTGAATATCCATTCATCACCTTCCTTTTTCATAGCTAACTGGTCGGGTGACCAATTGTTAAAATCACCTGAGATATAAACAGACCTGGCATTAGGCTTTCCTTTCAAACGGAAAGTATAATTGGGGTCAATGATGAGGAACGAGTTTCCAAAATTGGTTTCCTTTTTTGAATACGGATTTTCAGGATCCGCTATCCACTTGCCATCTACAATAAACCGGTATCCATAATTGCCTGCACCAATTACATAAGGCAGTTCCCAGCCGCCGGCTGTTTTCTTCATGTACAACTCATCGCCTTTCCAGCCATTGAAACTACCGGCGAGCAAAACTTGTTTGGCATTCTCATAACCTTTTAATGTAAACAGGTATGGTTTACCAATACTCAATACCGAATTATAACTTCCATGGCCATCAGGCAATCGCTCTTTGTTATTCTCATCAAAGTGCCAGTTCCCATCTGCAATAAACTTATAGGTATGCGTACCTTCTCCTAAATAAACCGGCAATTGCCACTGATCTCCATTTCGTATCATTTCCATCTTGCCCTTTTCCCAGTTAGCAAAACTTCCTGCCAGAAAAACCTTTTTAGCATTCGGGAACGAAGCCGTCTTAAAAACAATATTCGATTTATAATACACCGAATTAACGTTGCCTTGTCCATCGTTTTCTCTTAAAGCATTATCGCCATCAATAATCCAGCGGCCATCTACAATGAACTTGTACCAATACTTTCCAGGATCCAAGTCTACTGTTGCTATCCAGCCACTATCGGTTTTGGTCATTTTCAACTTGTCTGGATCCCAGTTATTAAAATTGCCGGCTAATACTACCGTGTTTGCTTTTGAATTGTTGCGTAAGAAAAAGGTGACCTGCCGCTCATCTTCACGAAAAGGTTTTTTATTCTTGAACCGGTTGCTGCCAAAAGCAACTTTATTGGTTAGGTCAGCAAACGGCGGTGGTGGCGCATGTTTTCCCGCAAATACAATCATATCAACCGGATTAGGCTTGTCAATAGCCATCAATGATTTACTGATCACTATTTCTTTTGCCGTGTTCTTATCAATATGCCATCCCATTAACCGCAATGAGTCTGCAAAGCTTTGTCGCACAAACCTTTTTAAGGCCAGGTCAAATAATTCAAATTGCTGGATAAACTCATCCAGCTCAGCATCTTTTATTTCTTTTCCTATTGTAACCACCATCTTGCCATCATGAATGCCATATTTGGTCATAGATTGGGCGGTTGCCTTCCACGAAAAAAGGAACAAGATCAAAGCACACAAACAAAGGCGTACCATCCTTTTCAATATGTTGGTACTCTTTATTTCCATATATACATTTTACGTGTTACAAAGTTAAACCCCACTTTATGCAAGGATAGAAAATCAAACCCTAAAACGCCATCCACACAACCCATATTGGCAAAACAAGTGTTTTCCAGATTTGTTATCAGCACCGGCAACGATTTTATATAATCACCACCAATTTTAAAATCAGCCATATTTCCATACAAAGCATCAATCTTTTTATTGCCCGAACCGGTCAGTGTTACTTTGCGGGTAATGGTTACCTGGTCGAAAATTTTATTTGGTAGCCGGCTATCCAAAATATTGGTTTCTGCTGCACAATCTATTACAAACTTTAGCTTTTTGCCAGCCATTTCGCTTTGCACCACAATCCGGTCGTCAATTAACTCAATGGGCAAGGTGCTGTAAGCATCTGTTTCTTGCAGCATGACATGTTTATAGGCAGAAGCTTCTTTTTTAGAGATATGATGAAGGTAGATCAGGCCTTGCTCATAGTCAATGATCATTTCAAACTGCTAGAACAGACCCATTCCCAACAAGCCTAAGATCTTGATGTTCTTTGTATTCTCAATATGCCCCAGGTTCAAAAGATCTGCTTCTGCTTTATAGTAATGATAAGTGCCAAAATTTAATTCCGAGACCGTTGTCTTAGCTACAGTAGAAGACGAGGTTCCAGTGATGCTGGTTTGCTCGGCGTCGTGTACCGTTTGGGGATAATTACGGAAATAGGTAATGTTCAATACCAATCCTGGCGCACCGGTATCTAAAATAAAATTACCGTCTATGCTATCCACTCTTGCTTTTATCAATATTAAATTACCTGCCCGTGAAAAAGGAAGAACACAGGATGGCGTATCGGTTCTGATAATTGGATCGTTGCTATTTGCTGCCAGCATTTTCTCCAGCGGAAAAATGGGTAAGGGAGCATCATTTGCATGCAGTACCGTAAAGCTGCTAAGGGCCGATGAAAAGAATAATATGATGATGAACATGGTCAGCACTTGCTATTGATGCGTTTGAGACGTAAAGTAAGGCATTGATGTTACACACAGATTTACCGTTCCTACTTTTTAAAACTATTAAAAGAAAATGCCTCTTTTAAGAGGCATTTTAATCAGAAGTTCATTTCATCGGCACTTGGTCCGTAGCTTCCCGGAATAGGAATGTTCAATAACCTTAAATACACACCCAGTTGTGCCCTATGATGTATTTGTTGTGCCAGCGAATGACGTATCACCTCATACTTTGTAAACACCTGGTGTACCTGGTCGCCGGTGCGCAAAGTCCAGTCAGGGAGCAAGTCATCTTCCTTTGCCTGCTGCAATGCAGTCTTTCCTTGTTCTAATGATCTTTCAAAAAGAGTAACCAAATCGGCTGTGCTCTCAACTGGTGTTGGTTTATAATCCATAACGGCAAAGTCAATACCCTCGGAGTTCAATGCCATTTGCACCCAGGATGGCAGCTCGGCTACATGAGTGGCAAGCTGCTTCATGCTCATGCTTTTTTCGTGGGGCTTCCAGTCAAATTTATCCGTTGGTACCAGTTGAAGCATTTTGTTTGTTGTTACTGCTTCTACTTCTAATTCTTTTAAAAGCAATTGAATAATGTCCATGAATTAATTGTTTTGTAGGGCAAAGTAAAAATGGCCTACTGACAACAGTATGGCAGCCGAAATGAAGGGGTAAAAAAAATTTTGCTTAATAATGTACAGGCAAGGACTGCAGGTAATCTTTTAGCTCTATGTGGTTTGTTTTTGTAAAGGGTTGTTCCGTATTGCAGATCCTTAAAATGCGGATGACTTTAAAATCCCTATACTCTTTACGGTTATGGCACCAGGCAATAATATGCCAACCAAATGCATAAAATAGCAATCCTATGGGCTCAACCATTCTCTTACTCACCTCATTTTTGTTATTCTTATAATCTATTTTCATTACCGTTTGCGAGGTGATGGCATGCTGCAGCAACGATAAGTACTCAAAATCGTTCTTAAAACATTCGGGTAATTGAAAGTGAATGTTGTTTGTAAGAAACTCCAGTTTCTCTTTTTGGTGCGACCTCAATACAGCTTTCACTTTATTCAACGCATTTGAATAATGCCTGCTGATGGATTTATCGGCAAAGCCGTTTACCATAGTCTCCATTAGCAATAAAGCATTGGCCTCTTCTGAGGTAAAAGATACTGGCGGAATAAAATAACCCTGGACAATGAAATAGCCTTTATTCGGTTCAAAACTTACGGGGATCCCTTGCTCGGTAAGTGCTTTAATATCTCTGTAAACTGTACGGATGCTGATGCCGAATTTATCAGCAATCTTTTCAGCAGGCACGTATTTTTTCGATTGCAGAAAAGTAAGTATTCCAAACAGTCGGTCAATCCGGTTCATTGCTTTAGTGGCTATTAAGCATCCAAATATAACCGAAGGCTGAAATAAAAAGAGTATCTAAATATCAGGCATGCTATTGGCATTTATAAGTATAAGCTCTCCATCTTAAAAAGCCAATACCCTAAGAACAGTCCAACAACCTCTGCTTGCGCCTTAAAATAGTGTGTTATGGAAAAATCGTATCTCTTATTGCGCAACAACAAGCAATTGGGGCCTTTTACAATTGATGAATTATTGCAACAACAATTACAACCAACCGACCTTGTATGGGTCGAAGAACAAAGTGTTGCCTGGTGTTTCCCATCGCAGATCAGGGAATTAAATAAGGATTTTGTTTTCAAAAACAATGAAGTTGAAGAGCAGGAAGTGACTACGCTGCCGGTTCAAAAAATAGAAGATGTTGTTTACGAGGAAAGTCTTGAAAAAAGAGCAGAAGCACTGCGTAACAGGATACTTTCCCAGCAAAAGGCTTCTTCTTCACCCCTTTCAAGAAGCAATTCAATTTATGCACAGGCATCTTATGGTTATTTAAAGGACAGAGAAGTAGAGGTAACTTATCATAGCAACAAAGAATATGTTACACTACCGCAACTATTGGCAGCAGGGGCCATGACGGCTATAATAGGTACAGCTTTCTTTAGCGGATGGATGCCGATCAAGTCAAATAGCAATGTAAATAATGCGGCTGTTGCACCTTTAATTACTACAGAAGAAAATGCTGCTAAAGCGGCACCGGTAGTTACTACTATTTCACCTGCATCAATTGCAAATGATTCACTACTTGTCACTTCGCAGCAGGTAGATATGCCAAAAGTCCGGAAGTCAGGTATTGAGAAAGCCGATACGATTAGTCCGGCTGCAGATATAGCTCAAGCCGAAGTAACGCCACAAACAGCTACCGAAACAGTAAAAGAGCCGGTTACAAAAAAGGAAGAAGCAACGGTGGTTTCTGTCCCGGAAGTAAAAAATGAGACGATTGATGATGCGAATGGCAGTGTAGAAAAAGAGGAGCCAAAGAAAAAAGGATTCTTAAGGAATCTATTTAAAAAGAAGAAAAAGGATAAAGAGGAAACTGAAACAGTTGAATAAATTAAATTAGATTACCAATAAAAAAAGTCCCGCAAAATGCGGGACTTTTTAGTTTTTCATATTTATAATTAATATCGTCCATCTTTTTTATCCTTACTTCTACCAATACCATAACCTACTGCACCACCACCTACAGCACCAATTACAGCACCTACTGCACGGTTACGTTTATTTACAACTGCACCAATTACGGCACCTGTACCGGCACCAATTGCAGCACCTTTAGCGGCTTTACTCCATCCCTTTTTACGGGCAGGAGCAGAAGCGGTAGAGTTGCCACTACCTGAACTTCTTGTTGACGTACCTCTGCTTGCAGATGAACTCTTTGAAGAAGTAGAACGTGAAGAAGAAGAGTAATTTCTTTGAGGCGTTGTGGCAATACCCTGCGCCTTGAATTGCTGGTACTCTCTAAAATCAGCTAACTCATTTTGAGACTTCCATGCCTGGTATTCGGCCAGACCCATGGTATCGGCCAGCACTGTATTTTGAGGTTGTTGTTGTGTAGACAACACCTGAGCTTCTTCCGTTCTAGGGCCGGGGTTACATGCTGTGACTGCAGCAGCTATTGTAACAACAGATAATATTCGTTTCATAAGATTGTTTTTAGCGGTAAGTAAATTTCTATTCATACCTACATAGTTTGCCAACACTGTGCCAACCGAAAGAGGCAACTGTTAAAGGCCGTTCTCTTAACAAATTGTTGAGGAATGGATGAGGCTGCTGGTCGAAAAGTTACTTAGTAATATACCCTTCAAGCAAGGTGATCATTGCATCATTCTCCTGTATATAAGCATGATGTAACGGAGATTTGCCTCTGGAATCCTGTATGTGCACATCAGCACCTTTTTGCAAAAGCCATTCGGCAATCTGCAATTGTCCGAACGTAGCCGCAAAGGTTAAGGCCGTTGCGCCATTTGCATTTCGTTGGTTTACATCGACACCGGCATTGAGGAGTTTTTGCGCAATGTTTTTATAACCCTTAAAACAAACGCCCATTAAAGCCGTATTACCAGAGGCATCTTGTGCATGTACATCCGCCCCTTTATATATCAAAAAATCTACCACATCCGGTGCCTCATTATATACAGCTAATATCAATGGTGTAAATCCCCGCATGTCTGCCATGCCAATGACCGAAGTATCCTGTTCATACAGTTGTTTCACCGTTTGCAAGTCGTTTCTTCGGCAGGCTTCAAAAAAGTCCATTGCATGGTTCATGGCAAATGTTTGAGTGAACAAAGATAAATGCTGATTATAAACCCATTTTCTTAGCTTAGATACTCCTTTTCTCAATTAAATTTTATGAAACCTTACTTCCTCCTTTTCATGCTGAGCTTTGTCAGCATTTCGCTGTTTGCGCAACAACCTAATGCCGACTCAGTTTATATGAGAGAGCATTACGACAAGTTTGAATACAGCATTCCTATGCGGGATGGCATTAAGCTATTTACAGTTGTTTACGTGCCAAAGGATAAGTCAAAGCAATACCCCATCTTATTGAACCGTACCTGTTACAATGCATCGGACTATGCCGATTTTAAAACCAATGATCATCCTTCTAAATACCTTGTTCAGGACAGATACATTTTAGCCTTCCAGGATGTTCGCGGCCGTTATATGAGTGAGGGCCTTTTCAATAACATGACACCCAACATTCCAGGCAATGATCCTAAAAACAAAAAACCTATCGATGAAAGCTCAGACACCTGGGACTCGATAGACTGGATGATCAAAAACATCAAAGGCAACAATGGCCGTGTTGGTATGTTTGGCATTTCTTATCCCGGGTTTTATACCGCTGCCGCTTTGCCCGATGCGCATCCGGCATTAAAAGCCTGTTCGCCACAAGCACCGATTGCTGATTTCTTTTTTGACGATTTTCATCATAACGGTGCTTACCTGCAAAGCTATACGGCTGCTTATCCAGTATTTGGTAAGCAAAAGAAAGAGTTGACAAAACAAGATTGGTTTAACGACGAGATAGCCCAGTTTTATGCTACTGCACCAAGGGATGGCTACAAGTTTCATTTGGGCGTAGGGCCGCTCAAGAACATCACTGAAAAATACCTGAA